>ERZ1034998.2108-NODE-2108-length-11146-cov-2.897124_pt1 | contig 11146 bp, 10 predicted proteins | sample MGYA00520621_ERZ1034998 | MGnify/ENA primary metagenome ERZ1034998 (study PRJEB33766, sample SAMN09781748) | gut metagenome | biome: gut microbiome | host: Homo sapiens | place: Madagascar | study: EMG produced TPA metagenomics assembly of the PRJNA485056 data...
CAACTGGTCCTGCACATCGAAGGTGCGTATGCTGTCAACCTCATCACCGAAGAAGTCAATGCGGAAAGGGTACTCACTGGAGTAGGAATAAACGTCGAGCAGACTGCCTCGCAGGGAGAACTGACCAGGCTCATAGACATAATCCACGCGGGAGAAACCCAGCCGGAGCAGGGTCTTCTGCACCTCCATCACGTCTAAAGTCTGCCCCACAGCCACCTCCAGGGTCTGCCCCTGCAGGGCGTTACGGTCAACCACCAGTTCTGCCAGAGCCTGAGGACTGGTGACCACGAACAGAGGCAGTCCGCCCCCACTCACGCGGCTCAGCACTTCGGTGCGCAAGACCATGCTGGCCGCATCGCGCTGACCGTACTTGACAGCACGCTTGAACCCAGACGGGAAGAAGAGCACATTGGCATCGCCCAGCACCTGCATGAGGTCCTGATAGAAATAGGCAGCCTCTTCCTCGTCGCTCAGAACGAAGAGGAAGGGGACACCCAACAACTGTGGCGAGCGGGCTGCAAGCGAGGAGAAAAGCAGGGGCGCGGCACTGCCCTGCAGTCCGCTCACGCATATACGCCGCACAGCATCACGCTGCAATACCTGTGTAAGGCGGCGAACCAGCGGATGCCGCCCGTACGCATCCTGTAATTTGCTTATCTCCATTGTCACTCATTATATATTAGCAGAACAGGCACGAGGCTTCTCCCCCTGGTGTGCCTGTTCATTCGTATGCTCCGCCCAATGCGGAAAGTCTCATCACACATGCGCCTGCTGCTGCCAGCCCGCTGTTCCAAGAAGGGGGCGCAGAAGCAGCCGCCTGCCCGTGTCATGCTTGCTCTTGGCCATTCACGAAGGCCCTGAAAGAGGCCAACTATAGTGTCTCTACAAACTTGTCGGCGAGTTCCAGCGTATCGGCCTTGCCCACGTCCATAATCCTGAGACCCGGTTGCACGTAGCCGTAAATGGGCACGCGGTCGCATATCTTCAGGTAGAAGTCGATGATGCCGAACTTTAGCGGCCACTCGTCAAAGTAGTCGAAGAGGGCGGGCTTCATATAGTGGATGCCTGCGCAGGGCATGCTTGATGCCTCCGCCCGTGTCGAGCAACTCGGCTCGCTCGTCGGAGAAACGCACGCTCATGTCCTGGGGGTTGTCGCTCACCCACTGCTCGATCATGTCTGCGAAGTGGTGTACATTGATGACCACATCCCTACAACCGAAGGCGCGCAGCTTCTCCAACTGGTGTTGCAGCAGAGGTTTGCCACCCACCGGCACCAGAGCCTTGGGCATGCGGTCGGTGAGGGGCTTGAGTCGTGTACCCAAACCAGCGGCGAAAATCATGGCACGCACCGGACTGAAGGTCTGCTCGATGCCTTGCTCGCGATGGTGCACATGCACCTCCACGCCAAACTTCTCATGGATGTGCTCGGCCAGGTGCTGCGCACTATAGACGCTACGATGCTGGCCGCCCGTGCATCCGAAGCTGAACATCAGACTGGTGAAACCGCGCTGGATGTAGCGCAGGACGTGGGCATCGGCCAACTTATACACGCTCTCGAGAAAGGTGAGTATCTCTCCGTCATCCTCCAGAAAGCGGATGACGGGTTCGTCCAATCCGGTCTTGTTCTTATAAGGCTCGTATCGACCGGGGTTGTGAGTGCTTCGGCAGTCGAACACATAGCCGCCGCCATTGCCGCTGGGGTCGGCCGGAATGCCCTTGCGATAGGAGAAGCTCCACACGTTGACCACCAAGGGACCACGTCCGTCATACTTACTGAAGGTGGCAGGACCGTCCTGAGGGTGGGCCGTATAAGGGGTAGAAGGAGCAGTGCGATAGCCATCGGCACGCGGCAGAGGCTTCTCCTCCTGGGGCTGGAACTGGGGAAGTTCTACCATACGGCTCAGTACCTCGTGCAGGTAAGGGTAGGGACAGCCGTCCTCGTCCAGCAACTGACGCAGGTTGCGCATGGCTGGAGGGATGCTGCTGAGGAAGTGGCTCTTCCTCTCGAAGTAGCCGCGGAAGCCATAGGCACCCAATACCTGGAGCAAGCGGAACAGCAGACAGATGCGCAGACCGCGGTGGAACTCCTTTTCGTTGACCTCCATATAGAGTTTGAGATGCTCCAGATAAACCGCGATAAGCTCCTGGCGGAGTGAATCGGGATAGTTGGCCGACGCCTGCCAAAGGAAGCTGGCGACATCGTACTGCACCGGACCGCGCCTTCCACCCTGGAAATCTATGAAGTAGGGGCGCCCTTCCTCATCGAGCATGACGTTGCGCGCCTGGAAATCACGGTACATGAATGAAGCACCGGGCAGCGCCACAATATCCTTGGCAAGCAACTGGAAAGAGGCTTCCAGCTTCAACTCATGGAAGTCGAGACCCGTTGCCTTGAGGAAGCAATACTTGAAGTAGTTGAGGTCGAAGAGCACGTTGGTGGCATCCAAGCCCTCTTGGGGATAACACTGGGAGAAGTCCAGGCCACGCGCTCCGCGTATCTGAATGGAAGGCAGGAGCTCCATTGTACGCCTCAGAAGCTCGCGCTCATGCTGATTGTAGCGGCCGTGAGCGGCACGTCCGCCCTCCAGAGCCTGGAAAAGAGTGAGGTCGCCCAGGTCGGTCTGCAGATAGCGCAATCCGTCACGGCTGGTTGCCAACACTGTAGGCACAGGCAGGCGGCGCTCTGAGAAATGCTGTGCCAGATAGCAGAAAGCATGGTTCTCGTCACGACTTGTACCCACGACACCCACCACGGTGTTGCCCGACTGGTCACGCAGACGGTAATACTTGCGGTTGCTTCCCGAACCGGAAAGAGGCTTGCACGACACTGCGTCGCACCCCGCATAGTCCCTATATAATTGAAGCAGTTGTTCCATTCTTATATTGTTTCTGTTTGAATACTGTCATTCATATTGCCACGGAAAGGGCACAAGCGCTCTCCTGACCTACACCCTACGGCGCCAGATGGCCGTCACACGGCGGCGCACAGCCACCACATTGAGCACGCCCACCACCAGCAAGAGCACTGCGCCTGCCACCAGGGTGCGTCCCATGCCTGCGTCCTCCATAGTGGGGAACATGAGCCAGAGCCGCTCCATATAGGCATGACGAAGCAGCGCAAGCAGGAGCAGTGCAATGAGAAGCACAGCCACGTTGATGGCAAGGGTGAGATATTGGTATGGACGGGCCACAGCAGATGGGCTGTAGCCGATGAGCATGAGGTTGCGCAACTTCTCGGTGTTCTTCTGCACAAGCAGATAGACACTAAGCATGAGGATATAGAGCGAGAGGACACAGATGAGCAATCCCACTCCCATGACCACCGCAGCCGCCACCTTGAGGAAATACGTAGCGCGTCCGCTCTCCAGTTTGTCGTCTTCGAGCTCGTAGCCATGTTGCTCCATATAGGAGACGATGGCATCGTCGGCAGGATTGCCCACTTCTACGATAAGTCTTGTAGGCTTATTGTCGCTATTGGGGGCAAAGCGCTCGTTGCTCCAACGAATGAAGTCCTGGGGCACAAGGATTGTGTTGAGGCGCGAACTGAAACCCACTACACGGGCTGGGTATTGCTCTCTCAAACCATTGCCCGAGAGCGTGACCTGCAGGTCAATCATGCCTGCTACACCCTCTGAAATCTTAGGCAATTGCTGACTCTGCGCGAAGCCGAAGTTGTAGATAGCCAGATAAGAGCGCGGCAGAACAATAGGCACCTGAGGATGCGCCGCGTCAAACGACCACTTGCTCAGGTGTGCATCTACATACTGATCAGGCACGCTCTCGAAGAACATGTCCGTTCCGAAGCTGGCCACACCGCTGATACCCATGCGGCACTGCACGGTGTAAAGGCTGGCGATAAAGGGTCCCACCGAGCGGCAAAAAGGCTGCCGGCGGATGTCATCCATCTCCTGCGCAGTGAAGGACTGCCCTTCACCACTGCCCAGAGCAGCAGCAGCCGACACATGCTTGCTTACAATCAGGTAATCGGACTTGAGTACGCCGTCCTGTCCACTGAGCAGCGGACGCACATCCACATAGAACTGCAGCCCAAGCAAGAGGATGAGCATGCCCAACAGATTGGCGGCAAAGAAGCCTCCCAACTGCAAGGGGCTGATGTGTCGGCGCAATAACTTCCAGACGAGACTCATAATCTAAAGGTTTTGGAATAGGGTAAATCCATATGCTTTCCCACGCTGGTAACCACGAGGCCTGCACCTTGCGAACGTATCTCAGCCAGCAGCACCTGGGCCATCGCGCGGCTGTTGGCGTCATCGAGATGGCTTATGGGCTCGTCGGCAAGCAAGAAACTGAAGGGTTGCACCAGCGCACGAATCATGGCCACACGCTGCTGCTGGCCGAAACTCATGCGTCCAACCAGTTCGTTACGCTTCTCTGCTATACCAAAAGCATCAAACCACTCGTCCACCTGCCGCGCAGTACGCCAATGGGTGAGGCCGTTTTTGATCTGGATGTTTTCCCATGCCGTAAGCTCTGGAAAGAGCCTGAGCTCCTGAAAGAGATGGCTCAAACCCGTGCGTCTGGCCTGCACCCACTGCCCCACCGAGAGGCTGCGGATGTCGGTATTGTCAAATAGGATGCGGCCTTCATAGTCGTCGCGATAGCCTATCAGATAGCTGCACAGACTGGTCTTGCCCGTTCCGCTGGCCGCCTCAATCAGGTAGATGCCGCCCCGCTCCAGCGTGAGCGACCTCTGCCACACCTCACTGGCACTCATGTCTCTGCCGTGGAAAATCTGCGGCAGGGCATTGTCCAATGTTATCTTGTCCATTGTGTACACGATCCTTTCTCCTTTCATCACTCCGTTGTCGCAGCTTTCTCATCAGCCTTCACACGCAGCACCAACTTATCATACCGTCCGACAACACTGTCCGAATCCACTCCGTAACGTGCCAAAAACGTATGCGCTCTGGGATGCCTCAGCACTGCGGCCAAGTCGAGTTGCATATATACGAGGCTCCCCACTGCGTCCTTTTTGCTGACGAAGTGGCCTTCCTCCATATCCCTAACGACGCTTTTCCCGAATGTCTGGTCGGTACAAGCAGCCAGCCGATTGCCTCGCAAGCCCGCATAAAGGTAGTCACCTGACAAACCCACGCAGAAGGTACTGTCATCAAGCACCTCTACACCACCATCTGATATAGGGTAGAAATATTGTGTCAATTCACCGAGGCTCTGTCTAAAATGCGTATCCTTGAAACGCGCAGCCAATGCAATCTGCGGATTTTCACTGCCGTCATTCACGACAGACAGGTTTACATCGCCTTGTATAGCCCTGATCATCTGGTCGAGGTCAAAGGTGAAGTTGAGGGCCAACAATGCCGTACGGACCACAGGATAACTACGCAACAGGGTAAGCAGCGCCTCCCCATTCACGCCCATTGTCAGTACACACGCTCCATCGGCCGACTCTGGAAGCGTGGCCGGCTCGTCCAACGGAACCAGGAAGGACTTCCCTTCCCCCACACCAGTGCCATACAAGGTGACATCAGCCGCAATCCTCTTGTCCTTGAAATCAACATCCATACCCACTGTACCCGTCTGCTCGCCATGGAACACCGCCGATGCATCAGGTACGAAGCGCACTAACAGATGCTGTACCAGCCCCACAGAGAACGAGGCGCACACGGGAGCCTTTGAATCGTCGATGTGCTGCAACAGCGGATTGTCGGGCTTTCCGCTCTGCTTCATTAGGCTTACCATCTGCCCACGCATCGGCCCCATCTCCTGCTCCGAGAGCGGTCCACGCACCAGGCAACGGTCATCCGAAAAGGCCATCAACCACTGTCCGCTCTGCGCCCAACTGTAGCCGCGCTGCTTCTGCACCTCGATGCCCATGCCTTGTAGATATGCCTTGAAATCCCCGGCACTGCGCAAGGGAAGGAGCACACCCGGACTGTCATGCCCATCTACAAAGGCATAGAGTGGATGGGTAAAGTCGATGCCGCTATGCTCCAACTCGCTTTGCTGTTGTTTGGCAATGGGCAAGGCAATCTTCTTCTGCAAAGTCCTTGCATCCACTCGTGCCACTGCCTGCATATCGGCAGGCAGAGAACTCACGTAACGCCCTCCTCTGAAAGAGAAAAAGCAAACCGCTGCGGCAACCACCATAGCCAGAATCACCGCACCCAGCATCCCATACTTAGCCTTCTTACTCATCGTTCCTCCTATATACCTTATATTATATATCTGACTCGGCAGCCCAGCTGTCGGCCTGTTCGGGCAGCTGGTGTGTCAGCTGCATCAGGTGCACAGCCACCAGCGCAGCAGTCTCGGTGCGCAGACGGCTCGTGCCCAGGGTCACACTGCGCCAGCCCAGACTCTCGGCCAAACGCACCTCCTCCACGCTGAAGTCGCCCTCTGGCCCGATGAGCACAGTGGCATCCTCGTGGTCATCGAGCAGACTGAGCAGGGGCTCTCGCTTGCTCTCGGGGCCAATGTCAGCGGGATTATAGCAATGACAGATGAAGCGTCCGCCGGTCCGGGGCTCCCTCAGGAAACGCTCCAAAGGCAGCATCGGGTTGACACGCGGCATCCAGGCCTTGCGGCTCTGCTTCACTGCAGAGACCACGATACGCTCCACCCTGTCAGTCTTCAGCTGATGACGCTCGCTGAACTGGCAATCTACGAACGAGAACTCATCCACGCCTATCTCGGTGGCCTTCTCGCTCAACCATTCCACGCGCTCGTTCATCTTGGTAGGCGCCATGGCTATGTGCAGGTGTCCCAGCCAAGCCCGTGCCTGAGGCAACTCCTCCACCACGGCATACTGGCAGCGGTGGCCCGTCTGTCCCGTAATCTCAGCACGCAGGAAAAGCCCTGCCCCATCCATCAGATAAAGCTCGTCGCCCATGCCCAGACGCAGCACGCGCAAGGCATGCCTGGCCTCTTCGGGCGGCAGTTCAGTGCTGTGAAGCGCATCGGGCACATAGAAATACCTTACTTCCTTCATCTGTCAGTCATCTCATTTCACGGGCTTCACCGCCTCGGGCTCATGCTTGTAACGGAACATGATGGCAAATGCTACGGCCACCACGAGCGCATAACCTGCAAAGATATACCAGCAGGTGTTCCATCCATGCCACACTGCCATGGGGTCGGCATTCGCGCCCAGCGAGTTCACATATCGGTCTATCACCATTTGTGCAGAGAGCGTGCCGATGGAAGCTCCCAGGCCGTTGGTCATCATCATAAACAGTCCCTGGGCCGAGTTACGGATGTCCAGGCTCGTCTCCTTATCGACGAAGAGCGAACCGCTTATGTTAAAGAAGTCGAAGGCAACGCCATAGACTATCATGCTGAGCACGAACCACACCACACCGCTGCCTGGGTCGCCGAAGAACAAGTAGCGCAGCACCCACGCCAGCATGGCCAGCAGCATCACACGCTTTATGCCGAAACGCTTAAGGAAGAAGGGGATGAGCAGGATGCAGAGTGTCTCGCTCATCTGGCTCAACGAGATGAGGATGTTGGCATGCTGCACGCCGAAAGTATCCTTGAAGGCATCGATATTCTGAAACGATGTGATGAAGGGGTTGGCAAAGCCATTGGTAATCTGCAGGCACACGCCCAGGAACATGGAGAATATGAAGAAGAGCGCCATGCGATAGTTGCGGAACAGAGCAAACGCCTTCAGTCCCAGCGCATCAGACAGACTCTTGCGCGAGCCAGTGCTCACGGGGCAATGGGGCATGGTAATGGCATAGGCAGCCATGACGATGCTCAACAATCCACTCCAGCCGAACTGCAGAGGTGTGGATTGCATTCCTCCGAGATCGACAATCCACATGCTGATGATGAAGCCCACGGTGCCAAACACGCGGATGGGCGGAAAAGCCTTCACTGTATCCAGCCCTGCCTGGTCAAGGGCACTATAGGCCACACTGTTGGAGAGGGCTATAGTGGGCATGAAGAATGCCACACTGAGGGTGTAGAGGGTGAAGAGAGGGGCAAACTGCACCGCATCTCCTGTCTGATAGCCATATACACTCGCAGCCAGCATGAAGATGCCGGCCAGCAGATGACTGAGTGAGAGCAGGCGTTGAGCCTCCATCCATCGGTCGGCCACAATGCCCATCAGTGCCGGCATAAACAGCGACACAAATCCCTGTACACTATAGAACCAGCCAATCTGGCCTGCCATGCCCACGCGGGCCAGGTAAGTCCCCATGCTGGTGAGATAGGCTCCCCACACAGCGAACTCCATAAAGTTCAGGACTGTCAACTTTACTTTAGCATTCATCTTTTACTCTTTAATTGTCAGTTTGCCTTTAAGTATTTGTCTGTTCAATTCTCTTCTCAGCCTTATTCAACATAGAGCACGAGCCCCTTGAGGTACTCGCCCTCGGGATGATAGATGCTCACGGGATGGTCGGCAGGCTGATGCAGCTGGTGCAGGATGCGCACCTGGCGATGTGCCAGGGTGGCAGCGGTAAACACGGCAGTGCGGAACTGCTCCTTGCTCACTGCCTGCGAACAACTGAAGGTGAACAGTATGCCGCCGGGGGCAATCTTCTCCATGGCCCTGGCGTTGAGCTTTGTATATCCGCGCAGCGCATTCTTCACAGCATCGCGATGCTTGGCAAATGCCGGAGGGTCAAGCACCACCAGATCATAGGGAACGGTCATGTCATCGAGGAAGCGGAATGCATCCTCGGCAAAAGCCTCATGACGGGGATCGGCGGGGAAGTTGAGCTCCACATTGGCACGCACCAGCTCCACGGCCTTGCTGCTGCTATCTACCGAGTGTACCAGTTTGGCACCGCCACGCAGGGCATATACGCTGAAGCCTCCAGTGTAGCAGAACATATTGAGCACGCTGCGTCCATGGGAGTAGCGCTCAAGCAGACTGCGGTTCTCACGCTGGTCAACGAAGAAACCTGTCTTCTGTCCCTTGAGCCAGTCAATATGGAAGCGCAACCCGTTCTCCACGGCAACATCGGTATGGCTCTCGCCCAGCAGGAAGCCGTTACCGCCATCGATGGCAGCCTTGATGGGCAGTGTGGTCTCGCTCTTATAGTAGATAGAGTCCAGGCGCTCGCCCATCACCTGCTTCAGGGCAACGGCTATCTGCTCACGGCTGACGTGCATGCCCACGCTGTGTGCCTGCATGACAGCGGTCTTGCCATACACATCTATCACCAGTCCGGGCAGCAGGTCGCCCTCGCCATGCACCAGTCGGTAGGTGTCGCCCGCCTCACTGTCGGCCAATCCGATGGCCTGGCGCACCCCAAGAGCCTCACCCAGACGTTTCTGCCAGAAGGCATCGTCGATAGGCTCCTGCTCAAAGGTGAGCACCCTCACGGCAATGCTTCCCACCTGCCAGTGTCCCTGGCAAAGGAAATTATGCTGGCTGTCAAGCACAGTCACCACATCGCCTTCCTCGGGGTTGCCCTCCAGATTCATCACCGCACCCGAGAAGATCCAGGGGTGAAATCTCTTGAGGCTTTCTTCCTTGCCTCGTCGCAATATTACGTTCTTACTCATCCGTCTTTTCTGTTTTACGTTTTCTTGTGGTCTTGCGCGGCTTTGGCTCGGCTAGGGTCGCCTGCTGGGCTGTGTCCTTGGCCTTTCTGGTGCGCGCAGGGCTCTCCTTGCTTGCGGCCTTGCGGGTACGCTTGGGCTTGGCCGGCTGCACGGCATCGGGAGCCGTGTGGTCCTCTGGCAAACTGATGACCATGGGCTTGGGTGCTTCGGTCACGGGGGTAACCTGAATGAGGTAGCCCTCCTGGCGCATGCGTACCATCTCCTCGTAGAGCTGGATGCAGGCCCACGCATCGGTGGCGGCATACTGCTTCTGTGCGTCGGTCAGGCGGTCGGCTTCCCAATTACTCAGCCGTTGGGTCTTGCTGATACGCTTGCCCATGAGGTTGGCATAGAGTTTCTGCAGACTCAGGTCGTGCAGTCCCATATCCTTGGCTATCTGCTGTATCTCGATGAAGGTGCCGGGGTGAAACTCACCTCTGCGCCTCAGTCCGCACAGGTCATCGTGCCATGAGAGTCCTATCTTGAGCGTTTCGCCCTCGTCGGAGAGCAGTCGCTTGATGCAGTCGGGCAGCCCCAACACATTGAGGCGGAACAGGAAACACACGTCCTTGCTGCTCACCTGCAGGAGCGCCACCAGCGAGGTGTGCCCACGCTGAAACTGTGGCTTGGTCTCCGTATCGAAGCCCAGAATGGGCTGCGACAGCAGGTATTTCACCGCCCGCTCTGCCTCATAGAGGCTCTGAACCACTTCGATGCGCCCCTGAAACAGGGCGCGTTCAAGGCCGTTGATAGCCTCTTTGTCATACTTATCAAATATCGTCTTCATTCCTTTCCTTGTCCAATGCGTACTTCAGGCGGTGGAGCCGTCGCAAGGTGTCCACCAGATTTTGCCCCCAATAGAGTTCAAAACTGTCGCGCACAGCCCACAGGGCATCCTGCATGCACTGTTCGAGCCTCTGCTGATACACCCACACGAAGTTGCGCAGCGGCTGATACACATCGGCCAGCTTCTCGCTCAGGCTCACCCACTGGCACTCGTCGCGCCCGCTGGCCTCGTCCAGCACCAGGTCCTCATATTCGTCCCAGTCATCGAGGAGCGCCCGCGCGTTCCCTCTCACGTACTCATAGTCGGCCTCTGTCACCTGATCATCGGGCAGAAACTGGCCCATGGTCTCCATGGCAGGCAGCACCTGGGCGTTCCAGTAGAGCACGGGCAGGATGCCCAAGAGGCTGTCGAGCAACTCTTCGCGGCTCTGCTTCTGGCACTGCTCCAGCATGCCACAGTACTGAGTGGCCACCGTCAGGAACTCCATGACGGGCCTCGAATACACTGGATTTACGCTATCTTTTCCCATTCGGCATTGTTTACTATTGTTCACAGTCTTGCAAAATTATAAAATTTCTGCGTTTTTACAGCAAAAGGGGCAGCAAAAGAGTCGTTCAAGAGGCAAGAACATGTGCCAGCGCAGCAAAATGACGGACGAAACGCACCACTTATACATTATATATATTATACGCGTGCGAATTTTCTCTATCCAATAGAACGGACAAGCACAGCCTGCCGAAGCCCGCCGCGCGGCAAACTGCCCAAGTGTGCCAACCCCACCCTTCATTTATGCCCACTATACCACCCGACCCATAT
>ERZ1034998.2109-NODE-2109-length-11145-cov-84.827683_pt1 | contig 11145 bp, 14 predicted proteins | sample MGYA00520621_ERZ1034998 | MGnify/ENA primary metagenome ERZ1034998 (study PRJEB33766, sample SAMN09781748) | gut metagenome | biome: gut microbiome | host: Homo sapiens | place: Madagascar | study: EMG produced TPA metagenomics assembly of the PRJNA485056 data...
AGAAGATAAGAGATTTCTTATGCTTGATATAGCAGATTCCCAAAACGGGAATCTGCCTGTTGGACAGAGTAAAACAGCACTAGTTAATGAAGGTGGACTTTATTCATTGATTATTGGCAGCAAGCTGCCAAATGCCGGATCATTATTGGAACATACAGAAGGGCAGCAGATACTTGATCTGCTGCCATTTGTATGATCATGATATTTATATGTCATTTTGGTTATAAATGTAGTTTGCTGATACGTTATTCATAAGCCTTCGGTTTGTGGGTAACTTCCCTCAGATGTTGGTAGCATATGGGAGATTTTTATTTTGACAAATACCTAAAATGTTGTATAATGTACTTAACAAGACAGCCGAGCGATAGATACTTCCTATCCGTCCGGCAAACATGACTAAAGGAAAACACCCCGTATGCTTGTCAGGCCGAGGTGTTTTTCTTATTTTCTATTATTCAGAATCGTTACAATAAGTATTGCAGTGGTTAATATAACCATAAATTCCTCATATGTACTCATAAGGCACCACTCCCTTCCAAGACTCGAACGGATATGGTGTAACACCCCTCGGCTGCCCGGTTAAATACATTATTCAATTTTTAGGTCTAGGTCCGTGCTTTATAAGCATAATTAAGCATAGCTGAATTCTATAACATAATGTGATTGCAATCAAGAAAATGTTTAATAAAATGATATTTGAATTCAGCACATTATCCGCTATCTGTTACTGATCAGTCAGAAGATAGACGGACAGGCTGCTATAAGGTTGCTCTTAGTTCGATAACCTTTCCGATCATATAAGCTTTACCGGCTGATATGTCCGCATTATAGAGCCGTATGGGCTTATAGGCGGTATTAGTAGCAATAAGTTCTATACCGTCAGAATGGCATCTTACCTTACGGCAGATGTGTCCCATGCCATATACACCGATCAATGCTATTTCATTATCAGTGAAATGCTCCTGCTGCCTAGCAATTACAATATCGCCGACTGTAATACGAGGTTCCATAGCGTTATCCACTATTTTCATTGCTATTATTTTTTTGTCATTTGCCATTTCCTCCGGGATGTACCCCAGTAATTTTTCTAATGTATTCATTTTATCCTTTACCTTTCCGGCAGCAGGTGATACAATCCCTTTGAATTGGTGGTAGGGATGTATCATCTGATACCCTTATCATGAGCCTTTCTGTTGTGTCACCGGCAGAAGGGCTATTTTTATACTGCAACGTCAAGTAAGGCTCCATAGGTCTCTTTATAGCTGTAACCGCCTATAATGCCCATTAGACGGGCTCTGACGGGCATTCCCTGATCGAGTAGTCTTGCGATCTCTGCATTGTAAGCCTTTGACACATAGCCGATTTTGGCTTTCTTCTTCAGATAGGGGATATGAACCACTATACAAATGGAATTTTGATCATATGTATTATGGTTTTCTCTTTCAAGCGTTACTGTGAGGTGATCCGGTCTGAACTGGGTGAGGTATTTTAAAATCTCTTGTCTATTCTCATATGTGACACCTGCTGCCTTAATGGCTGTTCCTTTGGCGGTTTTCCATGCTCGCTTGAATGCTCTGGATAAGCTGTAACCGGTTTTGTGTAATTCATTAGCCATTATACAAACGGCTCTACGGATATTAACAATGTGCTTTTTCATAAGATCCTTCCTTTCTGAGCTCTGTTATAAGCTCTATAAATGTTTCTGCAAAATGCTGGTCAATCTCTTTGTTTCTTTTGAGTTGGGCTGTAAATTCTTTGTAGCTCTCATCCGATAATGAGAGAGCAAGTATTATTGATCTCATTAACATGTTGTGTGTTGCTCCTTTCTGTATCTTATGAATATATTATACTATGTGTGCCAATATATATCCATTGACATAATAAACAAATATGTGTACCCATATGCTTGAAAAGATTGTGCAAAGTGTATATGGACATATATATATACAAATGATATAATTTGATTGTAAGGTGAAATAGATTGAGAATATTATACGGAGAGGGTAGGACTTATGCAGGAAGGTAAAAAAAACGCATATACTGGACAAACAGACGCAAGAAGAAAAGCATCTGCCAAATATCTAAAAGAAACGGTAGAAGATGTCAGAATAAGAGTTCCAAAGGGTCAGAAGGCAGTAATAAAGGAACATGCCGAGAAACAGGGCGAGAGTATGAATGCATTTGTTATTCGAGCCATAGATGAGACTATGGAGAGGGATAGAAGCAAGTAATATATGGTTATATTCTCACAATGCATGGATTGTAAAAACTTTATAGGTAAACTGACAGACGATATATTTTATTGCAAGGCATTTCCAAAGGGAATACCAGAGGATGTGCTTTGGAATAAAATAGATCATCGAGAACATATAGCCGATGATCATGGATTCTTATTTGAGGATCTATATACAAATGCCAAGTGATAAAATTAAACAGTGATTGAATAGGCAGAGATAGCGTGTTATTATGGTGTAAATAATTGATAGTAGCTTAATAAAAGCGGCGACTAACCAACGCATAGATCCTTGGCATGAATCCAAGGCTATCATTATCAGCAGGTTATAACTCAGGAGGAGAGTCCTTTGATGGAGGGAGACCCCGTGTGCAAGTCCGGGTGCTTGCGTTATCGCAATAGAAAATAGTTTAGGCTGGCAGAACGTGTTGATGTATGGCAGCAGCCACTGACGAGGCATTGGTTCAATTCCGGTTGACTATTGCGGTTATAAGTATAGGGGAAGTAGTTTACGAGTGAGAACAATGGGTGCAACTAAACAATGCACCAGTGCAACAAGATAAGCCACTAGGTTGTGAGTACACAGGTGAGGTTGTGACAGAGGAGTCGGTTGAAATCCGTCCGCCCCTATTTGGAGCTTTTGCTATTATGGCAGGGCTCCATTTTACTACACAGACAAGGGAGGGAGAGCATGTTAAAGAGTACATTTTTGCATAAACTGAAACAGGATAGAGTTCTTCACATAGATGACTATATTATATCTTACAAGCCGGCAGAGATAAGCCGTTGCGATACAGAGGAGAGATATAGGTTCAAGAATATAGATGATCTGTATGAGAATGGAATGCTTGGATCTGAAAGGCTGAAGGATAAGCTGACCGGTGCTGATATGACAATATTCCACAAGGATTATGGAGAGATTATAACTATAGACGATAGCGGCATTATGTTCTCTCCTTGTGGTGATTATGATGGGATGGATGAACAGGAGATCAGATCTTTGTGGATGGAAGTATGCCAGGATGCAGGGGATGAGAAACATATATATTTTATGAATTTTGATATAATGCCATCGGAGCAGGTACAGGACATACTTATAGATGACCTTAAGGCAGCAGGCTATATTGTCGGTGACCGGCAGAGATCATTAGTCAGCCCTTTAGAGCAATCGTTTCATTGCCAAGGCAGTGTGGGAGAGTTTGATATAGTTTTCAATGATGACGATGGAGCATTTATTTATTCAGACAGTTCAGAAGTGATCGATAAGCTAATGGGGTGGTTCGACAGGGATAACAGTTGAATGTATCATGTGATATATATGGACTGCTGCCATATGGAAAAATAATAAGAGCTATTCCACTCCCGGCAACTCTACAAGGTAGAGGCAAATGGGGGAACAGAACGCTCTTATTTCTTAGTAGTATATAGCGTGATGGCAGAAAAAGCAATAATTCAATAGTGTGTATTTGACGTCTCTATACACGAGCTATATACTGGTGTGTAAAATGATATGGCTGAGAGCCCTATATAGCAAACATGGTTATAAAGACGTGAAAGCCTATGGATTAAACAACAAAATGGCTTATACGGCAAAAAAACAAGCTGTTATGCTTGCGCTTGCCGATTTGCAATAGAGAGTCTAACGTACTCCGCAGGGGTGTGTGAGGCTCTCTGAATATATGTGGAGTGTTCAGGATGATATACAAAGAGAATGATAATTTAGACATAGAAGCGATAAATAGATATAGATCCATGACACAGGAAGAACGAGATAGATTTATTAAAGAGCAAGAAGATGCTATAAGAAAAGAAATTGAAAATGACACAAAATAGTAAGCACTCCGCAGCAGCAGGGTGCTTTTTATTTGGAATAATACTAAGCTGGCGTTACATAGGCAGCAGAGTATACTACAAATTACTAGATCCGGATGTGCATAGGTGGGGGTAGTACAGAAAACAGAATAAAAAATGCAGATTTTGGTATAAAATCCACATATTATCACATAAAACTGCAGATTCAAAATACCCCAATATATGATCTGCTGCCAAGGGAATATGAGTAGATAGCTGGTAGGGTGTGTCACATTTGGTACACCCTTATAATGCTCCGTATCTATAGGTGCACAGCAACTATAGTACATCCGGCAGCAGGTGGGGATGTAATGGAGATGAGGTTTGGCCGTAGTGTGATCTACCGGGTTTTCCGTGTGCACGGTGTTAATAAATGTTAAGGTTGGAGAGTATATAGAGCTTGTCAAAACATGACATCTGGAAATATATACAACTTGGCAAAACCCAACATTAGAGGGTATATAGACCAAGAAAAAATATGAGGTCGGTACCGGCGTGGCTATCGGTGTATGGGGTAACGATTCGTGACTCCATCTGCATATAGCGTAACGATTTGTGACGCTATTCATAAACTACTACAGGTTAGATGTAATTAAATGTTATTGCCAAAGCCTATAGCAAACATAGGGTGTCACATTTTGTTACCCCCTTGTTGTTGCCGCATTTGGCGACATCGGCAACAATAGAAAACTTGTCAAAACATGACATTTGAAAATATATACAGGGCTCCCTAACGAATAGTTATGGAGATTACAAGGGTACTTTGGGGTACGGTTGTTCAGGGAGTAGCAAAATGCGACACCCTTAATTGCTAACAAATGCTAACGTCAAAGTCGGTAAAACGCCGACTTTGAAATGTTGAAGAATGTTGAACCTCTGATAAGGTGAAACACCGCCCCAGGTGTTAACTAATCTTAAAGAAGATGGGGTCATTACTAATGAGGTCGGGGTACAGACAGGCACTGTTAACCTCATGATGGCAGTAATGGGAGAGCGGGTAAGCCTAACTTACATTGCCAAAGATAGCAATGGATCCGGCGCATGACCGATTGATACAGCAACTTAGAGGAAAATTAGTTTTTCCCCAAAATGGGAGAAACCTCTAATCAGCAGGGGAGACTTAATACAATTCAATTATAGATCAATATAGATAGATATTATCTGGACTGCTGCCGATGGGAAACATGCTGATTAAGGCAGCAGATCATAAAAAATTGGAAATAGTAGACAAATAGTAGACAAAAACAGATTTTTGCATGATATTTATAGAAATTCAGACAATAAAAAAACCGCTCTAAGCGGCATAAATACTGATAAATTTATAAGAGCTACTAACGGGAGTCGGACCCGTGACCTCCACATTACCAATGAATAGCTTCTTTTTTCAGAGCGTTTTCTATTGTTTTCTGTTGTTCCAATATTCCTTTATTTTATGCGGTTTCCGTTCAATATCGTTCAATATTGTAAATTCATATTTCCCAAGTTTTTTTCAAAATAGTAGACAAATAGTAGACAGAAAAAAAGCAAAAAAATCCCCGGTATGCTTTACCTTTAGACAACCGGGGATAGAAACTTTATTTGTATGCAAGGAGTTTATACATGTCATTACTTGCTTTGACCTCATTTTCTTTCAGGGCATGAGAGTATACATCAAGTGTAATAGACACCTTTGAATGACCGAGCATTTTGGATATAGTTACCACATCATAGCCAAGTGAGATCATTAGTGTAGCAAATGTATGGCGTAGCCCATGCAGATGTATTTCTGGAAGAAGTAAATTAACATCTTTGCATGTGTCATTGTACCGGAGAACCACTTCTTTGAATTTATGGGTTGGGGTGTCAAGATGCATTTGTTTACCATCTTCTTGTATAAACAAGTGGCAGCAGTCAAAGTCTGATACAGGGGAACCTTTCCAGTATGAGCCAAGACTGAAAGCGTATTCCCGTTCATGTTGTCGCCAGTTCTTAAGCATTGTCATACAGTTAGGTGGAAGTGGAACACATCTTATACCGGCTTTAGATTTGGGAGCTTTCTGTATTTGTCCACCCTTTACCTTGGAGCAGGACTTATTTATTGACACATAATTTTTATCAAAGTTTATATCATTCCATGTGAGTGCGATAAGCTCACCTCGTCTGAAGCCACCATATATAGCTAGATTAAAATATAATATCAGTTGTTCGGATGTGGTCATTGTTGTAGAATAACCTGCTGTTGCAATTTGTCCATTCTTCATTTTGGGACTATATTTGACCTCATACGGTTGTTCCAGATATTCGAGAAATCGTTTAGCCTGTTCAACATTAAAACAAGATTCTGCCGCATTGTTATCTACTGTTGGCAGTTCCACACGTTTGCAAGGGTTATCATCTATCAGATTCCATTTGTAAGCCTTGGAAAATACACTGGAGGCTATTGCATGGGTTCTTCTAATGGTGGCAGCAGACAGCCCCTTATCTTTCATCATGGAATATATGTCCTGTAGATGTAATGCATTGATTTTACATAGCTTCATCTTGCCTATAGTATTTTTGAAATATAGATCTATGGTGCTCTGGTAGCTTTCTATAACAGCTTGTGTTAAATTACTTTCGGCATATCGGCTGATCCATTCTTTGACAAAACTGTTGAATGTCATGGTTTCACCATCCAGATACTTGCCGCTTTTGCAGCGTTCTTCAAATTCAATAGCGAACTTTTCAATTTCTTTTCTTATTTTTGCTGGGGTTTGGGCAGTAGGAGTATAGGTTGTAGATTTAGTGATCTTTTGCTTGTCGCTGGAGTATCCCAGTGAAACAGTGATCAGATAACTGCTGCCTCTTTGCTTGATGCTAGCCATAATAAATCACTTTCCTTTCTGTTCTTGAATAGGATCGTGACCTCTGGTATAATGAATTTGCCTTTATTATGCAGAGGTACATCCTTTGTGATAATATGCTTGGAGTCGCTGATTGCCGTCAGCGGCTCCTTTTTATATGTAATGCTTTAGGAATAGCATTATCATTCTTTAGTATTTGTTTTTAGCATATGTGAATCAATTAGATTCTTAACGGTTAATAGTTCCAAATATTCTGAAGTTTTAACCTGCATGTCTTTAATGGTATATAAATCATTTTCGGTAAGTCCAAGAATATACCCATTTAAGGATACTGGATCTGCGACAAGAATACGTACTTTTTTAGTATTTTCATTTGTAGAAATAGTTATGTCGCAATAGCCTTGTTTAGATATGCTTGTAAAAACATAGGCTTGTAATGCTGGATTATCTAATTCAACATATTCTCCGGTGCTTGGTTCTAGCCAACGTTGTTCATACCATGGACCACATTCAAAAGAAAAAAATTTAAAGCGGTTTGTTGAATATATTAAAAATTGATAGAAATCGTAATTTATTTTATATTTTTCAAAGATGTTGAGAAAACGTGATGCCCATGCTTTAGAGGTCTTATCAAAAAAATCTGTATCATATAAAAATTTTTCAACATCGGTACTGGGATAAAATATATCCACATTTACACCAAGTTCCTTTGCTATGGCTATCAAAGTGGATTCATTAGGGAAATCTTCTGCCTTTTTATATCGACTTATACTGTTGGGATGAGCTCCTATAATATTTGCAAAGTCGGATTGACTCTTATTATTTTCTCTTTTCCATTGATTTAAAAGTTCTGTGAATACTTTTGCAAAGTATTTTTTTTTATAATTTTCACTAATCACACTAAATTCTCCTTTTTATAATGTTATTCATTTGCATATCTATGAAAATATAACTTTGTATTAGAAAACACACATCGCAAATTATTAATACAAAGCTGTTTATAACACTTTGTTAATGTGATAATATATCAATACAGCAATAAAAGTTATTACTTATGCACATTATAACACTTTTGCAGTGTTAGTCAACTGCTTGAGACAAAAATAACATATTATGAAAGGAATGAACAAACATGAAAAGTAATGAAAGAGTTAGGAAAGAATTGACAGAGCGTAGAGTTATGCATTGGGAACTTGCCAAAAAACTTGGAATAAACGAAACAACGCTTTGTCGCAGACTCAGAGTAGAACTTCCGGAAGAAGAACAGGACAGACTTATATCCATTATTCAGGATATACAGAAAGAAGGTGTGTAATATGCCGAAAATGGTAACTATAAAAGAAGCTGCTGCCATGACAGGAATTCCCTGTTACCGGCTCCGTTGCTGGTGCAAACAGGGCAAGATCATTCATGTACATACTGGTACAAAGGTACTTGTAAATGTTGACAAATTGGCAGAGTATTTGAATACTGGCGAGATGAAATAGGGGGGAGTGTAATGGCAAGACGAAGGATGTTCAGCATGGATATTGTTGACACTGATAAGTTTATGGATATGCCACCTACTACACAGAACTTATATTTTCATTTGGGAATGAGAGCAGATGATGATGGCTTTGTTTCGTCACCAAAGAAGGTTGCATTGATATGTGGTAGTTGTATAACGGATCTGCAATTATTAGTGTCTAACGGTTTTATTATTCCATTCGATAATGGAGTAATACTAATAACTGATTGGATTGCAAATAACTATATCCGAAAAGATAGGTATACAGAAACTAGATTTAAAGAATATCTGGATGCTGTGCAAATAGAAAATGATAAATATATAACTGATCCCCTTCCTAGAGATTTGATGCTTGGTATACCTAATGACAACCAACTGGTTGACGATGTGTATACCAGTGGTTGCCACAGGTTAGGTAAGGATAGGATAGAGTTAGGTAAGGATAGGATAGATATAAATAAGACGCAGGTTGCAAAAGAAACTATGGCAGCAGATCATCCATCAGATATGGATAAAAGGCAGGAACCGATTCGGCATAAATATGGTGAATACAAGAATGTGCTTCTTTCTGATGAGGATATTGAAAAATTGAAAATGGAATTCCCTAATGACTGGGAAGATCGAATAGAGAGGTTAAGCAGTTATGTTGCCAGCACTGGTAAAAGTTATAAAAATCATCTTGCAACTATAAGAAACTGGGCAAGGAAGGATAAGAGTGATAATAATGGAGTCAATGAAAGAAATCATGGCAAAGAGAAAGACAAGCCGACAATGGGGATCATTATCTAATATGTCCGAAAAAGAAAAAGTGCAACTTAAAGTTGATACACTCAATAACAGTGAGGGTACATTAGATAAAAATGTATACGATTGTGAGAAGTGTAAAAACAAAGGATATATATATTCAGTGATCGAGAATGATGGGCACTATTCAGAGCTTGCTAAAGAATGTGATTGTAAAGCTATAAGACAGAGTATTATTAGTATAAGGAAAAGTGGTTTAGAGCCGATTATAAAGAAGAGTACATTTGAAAGATTTGAAACGAATGAGAAATGGCAGCAGACAGTAAAAGAGAAAGCGCAAATATTTGCCAATACGGTTGATCATCTTGAAAATAAATGTTTTTTTATCGGAGGCGGTGTTGGAGCAGGTAAAACGCATTTATGCACAGCAATAGTAGGGCAGATGCTTTCGGAAAAAAGAACGGCAAGATATATGCTATGGGTCAGAGATAGTGCAAAGCTAAAAATGATGGTAAATGATGAAGCATATGAACCGGCACTTGATTATTTTAGAAAAGCGGAAGTGCTATACATAGATGATTTTTTTAAGATAACAAAAGACGGTTATGGTAAAGAGACATTACCGACATCAGCAGATATAAGGCTTGCATATGAGATCATTAATTATAGATATCAACATTCAGAACTTATAACAATTATATCAAGTGAGCGATTTATCAATGAAATTGAAGAAATAGACAGTGCTGTAGGTTCCAGAATCTATGAAATGAGCAAAGGAAATGTTTTAAATATCGCAAGAGAGAAAAAAAGAAATTATAGATTAAAAGACGCTGAAATATTGTAAATGTAAAGTGTTAGGAGTAACTGGAAAATGACGAACGAAGAACTGGTTGAGAAAATTCAAACAGGTATAGAAGTCACAGAGAACATGTACCAGTTATATGAGCATAATAAAGGCATTATATATAAAATGGCATATAGATATTCATGGGGAGCACCTCTTGAAGATCTGGCACAAGAGGGATATTTTGGGTTACATAAGGCAGCTATGAAGTATGATAAAGGTCAAGATATTAGATTCAGTGCTTATTTGACGACAACGCTTTCACGACATTTAAAGCGATATATAGATAGTTCCGGGCGCATGATCAGTATTCCATTGTATAAGCAACAGCTTATATATAAATACAATCAGGCTACAGGTTCATATCTGTACCGGTACAAACGGGAACCTTCAAAGCAGGAATATGCGGGGCTCCTTGGCATCAGTTTAAAACAGGTGGAAGATCTTGAGAAGTTTATGTTTAGTGGTGAATCTGAACGGGTGACAAGCCTTGACAAACAACTTTGTAATGGTGAAGATGCTAATACTTTACAGGATATAATAGCCGTTGCTTGCGAAGATCTGGACGAAATTGTAAATAGGTTAGCAATAGAGCAGATGTGGCAGGAAATAAAATGTAAGTTAAAACCTATGGAGTACGATATAATCTATTTGCGTTATAGGCTGAGTATGAACTGGGAGGCGATAGGGAACCGGCTAGGTATGTCACAATGGGCGGTGCGCAATGTGGAGGAAAGAGCAAATAGAAAACTTAAGCATATTCCCGTGATAAAGCAGATGGCAGCAGACAGTGGACGAAATCTATAGATATAAAAACATGGAATACTAGGACTTGGTGGTAAGTTTTAAGCATCAGAAAATGCCGAAGTCGGACGACTGCTGCCATAGGTTCGAAGCTATGTTGAAGCGAGGATTATGTGGATGCTATGAGGAACTGGGTGAACGCACTAAGTTAGACTTAGGTTGCTAGGAAAAAACAAATTTCAGAACAGTAATAGAGAACGGCGAGCCCTGGTTTGTCGGAAAAGATGTGGCAGAGATATTGGGATACAGTAATCCAAGAAAAGCAATGATTGATCATGTGGATGGAGAAGATAAGAGATTTCTTATGCTTGATATAGCAGATTCCCAAAACGGGAATCTG
>ERZ1034998.2113-NODE-2113-length-11129-cov-4.787159_pt1 | contig 11129 bp, 8 predicted proteins | sample MGYA00520621_ERZ1034998 | MGnify/ENA primary metagenome ERZ1034998 (study PRJEB33766, sample SAMN09781748) | gut metagenome | biome: gut microbiome | host: Homo sapiens | place: Madagascar | study: EMG produced TPA metagenomics assembly of the PRJNA485056 data...
CCGCTGATACGCTGGATTCCGTCTGCATCACCTTCGATAAGATGGACAAGATCGGAGCCGACGGCGTCAAGGCTGAGCTGACCGAGAAGCAGCTGCCGGAGACCGCCATCCAGGCGCTGGCCGACTTCATCGCCGCCGGGGAAGTCACCCTGGACGCGGTGGCTGCCCGCTGTGCCGACCCCGCCATTGCTGATGACCTGAAGTATGTGCTGGCCACCGCCAATGCCCTGGCCGATGGCCGTTATCAGGTAGCCTACTGCCCCAGCCTGGTGCGTGGTCAGGGCTACTATACCGGCATGGTGTTTGAGATCACCTGCCCGCAGTTCAGCGGTGCCGTGGCCGGCGGCGGCCGCTACGACAACATGGTGGGCAAGTTCCTGGGCACCCAGGTGCCGGCCGTGGGCTTCTCCATCGGCTTTGAGCGTGTGTGCGGCATTCTGCTGGAGCAGGGCTATCAGATTCCCGGTGCCAAGCAGAAGATTGCCCTGCTGTACGGCAAGGACGCCGACTTCACCGCTGTGCTGAGCAGGGCCGCTGCCTTGCGCGAGACCTATCAGGTCACTGTGCTGCCCCAGGGCAAAAAGCTGGGCAAGCAGCTGGGGCAGCTGGAAGCCGCCGGCTTTGCCGGTGCCGCCTTCCTGGACAAGGACGAGGTCAAGATCTTCGCCCAGCAGTGACCTTTCACAACGCCAAAAGTACCGACGCAGTCTAAGCGGAAGTAACTTCTTAAGCGTCAGACAACCCTAAAGATCAACCGGCCTGGATCCTGCATTGTACAGGGTTCAGGCCGATTCGTTTTCATCGGGCCTGCAGCAGAAAGACCACCGCGCCCTTTTTCATGGAAAAGAAAACCTCCCTGCTTCCGGAATGTGGGCACCGCACACACTTCTGCAGGGAGGTTTCTCTTTATCCGAGTTCTAAAATCGGTTCACGTTCAAACATCCGGCCTGCCAAAAACAAACCGGAACTGCGTTCCCTCTTCCACCGCAAAGCAGGCGTCTGCGTGGGGCTTTGCACCCCAGCTGTTGTCGCCGCCCACGCCGCGCTGGAACGCCGCACAGCGCACCACGGTTTTGTTGTCATCCCGGGGCAGCTCGTAGAGGTGGCGGGCGTTTTCCAGCTCATGGGGCGTGTAGGGCAGGGCCGAGAAGGTCATTCCGCTCTCACTGCCGAACGCAATGCCCGGAACGCCACCGGTCACGTCTGCACGATACACGCCGGTGCGGCTGCCGCACTCCTGCGGATAGACCGGGCTGTAGCGGGCAAAATCCGCCCGGATGCTGTAAGACCAGGCACCCAGCTTGCCGCCGGCGGTACGGTCGGCCACCGTCTCATTGGAGCCAAGGCCGAGGTAGGAAACGTCCGTCAGTTCCCGGCGCAGGGGCAGCAGCAGGCCGAATTCCGGCAGCTCTGTTTTTTCGCCTTGCCAGGTCATGGTGATCTCACAGCGGCCCGTGCCGTCAACTGCAAAATCGATGGGCAGCTTCTGGCCGTCCGGCAGGGTATAGACTGCATGAACCGTGACAACTGCGCCGGACTGTTCGGCAGTCAGCGTATCGCACCGGGCATACAGACCCGCCGTTTTCCAGAAGGCAAATGCAAAGGGTTCGGCACAGCCGTCATCGTTGTTGGTGGGCGCACGCCAGAAGTTGGGGCGCACCGTATCATCCAGCAGCTGCACACCATCGTACCGGATGGACACCAGGCCCTTGCCCCGGCCAAAGATGTACTCGAAGCCTTCGCCCTTCACACCGATGTTGCAGTCCATTTCCACCAGTTCCGGGGCGGGAACGGTCAGCCGGGCCTCCGTGTGCTTGTGCCACACCTGCCCAAAGGCTGCTTCGTATCCGGCGGGCACACCGGGTTTGGCATCCCGCTGAACGGCGGTGACCGTCATGCAGGCCAGTCCCGTCTCCGGCAGGGCAAACGGGAACGGAACCTTCACGGTCTCACCGGGCTTGCCGCTGATCCGCAGCGCGGCTCTGCGTTCCGGTCTGCCATTGACAGAGGTGGCAAACACGAAATCATAGGCGTTCAAGTCCGTAAAGAGCGTCCGGTTCTCGATGACCGCTTCCGTGTCGGTCACAGTGATCTTTACCGGGGCATAGGCGGCTTTCACCGCGTCCATCTTCGGGGTGTTGCGGCGGTCGGGCAGGACCAGACCGTCAATGCAGAATTCCCGGTCGGTGGGGCGGTCGCCGAAGTCACCGCCGTAGGCAAAGCCGGGCTTGCCGTCCGGGCCGGTCACTTCGATGCCATGGTCGATGTACTCCCAGATAAAACCGCCCTGATACAGCGGCTCTTCGTAGGCATACTCCGTGTAGTTGGTGATGCCGCCGCAGCTGTTGCCCATGGCGTGGCTGTATTCGCACATGATAAAGGGCTTTTCCGGGTGCGCCGCCAGGAACTTTTGGATGTCGGCCACCGGGGTGTACATCTGGCTCTCCATGTCGGAGGTGTCGGGATATTCCCGGTTCCAGAAGATGCCCTCGTAGTGCACCAGACGGCTGGGATCGGTTTTGCGGAAATACTCGCTCATCTCCCAGAGCGTTTTACCGCCGTGGCTCTCGTTGCCGCAGGACCAGATCAGGATCGCCGGGTGATTCTTATCCCGTTCCAGCATGGCTTCCGCGCGGGCCAGCACATTGTCCCGCCACTCGGGGCGTGCCCCGGGCAGGGTCCACGCGTCGGAGCCGTCTGCCCCCAGCTTCTGCCAGGTGCCGTGGGTCTCCAGATTGGTTTCCCCGATGACATACAGGCCGTACTCATCACATAATTGCAGGAAATACGGGTCGTTGGGGTAATGGCTGGTGCGCACCGCGTTGACGTTGTGGGCCTTGAGGTTCTGCACGTCCCAGAGCATTTCTTCGTGGGAGACGGTGCGCCCGGTCTTGCAGCTCCACTCATGGCGGTTGACGCCTTTGAACACGATGCGCCTGCCGTTGAGCAGCATCTGCTTGTTCTTCAGCTCAAACTTGCGCAGGCCGACTTTCAGGCCGGTGTGCTCCACCAAGCCGCCCTCCTGCAGCAGGGCAATTTCGGCGTCGTAAAGATTCGGCGCTTCGACGCTCCACAGGGCGGGATGCTCCACGGTAAAAGCGAAGGAAACATCCTGCACGTCCGGCTCCACATCGGGGTCGGCCTCTCCCCTGCCGAACACCACACCGCTTTCGTACTCGGCCGGTTCCCCCACCTTGGCGGCCTGTTCCTGTCCGTTGAACACCACAGACACCCGGCCCGCACCGCTGACCTTGCAGTCAAAGGTGACCTTTACGCTGGAAAAGTCCGGGGCAAAGTCCTGCTTGACAAAAGCGTCTTCCAGGTGGATCTCCGGCTTGGTGAACAGCTCCACCGAGCGGAACAGGCCGCTCATCCGCCAGAAGTCCTGATCTTCCAACCAGCTGCCGGACGAGAAACGGCAGACCTGCACGGTCAGTTCGTTTTCGCCGGGCTGGACGGCTTCGGTCATGTCAAATTCCGCCGGGGTAAAGGTATCCTCGCTGTAGCCGATGAAGGTGCCGTTGCACCAGACGGCGGCAGCGCTGTCGGCGCCGTTCAGGCGGAGATAGCAGTTGTCCCAGCTTTCCGGCAGGGTAAAGGTGCGGCGGTACTCGCCGATGGGGTTGTAGTCCTGCGGGATCTGGCCGGGGTGCAGCTTTTCGTGGCCGTCCCAGGGGTACTGCGTGTTGACATAATGGGGTGCCCCGTAGGGCTGGCCGGGCTTGTGCAGGCTTTGGAGCTGGATGAGGCCGGGTACGGTCAGGGTGTCCCAGTCGGTAAAGGGGTCGGTCAAGTTTTCCGCATAGCGGAAGTTCCACTCGCCGTCCAGCGAGACGGTCAGGGGCTTGTCCGGGCTGGTCTGGTCGGCAAACCAGGCGTGGGCAGGCAGACGGTTCTGCTGAAAAATTTCCGGGTCCGCCAGCAAAGCGGGGGTCATGGGTTTAAGCAAAGGCATAGCAGTTACCTCTCAAACAGTTGTGGGTGATGTTGGCCCTATTATAGCACACTGGAACAGAAAAACAGCCGTACAAAAACGACTGTTTTTCTGGAAAATTGCAGTTATTCTTTCACCGCACCGGCGGCGATGCCAGCCAGAATGTACCGCTGGAAGAACACATAGATGAGGATGGTGGGCAGCATGATGACGATGATGCCGGCCGCCAGGGTCTGCCACGAACCCTGCTGGGCATTGGCGTAATCCATCAGGAAGGTGGTCAGGGTGCGCAGCTTGTTCTTGGGCATATACAGGTACGGGATGTACATATCGTTGATGATGGTGATGGCCTTGATAATGACCACCGTTGCGGTCGCCGGGGCCAGCAGCGGGAAAATGATGCGGCTGAACACGCCGAAGTAGCTGCAGCCGTCCAGCAGGGCGCTTTCGTCCAGAGAGGGCGGGATGGTGGAGATGAACTGCCGGTAAATGTACAGCTGCATCAAATCGGAGGCCACATAGATCACGATGGGTGCGCCCAGGGTGTTGTACAGACCCAGGCCGTTGATGATCTCGAAGCGGGCGATCTCCGTGACGAAGGTGGGCACCAGCATTCCAATAAAGAACAGCGACACGACCGCATTCTTGAAGCGGAACTTGAACCGCTCGATGATGTAGGCGGTGACGGTGCCCAGCATGACGTTGAAGAAGATGCTGACCACCAGAATGATGAGGGTGTTCTTGAAACCGATGAGCAGATACTTGTTCTGGAACACCTTGACGTAGTTTTCCAGCGTGATGCGGTCAAAGGACGGCAGCGCCAGCGGGGAGGTGTTGACCATGTCGCCCTTGTTCTTGAGAGAAGCGAAGAAGGTCAGCAGGATGGGCAGGATGACGATGATGACCATGGTAATGCAGATGATCTGCTTGAGGACCTGAAACCAGAAATCCCGGGTACGCAATTTTTTCAGCATCTTACTTGTCCTCCCGCAGAATCACTTTGTGGATCAGCACGTTCTGAATCAGATACACCACAATGATGATGACCATGATCGCCACGGCCATGGTAGAGGCCAGGCCGAAGTTCGAGAAGGTAAAGGCCGTCTTGATGGTGTACAGGGTAAAGGTGCTGGACGCATAGCCGGGTCCGCCTGCCGTCATGACGAAGGGGATGTCAAAGACCTGCAGTGCGCCGCGGATGTTGTCGAACAGGATGAAGTCCACCATCAGCATGATGGAAGGGATCTGAATGTAACGGAACATCTGCCAGGTGTTGGCACCGTCGATGATGGCGGCCTCCTGGATGTCCTTGGACACCGACTGCAGTGCCGACATGAACAGCACGAAGTTGACGATCTTGGGGTCGGACAGCCAGCTGCGGCTCAGCATTCCCAGCTTGATGGCTTCCAGCAGGCCGTCAAAGGCACCGTTGATGGGGGAGAAAAAGTAGGAGAACGCATAGGAGATGGCCACGCCGTTGATGATGTAGGGCAGGAACACCATGGTCTTGTAGAACTTGGCGGCCCGCAGTTTGGAGGTGAGCAGCACCGCAAAGGCCAGTTCCACGGGGATCATGCACAGGTGGACAAAGAAGTACACAGCGTTATTGCGCAGGGACTGCCACAGGTCCGCGTTGTGGAACATGGAAATGTAATTGCTCAGGCCCACAAAGTCGCTCCTGGGGGAAAGGCCGTCCCAGTTGGTAAAGCTCATGCGGATCAGGTCCGCTGCCGGCACCACCACAAAGGCCACCAGCAGGGTCACGGGAATTGCCAGCGAGATCAGGATGAACCGGCGCCGCTGTTTTGCAAGGGTATTGGTCATGTGAGACCCTCCTTCTTTTCAAAAAGGGACCGCCCTGCACGGGGCAGTGGGCGGTCCCTCGGTTCAGTTCCGATTCAATTTACTGGATGCCCAGCTTGCTGCGGGCTGCCGTCCACTTGGAGTCCAGCTCGGCCAGTGCAGCGTCCAGATCGAAGCCGTCGGTGAACATCTGTGCGCCCAGCTTCTTGTAGTCAAAGGCGGTCTCGTTCTGGATTGCGGTAAAGTCGTCGCCGCCGCCGTCATACATCACCATCTCGCCGTCCGGCTGCAGGGCATCGGCCTCAGCCAGGATGGGATCCTTGTCTTTGGGGAAGTTGCTCATAGCGGAAGCGCTGGTGACGAAGTTCAAGTAATCGGGATACCACGCCTCGCTGTAGAACCACTCCACAAAGGCCTTGGCCAGGTCGGGGTTCTGGCTGTGGGTGGTCACACCCATGAAGCTGTCGCCCTGGACGATGTAACGGAACGGCTCGCTGGTGCTCTCGCGCACCGGCAGGTAGAAGCTGCCCAGCTGGTCGATGCTGTCGGCACCGGACTGGATGTTCTGCAGGCCCCAGTCGCCCAGTGCAATGATGGCGGCTTTCTTCTGAGCAAACAGAGTGGTGGCCTGGTCGTTGCTCAGGCCCAGAGGATCCTTGCCGAACACGCCGCTGGTGAACAGGTCATACACCCGGTGATAGGCGGTGTTGATGTCGCTGCCCTCAGCAAAGGGGGTGTCGGTCTTGGCCATGTCGTTCCAGTTCTGGCCGTTGCCGTTGATCAGTGCCGGCATGAACTCCATGTAGGGGTAGCCGGGCCATTCGTCCTTGGCGCCCAGCGCAATGGCCATAAAGTCAGCATCCTTGGCGCTGTAGTAGTCCTGCAGCTTCCGGGAAACGGTCTTCAGTTCTTCCCAGGTGGTGGGCACTTCCACGCCGGCTTCCTGGAACAGGTCCTTCCAGTAGTAAACGTACTCGTAGCCGGCGGTCATGGGGATGCCCAGCACCTTGCCGTCCAGCGCATAGCCTGCTGCCAGGCTGTTGTTCTTGGCAGCGTCCGTGTCGGACAGATCCAGCAGATAATCCTTGAAGCGGGACAGGGTGAAAGGCTTGTTGTGAACATGACGTCCTGCAGCTGATTGGCGGATGCACGCATCTTCATGGCATTCCAGTATTCGCTGTCGTCCTTGATCTTCTCCACCTCGATGTCGGCATCGGGATAGACTTCCTGGAACTTGCCCACCATGTCGTTCTCATCGATGAAGGTCATCAGGTTGTTGTCCCAGATGGTGAAGGTGATGCTGCCGCTGAGGTTTGCAGCACCTGCGGCAGAGCCGGATGCGCTGCCCGCGGTGGAAGCAGCCGTGCTGCTGGAGCCGCCTCCGCAGGCGGTCAGAGCAAGAGCGGCAGCGGATGTACCCATAGCAGCCAGGAAGCTGCGGCGTGTGATCTTTTTCATCTTGATTGTCCTCCTTCAATGTGTCCGATGGGGTTGCGTTTTTGTTGGGTCCGAAACCTTTCTGTTGGCATTAGTATAGCAGTTCGCACCCCTGGTTTTCCATGAAGAAGGGTTCGATTTCTTGATGTTTTTTCAGGTGTTGCAGGCCGCTTTGCGGTACTCACTGGGAGTTTTGCCAAATTTCTTCTTGAATATATGGTTAAAGTGCTCAACACTGCTGTACCCCACCCGGTCGCTGATCTCATACATTTTCAGGTCGGTCTGCATCAGCAGCTCCCGGGCATGGTAAAGCCGCAGGTCGTTCAGGTATACGATGAAGCTGCTGCCGCACTCCTTAGCAAACCGGGTGCTGAAATACTTCTCGTTCAGCGCCACATAATCCGCCACCATTTTCAGGCACAGCTCGGGATTGGCGTAGTTGTCCTGCAAAAAGGCCACAGCTTTCTGGATGCTGTCGGCCCCGGGGCGGGCAGCCTGCCGGGCGCAGACCGTTTCCACCCGGCGTAGAAAGCTGCGCAGCCAGAGCGCCCGCTCCCCTGCTGTGTGCAGTTCCCGGATCTCTGCCGCAAGATCGGGCTTTTCCGGGCAGATCTCCCGAAAGTTCTGGCCGTAATCCCCCAGCCGTTCCGCCAGCCGGGGCCAGCAGCGCAAGCAGAACTGCATTCGGGTCCGGCTGCACCGCCGCATAGTGCAGGAACTCCGTTTTTTCTGTTTCCGCCTGAGCAGTATTCCCGGTGCAGACGCTTTCGATCAGCAGGTCACAGCTTTTGCCCAGCTGCTCCGCCGCCTGTGCCGCTGCCATCTCCCTGCGCAGGGTGCAGACAGCGCCTTTGCCGGAAAGGGGTGCCATGCGCAGAAGCTTCTCGCAGGTCTCCTCCGCCGCAGGCAGTTCGTTTTCCCTCACCAATCCGCTGATGGCCGCCGAAACGCTGAGGTTCATGTAATCCCGCCAGACGGCCTGCACCTGCCGCACCACCGAGGGCAGGGTGGTCTCAAAGCGGCTGGCATCCTGCACCCGGTAGCGCAGGGCATACCGCTCCGGGCTGACCGCCCGGATGCAGGTGCGCCCGGCCAGACGGGGGATCTGCCGGGCCAGCTCCAGCATGGGGCGTTCCAGCTTTTCGTGCAGGTTGCTGCCAAAGCGGGACGCCTGCGCCGCAAAGTCATCGATTTGGAACAGCACCACTGCATACTGTCCTGCTTCCGCCCGGAAGAAGGCTTCTGCCGCATCCTCCGGCTGCTTTTGTGCCGCCGTTTCCCGGAAAAACTTTTTCCTTCAGCTGTTCCAGCAAAGTGCGCAGGGTGTCCGCATTGAGGTTTGCCTTGAGCAGGTAATCGTAAGCTCCCAGCCGGAAGGCCTCCCGCACCAGCTCAAATTCATCGTAGCCCGAAAGGGCAATGCTCACTGGGGCATCCGGCGTTTCCCGCAGGCTGCGCAGAAGCTCGATGCCGCCCACGCTGGGCATCTTCATATCGGTGAACAGCACATCGACCGGGTGATCTTTCAGATATTCCAGTGCCTGCCCGCCGTCGGCGCAGTCCTGCACGATGGTGTAGCCCAGCGCTTCCCAGTCCACCAGCGTGCGCAGGGTGGCGCGCACCAGCGTTTCGTCATCCACGATCAGGGTCCGTATCATCCGCTTGTTCCTCCTCTGTCCAGGGCAGCCGGATGGTGGTCTGGGTGTACCGCCCCGGCTCGCTCTCAATTTCCATCTTCGCTTTTCCGCCAAAGTTCAGGCGGATGCGGGCCAGCACATTTTCCAGTCCGATGCTGGTGTTGTCGTCGGCGGCCCGGGTGCGCCCATGCAGGATCTGCGTGATCTGTTCCTGCGTCATGCCGCAGCCGTTGTCCCGCACGGTCAGGCAGAGCGTGCCGCCGTCCCGCCAGGCGGACACATCGATCTGGCCCAGTTCCTCTTCCATCTCCGCAAACCCGTGGGTGATGGAGTTTTCCACCACCGGCTGCAGCAGCAGGCGCGGCAGCTTGTAATTCAGGCAGGCCGGGTCCACATCGTAGCTCACCTCAAAGCTGTCGGCATAGCGGATCTTCATCAGGTAAACGTAGCTGTCCAGCACGTCCAGCTCTTCCCGCAGGGTGTAGAAGCTGATGTTGCTGCGGAAGGAGCAGGACACGATCTTGATGAGGGACTCCGCCATCTTCTGGATGCCTGCATACCCGGCCACCTGCGCCATAAAGCGGATGGAGTTCAGCGTATTGACGATAAAATGCGGGTTGATCTGGCTCTGCAGGGCCTGGATCTCCGCCCGATGCTTCCGGCGCTGGGCTTCTTCGTTGACGTCCAGCATATTTTTCAGGCTCAGCACCATCTGGTTGAAGGACTCCATCAGGTTCCGGATCTCCGGCTGACCCATGGGCTTCACCTGCACATTCAGGTCGTTGTTCACCAACTGCTCCATGCCCTCGGCCACTGCGTGCACCGGTTCCACGATGCCGTTGAGGAAATACCGGGAAAAGAGGACGAAAAGCCCCAGAAGTGCAAGAATGACCAGCCCCAGCAATACGCCGATGCGGTTCATGCCCTGGGTCAGCAGACTGGAGCGCACCACCGTTACCAGCTTCCAGCCGCAGCCCGGCAGCACCCTGGTCCGGAAGAGGTAGCGTGCCGGTGCCCCGCCGTCCGGGGCTGCTTTGTATTCCACACTGCCTGCCGAAAATTCCGCGCCATGCTCTTCAAAGTAAGCCGTGACGCTTTCGTTCCCGCTGAACAGCCGAGGTCGAGAGCAGAATGTTCTCCTTCATGTGGACCTGCGCACCATTCCGCATATAGAAAGTACCGCCCACAATGTCCTGCGCCGGGACCATTGCCATCTGGAATCCCTCGGCCAGCTCGTTGTTGTAGTTGTACTGGACACTGCCGCTGGCCGACGCGACCTTCTCCGCCAGCTGCAGAAAATATCCATCTTGGCTGTACACAAAGTGCGCCATCTGCAGCGAATTTTCGTCGATCTCCTGCTTCAGGGTATCCGCAAGGCCTTCCTGAAAGGTGCTGATGTTTTCCAGCGAGGACTGCCGGATCCGGCAGCTGAGCACTGCCATGGCCCCCATAAAGACCAGCAGCAGCGGGACCAGCACCAGAAATACAAAGGTACGGTAATACGTCTGCTTGAGAGAGGAAGCGCTTCTCTTCCTGCCGCCCACACACACTCCTCCTTTTTTCGTTATCCCGCTTTATTATAGCGAATCCGACCCGCTGCCAAAAGACATCCTACGCCAAAAGCAAGAAAGCCGGAAATCCAAGCCGGACCAAAAAAGAGACCCCGGCCTTCCCTGTCTTGCAGGGGGCCGGGGTCTCTTGGGGGAGGATGCGCATCCCGCCGCTTCCGGAGAAGCTGCCGGGGACCGCGTGAGAACCACCGTTCCAGAACGGTTTGAGCAGAGGTGTTGTCCTCCTGTGAAATCCGGGTGCATCTCACTTCAGACTGGAGTGGACATTGGCCTGATAGGCTTCCTCATAGAACTGTGCCTGACAATCCACAGCATCGGCACCGGGCATCCGGCGGACATAGCTGCCGTCCGGCTGCTGCACGCGGGCGTTGCAGTTGTCGGCCAGCATCGTATCAAAGATGTGCTGCAGCCGCGCTTTCAGGGCCGGAGCCGTGACCGGCGCTGCGATCTCCACGCGGCGGAGGATGGAGCGGGTCATCCAGTCGGCCGAGCCGATGTAATACCGGGCACGCGCTCCCCGCCCGAAGATGTAAATGCGGGAGTGTTCCAGATAGCGGCCCACAATGCTGATGATGTGGATATTCTCGGTCTCATCCGGAACACCGGCCCGCAGGCAGCAGATGCCGCGCACCACCATATCGATGTGGACACCGGCCTGACTTGCCTCAATGAGCTTGTTGATGAGCACTTTATCGGTCAGGCTGTTGATCTTGATGCCGATGTAGCCGCCCTCGCCGCGGGCGGCGG
>ERZ1034998.2117-NODE-2117-length-11124-cov-18.755533_pt1 | contig 11124 bp, 7 predicted proteins | sample MGYA00520621_ERZ1034998 | MGnify/ENA primary metagenome ERZ1034998 (study PRJEB33766, sample SAMN09781748) | gut metagenome | biome: gut microbiome | host: Homo sapiens | place: Madagascar | study: EMG produced TPA metagenomics assembly of the PRJNA485056 data...
ACAATATGATTACAGGCCAGATTATACAGACAAGCATTGATGAATTAAAAGCAATTACGAAAGTAGACCTTGGTATCTATGATCTGAATGGATCTGTCGTGGCATCTACCATGGAGAGAGATGACATCACGACGGACCTGATCAGCGGATTCGCAGCATCTCCTGCAGACAGTCAGGTGATCGGAGTGCATCATCTTCTGAAGATCCGTGATGAGGCAGAACTTTTATATGTGCTGGTTGCCCGTGGAATGACGGACGATGTGTATATGGTTGGCAAGATTGCAGTCAGCCAGATTCAGAACCTGGTCATTGCCTATAAGGAACGCTTTGACCGGAACAACTTCTTCCAGAATCTGTTGTTGGACAATTTGTTGTTGGTAGATATCTATAACAGAGCGAAGAAGCTTCATGTGGAAGTCAGCTGTCCCAGAGCGGTATACCTCATTGAGACCAAGGATGAGAAGGACGGTATTGTATCGGAAGTACTGAAGAGTATGTTCACACCTCAGGCGGGAGATTATGTGACTGCGGTAGACGAATCCAGCCTGATTCTTATTAAATCCGTAGAAAGTACCACGACTCCCGAGGCCTTACACGAGTTGGCAGAGACCATCGTAGCCATGATGAATGCGGAAGCATTGCTGGATGTTAAGGTGGCTTACGGTACTGTGGTGCAGGAACTGAAGGATGTCTCCAAGTCCTACAAGGAAGCTAAGATGGCACTGGATGTAGGCAAGATCTTCTATGCAGAGAAGAAGGTAATTGCGTACAGCACGCTGGGGATCGGACGACTGATCTATCAGCTGCCGGTGAATCTGTGTAAGATCTTCATCGAAGAGATATTCGGTGACAATGTACCTTACGATCTGGACGAAGAGACATTGAATACATTGAACAAGTTCTTTGAGAACAATCTGAATGTGTCGGAGACTTCCAGACAGCTGTTTGTACACCGCAATACGCTGGTGTATCGTATTGAGAAGATCCAGAAGAGCACCGGGCTGGATCTGCGCAGCTTTGATGATGCATTGACTTTCAAGATCGCATTGATGGTTGTTAATTACATGAAATATCTGGATAGTCAGGAATATTAAGGACAACCCCTCGCATAGAGTTAGATAGAAACTTTATGTGGGGGGATTTTTATGTCATATCGGAAACAGAACAGCTATTTGGAATTACAGGAAAACGGGCAGCGGATCAAAACAGCGGGATTTGCGAGGCTGGAAAGTCTGGAAAAAGAGGATATTCTGACGGTGCTGCTGAACGGACAGGATATTCTGTCCGGTAAGGATGTGACACTATATCTGCAGCGGGAAAGCGGAGAACAGCCACTTGGTGAAATGAAGGCAGACCGGGGAAAAGTCTCCGGTGAAATGCGGCTTCCGGGGAAAAAGGAGCGGGAGCCGATATTGGGAGTGCGTATTCCACTGGAAGAAAATATTGAGATCATAGGACGGTTTGTGAGAGGGGGCGACGCGAAAAAAGCCCCCACACCGGAGATGGACAGACAACCCCGGGAACAACCCCCAAAAGCGGCAGAAACCGTAGTGACAAACGGGAAAACAGACTGTGTACCGGGCGTGCAGAAGCTCAGTGAATCTCGAAATAGCAGAGATATCAAAAAGCCTGATAGTGTTGGTCCATCGCAGGGGGCTCGGATCTCAAAAAGATCCGCAACGGAGAATACTCTGCACATGAAGGACACCAAATGGGAGCAGTTAAGCAGCATTTACCCACACATTCATCCCTTCCGGGATGCCAGGGAATTTCTCTCCGTGGGGCCGGAGGATTTCGTAGTGTTGCAGGAGCGCTGCTATCAGATGACTCATAACAGCTTTTTACTGCACGGCTATTATAATTACAGACATTTACTGCTAATGCGGCAGGAGAATTCCGGTGAGGTAAAATATTACATAGGGGTTCCGGGGAATTTTTATGAGAGGGAAAAACAGGTCGCCGGAATGTTCGGCTTTGAAAGCTTTGAAGGTGCCAGGGAACCGGCATGGGACGGGGATTTCGGATATTATCTGATCTCGGTGGAGCTGTGATAGGATCACAGTCCCCGTTCATCAAATTCCGGAATGAAACTTTCGCTTGCGGCAGAGCCCTCCTGGCGAAATCCCCGCTCAATGCCGATACGCTCTGCAAACCGTAATACCCGGTCGTATTCTTCAGGCGTTACGGTGCGATTCAATGCTTCGACATTTGCAACCTGCGGCAGAGGTGTATACTGATTCATGATGCTGATATAGATATGCTCCCCATAGGTTTCGTGGAGATAGCGCAGGATCTTCTTAGAATCCTTCGTCTGTCCCGGAAGCAGCAGATGGCGGACAATCATCCCGCGCTGCATTAATCCGGTATCCCCGGCGATGACAGGATCCCCCACCTGCCGGTACATTTCAGCAATGGCAGCACAAGCGATATCAAAGTAATCCGGAGCATGAGAATAAGCAGCGGATAATTCCGCAGACAGATATTTCAGATCCGGGAGATAGATATCCACAAGCCCCTCCAAGTGCCGTAGTGCATTCACAGATTCGTAACTTCCGGTATTGTATACAATAGGAAGATGAAGCCCTAGGCATTTTGCCTGTTCTAAAGCAATGGCGATCTGCGGCAGAAAATGAGTGGGAGTTACCAGATTGATATTGTTTGCACCCTGCTCCTGTAGATTCAGAAAAATCTCCACCAGATGCTTGGGGGTGATCACACGACCCGCTTTTCCCAGGGCAATATTATGATTCTGACAGAACACACAGCGCAGATTACAGCCGGAGAAAAAGACGGTTCCGGATCCGGAAGTACCGGAAATACAGGGCTCCTCCCAATAATGCAGGGAAGCTCTTGCCGCCATAAGTTCAGCGGTCTGCCCGCAGTACCCGGTCTGACCGGCGAGACGGTTAACATGGCAGGCACGGGGGCAAAGCACACAGTCGGACATGATGCCACGGAACCAGGCGTCGGCACTATTATTCGAAAAAGCAGTAGTCTCTACAGCCATATCTGTACATCCTTCTTATTCATAGCTACAAATATCAAAACCGCATACGCCGGACCAGACAGCAGCTCCACCCAGTTTCCTCACGGCACATGGAAGGTTCTACTTAGTGCTGCTTTGTTCCCAACCTGACACGGTTCGTAGATTTCCATTGCGTAAGACCGAGTTTCATCACCACTGCATGGCAACCCGACATATACGGCTTTTTAAGTTTAGCGTGTTAATCTCTTTTTGTCAAGTCTCTTTGCCTTGATGGAAGTGTGGAACCGTGCTATTATGAAATCAAAAAACATATGTTGTCGGAGAAAAGCAATGAAGAATGATCAAAAAGTTATGACACTGCTGGGATGGATCATAGGAGCTCTGTTACTGATATATCTCGGGGTATTTTGTTATCTTAACTTATACAAATATGCTCAGCATGTAGATTCGGATATTGCTGCGGAGGCGTTACTGGCGAGGGAAATCTGGACAGAGAAGGACATTACTCCCGATGACTGGATCTCCAGCACGGAGCGCCGCATCATCGGCATGCCCACGGTGGCATCCGTATTTTACGGCATGACAGGCAGCATGCAGACTGCTGTAGGAATTACATGTATCTTGTTGGGAGCAGTGTTTCTGGGCACTTTTTACTACTTTTTAAGAAAGCTGTCACTGGGCAGACCGGCGGCGATTACAGCACTGCTTGTATTGTGCGCATTGCCGGCGAACGGATGGCGTAATGAAGGACAGATGGTGCCGTTTGTGACGTTACTACTGTTTTTGTTTGCCGAGTATTATGTCTTTCATGGGATTTTCTTATTTTTCGGTATTTTGTTTTATTTGAAATTACGGGAAGAACGCAAACTCACGAAAAAGGGACTTCTTTCGTGGCTGGTTTTATTTGTAGTGGCTGTATTGTTGAATTGCGGAGGACAGCGTTGCCTTCAGGTAGTGATCCTGCCGTTAGTTGTAACAGAGGTGATAGCATTATTCCTGGAATCCGGACATCTGCGGGAGAAGCTTCCCGGAGGACGTTATCTGGCGACGGGATATCTCGGAAGTCTTGTCGTCGCATTTTTGATATCCTGTCTGTATGGCGGCAGAGGGGATTATGCAGTGTATCTGCTAAATCCAAAAGAGGCGGTGGAGAAGCTACTCATAACTGTACCGGCAGCAATTTTGGAGAATTTCGGTCTGGCGGGTAATGCGAAGGTAGGTAGTTTTGACTCCCTGATCCAGCTGTTTTTATGGGCGTTTCTCATCCTGCTGGGATACGGCATCTGGTACATTTTCCGTAAAAGATCCGATGTCTCCGACCAAGAGAAGCGGACTGTTGGAATCTTGCTGACATCAGTGGGGGTTACGGCATTTATTATCGGCATTACTTCCGCAGAAGCGGCGCACTATTACTTTTTTATGACATGGTTTGCAGCTGCGGTTATTGTGGCGGTCCTGGTGGAACATCTGACTGGAAAACAGTCTGCTTTTGCAGCACTAATACTGATAGCGGTAGCCGCTTTCTCTGTATTGAATTTAAAATACACTTATTACGAAGCGGTAACGACTCAAGATAACCTGCAGGAATACCGAGAAGTGGCGGATTTTCTGATAGAAAATAATATTTCATATGGCTATGCGGAATTCTGGGATGCAGAGAGAATCTGCCTGATCACGGATGGAGAAGTTACCATGGGACATTCTTGTTCTATGGGGAATCTGACAGGTTACTGGTGGCTTACCAGCACGAAATGGTATCCCCCTACACTTCCCACCGACATGCGGACCGCTTATGTGGTGCGGATAGATATGCGGGAAGCCTTTGAACAGCAGTTCCCGGAAGACGAAGCCCCCACGTTGGAATACCAAAATGAAAAACTGGCGGTATACATTGGCAACCGAAATTATGTGGCTCTGTAGAAGATAACCGCTTTGAAAAGGATATAAAGAGATGGAAGGGAAAAAAGAACAAATATATCAGCTGTTATTGGGAATACTTCTGGTCTGCACGCTTCCGGTCATGGCACTGCTTGGTTACTGGGCATGTTGTTATTCCTATTACGGAACCGCGGATTACAGCATTCGGAATATTCTGGTCAAAGATACTGCTTGGAAGCACATTCTTGTATTTCTGCTGGCGGTGGCAGTGGTCTGGGGACTGGACAGAATGCTCATGAGAACCTATCGGGTGCAGCAGGAGAAAATATGTCGGGGAGCATTGATACTGACCGGCATAGCAGCGTTTATCCTGGGAATTTTGTATATCTTGAAGAATCCCTATTTTCCGGAAGGAGATCAGATCGGCGTGGCAGCGTTCGCGGCATATGCCAGAGAGGGCAACTATGTCATGCTGGGACCCGGCGGCTATGTGGGAATGTACCAGCAGCAGAAAGGGCTGGGGGTACTGTATGAGATTCTGTTCACCTTTTTCGGTAACTTTAACTATACTTCAGCGAAGATTGCACATGTGATCTGGTGGCTGCTTGCAATTCTGTCAGGTTATGGTTTCTTAAAGCTGAACACAGACCGGGCAGTATTCCGTATTCTTTATTGTGCGCTGCTGCTTGGCTGCATGCCGTTTCTGCTCTATTTACCTTACATCTATGGAGACATCTTAAGCGTCAGCTTCTGCATGATCCTGTTCTGGACGGTTAGCGCTTATGAACACTATGAGCAGAAGAGGTATCTGGCACTGGCGGCATTTGCAGCAGCTATGGCGCTGCTTGCCCGGAAAAATACATGGATCGTCCTCATCGCTGTGGCAATTTATGCATTACTTGTGAGTCTGAAGAAAAAGAAGTGGAAATTCCTGCTGACAGGAGTAGTCATATTATTGACTGCTACGCTTTCGGTGAAAGCAGTGGATGTAATGTATGAATACCGTTCCGGATATCCGAATGACATCGGTATCCCCAGTATTCTCTGGATCGCCATGGGAATGCAGGAGACAGACGGCATGGCGGGCGTCTATAATCGTTATCAGCAGTCCGTGTTTGAAGACAATGATTTTGCGCCGGAGCCTTCTGCACAGATCGGAAAAGAATATATCCGCGAAAGAATACAGGAATTTAAGGAAAATCCGTCGATGACGGTGGAGTTTTACAAAAATAAACTGGAAGACCAATGGCTGGAACCATTGTTTTCCAGTCTGAAGGCAACACATTCCTTCCCGGAAGGAACGGAACTGCCACCTGTAATTTATAGTCTGTATTATGGAAACTTGCACGAAACGGTATGGAAATATGCCAACTATTATCAGAGTATCGTATATCTGGCAGGTGCGTTTATCGTGATCGCGTCCTTCGGAGCATGGTATCAGAAAAAAGAGCTTCCGGCGGCGTTGTGGCTGCCACTCATCTCCGTAATAGGTGGATTCCTGTTCAGTATCCTGTGGGAAGCACAGTGCAGATATGTATTCCCCTATTATGTGTTTCTGATTCTGTATGCGCCTATGGGACTTTACGCGGTGGGCAGAATGATCGGAGGATTGTGGAATCGGCACAAAGGAAATAGGATCAGTAATCAGGCAGGTACGGACGAAGAATTACGTGAGATCGCTTAAGGCTTTTCTTGCAGCTTTTTCCTGCTTGTTCCGGATGCGGAGCTCTTCGAAAAAGGTTTTCAGCATCTGACTGCATTCCACTTCCAGAATGCCCCGGGTAACCTTCACCTGATGGTTAAACTGGGGCATTTCCAGTATATTGAGGATGGAACCGGCGCATCCGGCCTTGGGATTCATGCAGCCCATGACGACTTCAGGGATCCGGGCCTGGACGATGGCACCGGCGCACATCTGACAGGGTTCCAGGGTTACATACAGAGTACACTCCTCCAGACGCCAGTCACCGATGGCTTTGCTGGCTTTATTGATCGCAGTGATCTCTGCATGAGCCAGTGTGTTTTTATCTGTATTGCGACGGTTATAACCGCGCCCGATGATCTTACCCTCGTGTACGATGACACAACCGATGGGAACTTCTCCCAGAGCGTAGGCTTTTTTCGCCTGTTTCAGGGCTTCTTTCATATATTTTTCTTCCACACTTTTGATCACAGCCATAATATCTGTTACCTTCCTGTATCTGTTGATTAGCTGATAGATATTGAAACGGAAAACCTTTTCCAAAAATTAGCATCATATTTCGTAAATGCTGTACATTGACGAAATCATCATTAAATTATAGTATAGAGAATATATGAGTAAACGTCAAATGGAATAAGACTGCATTCCGTCGCGGTAATAGAGAAAAACGGGCGCAGGGATCTGCGACCGGAACGGGGGATTTATGGTATCAATCAAAGAAGTTGCAAAACATGCCGGCGTGGCAATTTCAACAGTATCCAAGGTCTTGAACGGCTACCCGAATGTCAGTGAAGAGACGAAGAAAAAGGTACAGGACGCCATTAAGGAGCTGAATTATATTCCGAATTCCATTGCTGCGGCGCTTTCTTCCAAGCAGTTTGGAAGAATTGCGCTGGTGCTGGATCCCAACAGACAGACCCAGGCCATTGACCAGATCTTCATGCAGTATCTGGTGGGAGCACTGGACAAGGCGAAAGAACTGAATGTGGAAGTCGTGACGATCTTTCCGTCCATGATCGCAGGAATGACTGCGGAGGAGATCACCAGATATTTTCTCTCACAGAGTATCTCGGGTGTGGTGATCTACGGCATGTCCAAGGAGGACAAGGTACTGCAGAAGCTGATTCGGGAGAAGCAGTTCGCCTGCGTGGTCGTGGATGCACCGATCGTCAATGCCAGGACCACATCCATCAGCATCGACCAGGAGCAGGCACAGTACGATGTGGCGAAAAAGACGGTGCTGGATGACAACTGCAGGCGGGTTCTTTATATCGCCGGCAGAAGAGACGGCTATGTTACGGAACAGAGATTAAAAGGTATGAAACGACTGGTGAAGGATCTGGATCTGACCATGATGGTGAGACAGGGAGATTTCAGTGAGTTGACAGCGAGAAACGTAGCACTGAAATATGCAAAAAATAAGGACGTGGTAGTCTGTGCCTCCGATCTGATGGCCATCGGTGCCATGAACGCTCTGATCGATATGGATATTTTCCGTCCGGTGTGCGGTTTTGATGGTATCACCCTGATGGGATATGTTGGTAAGCAGATGAATACTATCAGACAGGATTTCTACAGCATCTCCAGCAGAGCCGTGGAAGAGGTTCACCAGCTGATGAACGGCGGCGAGGGACATCAGGTAGTCATGCCCCACAGTATCGTGAAAATGTACTATAAGGACATTATCTGTTAAGCTATTTTGCACAAAAAATCAGGAAAATTAAAGAAAAGGTTGCGGAAAACGTTTTCCTATGCTATCCTGTGTATTGTAAGAGAACGACATACACAAAATCTCAGTATTGCGAGGGTATGAAAAGCCGGAAAGTGCAGGAAATACCCAAGGCACAGCTGAGACAAGGGGATGGGATACCAAAAATAAGTATAGTACCCAGACAAAGAAAAAGAATATGAAAAAATGAGTGTGGCACGGTACATTCATTTTGGCAAAAATAAAACTATCGTGCAGAATGGAGTTTGAAATGAATTTAGAGCAGACTTTAAACGAGATCACCGGCAAAATGTATGGAAAAAATATCGGTGCCTGCACCGATGCACAGCTGTATACCGGAGTACTGCAGCTGACCAAAGAGAAGATGGCAGAGACTCCTGCAATCACCGGAGACAAGAAAGTATATTACATTTCCATGGAGTTCCTGATCGGTAAGCTGTTATCCAACAACCTGATCAACTTAGGAATCTATGAGGAACTGAGTGAAATCCTTAAGAAAAACGGTAAGAACATCGCTGACATCGAAGAGGCAGAGCCGGAACCTTCTCTTGGTAACGGTGGACTTGGAAGACTGGCAGCATGCTTTTTGGATTCTATCGCTACTCTGGGACTTCCCGGAGACGGCATTGGTCTGAACTACCACTTCGGTCTGTTCAAGCAGGTATTCAAGGATCATCTGCAGAATGCTGAGAAGAACGACTGGATCCAGAAGGATTCCTGGCTGAACAACACCGGCACCAAGTTTGAAGTAGCTTTCGGTGACCGCAAGGTGACTTCTGTATTGTATGATATTGACGTGGTAGGTTATGAGAACGGACTGAACAAGCTGCATTTATTTGATATTGAGACCGTGGATGAGAGCCTGGTAAAGAAAGGCATCACTTTCGATAAGGAATCCATCGAGAAGAACCTGACTCTGTTCCTGTATCCGGATGATTCCGATGAGGCCGGTAACCTGTTACGTATCTACCAGGAGTACTTCATGGTATGCAACGGTGCCCAGCTGATCCTGAAGGAAGTAAAGGAAAAAGGCTATGATCTGCATACTCTGCCTGAGCATGTGGCAATCCAGATCAACGATACCCATCCTACCATGGTTATCCCTGAGCTGATCCGCATCCTCACCACTGAGGAAGGCTTCACCATGGACGAAGCCATTGACGTGGTAAGCCGCACTTGCGCGTATACCAACCACACCATCCTGGCAGAAGCTCTGGAAAAGTGGCCTTTGGCTTATATTGAAAAAGTAGTTCCTCAGCTGGTTCCCATCATCAAGGAGCTGAGTGGCCGCGTGGCAAAGAAATATAAGGACGAAAAAGTTCAGATCATCGACAAGGACAAGAGAGTGCACATGGCACACATCGACATCCACTATGGTTACAGCGTCAACGGTGTGGCAGCGATCCATACCGAGATTCTGAAAGAGAGTGAACTGAATCATTTTTACAAGATTTACCCTGAAAAGTTCAACAACAAGACCAACGGTATTACCTTCCGTAGATGGCTGCTGTCCTGCAACCATGAGCTGGCTGCGTTCCTGACCCAGACCATCGGCGATGGTTACAAGAAGGATGCCGAAGAATTACAGAAGCTGTTAGAACATAAGGACGATCAGGCGGTACTGGATGCCATCTATGATATCAAGAAGACCAAGAAGACCGAACTGGTATCCTATATCAAGGAGAAGGAAGGCGTGGAGCTGAATCCCGATTCCATCTTCGATATTCAGGTAAAGCGCCTGCATGAGTATAAGCGTCAGCAGATGAACGCACTGTATATCATTCACAAATATCTGGAGATCAAGGGCGGCAAGAAGCCTTCTACACCGCTGACCTTCATCTTCGGTGCAAAGGCCGCACCTGCGTATGTGATCGCTCAGGATATCATTCATCTCCTGCTGGTAATGTCCGACATTATCAATAATGATCCTGAAGTCAGCCCTTACATGAAGCTTGTTATGGTAGAGAACTATAACGTAAGCTATGCCGAGAAGCTGATCCCTGCCTGCGATATCTCCGAGCAGATCTCCCTGGCATCCAAGGAGGCGTCCGGAACCGGTAACATGAAGTTCATGTTAAACGGTGCAGTAACACTGGGTACCAGTGACGGTGCAAACGTAGAGATCCATGAGCTGGTAGGCGATGACAATATCTACATCTTCGGTAAGGACAGCGACACTGTGATCAAGCATTACGAGAAGGCAGATTATGTCTCTAAGGACTACTACAAGAAGAGCCCTGTGATCAAAGAGGCTGTAGACTTCATCGTCAGCAAAGAAGTGCTCAAGGTCGGCAAAAAGGAGAACCTGGAGCGTCTGTACAACGAGCTGCTGAACAAAGACTGGTTCATGACCCTGCTTGACTTAGAGGACTACATCAAGGTAAAGGATCAGGCATTCGCTGATTACGAGGATCAGCAGAAGTGGAAGAAGATGATGTTAGTGAATATCGCTAAGGCAGGTTTCTTCTCCTCCGACAGAACTATCGCAGAGTACAACAGAGACATCTGGAAGCTGAAATAAGCTGGAAAGAAAGTATAGAGACCCCGGTGCAGGAATGTACCGGGGTTTTATGATAACTTGAGAGTTACTAAAATAGTTGTTCTAAAATCCACGCAGAAAGGGCTGCCCACCCCAAACTCGGATGCTAGCTACAACTGTGGATTTTCTAAAGGAAAGTGGCCAAGTGCTTCTCGTCATGACGGGGCCGCCTTTACGTTGCCATCTATGGCACTTATCGGCTAACGCGAACATCGTGTTCGCGTTGCCCCTGAGATCCAACCACTTTCCAAGAAAATCTCACAGTCTCCGCCGCATCTACGCCCGGGGGA
>ERZ1034998.2121-NODE-2121-length-11111-cov-6.214182_pt1 | contig 11111 bp, 10 predicted proteins | sample MGYA00520621_ERZ1034998 | MGnify/ENA primary metagenome ERZ1034998 (study PRJEB33766, sample SAMN09781748) | gut metagenome | biome: gut microbiome | host: Homo sapiens | place: Madagascar | study: EMG produced TPA metagenomics assembly of the PRJNA485056 data...
TAAACTATATACCCAAAATAAAAAAGACGGACAATGACATATGTCAACGTCCGTCTTCTTCATCCATTTTTTCAATTATCAGCTACTACCTATAGCAAAACGAACATCATAAACCGGACAGATTAGTTTTCATCCTGCATTTTTGCAAGTTTCTTCGCCTGGTCCGCCGCGATACATGCATCGATAATCTCCTGGATATCTCCGTCAAGAATCTTATCCAGCTTGTATAATGTCAGGTTGATGCGGTGATCCGTCACACGTCCCTGTGGGAAATTATAAGTACGGATCTTCTCGGAACGGTCTCCGGTTCCGATCTGGCTGCGTCGTTCCTCAGACTCTGCATCCTGCTTCTTCTGCAGTTCGAGATCATACAGCTTGGTACGCAGCAGTGCAAATGCTTTCTCCTTGTTCTGGATCTGTGATTTTTCGGTCTGACTGTAAATCACGATACCGGTCGGATAATGCGTCAGACGCACAGCAGAGTCCGTCGTATTGACACACTGTCCACCATTTCCGGATGCCCTCATAACGTCGATACGGATGTCTTTGTCGTCAATGTGCACTTCCACATCCTCAGCCTCCGGCATGACGGCAACACTGCAGGTTGATGTCTGAATACGTCCCTGGGATTCTGTCTCCGGCACACGCTGTACACGGTGCACACCGGATTCATATTTCAGTACAGAATATGCGCCTGCACCGGTCACCATAAAGTTGACCGACTTCATGCCTCCGATTCCGGTTTCATCTGCCTCAAGTGTCTCCACTTTCCAGCCACGGCGCTCTGCGTAGTGTACATACATACGGTAAATTTCAGCCGCAAAAAGCGCAGCTTCCTCTCCACCGGCGCCTGCACGAATCTCCACAATAACGTTCTTGTCATCGTTCGGGTCTTTTGGCAGAAGCAGAATCTTTAATTTCTGTTCCAGCTCTCCCAGACGGCTCTTTGCCTCATTTAATTCTTCCTTTGCCAGTTCGCGCATTTCCTCATCGGATTCCTCATCAAGAATTGCAAGGGAATCCTCTATCGTCTGCTTACATGCCTTGTATTCCTTGTAGGCATCCACGATTGGCTGCAGATCACTCTGCTCTTTCATCAGTTTCCGGAAGCGGTTCGGATCGTTTGCCACATCCGGCTCGCTCAATGTATTCATTAACTCCTCATAATGATGAAGTAAATCCTCTAATTTATCAAACATAATCTATCCTCTCTTTTCACATAGGTGTTTGTGTCCGCAGACCACACGGTCATTTCGCGCAAGATCTTTTTTCACGCAGACGTCCTCAAATCCGGCCTCTTTCATCATAGATGATACCGCCCATCCCTGGTCATATCCGATCTCAAACAGCAGATACCCTCCATCGGTCAGATAATCCGGGCTTTCCTGGATGATCTTCCGGTAGAAGAACAGACCATCTTCTTTTCCGTCCAGTGCCTCATGCGGTTCAAATTCCGACACCTCCGGCATCAGAAACGGAATTTCATCGCTGCGGATGTATGGTGGATTTGACACAATCACATCAAACGTTTCATCCGCAACATCCTCAAACAGATTGCTTCGCTCAAAAATGGCAGGAACATCATTTAATTTTGCATTTTCCTTTGCAACATTGATCGCCTGTTTGGAAATATCATATCCATATCCCCCGGTACCGTGTACATTTTTCAAAATACTGATCAGCACACATCCGGAACCTGTACACATATCCAGCACCTTCATCCCCGGTTTTACCACCTTTAGAGCTTCCTCCACCAGGGTTTCCGTATCCTGTCGCGGAATCAGCACATTGGAATTCACATGAAATGTCATCCCCATGAATTCCTGTTCCCCGGTGATATACTGAAGAGGCACTCGCTCTGCCCTCTTTTTAATCAGCACTTCAAATTCATGCTGCAGTTCCTCCGGCATCTCTTCGTCAATATGCATATAATAGTAAGTGTGGTCAATTTTACATGCCATGGTCAAAAGCAGCCATGCATCATTTCTGGCATCTGCAATGCCAGCCTCGCACAGGCTTTTTTCTCCCGAAACAATTGCTTCCCTATAGGTCATACATTCTCTTCCTTCTGCCACTTTCTCCAGTCAAACACAGCTTCCACCGAAGCGATTCCCACTTCGATCATCTCATCATCCGGCTCTTTTGTTGTCATCTTCTGCATCCAGAGTCCCGGTTTGCTCAGTATATTCACCAGCCGGTTATCATATCTTCCCGCCAGACGGATAAACTCATAAGATACTCCGGCGATCACCGGAATAAGAAGAAGTCTGAGCACCAGCTGCAAAATACGCGAATCCACACGGATAAACAAAAAGAACACGATAGATATCAACATTACAATCAGCAGGAAACTGGTACCGCAGCGCTTGTGCTGCCGGGAACTTTTCCTGACATTTTCCACATTCAGTTCCATTCCGTGTTCGATGCAATTGATGCATTTATGTTCCGCTCCGTGGTACATAAACACTCTCTTAATATCAGGTGTCAGGGAAATCAGCGCAATATATCCGATAAAAATCGCCAGACGGATCAGTCCCTCCAGCAACGCAATCACCGTATCCGATGCAATAACTTTATGAAATATCCCGGACAGAAAATATGGCAGGAAAAAGAAAAGTCCCAGCGCAAAAACAACGGAAAATGCAACGGTTCCGCCCATCATTGCCTTCTCCTGCTTTTTTTCTTTCTCTTCCTGCGCCTTTCGTTCCTCCTGCGTCATGGCTTCTTTTTTCTTTTTTTCATCCTCATCGTCTTCAAAAAAGGAAGCCGAATACATAAGTGTCTGCATGCCAAGAATCAGCGACTCTATAAAATTAACGACACCACGGATGAATGGCAGACGCCGCAGTTTTTTATTTTTAATCGTTTCTTTAAATGTAGAAACTTTTACATCAATGGTGTGATCCGGCTTGCGAACGGCAACCGCATAACGGTCTTCGTTTTTCATCATGACACCTTCCATGACTGCCTGCCCGCCAACTCCTGAATATTTCATATTTCCCCCTGTAAGAGAAAAAGGTTGAGGCAATACACAGCCTCAACCTTTTTACGTGACTTATCAATTCTATTTCATGCCATACTTCTTGTTGAACTGTTCGATACGTCCACGAGCCTGGTTAGCCTTCTGCTGTCCAGTATAGAATGGATGACACTTAGAACAGATTTCTACGTGGATCTCCGGCTTTGTAGAACCTGTAACGAATGTGTTTCCACAGTTGCAGGTAACGGTTGCCTGATAATAATCTGGATGGATTCCTTCTCTCATGATTTTCACCTCTTTATATTCTTATCGTTTTCTGTAATCAGTCTTCCGACTGACTCTGGTTCCTGTCACACTCTTTATACCCGTATGCCCGATCCGCATATGATACTTGTTACAAGAGCGACACTTTCGTCCGTTTACATCCCGATAAACAGCTTAATTATTGTAACATAGCGTCCATGCAAATGCAATAGAAATTTAAAGAATTCTGTTTTTTCTTACAAGATTGATAAAATCAGCATTTGTACGCGTGTGTGCAAACATATTTAAAATATTCTCCACAGCCTCATCCGACCGCATGCCGTTTAATGCCCGGCGCATATTCTCCACGCCCTCACGCTCCTGCGGATCAAGCAGCAGATCGTCTCTTCGCGTGCCGGACTTTACAATATCCACCGCCGGGAAAATTCTCTTTTCGGAAAGTTTCCGGTCAAGAACAAGTTCCATGTTACCGGTTCCCTTAAATTCCTCAAATACCACGTCATCCATCTTGCTTCCGGTATCGACCAGTGCCGTGGCAAGAATGGTCAGGCTTCCGCCTTCTCTCATATTCCGGGCTGCACCAAAAAATCGTTTCGGCATGTGCAGTGCTGCCGGATCAAGACCACCGGAAAGTGTACGGCCGCTCGGCGTACAGGTCAGGTTGTAGGCACGTGCCAGACGTGTGATACTGTCGAGGAGAATCATCACATCCTTTTTATGTTCCACCAGACGTTTTGCACGCTCGATTACCATTTCCGATACCCGCTTATGGTGTTCTGCGGTCTCATCGAAAGTGGAATAAATGACCTCTACATTTTCTCCCTCAATTGCCTCTTTAATATCGGTTACTTCCTCCGGCCGCTCATCAATCAGCAGAATGATCAGATGCATCTCCGGGTTGTTTACCTTTACCGACTTGGCAACTTCCTTTAAAAGCGTTGTCTTACCTGCTTTCGGCGGGGATACAATCATACCACGCTGCCCTTTACCGATCGGGGAAACAATATCCATCACACGCATTGCAACCGAACCGCCGGGACGTTCCATGCGCAGACGCACATTCGGAAAAATCGGGGTCAGATCCTCAAAGTTTGTCCGCTTCTGTGCTTCCGAAGGATGATATCCGTTTACCGAAGTCACATACAGCAGGGCGGAAAATTTCTCCCTCTCGGATTTCACTTTGGTATTTCCACAAACAATATCCCCTGTCTTTAGATTAAATCTGCGGATCTGGGACGGCGCCACATAAACGTCATGTTCTCCCGGCAGATAGTTTTCACAGCGGATAAAACCGAATCCGTCTGCCATAACCTCCAGAATACCGCTCGCTGTATTTCCACTGTCGAGGCTGACGATATCTTCTTTGATCGCAGCACTGTCATTATCCTCCTGCACCTTATAGGTCTGCTCCTGCGATGCATGCACGTTCTCTCCATGCTCCGGGCTGCTATGTTCCTCCGTATGGGACGGATGCTCTTCCCTTCGCTGTTTTGGCGTATGTTTTCTTCCTTCCTGTCCGGAAGCTGTCCGCGCGGTATATACCGTCTTTGCCTTCGGTGCTGTCTCTTTCTCCCGCTCATCTTCCTGCAGCATCCGATCAATCAGCTCTCCTTTTTTCATTGTTGAGATTCCTTTGAGCCCGCGTGCCTTTGCCAGGTCTTTTAACACAACCAAAGAAAGGCTCTCATATTTTTCCCTCATTCCATCTGCTCCTTCTTAAAAAATATAAACTTATTCCGTATGGTAAATCACTTCATAAATTTCACTTATTTGCATGGGATATCAGTCAGAAACGACTATGAATCATTTCAAATATTATCTAATGCCGTTATTATACACCATTTCCGATAAAATAGGAAGTCTTTTTTTTCATGCGCAAGAATGGTATGGTGGATAAGAACGAGACTGTAAAGGAGAAAATTACTATGGATAATAAAGAAAAGGCACTTTTATGCCACAAAGAATGGAATGGAAAACTCGAAACCGTTGCAAAATCAAAAGTAAAAACCCGCGAAGATCTCGCGATTGCATACACCCCGGGTGTTGCAGAACCCTGCAAAGTAATTGCGGAAGATAAAACTGCTGCCTACACTTATACATGGAAAGCCAACACGGTTGCCGTTGTTTCCGACGGAAGTGCCGTTCTCGGTCTTGGAAATATCGGTCCTTATGCCGCTATGCCGGTCATGGAAGGAAAATGTGTATTATTCAAAGAATTTGGAAATGTGAATGCTGTACCGATCTGTCTGGACACCCAGGACACGGAAGAGATCATTCAGGCTGTGAAAAATATAGCTCCCGGATTCGGCGGTATCAATCTGGAAGACATCTCCGCTCCGCGTTGTTTCGAAATCGAGGAACGTCTGAAAGAAATGCTTGATATCCCAGTATTTCATGATGACCAGCACGGAACCGCCATCGTTGTTTTGGCCGGTATCATCAATGGTCTGCGTGTGACCGGCAAGAAAAAAGAAGACTGCCGCGTTGTGGTAAACGGTGCAGGATCTGCCGGTGTGGCAATCACCAAACTTCTTCTGACTTACGGTTTCAAACACGTGACCATGTGTGACCGTGAAGGAATCATCGGAAAAGATTATCCGAACTTAAACTGGATGCAGAAAAAAATGACAGAGGTTACCAATCTCGAAAATGCCTCCGGAACGCTGGCAGACGCACTGCGCGGTGCGGATATCTTTGTCGGTGTCTCTGCGCCAAACATTGTCACTCCGGAAATGGTTTCTTCCATGAACAAAGATGCCATCCTGTTTGCCATGGCAAATCCGGTGCCGGAGATCATGCCGGATGTGGCCAAAGCTGCCGGAGCAAAAGTTGTCGGAACCGGACGGAGCGATTTCCCAAATCAGGTAAACAACGTGATCGCTTTCCCTGGTATTTTCCGCGGTGCATTGGAGGCACATGCCACCCAGATCACAGAAGAAATGAAACTTGCAGCAGCAGAAGCACTTGCAGCCCTGGTTTCTGACGAGGAATTAAATGAAGATTTCATTATGCCGGAAGCATTTGATCCACGTGTGGCAGAAGTTGTAAGTGAAGCAGTCAAATCTCATGTCCGCTAATCGCTACTATTCTCTGAACGATTACTGTAAAGAGGTCTTCGGGGAAAAAGTGTACCGTCTCAGTCTAAGCGGTGGGATGACGTGTCCCAACCGCGACGGAACACTCTCTTACGGAGGATGTGCATTCTGCAGTGCCGGAGGCTCCGGTGATTTTGCCGCGGATGCATTTCTGCCGGTTTCTGAACAGTTCATACAGGCCAGACAGAAAATCGCCGCCAAAACACACTGCCAGAAATTCATTGCGTATTTCCAGTCATTTACCAACACCTATGCCCCCGTTGACGTTTTGCGTCAGCTCTATTCCGAGGCAATGGCACCGGAAGAAATCGTTGCACTTTCCATAGGAACCAGAAGTGACTGCCTTCCTCCGAAAACCTTAGAACTCCTCTCCGATCTCAATCAGGAAAAACCCATATGGATAGAGCTTGGTCTGCAGAGCATCCATGCAAAGACGCTGTCTGCCATGAACACGCATACCACGGTTGCACAGTTTGATGCCGCTGTATCCAAACTTCATGCCCTTGGAATCTCCGTGATCGCACATGTTATTTTAGGATTTCCCGGTGAAACAAAAGAAATGATGAAAGATACCGTCCGGCATGTCGCCGCACTTCCGATTTCTGGAATCAAGCTGCAGCTTCTGCATGTCCTGCGTGGCACTGCACTGGCAGAACAGTATCAGCTTCATCCGTTTCCCATGATGGAACTTGATGAATACAGCGATTTTGTGATCGACTGCCTGGAACTTCTTCCCCCGGACATGGTCGTTCACCGTCTGACGGGAGATGGTCCCCGCAGTCTATTACTCGCCCCATCCTGGAGCACAGACAAAAAACGCATTTTAAACACCATTCATCGCCGTCTCAAAGAACGCAATACCAGACAAGGAGAACATTTTTATGGCTGAACCATTTACAATCTATAAACTTACGATCTTATATATGCTGAGCAAAGCAGGGTTTCCGCTTTCCAACACCCAGATTTCCAATTTCTTTCTGGAACAGGAATACACAGACTATTTCCGTGTACAGGAAGTAATCGGGGATCTGGTCGATGCCAATTTAATCCATGCAGAGTCCACGCACAGCAACACACAGTACTCTCTGACTTCTGCGGGAAAAGAAACACTTGGATTTTTCAAAGATAAATTAAATGATGGAATTGAAAATGATGTTCAGGGATTTTTTGAAAAGAATAAATTAGAATTCCGACAGGAAAATTCCATTCTGGCAGATTACTATAAGACAACCAATCAGAAATACGCAGTACGCTGTCAGGTACGGTCTGACGGCAATCCTCTGATCGACCTGACGCTTTGCGTAACTACAAAAGAACAGGCAGAAGCCATCTGCAATAACTGGAAAAAGAAAAGTGAAGATGTATATGCTGTACTGATGGACACGCTGCTGCAATAAGCCGCGTGTCATTTTTTCTTTTTCTGTACGCTGTATCCAAATTTGCCGAGTTTTTTCCCCAGAGCAAAATATTCTCCGTGGGAATACATGATAAGCCCGGTTCCGTTGATGTCAAATTTTCCCGTTTCATCCAGATACGCATCATCCACCGTTACGCCAAGTACTTCCGCCACAAACATCGTATGACTGCCAAGCGGATGGCTCTCCACCACCCTGCAGGCAATATTTACAGGACTTTCCGCAATTGCCGGAGCTTTCACATGCTCCACCGGAACCGGTGTAAGTCCTGTTTTTTTAAATTTATCCACATCTCTTCCGCTGACCACGCCGCAGTAATCACAGGCCTTTGCCAGTTTTTCGTTGGTCAGATTAATCACAAATTCTCCGGTTTTCTCTATGATCTCATAAGAATAACGGGATGGGCGGACGGAAATGGAAACCATCGGTGGATTGGTGCAGACGGTTCCTGCCCATGCCACGGTAATAATGTTTGGCCGATGATTCTGATCCGCCACACTGACCATCACAGCCGGCACCGGATTTAACATATTTCCCGCTTTCCAACTCTGTTTTCCCATTTTTCCACTCCTTTTGCCTGTTCCTGTTATTTATAATCCTGTTATAATTTCAGATCCGTATTTTCCCGGATAATATCCGCGATCAGTTCACGCTCATCCATATGATGCTTCACACCCTTGATCTCCTGATAATCTTCGTGCCCTTTTCCTGCAAGGACGATGATATCGCCATCCTCGGCATGTTCCATGCAATACCTGATAGCTTCTTTCCGGTCCGGTATCGTCACATATGCGCCATCGGCTTTGTGTACCCCGACCAGAATATCGTTGATGATATCCATTGGTTCTTCATTTCTTGGATTATCCGATGTGACAACCGTCAGATCTGCCAGTTTTGAAGATACCTCTCCCATCTCATAACGGCGGGATTTTGCACGGTTTCCTCCGCATCCGAACAGGCAGACCAGTCTGCCCGGCTCATACTCTTTCAAGGTCGTTAACAGACTCTCCAGTGCCATGGCATTGTGTGCATAGTCAATCATCAGCGTATATCTCTTTGTTACCGGTACAATCTCAATTCTTCCCTTGACACTTACATGAAGCATCGCCTTTTTGATTTCTTCAACACTGACACCAAAATGATGACAGATTGCAATGGCGGTCAGGGAATTATACACCGAAAATTTTCCCGGCACATTGACTTCCACATCAAAATCCATGGAACCTCCCACATGATATTTTACACCAAGTGCCCCATGCTCCTTTTTTAACTCTACCTTCTGCGCAATCAGATCATTTTCTGCTCCATACCCAAACGTCTCAACCGTACAGGTATGTCCCTGTAAAATGCCCTGCAGATGCTCGCTGTCCCCATTAAAAATTCCATGTCTGCACTGCTGGAACAAAAGACTCTTGCAGTGCATATAATCTGCAAAATCCTTGTGCTCATTTTCTCCGATATGATCCGGTTCAAGATTGGTAAACACGCCGATATCAAACACAAATCCGGATACGCGGTGAAGCATCAGCGCCTGGGAAGAGACTTCCATCACAACAGCATCGAGTCCCGCATCTACCATTTTTGCAAAAAGCTCCTGTACCCGGTAAGATTCCGGTGTCGTATTTGCAGAAGGAATACGCTCAGAACCAACAATCGATTCGATCGTGCCGATCAGTCCGGTTTTGATCCCCGCAGACTCTAGAATCGAACGAACCATATAGGTTGTCGTTGTTTTTCCTTTTGTTCCGGTAATACCGATCGTCTTTAATTTTTTTGCCGGATGCCCAAAATACGCCGCAGACATGCAGGCAAGTGCCAGACGGCTGTCCTCTACCTTGATATATGTAATTCCATCGATCGGCGTTACATCCTTTTCTACGACAATGGCCGCTGCTCCCTTTGCTGCCACATCCGGAATAAACTCATGTGCATCACGCACACTTCCGCTGATGCACACAAACACAGAACCTTTTTCAACCTTGCGGGAATCATATACCAGAGTCGTAATCTCTGTCTCCTCGCTTCCCGCCAGTATCTCATATTCCATTTCGTTGATAAGTTCTTTAATTTTCATTTAATTTTCCTCCCATATTCCATGAAACACTTCTGTCGCTGGTCCGGTCATATAAATATGATTGTTATCCGGATCATACTCGATGGTCAGATCTCCGCCCCGCAGATGCACCAGAACTTTATTTTCTGTCTTATGATTTAAGATACATGCCATAACCGTGGCACAGGTTCCGGTACCACAGGCAAGCGTCTCCGCAGATCCGCGTTCCCACACCCGCATGGATGCTTCCGTTGGAGAAATAACGTGTACGAACTCTGTGTTGGTCCGTTTTGGAAACCGTGGATGATGTTCAAACTCCGGACCGTATTTTTCCAGTTCAAAATGTTCGGTGTCCTCCACAAAAATTACCGCATGTGGATTTCCCATCGACACGCAGGTCATCTTCCACTCTCTACCCTCTACTTCAATCGGCTCATCTATCACCTGTTCTCCCGATGCATCTACAGGAATTAAATCCGGTTTTAATATCGGTTCTCCCATATCCACACGAACCAGCGAAACCTTGCCATCCGCAACCGTCAGCTGCAACGTTTTTACCCCGGCTCCGGTTTCAATCGTAATCTCTTTCTTATCCGTCATTTTATGATCATATACATATTTTGCGACACAGCGGATTCCGTTTCCACACATCTCCGCCTCCGAGCCATCCGCATTGTAAATCCGCATCCTGAAATCCGCGATATCCGATGGACCAATAGTGATCAGACCATCCGATCCGATTCCAAAATGGCGGTCACTCACTGCAATTGATACCTTTGCAGGATCTGCTATCTTTTCCTCAAACAAATTGACATATACATAATCATTTCCGCACCCATGCATTTTTGTAAACTTCATATTTCTACACTCCTTTTTTCTTTTCCATCCTGTCGATTCAGAGCTTCTATTCTAAGTATACCCGCACGATCCGTCTTCTAAAACAGCTACAGTGCTTTTTATATTGCAAATTGTGTGGAAACATAGTACACTGAATCTAATTAATATTTACAGGAGATTTATGCAATGTCAGAACTCTCACATTATGAAAAAACAGGATATCTTCATGACGATTTTAAGATTTTTCACTTAAAAGATACCTCTATGCGCCCGATTGACTTTCATTACCACGATTTTCATAAAATTCTGATCTTTCGCAAAGGAAATATTTCTTACAATGTGGAAGGACGTACCTATGATCTGATACCGGGGGATATCGTATTCGTTCCCGCAGGTACGGTCCACCGTCCGGTTCTGCACAGTTCTGAAATTTATGAGCGCATCATCATCTATATTTCCAGACACTA
>ERZ1034998.2123-NODE-2123-length-11104-cov-14.814463_pt1 | contig 11104 bp, 10 predicted proteins | sample MGYA00520621_ERZ1034998 | MGnify/ENA primary metagenome ERZ1034998 (study PRJEB33766, sample SAMN09781748) | gut metagenome | biome: gut microbiome | host: Homo sapiens | place: Madagascar | study: EMG produced TPA metagenomics assembly of the PRJNA485056 data...
AGTAGCAGTAACATTACCAGTGCCAAGCACATTGTTCAGATTGCAACTTTGAGCATTTCCTATCAAGTTTCCGACATTTGAAGTTCCTGTTATATCGCCATAGTTGGCACAGTCTTTGATGGCTCCACTCTCGAAATAGCCAACTAGGCCGCCGACATCTTCTGTTCCTTGTACCGTGGCGTAGTTCACACAGTTGTAGGCGTTACCATCAAGATAACCTGCAATACCGCCTGTAAAGTCATTACCTCCTTTTATCTGGCAAGTATTTGATATTTTGATATTTTGAAGGGTGCTTCCATTTCCTGCATAACCAGCCAAAATTCCTATATCATTTTCCGTATTTGTCACATTTGCATTCTCAAAGGTTAGGTTCTTGATTGTGCTTTTATAGATTCTACCGAAAAGCCCCATATATGCTTGGGTTGCATTGATATAAAGGTTGGTGATGGTCTTGCCATTTCCGTCGAAAGTACCTACGTAACTCCAATCACTATTTCCAATAGGCTCCCAGCTTAGTTCTTTTAAGTTTTGAGACGCATCAGCCGCATGGCAGAAGTCCTTTAGGTCAATGACCTCAACATTATCTGCTATCTTAGCGCAGATTTCATAATTCCCGTCATTCACCGCATCACGGAACCATGCCAATTCCTCAGCTTTGGTGATGATGTAAGGATTGTCTACTTTGCCATCACCACTAGAAGGCTTGGAAGGCGTTTGCGCCCATGCCCCCCCCATAAGGCATGAGGATAGCCATCACGAGCAGCAGCATCGTGACGAGCCAATTCGATTTGTGTAATTGTTTCTTTTTCATACACGTTTTGTTATAAATGATTAATGTTAATATTTTGTCTTATATATCTGCTTGCCAGTTTATCGCAAGGATCAGGAGCTTTCCTCTATGATGGGATAGGCTTCGCTATCATGTCCATTGGATCATCAGAGCGAAGATGATTCCTGGAAACATAAGAGGCTTGCCTGCATGATGAACAGGTATGTCGGACAGCAAACCGGCATGGCTCCAATCTAGCAATCATGCTGCAAATATACAAAAAATAATTGAAATAAGGTGTCCAGTTGCCCCCACTAGGTGTCCAGTTGCTCCCATTTAGGTGTCCATTTGGTGGGCAACTGGACACCTTATTAGGTTCACGCGCAATAAAAATGGCTCTTTTCTCTGGTATTTTGCAAAAAACAGTAATTTCTGCTTTTTATCTTCTCTAGCTGAATTTGTAGCCAGATAGTCACTCTTTTCCGTCTCTCAGAGCCTCCCGAAAGTCCGTTTTGCGTGATGCCAACAATAAGAAAAAAGGGGCAGCATGTTCGTTATGCTGTCCCTATATGTAACCTTTGTTAGCCTGTTTTGATTCAAACTCCCGCACTCTTTCGAAAGATATAATTGTAAAGATACTATACCAAATGAAAACTTGCCGACCTTTACCTCTTACGCCTGACGTTGCCATTAATCCCCTTTCGGAGCAACGCTTAGTTTGCATAAATTACTCATTGCATAAAGTGGGATTACATCTACGTGGCGACAGGCATTTTGAGATTCTTTATCAATGTATTCAAACTCTCCAAAATTCTCTAAGGATGTACGAACTGCATGATGGAGCGCTTTCTTTCTCATGAATAGCCATAAACTTTGCATACTGCCCCTGGTAGTAGCTTTCACTTCTATCGGTATAACCACACCATCTTTCGCTTCCAGATAATCAATTTCTGCATTGGCTCCTTTTGACAGATTCTGCCAATAGTACATCTCTGCCTTTTGGAAACAGTCGTGATTCTTGACAAGTTCCAAGCCAGCGAACATTTCTGAAGCCGCCCCTTTATTGACAAAATCAACATCCGAAGCCAAAAGGATATTAGCTGCAGGAGTACCCAACATGGTTTGCATCAGCCCCAAATCTAAGAAAAGGTATTTTCTGTAGCTACTATTCTCTTCTGCACCAAGTGGAACTCCATTTCCATCAGTATGGGTTACCGGCTTTATGAGTCCTGCTAATGTCAATAGATGAAGTGCATCTTTGATGACCGAAGAATGAACATCATCGGCAACCTGTCTATAAACAAACTTACTGCCAGCCTGCAAAGCAACGGAACGCAAGACCTTTCTCAATAAAGCTGGAGATATGCGCGACTTATACTTGGCAAAATCGTCCTGATAGGTATCCAGAATATCGTTATGGACATGAGCGCATTCCAAATAACTTTGGGTCTCAATCCATTCTGTAACTGCTGCAGGCATGCCACCCACCAGATAGAAGGTCTTCAGCTGGGCTACCAGTTTGTTGTGAACGGCATCAGGAAGCGGAGATGAGGGTGATGCCTGCTGCTTGTAACTTATAGTGGTATCCAGTCCCTGTGCCATGAGAAATTCATCAAAGGAAAAAGGGTACATGTAGAGTGAACGTATTCTCCCCACTCCAAAGGAAGGAAGCTCCTCTAAGGTAAATTCCAGTAATGAGCCGGCTGCGATGACATGTAGTTCCGGATAATCCTCTTTGAAATAACGGAGCGACATGATTGCTTCCTGGCTAACTTGTATCTCGTCTATGAAGAGTAGAGTTTCTCCAGGTATTACAGGGATTCCGGTAGTTGCACTTATGCCTTCACACGTTCTATGCACGTCAATATCCTTTGAAAAGAGTCCTCTTATGGATGGTTGACTCTCTAAATTTATCTCCACAAAGTACTTAAACGCTTTGCCTAACTGACGTACAGCAGAAGATTTTCCTACTTGTCTGGCTCCACGTATAAGCAAAGGTTTCCTTCTTTGAGAAACCTTCCATTCCAGGAGTTTTTTATCTATGTTTCGTTTGTAATATACCATTTTGCGTAATTTATTGATTTTCAGTGCAAAGATACAACTTTTATCCAAAAGTCAAGGCAAACAATAGTTAATTTTATCCAAAAGTCGGGGCAAACAATGGCTAATTCTATCCAAAAGTCGGGGCTAACAGTGGCTGGTTTTTGAGCTTTCAGCCCGTGCCGTACAGTTCTTTAAGACTTACACAGGCAAGATTTTGAGAATCTGGGGGAATTTTAGGCAAAAAGATTTTGAGGAAAAGAATATTTTATGTATATTTGCCCCCAATTGTAACATCAACAAGTAAAGATTTTGAATATATTCATTATGAAACAAAGGAATACAGACATCGACTGGATAAGAGCCATCCTCATTATTCTCATGATATTGATTCATATTGTGAGCTTCGGCAACGCATACCCCCAGCTCAAGGCAGGCATCCTCTCGTTCATGATGCCTACCTTCCTCATCATCACGGGCTATCTCGTGAATATCGAGAAGACAGGAAAACAGATGAGAAACTATCTGAAATGTCTCGCCTTGCCTTACGTCATCATGGTGACAGGATTCTCGGTTCTCTCCTATTTCATGCCGGTGAGAGATGGCATCACGGAACTCTCCCTCTCTCAGATTTGTGAGAAGATATTCGTTACTTCCATCGGTCCATATTGGTTCATCCAGACCATGATTATCTGCGGCATTCTCTATTACGTCAGTTTCAAGGGAGCAACCTGGGGAGCCCTCAGACAGGGAAAAACGACGATGAGCACCACCACAAGCCTTTTCATCTTCGCCACCCTACTCCTGCTCCTGTCCAAGACACCCGCTCTTTCGCCCAGTGCCGCCACCTATTATTTCATCGGAGTGGTACTCAGACAATGCCATATCGGCTTTGACAAGATATTCCGTCCTTCACCGGTAGCCCTGCTGCTTTGGATCAACTTGCTGGGCTTAGAAGAATGGTACGACTGGGGCACGCTCGCCATCGTCTTCTCCTGCTGGTGCTGCATTTCATCCCTGATGTGGATACACAGCCTCATCAAACGCCTACAGGATAATGCCTGCGTCCGAAAGACAGAAGACACCTTATTATATATAGGCCGCAACACGCTGCCCATCTACCTCTTCCACCCTATCTTTACGATGGCAGCCAAGTTTTATCATCCCCTCTTTAGCTGGGACAGGAGCGAGATTATCTTCGCCCTCGTTACCATTTTCATCGCTATAGCCGGAAGCATCGGCATCGCCAAGATGATGGAGAAGACCCATCTGGCTTATCTCTTCGGAAAAGGAAAGATACTGAGATAAATAATACCAGGATATATTTGGTAATTTGGAGATTTTGAAGTACTTTTGCAACATGAATATCAAGAACAAGATAAATAATATGGATGATGCCAAGCGGGAGAAGCTGGGCGAAGTCATCAGATTCGGAATCGTAGGCGGACTGGCTACGGTACTGCAATATGTCATCTACCTGGCTATGATGCCGGCACTGGCCCATTTCATCCCCAACATGGGCGACCACAGCCTGGCTACCACAGCCAACACCATCGCCTATATCGTGAGTTTCATCTTCAATTTCATCGCCAGTACCCGCTATACATTTAAGGTAAAGGCGAATGCCAAGCGCGGAGCAGGATTCACCCTCTCCCACATCGTCAACTACTCGATGCAGACCCTCTGCCTCAACCTCTTCGTAGGCTTGGGGCTAGCCAAACAGCTGGCTATGATACCCACCCTCTGCATCTGCATCCCGGTAAACTTTCTCCTGGTAAGGTTCTTCCTGAAGAAATAGAATATATATTGTATAATAGTAATAATAGAGTTATGGCAAATGAAATGATAAAAACAGCCAATAATAATGAGGACTTATTTAGTAAGGTGTCTGCTCTCATTGAGCAAACAAGATCTTATGTGAAGACTTCTGTCAACACTGCAGAAGTCTATACCAAATATTATATAGGCAAATATATCGTAGAGTATGAACAGAAAGGAAATATTCGTGCGCAATACGGGAAACAGGTTATAAAGGATTTATCCCAAAAGCTGACAGAGCGTTTTGGGACTGGCTGGTCATATCCAAGCTTAAAGAACATAAAACAATTTTATCTTACATACGCAGAAAGGCTAAATACTGATTTTTCTGTTGAACCCCAAAAGGCTAACCAGTGGTTAGCCAATTCAAAAACAGATAAACATCAGATTTTTAATCTTTCCTGGAGTCATTATCTCATTCTGATGCGTGTAGAAAATCCAGATGCACGTTCATTCTACGAAATAGAATGTGTTCAGCAGCAATGGTCTAAAAGACAGCTTTGTCGTCAAGTGGGCAGTTGCCTTTATGAACGATTAGCTTTAAGTCGTAACAAGGATGAGGTGATGCGACTAGCAAAGGAAGGACAAACTGTAGAGAAAGCTTCTGATGTCATCAAGAATCCTTTGACTTTAGAGTTCTTAGGCTTAAAGCCTGATGCAGCTTATTCAGAATCTAAGTTAGAGAATGCCATCATCAGCAAAATGCAGCAATTCCTACTCGAATTAGGAAAGGGATTTTTGTTTGAAGCACGGCAAAAGCGTTTCACCTTTGATGAAGACAATTACTATGTAGATTTAGTACTTTACAACCGTCTTCTGCAATGCAATGCTATGTTCTTATCGATTTAAAGATTGACAAGCTCACTCATCAAGATCTTGGTCAGATGCAAATGTACGTTAATTATTTTGACCGGTATATCAAACAAGACTTCGAAAAACCAACGATTGGTATATTGTTATGCAAGGAGAAGAATGACGCGCTTGTAGAACTGACATTACCTAAAGATGCAAATATTTACGCCTCTGCTTATCAGTTGTATTTGCCAGATAAGAATTTGCTGCAAGCTAAGGTCAAAGAATGGATTGCAGAATTTGAGGAAAACAACATCAATTAAAAAAGCATCCAAGTCGTAGGGAGCAGATAGAAGAATGGATAACAAGAATAAATACCCAACCCTCTGCATCTGCATCCCGGTAAACTTCCTCCTGGTAAGGTTCTTCCTAAAGAAATAAGGGGATTCCCAAAACACGATAAAAGAAAGATATGAAAAAGATATTCGATATTTTTAAAATCAAAAAAGAGGAAAGATGGCTCGCACTGGGCATCTTCCTGGCACTAGCCATACTGAACGGTGTAGTGATAGCCCGCTATGCCGGTACCTTTACCCTCGTTACGGATGACTATTACAAGAACTTCATCCGCCACTTCTGCGTATCCGGTTTCGACCCTTTAACCTATTGGGTATTAAGCGATTGGAATGCGGCATATAATGTATACCGCCACCCGCTGCTCGCCTTTTACATGTATATCCCTTACCTCATCAATATGGGACTGATGAAACTCACAGGTTACAACTGTGCCCTTTTCATCGCAGTAATCATCCAGATGTTCTGCGGGTTCTATGCCACCCTTTTCCTGCAGAGAATCTTTCGCGAAGTACTGGAACTGGACAAGGCAGCATCCTCTATTCTCACCTTGCTGTTCTTCTCCTTCGGCTACGTCATGGTAACCTGCATCGTGCCCGACCACTTCGTCATCTCTATGCTGCTGCTCATTCTGGCACTCTACGTCTCCGGACGCAGAATCAAACATAACCACCCGCTCAAGATATGGCAAACGGTGGTATATTTCGTTCTGACAGCCGGCACATCACTCAATAATGGTCTGAAAATCTTCTTTTCAGCCCTCTTTGTCAACAGAAAGCGTTTCTTCCGCCCTAAATATCTCCTTCTGGCGGTCATCCTGCCAGCAGCCCTGCTATGGGGATTCTGCCGATGGGAATACCGCACCTTCGTATGGCCTGTCGAGATGGCACGAAAGGAGATGAAAGCCAAGAAGGCTGCCGAAAAGAAAGCCCGACAGGAGCGTATGGCACAACTCAAACAGATAAAGGATTCGCTGACAAAAGATTCCATCCAAAGAGGTCTGAAAATCATTACACCTGAAGAAATAGCACAGAAAGCCAAGAACGACAGCATACAGAAGGCAAAGCAACTGGCACGGAATGAAGCCAGAAAGAAAAGAGGACCTAAGCAAGGTGCCCCTATCATGAAAGGCGAATTCATGAACTGGACCGATGCCACCAGTTCCCGAACCCTGTCTATCGTAGAGAACCTGATGGGCGAATCTATCCAGCTGCATCAGGATTATGTGCTGCAGGATGAGTTGCGCCACCGCCCGATGTTCGTCAACTACCGATATGCCTTCAACTATATCGTAGAGGCACTTATCATCATCCTGTTCCTTGCCGGCATCTGGGCTGGCAGAAAGAGCAGGTATCTCTGGCTGGTCATGTCGTATTTCGGCCTCGACATGCTGCTGCATATCGGACTCGGATTCGGTCTCAACGAAGTATATATCATGTCAGGTCATTGGATATATGCCCTCCCTATCGCCATCGGTTTCCTTCTGAAAGAAACCAGGCATCAGCGCTACAGCCTCTGTCTGAAGAGTCTGTTGCTCACCATAGGACTCTTCCTGCTGATATATAACGGCATCCTGATTATCGGATATTTCTGCTAAATAAAAGAATAAGCACGTCCACTCTCATCCAAGTCAGAGAGCAGGCGTGCTTATTTATTTTAAGTCTGCGGTTAAACATGCTTATCACTTCCCAGCATTTTGCGCCAGCGGCGCCCCATTGCCTTGAAGATGCCTGAGAAATTGCCATAGCGCAAGTTCAGCAGCAGTTCCTCCAGAGAGCGCGACATCTTGATGAGCGGATGTCCCCAGGCATTGGTCTTGTACAACCGTTCCTTGAATTCTACGTTTTCCACCACATATTTAGGATGTTTCAGCGGGAACTCCAGTTCATGGCGCTTCATCGTGAAGATACGGCGGTAAGCTTTCGGGGTGGTCTTCATGCTACCCGCAAAATGGGTAGAATCTGCAGAGAGACCCAGATTGTTGATGAGATTCCTGGATGGCATGATAGCCAGACTGGAATTCAGCAGCATCGAAGCCCAGAAGATACTCTCATAAAACTCCTTGCCGCTATGGGCATGATCCCGGCACATCGGAATGAAATCCTTGCGGTATCCGCGCTGCTTCACCAGCGACTGCAGACGCTGCATAGCCTGCTTGTCGCGCAGGAAGGCATAGTCACCCTCCCATTTATCCACCACGCGCCGCCAGGAAGCCCATCCCCAGATAGCGAAGATAGAGGTAAAGAAATAGCTGTCCTCGCAATCGGGCGTTATCTCATCCTCATTGAATCCGGCAATCATGGCGATGCGTTCATCGTGCTCATAGCGGTCGAGCATCTCCTTGCAGAAAGGGAAGAACGACTGGCTCGGCACATCGTCATCTTCCAGTACGATACACTTGTCCACTATAGAGAAAGCCCATTTCTGGGAGAGATACTCCGATGGGTCGCATCCCTGGTTCTTTGTCTGATAAAAGCGGTGAACCTCGCACTCCCAATCAATATTCTCATCTGATGCAATCTGACGGCAAGCCTCGATACCCGGCACGTCACGTTCGCCCCTTGCTCCATCCTGATAAAGGAACAACTTGGCGGGACGAGCCTTCTTCACCTCGTCGAACACTTTCTGAAAATTGTCGGGACGATTGAAGAAGAGCATCAATACGGCGACATCAATCTTAGCTGGTTGTTTCATATCTATTTCTTATTTACATCATTAGCCAACTCAATATACCATACTGAACTTTCACAAGTGGTTTAAGAACGGGCTGAAGGCCCAAAAGCTCCTAGCCCAGGGCAACACCCTGGGTATAAACAGCAACCAGCAAGGCGCCCTGTAAGGGCAAAAGCCTTGTAAATTGACTAGCTCTTTAAAGCTTTTACCCTTACAGGGCGACAAGTTTGCGCCATAAAAACCCAGGGTGTTGCCCTGGGCTAGGAGCTTCTGCCCTTTCAGGGCGTGTGGAGCTTACTAGCAAATTCAGTACTATACCTCTGCAAAGATAACTTAAAAAGAAGACAACGCCAAATAAAACCGCCACAAAAACCAGACAAAACGAAATATTTCCTCATTTTTCTTCTCACAATCAATTTTTTACACTAACTTTGCACCCAAAATAAGAATAAGACAATGAAGAATATTTTTAAAATAAAGAAAGAAGAAAGGATACCGGGCCTCGTGGCTCTATTGGTATTCGTACTGCTCAACGGGTTGTTCTTCTACAAATACGGCAACCTTTTCCTCAGAGCGCACCACGTCAGCTTCTGGCAGTTGTTCGCCAAGACCTTCCATGTATCCGGCTTTGATGCATGGTCGTATATCTTTATGTCGAATGGCAAACTCTATTTCGAGATTCCGCGCCATCCGCTCTTTGCAGTCATCCTTTATCCCTTCTATCTCATCAACAAGGAACTGATATCTTCGGGCGATACCAACTATGCGATGATATTCATGGCTATCCTGCTCATTGCAAGCGCCTTCTATTCCTTCATCTTCGTATATCGCATCTTCCGGGAAATCATAGAACTGAAGAAGAAAGACTGCATTCTTTTCTCCACCATGCTCTATTCCTTCGGTATGGTGATGGTTTCCATGCTGGTACCCGACCACTTCTGCTGGTCGCTCCTCATGCTGACCATGACGCTGTATCTGGCAGGCATGGCGATGAAGGAAAGACGCCAACTGTCTGCCTGGACCATCGGCATCCTCAGTTTCCTGACCGGAGGAGTCACCCTCAGCAACATTGCCAAGACCTATCTGGCAGCCTGGTTTACCAACGGTAGGAAGGTCTTTGCCCCTAAGAATCTCGTGGCTATGATTCTGCCAGCCATCCTGCTGGTAACTACTGCCTATCTTATCTATACAGAAGTAAGGGAACCCCAGTTTCATGTAGATAAGCAGATTGAGGTAAAGACACATGCCAAGGATCCGGAACAGCAGCGAAAGGATTCCATCCATCATGCCTGGGTGCTGGCTCATACCGGAGAACCGATGAAGAAGGAAGGGTTCTGGAAATGGACCGATACGTCAACTTCCAGGACAGATGCCCTGATTCACAACATGATGGGAGAATCCATCCAGCTCCACGACTCTTATCTCCTGGACGATATGTGCGTAAACCGACCTACCATCGTGAAGTATAACTACACATTCAATTATGTCATCGAAGCCATCATCTCGCTGCTGTTCATCATCGGCATCGTGGTTGGCATCCGGCATAAGTTCTTCCTCATGGTACTGAGTTGGCTGGGATTAGACATCGTCATCCACTTCGTGATGGGATTCGGACTGAACGAGATGTATATCATGGCTTGCCACTGGATATTCATCATTCCTATTGCCATCGCCTATCTGATGAAGTCACTCACACCGGGCAAACAGGTTATCCTGAGATATTTCTGCTGGTTACTCACCCTGTATCTCTGGGCATGGAATGGCTACTGGCTGTTCACCTACATGTCAGACCAAGCAACCCAGATCATGAAATAAGCGGCCCCCAAAAGCCACATTCTTTATAATAACTCTCTAAAAAAGGAATCTTATGAACATAGCAGTCATCTTTGCAGGAGGCTCAGGCCTCAGAATGCACACCAAGTCAAGACCTAAGCAGTTCCTGGAACTGAACGGCAAACCTATCATCATCTATACTTTGGAATTGTTTGACAATCATCCGGAGATAGATGGCATCGTCGTAGCCTGCATCGAATCATGGATTCCTTTCCTGGAGAAGATGATACGCAAGTTCGAAATCAGCAAGGTGGTGAAGATTGTACCGGGTGGCAACAGCGGACAGGATTCCATCTATCACGGACTCTGTGCTGCCGAGGAGTTTGCCGGCGGCAAGGATGCCAACGTGCTCATTCACGACGGTGTACGCCCACTCATCACCGAGGAAACCATCACCGACAATATCCGCAAGGTGGAAGAATGCGGTTCCTGCATCACCTGCATACCAGCCACAGAGACTTTCATCGTAAAACAGGAAGACAACTCGCTGGAAATTCCGGAACGAGACAATTCTCTGATTGCCAGAGCGCCACAGAGTTTCCGACTGAAAGATATCCTCTCTTCACACCGCAAGGCGATTGAAGAAGGCAGACACAACTTCATCGATTCCTGTACGATGATGAGCCACTACGGCTATAAACTCGGTACCATCATCGGTCCGATGGAGAACATCAAGATTACAACACCAACCGATTTCTTTGTGTTCCGTGCCATGGTAACGGTACATGAGAACCAGCAGATTTTCGGTTTCTGATAAAGATAGAGAAGAAATGAAACATAACGAAATAGAACTGGAAGACTGGAAAGACTTTGCCAAAAGCTTTC
>ERZ1034998.2125-NODE-2125-length-11098-cov-3.069003_pt1 | contig 11098 bp, 14 predicted proteins | sample MGYA00520621_ERZ1034998 | MGnify/ENA primary metagenome ERZ1034998 (study PRJEB33766, sample SAMN09781748) | gut metagenome | biome: gut microbiome | host: Homo sapiens | place: Madagascar | study: EMG produced TPA metagenomics assembly of the PRJNA485056 data...
TGATAGAATAAGTATGTAAGTAAATTACACAAAGGCAATGTATCCAAAAAGTGCAGAACAGGAGAAGAATATGAAAAATCTGAAAGTTTCCATGAAACTCATGCTGTCGTTCGGCGTATTGGTCGTGCTTATACTCGTGACGATGGCGACAGGAATTGTTGGCATCAGCGGTGTTTCAAACAATCTTAGGGAAATGTACAATGTAGATGTTATCGGCATGGACCGCATGAGTAATGTCGAAGTTTATGTTGAGGAGATCGCAAGAAATACTCTCATGGCGGTTGTGAATAACGACAACACAGAGAAGTCACAGTATCTTGACAAGGCAGTTGATCTCACTGAGAAGCTTTCGGACGAGCTTGACAAGATAACCTATTCCTCCGGTGATATGGATTCCCTGAGGGCTTCCTGCAATGAACTGATACAGAATGTCAGCGTTGCAGCGGAGGAAATCAAGGGCGCGACCAGCGACGACGGAGTGGCCTCGTTCAACAACTACATAGCCGAACCGCTTGAAAGAGCCGTTGAATCAATAGATAAGATCGACAGTGCGATCGCGACCGGTGCTGAGAACACGTTTGACAAAAGCAACACCTATGGCAAGACATTCGGTCTTATCATGATCATAGTGGGCGTTGTGAGCGCCGTTATCGGTATTGGGGTATCCGTTTATCTGGCAAGAACGTTCACAACTGTAATTCACGAGATCGAGGACGCTATCGTGAACATTTCTCAAGGTAACCTTGACAGCAAGGTCACATACGAGAGCAGGGACGAATTCGGCGTTATGGCAGAAGCTGCACGCAGCACCATCAATGGCCTTTCCGTGCTGATAAAGGACACTTCCCGCATGTATGGAGAACTTGCAAACGGCAATTTCGACGTGCACACCGAGGCAAGAGAGGTCTATATCGGCGAATTCAAGCCGCTGCTTGATAATATGAGAGTACTTTCGCAGCAGCTCAGCGACACAATGGCTCAGATCTATCAGTCTGCTGACCAGGTGGATTCCGGTTCGGAGCAGGTTTCCGCAGGCGCGCAGGCTAACGCTCAGGGCGCAGCGGAGCAGGCGGCTTCCATTGAGGAACTTGCAGCCACAATTGATGAGATATCTGAGAAGATCACCAAGAATGCAGCAGATTCCCAGCATGCAAGCGCAAGCATCGCTGAGGTCGGCAGGCAGGCTGAGGTTTCCAACGACAGCATGAAGGAAATGCTCACTGCAATGCATGAGATCAGCGAAACCTCTGACAGGATCAGCGAAATCATCAAGACTATCGAAGACATCGCATTCCAGACCAACATTCTGGCGCTTAATGCGGCTGTCGAAGCAGCAAGAGCAGGCGAGGCGGGCAAGGGCTTTGCAGTCGTTGCAGACGAAGTGCGCAACCTTGCTTCCAAGTCCGCTGTGGCTTCACAGAATACATCTGAACTTATCCAGCGCTCCATCAGCGCGGTGGATAATGGTTCCCGGATCGCAGACGAAACTGCAGAGGCGCTCAGCGGCGTGGTTCAGCAGATCGAGAATATCGTTTCGACCGTTGACAGCATATCCAGCGTGAGCGGTGAGCAGGCAGAATCCATTGCAAAGGTCACTGCGGGTATAGATCAGATATCCAACGTGGTGCAGACGAATTCTGCTACTGCACAGGAGAGCGCAGCGGCTTCCGAGGAGCTTTCCGCACAGGCGACTGCAATGAAGACTCTTGTTACAAGATTTACCCTCAGACAGAACGCATGATAACAAATATAGAACTGGACACTGTAAGGCGCCCAGTTCTTTGTTTTTAGAGGTGACCTTTTGTTATTTGTGTGAAATTATCATATCAGCATTATCAGAGTACCAGCCGTAAGCACCACAAGTCCGATGAGTGAACGAACTGATAATTTCTCATGGAAAACCACCCATGAAAACAGAACCGTGACCAGAATGCTGAGTTTATCGACCGGCACTACAACGCTTGCAGGACCGTCCTGGAGCGCTTTGTAGTAGCAAAGCCAGGAGGCGCCGGTGGCAAGTCCCGACAGGCAGATGAACAGAAGCTCTTTTGGGGGAATTTTGCGGACCTCATGTGTTTTTCTGGTGACTATCACCATGAGCCATGCCATTACAAGAACCACTGCCGTGCGTATCGAAGTGCCGAGGTTGGATTCCACGCCGTCGATGCCGATTTTGCCAAGTATCGAGGTGAGAGCCGCGAAAACCGCTGACATTACCGCAAATGGAAGCCAGCCGGCACCGTGACGTTCCTCGCTGACCTGTTTCTTTTCGATCATGAGGAAAATTCCGGCAGAAACAGCCACTATGCCAATGCATTTGGTGAGGGAAATCTCTTCGTGCAGGAATATCAGCGCAAGGAGCATTGCAAGCACCGTGCTGGATTTATCCACAGGCACGACCTTGTTGACATCTCCGATTTGCAGAGCCTTGAAGTAGCACAGCCAGGAACCACCGGTGGCAAGTCCTGACAAAACAAGGAACAGCCAGGTTTTTCCGCTGACCTGGGTGATAGTTTCGGCAGAGCCGGCGATGAGCACCATCATGATGGACATGAGAAGTACTACGACCGTCCTGACCGCAGTTGCGACGGTGGAATCAGTCTGCTTGATGCCGCATTTGGCCAGAATAGCTGTAATTCCGGCAAAAAAAGCTGAACCAATGGCAAATATCAGCCACATATTAACGCTTCCTTTTTATTAGAGGTGACCTAGTAGCATTTCTTACAGGGGGTATATCCGCGTGCCTGCGCGTCGGATTCAGTGACCGCGGTAGCGTCTTTCATGTTACTGCAGGTGCTTGTCCGGTGGTATTTCGTGCCCTTTCCGCTGGAGGCTATGTAAACCATGGAACCTTGCGGTTCGGCTGGTTCGTTGTATTCCACAGCGGTCTGCTGGGCAGCGGTGGTATTCACCGTCGTGGTAACAGTGGTCTGCGCCGTCGTTGGAACAGTCGTTTGTACTGTCTCAGGAACCGTGAACTTCGCCTCTGCAGGAGTTGCCATGGTCGTCTGTGCGATCGAAGTATCTGCTGCGTTCTCGCTTTCGTTTGCCGGGACTGGTTTGTTTTCTGGCAGCGTTGCGGTGGTTGCAGCGGACGTTTCTGCGGGTTCTTCGGGAGCTTCCTGCGTAATAATGAGCGTGCCGCCGGTGGATTTCTCGGTGTAGTAATATCCGGCGTCAACATAGCTCTCACGTTCCTCGTGGATAACTACGGTCGAAGGCATGTTTTTTGAAATCTCGTTTGTGACTGCGACTATTAAGCTGGTGCCGACTATGGCAGCTGCGGCTATCGTTTTGAAATTTGGTTTCATGATATTGCCTCCCGTCAAACATAATTATAGCATTATAATAATGAAAAATCAATAGATGGATAAATAAGTTCAAAAAAAGTGAAAAAAACTGCTCAGACCCCTTGACAAGCTGGTTTTGATGTGTTATAATAATTTTGCCGCATGTGCAGGGTGAGTTGTGCCTATTTGTAGAAACAGCTCGTAAGCGCAGAAATGCAACCCCGACGCAGCGAGTCTGATTAAAAAGAGGTATTTAAAATGTACGCAGTAATCGAAACAGGCGGAAAGCAGTATCAGGTCAAGGAAGGCGACATCGTTTTCATCGAGAAGCTTGAGGCCGAGGGCGAGATCACATTCGACAAGGTTATCATGGTAGGCAAGGACGACGGCGTTAAGGTCGGCGCTCCCTATGTAGACGGCGCAAGCGTAAAGGCTACCCTGCTGAAGAACGGCAAGGCTAAGAAGATCACCGTTTTCACCTACAAGCCCAAGAAGAGCAGCAAGAGAAAGATGGGCCACAGACAGCCGTACAGCCAGGTAAGAATTGAAGCCATCAACGCATAATCTGCGAGTGATTTTTGCAGAGCGGAACGGTGCGATATACGGATTTGTAGTCACAGGTCACGCGGGTTACGGCGACGAGGGCAATGATATTGTCTGCTCGGCTGTGAGTTCCGCAGTGATGCTGGTCTGCAATACCGTGACCGATTTCTTTAAGGCTGACGCGGACGTGGCAGTCGGAGAGAACCGCATCGAACTTCGCCTGAACAGTTCTGACCGCCCCAGCGAGGAACTCCTGAGATCCTTTCATGCACACATGCATGGCATCGCGGAGGATTACCCCGGGGTAAAGGTTGAGTTGAGGGAAGCTTGACTTCCGAATGATAACAGGAGGATAAAACAATGATTAAGATCAGTTTACAGTATTTCGCTCATAAAAAAGGTATGGGTTCTACCAAGAACGGCCGTGACTCCGAGTCCAAGAGACTTGGCGTAAAGCGCGCTGACATGCAGAAGGTTAACGCCGGAAGCATTCTGGTAAGACAGAGAGGTACACATATCCACGCTGGCAACAATGTCGGCAAGGGTTCTGACGATACACTGTTCGCTCTTATTGACGGCACTGTAAAGTTCGAGCGCCTCGGCAGAGATAAGAAGCAGGTAAGCGTTTACGCTGACTAATTTCTGCAATCTAATTAATCAACTGAGCCGGATTGCATAAATCCGGCTTTAGTTTGTTGATGTAAAAGCGCGTCGTATTTTTATAATTTTTTGTCGCGGCTTTGCCGTGACAAAAAACACATCTATCTCAGCAAGTGTGCGGCTTGCCGTGCGCGCAGCTGAGATGCCCGGCGGGAAAGCCCCAGCGGGGATTTTCCGACGAGAACATCAGGATTACATAAATCCGGCTTTAGTTTTTCTTGAAATTGCATGAAATAAAAGTTGAAAGTTGTGAAATAACAAACAGTAAGGAAAGCGAGGCGGCAGAGAATGTTTGTTGATAAGGTCGAAATATCTATCAAAGCAGGAAACGGCGGCAACGGAGCTGTGAGCTTCCACCGTGAGAAATATGTCAATGCAGGCGGACCTGACGGCGGCGACGGAGGAAAGGGCAGCGACATCATGTTTGTCGCTGACGACAATCTTTCTACGCTGATCGACTTCCGCTATAAGAAGAAGTACATCGCCCCCGACGGCGAAAACGGCGGTGCGAAGCGCTGCTCCGGCAAATCAATGGAGCCTACGATAATCCGCGTGCCCAGGGGCACCATTATCAAGGACGCACACACAGGCAGAATTATGGCTGATATCTCCGATGATGAACCGGTCGTGGTTGCCAGGGGTGGCCGTGGAGGCAAGGGCAACGCAAATTTTGCAACTCCCACACGCCAGATACCGCGTTTCGCGAAACCTGGTTTCCCCGGGGAAGCTTTTGACGTTGTTCTGGAACTGAAACTGCTGGCGGACGTTGGACTTGTCGGTTTCCCGAATGTCGGAAAATCCACGCTCATAAGCGTTGTAAGCGCCGCAAAGCCGAAAATCGCGAACTACCACTTTACCACGCTGACGCCGGTTCTTGGCGTTGTAAAGCGCGGTGAGCAGTCCTTCGTGATGGCTGATATCCCCGGACTTATCGAGGGCGCCAGCGAGGGCGTCGGGCTTGGTCACGCGTTCCTGAGACATGTTGAGCGCTGCCGTCTGATCGTCCATGTCGTTGACGTTTCCGGTATCGAGGGGCGTGACCCGAAGGACGATTTCGAAAAGATCAATCTGGAACTTGCGAACTTCTCCGAGGATCTTGCAGAACGCCCGCAGATCGTTGCAGCGAACAAATCCGACATGGCGACTGAGGATCAGATAGCTGATTTCCGCAGCTTCATTGAGGAAAAGGGTCTGCCTTTCTTCACGATCTCTGCAGCGACCACAGAGGGCACGGACGCACTCATGGACTGCGTAGCCGAGGAACTTTCCAAATTGCCGCCGCCAAAGCGTTTCGAGGTTCAGCCGCTCACCATGGCAGAACTTCAGCAGATGGAAAACGAAAAGCACAGCTTCACCGTTCAGAAGATCGATGGAGTTTATGTGGTGGACGCACCGTTCATGGCGCCGATACTTTCCACCTGCAATATGGAGGACTACGAAAGCCTGCAGTACTTCCAGAGAGTTCTGCGCTCCAGCGGCATAATCGACGAGCTGGAAAAGCAGGGTATTCAGGAGGACGACCTTGTGTCGATCTACGATTTCGAGTTCAATTATGTTAGATAATTCCGTGAGAAACTGTGCTGTTTCCGAGGTAGAATAATGACATTCATCAGCGTATTGCTCCGCGACCTTGAACGTTCCTCTCCGGGAAGTGCCGATACAGCGAAACAGGTGCTTTCCATGCTTGGCGGGATATCGCCAAAATATGCGCTTTTCGTTGGCGATGAGATAACCACACCGCAGCTTATCAGTGATAAGTTCGGCTGTCGGCTGACTTCCGCGTTTACGGACGAATTCCGTGCGGAACAGGGCAGACAGGCCGGGCTGAACGCGTCGGCAGTTCAGATTTTTGAGCTGCCATGCGAGGACGGCAGCTGCGACCTTATATGGTACAACGGCATTGTGGAATTCGACGGCTGTGCGCAGCGGCTGGAACAGCTGAGGGCGAAGCTTGCCAGGGGCGGTACGCTTGTTTACCGCGCGATAAGCTGGCTCACAGAACCATCGCCGGATACGAAGATGTTCTGCCAGAGGCGTTTCGGGCAGATACTTCCGCTGGATAAGGTTCTTGTTCTTGCCAAGGAACACGGCTGGCATGTGCAGGACTTCTACATTGCACCGAAGTCCGACTGGCATGCGGGGTATTACACACCGCTGACAGCCGCGGCAGAGAAATACGCGGGAATACACAAGGACGACAGCAGCGTGTCGCTTGGAATGAGCGAGCTCCGCAAGGAGTGCGGCATTTTTGAGGCGCACTGCGAGGAATACAGCTGCGTTTATTACATACTGAAAGGTTGATGGAATGGCTTTAACAGTACTGTCCGAACACGAGGCAGGCGCGTACAGCCCGAATGTTCTGGCGTTTTACGGCGACTGCGTGTATGAACTTCTGGTGCGCCGCGAAGTCGTGCTGAGGGGGAACACCAACGCCGGACGTCTGCATGATCTTGCAGTCGAGCAGGTGAGGGCTTCCTACCAGTCGAAAGCGGTGGACGTTATCGAACCGATGCTGACTGAGCGCGAAACAGATATCCTGCGCCGTGGCAGAAACGCGGGTGGAATATCAGTCCCCAAGAGCGCGAAGCCGTCGGAATACCGCAGGGCGACCGCGCTGGAAACTCTGTTCGGATACCTGAGCCTTTCAGGTCAGGAAGAGCGCATTGAAACGTTGTTCTCAGCAATATGCGAGGCGCTCCCGGTATAGGAGGTGCTTATGTCACAGGCTTCAAAAACCGTATGGCGCTGGGTCATTGACATTATCGTGATAATCGTGGGTTCCGGTGTGTATTCGCTGGGGGTTCACTGTTTCACAGCGCCCAATAATATTGCCCCGGGTGGAGTGACCGGTATCGCGACGATAATCAGCTATGTCACCGACTGGAATATCGGTACGCTGATAGCGGTGATAAACATTCCGCTTCTTATCGCGGGATTTTTCCTGCTGAACAGGGTCACGATGCTTAAAACGCTTATCGGCGTTGCTTCGCTAACGGTCATGACGGATTATCTGCTGAAAAATGTTCCCGTGTATATTGCGGATAATGGAGGCGGCATTTTGGCTTCCATCTTCGGTGGATTGCTGATGGGCGCGGGTCTTGGACTTGTTTACGCCCGCGAGGGAACCACAGGTGGCACGGATATAATCAACAAGATAATCAACCGCTTCAAGCCGGAAATAAAGCTGGGGCAGATATCGTTCCTGGTGAATGCCGGCGTTGCAGTCAGCGGTTACATCGTGTACAAGAACCTTGACGTAGTTATGTACGCGATAGTATCGGTATTTGTGCAGGCAAAGGTGATCGACGCACTTGTGTACGGAGGCCTTGAGGGCAAGTTCCTCATGATATTCTCTGAGAAGCCGCAGGAGATAGCCGACCGTCTGCTTAAGCAGAAGCGCGGGGTTACATTGCTGAAGGGCGAGGGCGCCTACAGCGGTGAGGAACGGCAGGTGGTCTGCATTGCCGTGCACAAGAATGAATACGTTAAGGTTAAGCGGATAGTCAAGCAGACTGATCCGAACGCATTTGTAATTATTACCGGCGCAAGCGAGGTCCTGGGAAAGGGCTTCCAGAAGCTGGATTGAATCAAACACAGAATAAGGAGAACGAATTTATGTCAGGACATTCAAAATGGAGCACCATCAAGCGCAAGAAGGGCGAGAAGGACGGCGCAAGAGCAAAGGTATTCACCAAGATCAGCCGTGAGATACTTGTTTGCATCAAGGAAACAGGAAGCGCTGACCCGGCGAACAACTCCAGACTCTATACCCTCGTACAGAAGGCAAAGAGCAACAATATCCCGAACGACAACATCGACAGACTGCTGAAAAAGGCAGCCGGTGGCGCTGAGAAGAACGACTATGAGGACTGCGTATATGAGGGTTACGGCCCGAACGGCGTTGCAGTTATCGTTGAGTGCCTTACCGATAACAGAAACCGTACCGCTGGCGAGATACGCCATTACTTTGATAAGTTTGGCGGAAACATGGGCGCAAGCGGCTGCGTATCCTTTATGTTCTCCCGCAAGGGTATAATCGTTCTTGATAATGAGGACGGAGACATTGACGAGGACAAGGCAATGGAGGATATCCTTGAAGCAGGCGGCGACGATTTCAGCTTTGAGGACGGCGTTGTTGAGATAACCACAGACCCCGCTGTAGTTTCCACAGTAGCTGAGGAACTTGGCAAGAAGGGTTACAAGGTTGTTTCCGCAGAGGCTGAGCAGGTGCCTTCTACATACACCACGCTCACCGATGAGGATCAGATAAAGAAGATGGGACTTCTCCTGGAAGCCCTCGACGACAACGACGACGTTCAGAACGTATGGCACAACTGGGACGCTCCTGAGGCTGACGACGAGGAATAAAAAATCACACCCACTGAGAAATCGGTGGGTGTTTTGCTTGACAACTGTAGCCAAATATGTTATAATTCATGAAACAAAGGAGAATGACACATGAATTCAAAACATATTATTTTTGCAGCGTCGGTATTGAGCGTTTCACTAGTTATGACAGCATGTTCAGATGACGATGGGTTCTGGGATATATCGACGAGCGAAGCGTTGGAACAGCAGACAAATGATGTCTGGAACTGGGACACGGAAACGTCGGACAACTCGGTTTATCAGAGCACGTCCGAAAGCGCCGCGACTTTAGAACTCCGTCCGCAGGGGAGTGCAAAGACGCTGGAGGGGAAGTCCGTTATAGTAACGGTAGTTCTGGATACGCCGGACGCTACCTACACAGACGAGGAACTGGAGTTCACCAACAGTTCCATAGACAGATCCTGCAGATATCTTGAGGCGCAGGGAGATCTGTATGGGAAGGACGTCACGCTGTATAATTATTCGGAGGAACACCCAGACCTGTTATACCGCATCACTTACGATGAGGATGCTTCTGTTGCTGCCGACAGTTCTCTGGCGTATTCCAACGGTTATATAGGCAGAATTCAGCAGCTGCTTAAAGATGAGATACCGCTGGAGAGTATTTATGACGCTTACGGCACGGACAGTATCGGTTTCATGGTGGTGTATGATGTCCCGGGAAATTCATATTCGCAGGTTTATTACCCTGGGTATGACGATACGTACTACGAATGGACTGCGTTATTCCAGTACGATAAATACGGCAGCCGGTATGAAAATCTGGCGTGTGTGGCGCATGAGATACTTCATTTATTCGGTGCGGTGGATCTGTACAGGGTTTCTGGCATTGACGGCGTAACTCAGGATATATACAATGAAATAAGCAACGACCCTGATTATGAAATGGCGATAATGTACAACACCTATAATGAGGATGGAAGCTATGACTATGAAAATATCCCGCAGTTCCTCAGCAACATAACGCTTGCGATGATAGGATTCACCGACGACAGTGAGATCGTAGAAAGATATCCGTCGCTTTCCCGTGAACATACTGCTGCATTTGAGATAAAATATTATTAAAGTAAACGGTCCGGTTTTATTCACCGGACCGTCTGCTTGTTATTTAGCCACAACTTTCAAGAAAGATGCTTCTCTAAAACAATGTCGAATAAAAAACAAGCCAAAGGGAATACACTGTGATATCAATAATATCCGGAGGTAATTATGATAACTTTGCTTGAATTTGTTTTACAGAATTTGCTGTTCATAGGGCTTCACCTGGATTGCAGGAGTTCATTCCCCAAGCAGCTTAGCAAGGCGGAAGAGCGTGAGTGCATCGAAAAAATCGCTGCTGGCGACGCTGATGCACGTAATGTTCTTATCGAACACAACCTGCGCCTTGTCGCTTATATCGTCAACAAAAACTACCCTGAATCTATCCGTGGCAGCCAGCAGGATGCCGACGACCTTATCTCCATTGGAACTATCGGTCTTATTCGTGCGGCAGAAACGTTCGATTATTCTAAGGGAAGCCACTTTTCAACTTATGCTTCGAGATGTATAGATAATGCAATTACCCACCAACGGAAATACATTCGGGAATTCCAATAAAGGCACATCTCCGTCGTCAGCAACTCCGTGGCAGGCACAAAGCCTGGCCATGGAGCCGCTTCCTAGGATCTGCACCTTTCTTGAAATTCCGGAAAGGTTCATATTCGCTCCGCAGTCATCATGCTGCGGAGCTTTTTCTTTCCCATAGTTGTCGAAGCGCCGGAGAAAAGTATTGTCAGCCTGCTGTGCGCCTGAGAAAAATATGTGCATTCTCTCCGTCCCATTCAATACGGTCGATTATCTTCCGCATGAAATCGCGCTTATCCACAACGGAGAGTTCCGCGAAACGTTCCTGGAATTCACCGAGGGATCTCACCAGCATATCAACGTGTTCGGAACGCTTGTCGTCCTGTTCACTGATGTAGCTTAGCTTTGCAAGTTCGTTCTCGGTGTTCTTGATTTCCGAATCCAGGCGTTCGACTTCATTTTTCGTGTATTCAAACAGCGTGGAAGTCGGTTCGTTCATTGCGAGGGTTTTCATGAGATTTGCTATCATGCGTTTCTTTTCGGAAAGCTGCTTTGTGAGTTCCTCGGTCTGTTCACGGTTTCCACCGGTCTTTTTTTCGATTTGCCGGAGGATAGAATCAAGCTGTTTTCCCACATTTGAACTAGGCTTGTTG
>ERZ1034998.2127-NODE-2127-length-11095-cov-6.545290_pt1 | contig 11095 bp, 7 predicted proteins | sample MGYA00520621_ERZ1034998 | MGnify/ENA primary metagenome ERZ1034998 (study PRJEB33766, sample SAMN09781748) | gut metagenome | biome: gut microbiome | host: Homo sapiens | place: Madagascar | study: EMG produced TPA metagenomics assembly of the PRJNA485056 data...
CAATTTAGGTTATGATAAAATTATATATAATCCTATAGTGTTATGAGGGATTTTATGAATGAGAGTATTTACGGGATAAATAACTAAGGAGGGATAACATGCCATTTTCAGTAGATGAAATATGCAGGCTGGCGACAGTCATGCCGGGAGATCTGATTATATACAAGCTCAATCAGAATCATTCCGGACGTATTCTTTATTATTCAAAAGGCATGCCGGATTTTGTGGGTGTCACACCGGAAGTGTATGCGGCCGGAGTGTCTGTGGACATACCACTTCAGCCGGAAGTGGGGGAGGAAATTGTTATCAATCAGGAGATTGGTGATTGGAAGCTCTCTCCGGTAGAAGAAAACCGGACATATCGTATGCAGCATCCAAAGAAGGGGGATGTCTGGTTTCGTGCGCACACAAAGAAAGTGGGAGAGGTGGATGGAGCACCGGTAATGCTTTCTACTTTGACTGATATTTCGAGCGAGACACTGGCATACCGACAGTTCCTGGATCAATCAGGAGATTTATCTGTTATTTTTTCTGAAAAGAATTATGATATCTATTTCGCAAGTGATGCATTTGCATCTTTCCTTGATCTTCCTGTACATGAAATCTTAAAAAAGAAAATATACGAAGTGTTTGGATGTAAGGACTGGACAGAGTTTGAGCAGCTGATGCAGAGTGCAGGTGCGGAAGAAAATTCTTATTTTGATGAGAAATCAGGAAGAAGTTTCATAACGGAAATGTTCTCTGTTACATGGGAAGAATACCATGCCAGGGCGCTTTTGTTACATGACATGACGAGTGCCGTGGAACGGCAGAAGAGTGCAGAGAAGTTGTATCGTGATCGGATGAACTTTTTAATGTCCAGCAATGAAAACGCGGTATATGCGTTGTACATTGACATGACAGAAAGCAAGATTATCAGTGGAAGATGTCTGCAGTATAAGCTGTCTATAAATGAGAAGGGCGGTGTGCGTAAGTGGCTTGAAGAGTGCATTTTTCCACATTTTCCGTTTCCGGATGACCAGGAAAAATTTATGAAAAACTTTGAGAGAGAACATCTTCTTAAGTGCTTTTCGGAAGGTCAGACCCAGGTAGAGTTTGAGTATTTTTTATATAAGGGTGAACAGATCTGTCGTTATAACTTATCGGTAGATATGTTCCAAAATCCTGTCACGGCACATGTAGAATGTTATATACTGGGCAGAGATATTACTATGAAATATGTAGACCGAATAATTGATCGTGTATTGTTTTACGATGATTATAAGGCCATTGGCGTCATTGATGTAGATCGCAATATATTGTTTCTGCGCTCGAATTCGTGGAAGAATGTAGGGTTTGAGGCAGAAAAGGAACAGGATTATTCTGCAGCAGTAAAGAAACTGAAGGAAGCCAGAGTGTATACCGAAGATCAGGAGATGTTCGAACGCTATGCGTCGATGCAGAATATCATTGATAAGCTGGAAGGAACAAATCAGTATTTCTTTACGGTACATAACAAGAAGCAGGAAGTGGAACGCTATGCATATTTCTGGATGAACAAGAAGGAGAGGATTATTCTCTTTGTGAATGAAGACATGACAAAAGAGATGGAGACAGATCCTCTTACCGGAGCGCCGAATCGAAAAGGTTTTTATCGTCTTGCCTCAAAAGTGCTTGCGGAGAATAAAGATCGCAAATATGCGGTATTGTTTTTTAATATTCGTCGTTTCAAGGCAATCAATGATCTGTTCGGATACGAGACCGGAGATCGTGTCATCCGTGAGGCTGTGATTGATATGCAGAATTGTTCGTTGAAACCAGCAGTTCTGGCGAGAACAGAGGCAGATCATTTTGCGGCACTTGTTGATGTTGAGAATCTTGATTTGTCTCAGCTTCCGGGAATTTTGCATACGACACTGGTACGTGGTAATATAAAGACAGATATCTACGGACGCTGCGGAATCTATTATGTATCGGATCACGATACGACAAGCATTTCGGAGATGTGTGATATGGCAAAACTTGCCAAAGCATATATTACGAATGAATATGTCCAGCCATATGCAGTATTTGATGAGAGTATGCGTAAGGATTATTCTGGAAAGAGTGTATCGCTTGTCAATCTGGACAGCGCGTTGCAGAAGAATGAATTTGAAGTATATTATCAGCCAATTTATGATGCGCAGACTGGAAAGATTGCATCAGCGGAGGCGTTGATTCGTTGGAACAGTCCGCAGCATGGCATGATTTTACCGGGGATGTTTATTCCACCGTTGGAGGATAGTGGACATATTTCTAAACTGGATATGTTCGTAAATCGAAGTGTTCATGACTTTATTGAGAAACGTGATAAAGCAGAAAAGCTGGTTGTTCCGATTTCGGTCAACCTGTCACGTATGGATCTGATGGATTCTCATATGATTGGAAGTATCAGTCAGGAGATTGAAGATTCACAGTTGCCACGTACGGTATTTCGATATGAGCTGACGGAATCGGCATACGCCGAGATTGGTCTGAATGGTCAGAAATTCTTGTCTGGGCTTCGTGCAGATGGTGTGAAAATCCTTGTAGATGATTTTGGAAGCGGATTGTCATCATTCAGCACGATCAGAGACTATGATTTTGATATTTTAAAACTGGATATGGGCTTTGTCCGTAAGATTGACAGTAGCAGTAAGGCAAACAACATCATTATTTCCATTATCGATCTGGCAAGGCGCCTGGATATGAAGGTGATCGCTGAAGGTGTGGAGACGAAAGAACATGCGGATTTCCTTCGGACTCATGGATGTGATTACTTCCAGGGATATTATTTTGCAAAACCTCTGCCACAGACAGAATTTGAAAAGCTTTTGGATATACAACAGCAGGAGCAATAAGGAGGATAAAGTAAAATGACAAAGACAACATTGGAAGTTGACGGTATGATGTGTGGCATGTGCGAAAGCCATGTCAATGAAGCCATAAGAAAGGCACTTGATGTAAAGAAGGTAAGTTCTTCGCACAGCAAAGGCAGAACGGAGATTATTTCGGAGAATCCTTTGGATGAGGAGAAGGTGAAAGCGGCAGTGAATGCTACCGGATATCAGGTTCTTTCCGTGAAATCAGAGCCATACGAGAAGAAGGGATTTTCTCTTTTCCGTAAAAAGTAAAATTGGATTGTATGGATTGTATAAGAAAGGGAGCCACACGTTGATGAAGTGAGGCTCCCGTTTTTTGTATATAAAATTTATTTTGAATCTGCGACCATGCGGAGAAATTCTTTATGGAGCAGATTGGATTCATCCAGTTCCGGATGGAATGCCAGTGCAAGCTGGTTGTTGTAACGTACAGCAACGATACGATCTTCCACAGTTGCCAGAATCTCTACGTCATCGGCTGCGGATACGACATAAGGTGCGCGGATGAAAGTCATCGGAATATTGCCGATTCCTTTTAATTCAGCTGTGGTATGGAAACTTCCAAGCTGGCGGCCATAAGCGTTACGCTTTACGGTCATTGGAAGTGTAGCCAGATGTGTACGATCATCGCCGTCGATCTTATTGGCGAGAAGAATCATTCCGGCACAGGTTGCAAGAACCGGCATACCATTTTTGATCTGTGACTGAATCGTATCAAACATTCCGAGTTCACGGAGCAGTTTCCCTTGAACGGTGCTTTCGCCGCCCGGAAGAACGATTCCGTCATAAGGTTGATTTAAGTCTTCGGCTTTACGAAGCTCGATACAGTCTGCACCGAGTTTCTGCAATGCCATTTCATGTTCAATGAATGCGCCCTGAACAGCTAATACAGCAATGGTCATTATTTGCCCCTTTCTGCCATGAGAAGTTCAATTTCCTGCTCGTTGATTCCGACCATGGCTTCTCCTAAATCTGCAGAAAGTTCTGCAATCATCTTGGCATCTGTGTAGTTGGTAACTGCTTTTACGATCGCAGCGGCACGTTTTGCAGGATTTCCTGATTTGAAGATACCGGAACCTACGAATACACCTTCTGCACCGAGCTGCATCATAAGAGCTGCATCAGCAGGCGTAGCAACACCACCGGCTGCGAAGTTTACAACTGGAAGTTTTCCGTTTTCATGTACATAGGCAACGAGATCAAATGGAACCTGCAGCTGCTTTGCAATTTCAAAAAGCTCGTCTTCACGCATGCCTTTGATCTGTGCGATTGCGCTGTTCATCTTGCGCATATGGCGTACGGCCTGTACGATATCACCGGTACCAGGCTCACCTTTGGTACGGATCATGGAAGCACCTTCGTTGATTCGTCTTAATGCTTCTCCTAAATCTTTGGCACCACATACAAATGGAACTTTAAAATTTTTCTTGTTGATATGGTAAACATCATCGGCTGGAGAGAGTACTTCACTTTCGTCGATGTAGTCGATTTCAATTGCTTCAAGAACCTGTGCCTCTACGAAATGTCCGATACGGCATTTGGCCATAACCGGGATAGATACAGCATTCTGGATTCCCTGAATCATTTTTGGATCGCTCATTCTGGATACACCGCCGGCTGCACGGATATCTGCCGGGATACGCTCAAGTGCCATGACAGCACATGCGCCTGCTTCCTCAGCAATCTTTGCCTGCTCCGGTGTGGTAACGTCCATGATAACGCCGCCTTTTAACATCTGTGCCAGTTCTTTATTTAACTCATATCTGTTTTCCATTTTGATCTCCTTTTCTTTCCGTAATAGGTTGTTTTGTATTCCTATCAATTTGATAGGGATGATTATAGTATAGGTTTGGATATATTACTATTGCCAAAATAGAACAAATTTATAAGACCAGATAAAGACTGTCACTAATGGTTGGCGTCAAAACCATTTTTGTATTTGTTGAAAAAGCGCGTATTCTCTGGCTATAATAAAGCTAACAAAGAGATTGATTGGCCAATCATACCTCAGATTGTAACGAGTAATTTTTATCATTAAGAGAGTTGAGGTGTGAAATCAATGAAAGAAAAGGTACAACTTTTTGGCAGAGCCTTAAGCGGAATGGTGATGCCGAACATTGGAGCATTTATTGCATGGGGACTGATTACGGCATTGTTTATCAGCACAGGATGGTGTCCAAACGAGACACTTGCACAGCTGGTGGACCCGATGTCAAAATATCTGCTTCCTCTTTTGATCGGTTACACAGGTGGTAAAGTTGTGGGAGACCACAGAGGCGGCGTCATTGGTGCGATAGGAACATTTGGTGTGATTGTCGGATCAGACATCCCGATGTTTATCGGAGCAATGATCATGGGACCACTGTCTGCATGGATCTTAAAGAAATTCGACAAGCTGGTAGAAGGAAAAATCAAAGCAGGCTTTGAGATGTTAGTCAACAATTTTTCACTTGGAATCATCGGCGCGATTCTTGCATGCGCAGCAATGTATCTGATCGCTCCGGCAGTCACAGTTTTAAATTCTGCGATGGAAGCGGGAGTAGGATTTTTCGTGGATCATGGTCTGCTTCCTCTGGCAAGTATTTTTATTGAGCCGGCCAAAGTATTATTCTTAAACAATGCAATCAACCATGGCATCTTATCACCGATGGGAATCCAGCAGGTAAAGGAAGTTGGAAAGTCTGTATTTTTGCTTCTTGAAGCAAATCCGGGACCGGGACTTGGCGTGCTTTTGGCATACTGTATTGCAGGAAAAGGCAGTGCAAAGAGCTCTGCACCGGGCGCAGTGATCATTCATTTCCTCGGTGGAATTCATGAAATTTATTTTCCGTATATTCTGATGAATCCGCTGCTTTTACTGGCAGTCATCGCAGGTGGTGCAAGTGGAATCTTTACATTTACAATGTTTAACGTAGGCTTAACCGGTACCGCATCTCCGGGAAGTATCATCTCTATTCTGATGATGTGTGAGAGACATTGTTATGTGGGGCTGATTCTTGGTGTACTTATCTCAGCAGCAGTATCCTTTGCCATTTCACTTCTGATTTTGCGTTTTGCAGGCAAAGATACCTCTTTGGAAGAGGCAACTGCAAAGAAAGATGATATGAAAAATCAGTCAAAAGGTATTAAGTCTGAGCATGCATCCGCACAGGGGAAAATCGCAAAGACAGGAACATTAAAGATCGCATTCGCCTGTGATGCAGGTATGGGGTCAAGTGCTATGGGCGCAACCGTATTAAAGAAAAAAATCACACAGGCAGGACTTGTGGATATCGAGGTATCCCATACACCGGTGTCTTCCATTCCGGCAGATGTGAACATTGTAGTTACACATGAGGAACTTGGGGAACGCGCAGCACACAGCAATCCAAATGCAAAGCTGATTCTGATTACCAATTTCCTTGCTGCACCGGAGTATGACACACTCATTGAAGAGTTAAAAACAATCAGACAATAGGCGGAAAATTTTGAAAACAAAAGACTTCCTGTGGTATAATATGAGTGATTATAGAACAAAAGCGCACATACCGTGCAGGGGTACACTATGAGAAATGCAATTCATAAGTTTGGGAAGTTTTACAGTAATATCATGATCAATATGATTGGCATATTTATTTTTGTTGGCATCCTGTCCGTAATCTTTGGGGATTACGGATGGGCACCAAATGAGAATATATATGCCATTTCTCAGTTTGTATATTCTTATGTGATTCCGGCATTGATCGCTTATGCGGCCGGCAATCATATGGGACAGATCTATGAAAAAAGGCCGGATGTGCCAAAGACGGGAATCAATCATGCCGGCGGTGCGATTGCTGTGATGGCAGCGGCAGGGATAATGATCGCCGACAAAAACTGTGCGATACTCGGAGCGATGATTCTTGGACCGATCTGCGGTCTGCTTTGGAAACATGTATTAGAACCGCTGACGCGAAAAGCGGTGCAGGGAATGGAGATGCTGACGAGAAATCTTGTGGCGGCTATCGTTGGTGCAGCATTTTCCATTGCAGCGTATTATGTGCTGACGCCGGTGCTTTCTGCGGTCACACATGTGATCATGATGGGTGTGGACTGGTTGATTGCGCACAAGCTGATCTGTCTTACGAGTGTATTGATCGAGCCGGCAAAGGTATTTTTCTTAAACAACAGTATTCATCACGGAATCCTGTTGCCACTGGCAATGCAGCAGACAGAACAGAACGGAAGCTCGATGCTGTTTCTTCTGGAAACCAATCCGGGACCGGGCCTTGGTGTGCTGTTTGCACTCTGGTTATCGAACCGGAAAAAACGCAAAGAATATGCGGCATATATGTTTGTGGAATGTATCGGAGGTATTCATGAAATTTATTTTCCGGAAGTGCTGGCGAATTTGTGGCTTCTTCTGGCACTCATTCCGGGCGGCATGGCGGGAATATTGTGCATGTCAGTATTTCATGTGGCATCGGCTGGTCTGGTATCGCCGGGCAGCATCCTTACCTTGCTTTTTATGAGTGGACATCATGTGCTGGCGACGTTGTTTGCTGTTGCAATCTCAACTGCCGTGTCTTGTGCGATTGCCTTTTTTATTTTGAAAAGGCAGGGAAAGTGGTGCACAGAAGCAGCGATATCTGCACAGGCAGAGAAAAAAGAAGAGGTACAGGAGAAGAGACAGATGCTGGAGAAGGGACAGATGCAGGAAATAAAAATTGGATTTATCTGTGACGCAGGTGTCGGATCAAGTGCTATGGGAGCGGCGCTTTTTCGCAGAAAATTAAAAGAAGAAGGAATGGATGGCATTACGGCAGAGGCATATGCGGTGGATCAGATACCGGAGGACTTGACGATCGGCGTCTGCCAGAGAGCGTTCTTGGAAATCCTGCAGAAAGAAAGTAATCTTTCTAATATCGTTACGATGGAAAGTCTGTTGAATCAGACGGAACATCTGGCATTGATCGAGAAACTACGGAAGGGGGATATCACACAGTGAATGTCACACCACGTTTGAAACGAATATTGACGGTCATGCTCGAACAGGACCGGGTGATGGCGGTGAAGGAGCTGGCGGAGGAAGTCGGTGTCAGCAAACGTACCGTACAACGGGAGATGGAAGGAATCAGCTATTTTCCGGGATATGAAGTCACGCTCGAATCAAAGACCGGAAAAGGCGTCTGGATCGAAGGAACACCGGAAGAAAAGAAACGTCTGCTGGAAGAGTTAAAAGGTGGCGACAGTTATGATGTCAGCAACCGTGAGGAGCGCAGAAAACGCCTGGTTTTAGAAATATTAAAAGATAAAGGATTAAAGAAACTGTTTTATTATGCAAGTCAGTTTCAGGTGAGCGAGGCTACGATCAGCAGTGATCTTGAGGCGGTGGAAGGCTGGCTGAATGCACAGCATCTGACCATTGTGCGCAAACCCGGCAGCGGCATCGAAATCAGTGGTTCGGAGAAAGATTACCGCAAGGCAATCCGGGCATTTATCGAGGAAAATCTGGATACGAAGATGCTGAAAGAGGCCTATGAAGTGAACAACGTCACGGTGGATGAGGCGTTGTTCAAAAGCAATCTCGGGCAGGTGCTCAATGATGATATTTTAAAGCGGGTGGTAAAGTGCATTTCCGGCATGGAGGATAAACGTGTACTCACTTTGACGGAAAGTTCCTATACCGGACTGGTGCTGCATATTTCAATCGCAATCAGCCGTATTCTCAAAGATGAGATTATGGATCAGCCGGAGGAGTGGCAGAAACAGATGGAAAGCGATGAAGATTATGCGTTGGCAAAACAGATTTCGCAGAAACTTTCGGAAGAGTTTTCCGTGGAGATTCCGGCGATTGAGACGGCATATATCTGTCTGCATCTGAAAGGTGCCAAGCATCAGAATATCGAGTGGAACGGTCAGAAGACGGTGGAGATGGAAAAACAGGAACTCCTCACGCTGATCAATCGCATGATCAACGCGTATGATGAGCAGTATGCCTATGCGTTCAAGCAGGACAGTGAGTTTATCCAGGGGCTTCTGGCACATCTGCAGCCGACATTTATCCGGCTCTTATATGACATGAAGATCGCAAATCCGGTGCTGGATGATATCAAGAAATCTTATCCGGAAATTTATGAAAAAAGTAAGCGTGCGGCAGCCGTCTTGTCCGAGTGGGTACAAAAACCGGTGCCTGAGGAAGAAATCGGTTTTCTGACGATCCATTTCGGAGCGGCGCAGGTACGCCTGGAGGGAAAACACGAGAATGTAAGAATTGTCAATGTTGGTATCATCTGCGCCAGCGGCATCGGTATTTCCCGGCTGATGCTTTCTAAGCTGGACAAGATTTTCCGGGACCGCATCCATATGGAAACCTACGGACAAAACGATCTGAGTCCGTATATTATCAGCAAAACAGATTTCTTTGTCAGCAGTATTCCCATGAATGGAGAGGAGGCAGATATTCTGTCCGTTAACCCGCTTCTCAGTGAGGAAGATGTGGATCGCATCCGGCAGAAAATCTATCATTATGAGCGGCTTCCAAAGAAAGAAGAGGAAGAGACCGTGTTTCATGTAGAATTGGAACAGGTGAATCTCATGGTGATGCAGATTAAGACGATTCTGCGTTATGTGGAGGTGTACAAGGTCAGTAATGATATTTCTTTTGAAGCTCTCGTGGAGGCAATCGCAGAGAAAATGTCACCGTATAGTGACCGTCAGGTAATGATCGAGGAGGCTATCGAGGAAAGAGAAAAACTGGGAAGCCAGATTTTTGCGGAATTTGGCTTTGCCCTGTTGCATACAAGGACGAAAGGAGTTACCCGTCCGGGCTTTTCTGTCTGGCTGACCAAAGACAAGAAGGCATTTCATGATCCGTATTTTAAGGGAATCAATGTGGTGTTTGTCATGCTGCTTCCGGTGGATGACAACATAAAGATCAACAGTGAAATTTTAGGATTCATCAGCAGCAGTCTGATCGAAGACTATGATTTCCTGATGGATATGGCAGAGGGGGAGAAGGGAATTGTTGAACAGTCGCTCTCGAAACAGTTGCGGAAATTTTTTAATCAGTATCTGAATAAATTGCAGCAGTCCTGATAATTGTGATTCGTGCAACTGCAGGCTTGTGTGTAAGTGGAATCGGATATATAATTATTTCATTAAATGGATATAAGGAGGAACACGGAGTGATGATGTTGAAGAAAAGAAAATTTATCAGTGGAATATTAGTAGTTGCATTACTTGGAACATTACTTATGCCGCCGATTCAGGTAAAAGCGGCAACGCAGAATTCGCTCAGAAACAAATTACAGGAAAACACGTCAGAGACGATTCGTAAATTCATATACCAGGATATGAATGGTGATGGCAGGAAAGAAGCGGTTGCAATCACATCAAGTCGTCAGGGAGAGTTCGGATATACGGATGCAAAGGTATGGTACATAACACCGACAGTCTGCAAAAAAATTGTATCTTGTTCTGGATGGGATTTATATTCTGAGTCAATTAAAGTATATAAATTGAAGAAAACAAGAATGCTTACATTTGAGGCAGGTGCTGGTGGAAGCGGATGGCTTACATACGCATATACATTTAAAGGAAATCAGGCAAAAGAAGTCAAAAATATAGGATCTGGAATTACTTATTTAGGAAAAAATCAGTTTGAAATTACAGACAGTCAGTATGACGCTCTTGTGGATGGCGTAGGTCATACGTGGAATAAATATTATTCTAAATGGGATGGAAAGAAATTAGTTGAGTATGGAGGATTGAAAATATCGCAAACGCAGTTAAAGAAAGCCAAAAATGGAGCAAAGATTCTTGCGCAAATCAAAAAACAAGGGAAAATAGGAAATATTTATTATCGTGCAAATGGTATGATTTTTATAAATTATATTGCAGATGGAGCTAACTTCAATGTTTCTTTAAAGTTGAAAAATGGAGCTCTCAAATATTATTACACAGATGAAGCATATGGCAATACAGACCGTGAGAAAGCTACGAATGAAGGAATTATTCATAAATCCATCAGCAAGTGTGTGAAATATCCAAAAAGTTTTCGAGTAAAATAAATAGAATAGAAGAGAATAGAAAGGCCGGCGAATAAAATTCGCCGGCTTTTGTCATGTAACAAGAATTCAAAAATGTCACTATCGGATGACGCCAAACCCCATCTTCTTTGAATTGAAAATGCCTGTTTTCGGCGCTTATAATTAAGCCATAGAAAAGAGATACGAAAAACAACCGCGGTAGAAAAC
>ERZ1034998.2129-NODE-2129-length-11092-cov-6.185286_pt1 | contig 11092 bp, 9 predicted proteins | sample MGYA00520621_ERZ1034998 | MGnify/ENA primary metagenome ERZ1034998 (study PRJEB33766, sample SAMN09781748) | gut metagenome | biome: gut microbiome | host: Homo sapiens | place: Madagascar | study: EMG produced TPA metagenomics assembly of the PRJNA485056 data...
ACATAACGGTGTTATCTAACATAACAACGTTATGTTGCATTTTTATTTACAGGGAACTGAATATTTACGGTTTCAGGGAGAACACAATGGCAGAAAAGAAGATACATGACAGCAAGACGAAGACCCACCTTATGAAATGCGCCAAGAAAGAATTTATGGAAAAAGGCTTTCAGGGAGCATCTCTTCGCAGTATCTGCCAGAAAGCGGGTGTTACAACCGGAGCATTGTACTTCTTCTTTCAGGACAAAGATGATTTGTTCTGTGAAGTGGTTGGCGATTTTATGGATCGGCTTAATGCAATTATTCGTGAGCATTTTTCCTTCGAAGTACAGGAAATGAAAAGCGGCAAGGCAACCGAGCATGATGAGCGCAGCGATTTTGAATCGATGGCGCAGATTGTGCATGAGCTGTATACCTATCGAGATGAAGTGCTTCTGGTGTTGATGAAATCTCAGGGATCGAGCATGGAACATATGCCGGATCGTCTGGTGGATCAGATGGATGAGCACAATGCGTTTATCTGTGAGACAATGTGTCAGGCATATGGTGTTCCGATGGTGGAGAAAAGCGTTGTCCATTGGATGTCGCATTCGCAGATTGATATGTTCATATTTATGGTGACACATATTGACAATGAGAAGGAAGCACTTCAGTTTGCAGAAAAGGGAGTAAAATATCTGCTGGCAGGCTGGTATGGTCTGGTAAAATCATAGGTCTTTCGCGAAGAGCGGGAGACCTAAAAAAAGAACTATGGGTTAGAAAGAACTAATAATAGTGTGGCAAGCAAAACTAAAAAAGGAAAGGGAGTAACTATGTCAGAAGAAGAAAGAAAGTTTTTGGAGATCGTAGATTTAAAGAAAGGATTTGGAAGCGGCGAGACGCGCCAGGAGGTTCTTCGCGGTATGAATTTCTCCGTTGCAAAAGGCGAATTCTGTGTGCTTTTAGGCCCATCCGGTTCCGGAAAATCCACATTATTGAATATCATTGGAGGTATTGATAATGCGGACAGTGGTTACATCAATATCAATGGAGATAAGCTGGAGGATATGAGTGAGAAAAAGCTCACACAGTATCGCAGAAAGCATCTTGGTTATGTATTCCAGATGTACAATCTCATTGCAAACCTGAATGTAAAAGAAAATATTGAGGTAGGAGCTTATCTGTCAGACAATGCGCTGGATATTGATGATCTGCTTCACACACTTGGACTTTACGAACACAGATACAAGCTGCCGAACCAGCTTTCCGGTGGACAGCAGCAGCGTGTTTCTATTGGCCGTGCCATTGTAAAGAATCCGGACATTCTGCTGTGTGATGAACCGACAGGAGCTTTGGACTACAATACATCGAAGGAAATCTTAAAACTGATTGAGGATGTAAACAAGAAATATGGCAATACCATTATCATGGTTACACATAATGAGGCAATCAAAAACATGGCAGATCACGTAATCAAGCTCCGTGACGGAGCGGTGCGTCATAACGATATTAATACAAACAAAATCTCTGCAGATGAACTTGAGTGGTAAGGGGGCAGTTATGAGTAAGAAAAAAGTGAGAAATCCCCTGATCAAGCGAATACCGAAAGAATTGATCGGAGACTGGAAGAAATATCTTGTTGTATTTTTATTCCTCGTGCTTACCATTGGTTTTGTATCCGGTATGTATGTCGCAAATGAGAGTATGTTGCAATCGGCAGCGGATGGGGTAAACGAATACAAACAGGAAGATGGACATTTCGAGTTAAAGAAGCAGGCGGATGATGCATTGCTGTCTGCAATTGAAACCGGAGAGAAAGCAGATGTAAAGCAGTATTATCTCGACGAAGCAAAAAAGAAGCTGGATAAAAAGTTTCCAAAGAAGTTTAAAAAGGAATTCGATAAGAAATTTAAGAAGAAATTTGAGAAGTCTTTCCCGACAGAATTTACGAAATCTTTTAAGGAAGAGTTTGATCCGAAATTCAAATCCTCCTTTGATACAGAGTTCAAAAGCAAGTTTGATGCACAGTTTTCTGCGCAGGTAAAACAGACGCTTGTGGCTCAGGGAATGGATGAGCAGACCGTTGCAGCGATGCTGCCGGCCGCTGTGAAACAGGCAAAGGCGGATGGTACATACAAGAGTGCATATGATAAGGCATATAGCAGTGCATATACAGAAGCTTACGACAAAGCATATGCAACTGCCTATGATGAAGCGTATGACAAGGCACACGATGAAGCTTATAAAAAGGCTTACAAGAAAGCCTACAAGAAGGCCTATGACGAAGCCTATGATGAGGCATGGAAGAAAGCTCAGGGTAAAATCGAAGACAAATATGCCGATGCCGAAGAAAAGTATGAATTAAATGATCCGGACTTTAAGGCGACAAAGACAACCGTGTATGAGAATTTCTTCCGGAACGAAGAGGAAGATTACAACAACGATGGCAAAAAGGATGGTACGATCCGTGTTTTCACGAAGACAGAAGATATCAACCTGGCATGCCTGCTAAAAGGAAGTTTTCCACAGGCAAAAGACGAAATCGCCATTGACCGTATGCATGCAGACAATGTAGGGGTCACAGTCGGAGATACAATCACCATCAGCGGAGAAACCTATAAGATTGTTGGTCTTTTGGCATATGTCAATTATTCTACATTACATGAGAAAACCACAGATATGATGTTTGATGCTTTGAAATTTGATGTGGCAATGGTCACATCAGAAGGCTTTGACCGTCTTCATAAGAGTGTGCATTATGCATATGCATGGAAGTATGAAAACGAGCCGGAAGATGATGCACAGGAAAAAACACAGTCTGACGATTTCATGCGTGCCCTGTTGACACAGGTCGTTGTCGCGGACAACGAATTGGAAGACTACACACCAAGATATGGCAATCCGGCGATCAATTTTGCAACCGATGATATGGGATCGGATAAAGCCATGGGTGGTGTACTTCTGGATATTCTGATTGTAATTATCGCTTTTATCTTTGCAGTCACGATCAGCAATACCATTGCAAAAGAAGCTTCTGCTATCGGAACGCTGCGCGCTTCCGGTTATACAAAGGGAGAACTTGTACGGCATTACCTTTCCATGCCGGTGATCGTAACGCTGCTGGCGGCGATTGTCGGAAATATTTTGGGATACACGGTATTCAAAAATGTGGTAGTGTCCATGTATTATAACAGTTACAGTCTGCCGACATATCACACAATCTGGAATCCGGATGCCTTTTTCAAGACGACACTGATTCCGGTGGTTCTGATGCTTGTGGTCAATCTGATTGTCATCGTGCGGATGATGCAGCACACACCGTTGCAGTTCTTACGTCATGATCTGAAAAAGACAAAGAACAAAAAGGCCATGCGTCTGCCAAGATGGAAATTCTTAAGCCGTTTCCGTCTGCGTATCATGTTCCAGAATGTAGCAAATTACCTGATTCTTTTTGTAGGTATTTTCTTTATCATGGTCATGCTTGCGATGGCAGTAGGAATGCCGGATACACTTGACTACTACAAGAATAATATAGATGGAATGATATTCGCAAAGTATCAGTATGTACTGAAGGCTTACGAGGATGAAGACAACAATCTGATCACAACGGACAATAAAGAGGCAGAAAAATTCGACATGACTTCGCTAGAGAAAAAGAGCGACGCGTTGAATGAGGAGATTTCTGTTTATGGAATTGAAAAAGACAGTAAGTATGTAAAGATCAAAAAGCTGAATTCATTGAAAAAGAATGAGGTTTACATCTCGGCATCTTTTGCGGATAAATATGGAATCAGTGTTGGTGATACCGTATCGTTGGATGAGAAATATGAGAACAAAACCTACAAATTTAAAGTTGTGGGACTCTATCATAAATCCCAGAGCCTTGCAGTCTTTATGTCCATCGATAACTATGGTAAGGTGTTCGATCTCAAAGAGAATGAGTTTAGCGGATTTCTTTCGGACAGCGAAATCACGGATATTGATGAGGACAATATTGCAACAACAATCACGATACATGATATTACCAAAATGGCAGATCAGCTCGATCATTCCATGGGTTCGTATATGTCCTATTTCCAGGTTTTATGTATTCTTCTGGCAGCTGTCATGATTTATCTTCTGACAAAGCTGATTATTGAAAAGAATGAGAATGCAATTTCCATGACCAAGATTTTGGGATATGAGAACAAAGAGATTGCCAGTCTGTATCTGCTTTCCACCAGTATCGTGGTAATTATTTCAGATGCGGTCAGCGTGATTTTGGGAACCCTTGTTATGAATGCGGCATGGAGAATTATGCTGTTCTCATACAGCGGATGGTTCGCATTCCATATGAAGCCATTGGGTTATGCAAAGATGTTTGGATTTGTACTGATTGGATATCTGATTGTCATGATTTTTGATTTCCAGAGAATCAAGAGGATTCCGATGGATCAGGCATTGAAAAATGTAGAATAAAAGTAACTATTCCAAGAGGTTCTGAATAGTTACGATAGGAAAAAAAGGAACTGTGTGACAGCGCACAGTTCCTTTTTGGACATTTTAATAAACGGATTTCATCCTTATGCCTGTTCCTTAAGTGATGTTTTTTGTAATATTGCATAAATAATAACGGCATATACACCACCTATGAGTGCGGTAATCAGCTGCGTGACAGAAAACTGTAATTGCAGGGCATGGAGCATCGGCTGCATTTTCACCGGTAACATGTTTGGCAAAATAATAAGGGAGATCAAAAGCCCCATGAACAAAGCTTTTAATATGGCTCCGATACCAATTGAGACTGGAAGTCCGGCTGTTTTTCCGAACTTATTTCGAAGCAATGCTACCATAACAACGAGAATGATATTTCCAATTATGATACATGGGAACAGGGCAGGGACCGCTGCCATAATAGGCATTCCGGTAATGAAAAAGGAAGTGATTGGTGTGATAATACTCAGAATGATACCGCAGGCAAGTCCGGCATAAATTGCAGTCAGAATCAGCGCGGCATTGATAACGGGTCCGGTGATATATACACTTAAATTTTTAAAAAACTGGCTTATGATGCAGATGGCAAGCATAATGGCAGTAACGGTAATTTGTTTGGTTTTTAGTTTCATAATTTCATTCCTCCTTAAAGTTTATGTCATAGTAATGATACGCCTGTAAAAAATGAAATGCAATGATTCTTGTTTTTCATGGAGTGCTAAATTATAATGAGATTGGAAAACTTATTCCAGGGTTTTCCGAATGGTTACAGAGATTACAAAATTTATGGATAGTGTCAAGTTTTCTATGAAAACTTGATATTCAATGTCATGGAGAAAAAATATGAAATGCAAAACAAATAGGAAAACGATAACGTTTCTTTTGGCGATGGTTCTTTTTCTGACCGCATTTTGCGGAGATGTAAGTGTGCAGGCAGCCACAAAAAAGGCGTCTGCAAAAACAACAGAAACATCTTCTTTTTACAAAAATAAGCAAAAAATTTATCTGGATTCCTCATGGAAATATGCTGACCATGCCAAAATCACTTCTGGCTATGCAGTCATGTATACCGCTAAAAAGAACCGGAAAGATATTGTGATTGCGGTGAATGCAGGGCATGGAACAAAGGGTGGTTCTTCAGTAAAGACGCTTTGCCATCCGGATGGGTCTCCGAAATTGACGGGAGGAACGACACAAGCAGGGGCCATTCAGGCAGTGGCGGTATCGGACGGTATGACTTTTCGTGATGGAACCGCGGAACGCGATGTGACACTTCGCATGGCAAAGATCCTCAAAAAGAAACTTCTGGCAGAAGGGTATGATGTGTTAATGGTCCGCGACGGAAAAGATGTTCAGCTGGACAATGTTGCCCGCACAGTCATCTGCAATAATGTGGCGGATTGTCATATCGCGTTGCATTGGGACGGTGACGGACTTCGTTACGATAAAGGCGCTTTTGCAATTTCTGTGCCTGAGGGATTAAAGAAGAAAAAGCCCGTGTCATCTTATTGGGAACAGCATGATGCATTGGGAGCTGCGTTGGTCAAAGGCCTCCGTTCCAACGGAGTGAAAATCAGTGGAACCGGTGCCACGGCGGTTGATTTGACACAAACTTCCTACAGTACGATTCCGTCTGTGGATATGGAACTTGGCAATCAGTGCTCGGACCACAGTGACAGGAAACTGGAAGTGCTTGCGGACGGTCTCGTGCAGGGCATTAACAAATATGTAAAAAAGCATATAAAGATTGCACCTTTGCGTGATTATAAGAAAAATGGTGGATCGAAATAAGAAAGCTGATGTTCAATAAAGGAGATTACAAAATGGAAACCTGGTATTACGAAGTAGTAAGTATTGATGGAGATTATGCAAATTTAAAGCGAACTGACATTGCGAGTGATGATCTCAAATTGGTAGCGCGTGCATTGCTTCCGCCGGAAATTATGGAGGGAAGCCGGTTGAAATATGAGCTGATGCAATATTTTATGGTCGAATAAGGAGCAGAAATAAAAAATAAATGGTTGGTATGCAGTATTTAGCATGCAATATTCAGTAATTCATGTTTAAGATAGCAGTTTCATTGATGATGAGTATCTATATAGAAAAACTGTCTCAAAATACCCCGATTTTGTTTGGAAATCGGGGTATTTTGGGGCAGTTTTTTTGCATATACCCATAGGTGGGGTATTTTGCAATGATTTTTTGGGATATACCCCCGAACAGGGTATTTTAAGAGGATTTTTCTTCATATACCCCAGCAGGTGTTTTCTACAACCATTTTTTAAATTAAGTTGACGAAAATAGATAGATACGTTATTCTGTATCTACAAAACTCAAACAAATCAAATCCAGTCAAAATATCGGCTGGCCAAATCATTTAAAGCACAAGAAGTTCAGGTGCTTGTAATACCACGAGTTTTTACAATTAAATAGGGGATGGTATTGGGCGATAACTGGCTTGTTTCTGCGGATGAACGATTGCTTAATTGATAGTGTATGTTATAATGTAGGCAAAGGATTTCATAACAATCATCTGTTGCCCGCAGTGCCTTCTCTACTCACAAAAGGAAGAAGGAGAAATGCGATATGGCAAATGCAAAGAAGTATGAAGACTTAACCTTTACAGATGATTTTATGTTTTGTAAAGTGATGACAACAAACCCGGAACTCTGTCATGAGTTGCTGGAACTGATTCTTGGAAAGAAGGTAGGAGCTTTCACAAGGCTGGATCAGCAGAAACCAATAGAAATGACAGCCGATGGGAAGGGAATCCGATTTGATGTGTACAGCGAGGATGATTCCAAGACTGTGTATGACTGTGAGATGCAGACAAGCAGGAAAGATAATCTTCCGAAAAGAACGAGATACTATCAGGGAATGATAGATTTAAATTTGCTTGAAAGAGGCGCAAATTATAAAGAACTGAAAAAGAGTTATGTAATCTTTATTTGCCCGTTTGATGAATTTAAGAGGGGATTGCATAAGTACACATTTGAGAATCGATGCAAAGAGATGCCGGAACTTGTATTGGGCGATGAATCAACGAAAATATTCTTGTGTGCCGGTGGAAATGCAGATGATGTATCGGATGATATGAAAGATTTTTTGAATTGGCTGACAATGGAGAAAACTGGAAGTAGTCGATTGGTGAATGAACTTGAAAAGGCAGTTCAGAAAGCAAAGAAACATGAGGAATGGAGGTTGGAGTACATGACATTACTTATGAGAGACAATGAAATGAGGGAAGAGGGCCGTAACGCTGAACGTACGGAATCCATCCGAAATATGATAAAGTGCGGAGTTGCAAAAGAAAAAATTCTTGAGCTGTACACAGAAGAAGAGTTTGAAAAAGCGACGAAAGACGCAGGGAATGAAGGCCTCTAAAAATAGAGTAATAGAACAAAATAAACAGACAGAGCACTGGAGAAATCCGGTGCTTTTGAATGGAAAGTATAAGAATAATGGAGGAACAATGGTCAAAAATATTGTAAAAGGAGAACGCATTTTCTCAAAAAAGGCACAATCAGCCACAGAGGCAGATAAGCAGGTCATAACAGACCTTTTGGATACGCTGAAAGCGAACAAAAATGTATGCGTTGGCATGGCGGCAAATATGATAGGAATTAATAAAGCGATTATCGCTGTGTCCGCAGGGCCGTTTCATTTTGCAATGGTCAATCCTGTGATCACGAAGAAGTCAGGGGAGTATCAGACAGAAGAAAGTTGTCTGTCAATCGACGGAGTGAGACCATGCACGCGTTATGAAGAAATCGAAGTGGATTATCTGGATCAGAATTTTAAAAAGCAACATGGAAAATATACAGGATGGACAGCACAGATTATTCAGCACGAAGTCGATCATTGCAATGGTGTTGTGATTTAAATTATTGTTCTTAAGGAGGTATAACATGAATTTTGGAAAAAAGCAATCATACGAACAACAGGGGAATCAGGTAACATTACATTATGAGAATCAGGATGTAATCTTAACCATTCTAAAGGATGATATCATCCGCGTACTAGTGCCTTGCTGGATGAAAGACTACAAATCTAAGGCAATCGAGGGAGACAAAGCGGTTCCGGTAGATTTTACGGTGGAAGATGCAGGGGATGCGACCGTGATCAAAACGAAGAGCCTGACGTTGTACATTCACGACGGATTTTATATGGAGGCATACGATGCCAACGGCCATTTACTGATGGAGGATTATCGTGGTCAGCGTGTGAAAAAAGCGGCACTGGATCAGAAAGCAGCCAATCTGCTTGAGGCAGAAGGCCATGATGCATCAAAGTTAGCAGGTGGGGATTATGCAGTACAGACATTGAAAGTGCTGGCACCGGAAGACAGCTTTTATGGACTCGGGGACAAAAGCGGATTTATCAACAAGCGCCACTATGAATACGAGAATTGGAACTCCGATCTTCCGCAGGCACACAACGAGGATTTTCATGCACTGTACAAATCCATTCCATTTCTGATTTGTCTGCGTAAGGATTGTGTGTATGGTCTGTTCTTTGACAATACGTTCCACAGCTATCTGAATCTTGGAAAAGAGGCTGAGGAATATTTCTGTTATGGTGCGGATGACGGAAATCTGGATTATTACATTTTTGGCGGAGAGACCATGGCAGAGGTCATCAAAAATTATACATACCTTACCGGAAGAACACCGCTGCCACAGCTTTGGACACTGGGCTATCATCAGTCCCGCTGGGGCTACACATCCGCAAAGGATATCATGGAAATTGCAGAGAAATATCGCAAACTGCAGATTCCGTGTGATGTCATTCATCTGGATATTGACTATATGGACAATTTCAAGGTGTTTACCTGGGATGAAGAATATTATGATAAAAAGGGCGTGCTTTGTGACAAAATGGAACAGCTTGGTTTCAAGCCGGTGACGATTATTGATCCGGGAACGAAAAAAGAGGACGGCTATTTCATGTATGAGGAAGGTGTTGAAAAAGGCTATTTTGCAAAAGACACCGAGGGAAATGTTTATGTGAATGAAGTATGGCCGGGCGAATCGGTATTCCCTGATTTCGGCCGGAAAGAAGTGCGAGACTGGTGGGCAGATCATCACAAGGAACTTCTGGATATGGGCATCCGGGGCATCTGGGATGATATGAACGAGCCGGCAAGTTTCCGGGGAGAACTTCCACAGGACGTACAGTTCCATGATGAAGAACGTCAGACAACACATGCAGAGATCCATAATGTCTATGGCCATAACATGAGCCGTGCAACCTATGCCGGAATTCGCAAACATACCGGAAAACGCCCGTTTGTTATCACACGTGCATGCTATGCCGGAAGCCAGAAATATTCTACGGTCTGGACAGGAGATAATCAGAGTCTCTGGTCACATCTGCAGATGATGGTGCCACAGATCTGTAACCTGGGAATGAGCGGTTTCACATTTTGCGGAGCAGATGTTGGTGGTTTTGGTGCGGACTGTACACCGGAACTGTTGAGCCGATGGGTGGAAGCCGCGTGCTTTTCTCCGCTTTTCCGCAACCATTCATGTCAGGGATCAAAGCGTCAGGAACCATGGCAGTTTGGCGATGAAGTGGTTGCAATAAACCGCAAATATGTAGAACTCCGTTACAAGTTCCTTCCATATATTTATGATCTGTTTTACAAGGGACTTGAGACCGGTTTGCCGGTTATGCGGCCTCTGGTACTGCATTATGCGAATGACCCGGAAGTGCGCAATTTGAATGGTGAATTCCTTGTGGGTGAGCAGATGCTTGTTGCGCCGGTATTGGAGCAGGGGGCAACAAAGAAGATGGTTTACTTGCCGGAAGGTGTGTGGTATGATTACTGGACTGGTGAAAAATTAGAGGGTAAGCAGTATCTTCTTCGGGAAGCACCGATTGATGTATGTCCGATTTACATTAAGGAAGGAAGCATTCTTCCGATGTATGATGTATGTCAGTATGTGGGAGAAAAGCCATATACGACACTGCATCTGCTAACAACACCGGGAGCTGCAACTTATGAGCATTTCCAGGATAACGGAACGGATTACGCCTACGAAGAAGGTGCATACAACCTGTATCAGTTCACTATGGATAAAGATGGAAATGTTGTAACAGACATGCTTCATGAGAATTATCCGAAATATGAATCCATATGTGTGGAAACACTTGGAAAATAGGCTGACGCTTGACGTTCAAAGATAGAGGGATAGATAGATGACAAACAATGCAATCGATATACTGATTCCGTCCGGAATGGTGATTATGTTACTCAGCGTGCTGGTTTTATTTATTCTTGTGATTTTGAGAAATGACCGCGTGAAAAAATATCAGGTCATGGCAGTATTATTTGCACTGACCGGATATTCCGGCATGGCACTTGCAGTGATCGGAGTGCTTTATACGCTGGTTTTGTAAAACATTGTTGTAAACAAAAGCTGAATGTGCTAAGATAGGGAAAGTTTCATAGGGAAAAGATAGTTGGTGTCAGCTGAGACACATCTTAAGATGTGTCTCAACTGGTGAAAAGGGAAACAGGTGCAATTCCTGTACGATCTCGTCACTGTGATTAGGGAGTACACTTCCAGGAAGGAGCACATCGCATGAAAAATCTGCTGACGCAGATGCGATGTACGTAGGAGACACATCTGAGGAT
>ERZ1034998.2131-NODE-2131-length-11073-cov-14.016791_pt1 | contig 11073 bp, 8 predicted proteins | sample MGYA00520621_ERZ1034998 | MGnify/ENA primary metagenome ERZ1034998 (study PRJEB33766, sample SAMN09781748) | gut metagenome | biome: gut microbiome | host: Homo sapiens | place: Madagascar | study: EMG produced TPA metagenomics assembly of the PRJNA485056 data...
GGGAAAGGGGATTCAGTGACATAAAGTAAGACATTTCTTTTTCCTCCTAAAACTTCCGATAGGGATACCGCTTATCTGGCGATATCCCTACCGAAGTATATTTTGTTTCCGTACATAATTGACTGAATAATTACGATGTCGGGGTCAAAAGCCCCCGACTTTGATACCTACGGATTGCTTCGTGCTACGCACTCACACAATCCCACCCAATATTCGCATATCGTGGGATTATCATCCCACTTTTATGCTCATATTGGGGCGGGTTCCAAGGTCTTTCACCCACTTATGAGCAAGCTCATGTGGGCTTAGACCTTTTGACCCTGGTATCATAATTACTGAATTGCTACATAATCATCGGGAACAGTGATGCCAAGTTCTTCACAGATCTTCGCATTGTACTTCTTGGTAACGTTGGGAGCGTAGCGAACATCCATGGTAGTGATGTCTGCGCCCTCAGCCAGGATCTCGTATGCCATCTCACCGGTAGCATATCCCAGATCATAGTAGCTGATGGATAAAGTTGCTACACCACAACCGTTGCAGATACCCTCTTCACCTGCGATGACAGGAATCTTAGCGGGAGCTACTACGTTGTATACGGTCTCGGTTACAGATGCCAGCGTATTGTCGGTAGGAATATACAGAACATCACACTCTCCTGCCGCTGCAGTAGTTACAGACTGTACTTCATTGGTATCAGCGATCGCATACTCTTTATAAGCAATACCGTCCTTGTCCAGAGCAGCCTCAAACAGCTGGATCTGATACAGCGAGTTTGCTTCTGCGGAACAATATAACAGACCAACCTGCTTTACATCCGGGAACAATTCCTTTAACATAGCTTCCTGCTCTTCAATGGGAGCCAGATCGGAAGTACCGGAAATATTTCTGCCGGTAGAGCCGGACCAGTCGGAGATCTCCAGCGCAGTGGCATAGTCGGTTACGGAAGTACCTAAGATAGGGATCGATGTCGTAGCTGCTGCTGCACTCTGTAAAGGAGACGTAGCATTTGCAAGGATCAGATCCACACCATCAGATACAAAACCATTACAGATGGTAGCTGCGGTGGTCTGCTCACCCTGTGCATTCTGCAGATCGAATTTTACATTATCACCAAGCTTTTCTTTTAATGCATCCTGGAATCCCTGGGTAGCTGCATCCAGAGCCTCATGCTCTACCAGCTGGCAGATACCGATGTTATATACCTTGCCGTCTGTGGAAGCTGCTGCTTCGGTCTGTGCTGCACTGCCTGCTGTGGTAGAAGCGGTTCCGTTATCGGTGCTGCCACAGCCTGTCAGAACAGTCGCTGCCATTACTGCGGTAAGTACTACAGATAATAATTTCTTTTTCATAATAAATGCCCTCTTTTCTGCAGATCTTTCGATCTGCTTACTGTAATGCATAGACGCTTTAACCCGTCAAAGCGTTGCACTGATAAATATCATAAACCATAAAAGGACATTCGTCAAACTGATTTCATCGATGCATTAGATAATATTAATCTATTTTTTAAATATCAGATTTTTTCACAACCTCACCGGGTCTCTTGAAGATATGTCCGGCAGGGATCACACCTCTGACGCAGGATGTGGGATAGACATTGGAATTACGTCCGATGACAGTTCCCGGGTTCAGTACGCTGTTGCAGCCCACTTCCACGTGGTCGCCTAACATGGCTCCCATTTTTTTCAGTCCGGTCTCGATCTTCTCCTCGCCGTTCTTCACAACCACCAGCGTCTTATCGCTCTTGACATTGGAAGTAATGGAACCGGCTCCCATATGAGACTTAAAGCCCAGCACGCTGTCTCCCACATAATTATAATGGGGCACCTGTACTTTATTGAACAGGACCACGTTCTTCAGTTCGGTGGAATTGCCGACTACCGCACCCTTTCCCACGATGGCATTGCCACGGACAAATGCGCAGTGACGGATCTCCGCCTCCTCATCAATGATCAGCGGTCCGTTCAGGCAGGCGGTAGGAGCAACTTTCGCGTTTTTAGCCACCCAGATATCCTCGCCTCTTTTTTCATAGATTTCCTCCGGCAGTCTCTTGCCCAGCTCCAAAATAAAATCGTGGATCCTGGGAAGTACCTCCCAGGGATACTCTGCCTCGGTGAACAGATCTGCCGCAATGGTCTCTGTCAGATCATACAGATTTTCAATCGTAATATTTTCCATGATAGTTTCTCCTCATCTTTATTCTTTGTTTTTCGCATTGGATTGCTTCTGTTTCTTCTGGTAAAATTCTTCCGTAGCCTGGAACTGTCTCCAGAGCACACCCTGATTGTTCAGTCCCCGCACGGCAACGGTTCTCCTGCCCACGAAATCCGTAAGCTTCCCCATGTACTCATCCGGTGTGATGACACCGTCTGCCACCATGGTAAGTCCTTTTTCCCAGCTGGCTGTCAGAGCCGGATTCAAAAGCGGTCTGATGGAATCCGATACCACATCATAGATCATCTCTCCCATCTGGGTAGGAGTCAGTACCTGGGTCTTTTTATTCAGTGCCAGATACTCAATGTTCACGAGTTTTTTAAGGATTTCCGCTCTCGTAGCGCTGGTGCCGATGCCGCTTCCCTTGATCTGTGCCCGCAGTTCCTCATCTTCTATGAATTGTCCCGCATTTTCCATGGTCAGGATGATGCTACCCGAGGTATATCGCTTGGGCGGAGATGTCTCGCCTTCTTTGATCTCGTAGGTATCTGCGGATAAGGTATCTCCCTTTTTCAAATGCATCAGCAGACTGGTAAGCTCTGCATCACATTTTTCATCAGCACTTTCGTTCTCGTTCTCTTTGTCCTCCTTCAGCGCCGTATTCTCCTTTTTGAAAGAGAAATTAGTCACCTTCAGATATCCTTCCTGTATCAACACCTTGAAGCTGGCAAAAAAGCTTTCTTCCTTTACTTGCAATGTAAGGGAGAACTTCTGATAGACTGCCGGCGGATAGAAAATACTTAAAAACCGACGCACAATGACCTCGTATACTTTTGCCGCCGTAGGGGCCAGCCCCGCCAGATTGTTCAGACCCTGTCCTGTAGGGATAATGGCATAGTGATCCGTGATCTGCTTATCGTTCACATACCGGGTCTTTGCAATATTTTTATAGGTTCCCTGCTCTAATACTTCTCTGGCGAAGGGTGCTGCAAGGGCATAATTGCGAAGTCCTCCGATATTTTTATGGATTTCCTTTGCCACTGCCGTAGATAGAACTCTGGCATCTGTTCTGGGATAAGTGGTCATCTTTTTTTCATATAATTCCTGCACGATTCTAAGCGTCTCGTCCGGACTGATCTTAAAGTATTTGGAACAGTCATTCTGCAGCTCCGCCAGATTATATAAAAGCGGCGCATTTTTGTTCTCTTTTTTCTTCTCGATGCCGGTGACGGTCACCGGTCCTTCCGGTTTTTCAGAAAGTTCCCCGATCAGGCACTCGGCATCCTCTTTTTTCTTAAAACCGTTCTCCTTATACAATGCAGGAGAATTATAGTATTTCGAACCCTCCACTGCTCTCCACTCTGCAGTAAAAGGCTTTTCCTGCAGCTTAAAATTGCCGATCACCCGGTAAAAAGGAGTCTTGGTAAACGACCGTATCTCCCTCTCTCTGTTCACGATCATGCCCAGAACGCAGGTCATGACACGACCCACGGAGATCACCGCACGGTCTCTCTTCAGATAATCCTTTACGGTCTTGCCATATTTCAAAGTCAGTGCCCTGGAGAAGTTGATACCCATCAGGTAATCCTCCTTGGCACGCAGATAAGCGGCATTTCCCAGATTATCATACGCTGAGAGATCCTTGGCTTCCCGGATCCCACGTAATATCTCCTCCTCCGTCTGGGAATCGATCCATACACGCTTCCGTTCTTTGCCCTGTACGCCCGCCATCTGCTCCACGAGACGATAGATATATTCTCCCTCCCGCCCGGAGTCGGTGCAGACATAGATTGTAGAGACATCCTCTCTGTTTAGCAGGGAACTCACGATGGTATATTGTTTCCTGGCATTTTCAATGACTTCGTATTTGAATTTTGCCGGGAGAAAAGGAAGTGTCTCGAAGCTCCATCTCTTAAACTTTTCGTCGTACACCTCCGGATAGCTCATGGTCACCAGATGTCCCACACACCAGGTAACAATGGCTTCTTCCGACTCCAGATATCCGTCTTTGGAACGCATATTATATTTTAAAGCGTTGGCAAATTCCCTTGCAACGCTGGGTTTCTCTGCAATAAATAAATTTTTACCCACGTATTACCGTCTTCCTGTCATATATAATTATCTCATCCGGTTCCGTCCGGATGTTTTTCAGTGCTGTCTGCAGCGCGTCATAATCTTCCGAAGTATAGCAGGGTCTGTTTTTCTTCCGTAAAAACGGTTAAGAGAGCCGTCTTACCAACGCCTCTCTGTCCATATACTACCAGGATCCAGCTCCCCGGTCTCTTATAATGATTCTAAAAAAAGCTGTTTTCTGTTCCCTTCCAGTTAACATGGCAGCCTCATTCTTTCTGCTATAACTGATCAATATATCTTCTGTAATAGTTGTTCGATCTCCTCCCGGGACAGAGGCTTTCCAAACAGATATCCCTGAATGATATCACAGCCGATGGCACGCAGATATTTATACTGCTGTTCTTCCTCCACACCCTCGGCAATGGATTCAAATCCTAAAGATTTCACCATACTGACAATGGATTCCGTAATGATTCTGGTAGCGGAATCCGTAAGCAGCGTATCCGTAAAGGATTTGTCGATCTTCAGCGTATTGATCGGAAGCTTCTTCAAGTAAGACAGGGAGGAAAATCCCGTTCCAAAATCATCTAAGGAAATGCGGATGCCGTATTCTTTTAACAGCTGCATTTTCTCGGTCACTGCCCGGAAATCATCGATCAGTATGCTCTCCGTGATCTCCAGTTCGATCTCCTCCGGAGCCACATCATATTTGTGGATAATATTCAGCAGTGAATCCACGAAGTCTTCCTTCTGGTACTGCAATGCGGAGATATTGACCGACAATACAAACGGAACGCCGTACCGGTTCCTCCATTCGGAAAATGTCCTTATGCTCTGCTCCAGTACCCAGTTGCCGATAGGGATAATAGTGCCGTTTTTCTCTGCGATCGGAATGAACTTCGCCGGGCTGATCATTTTCCCGTCGCCGTCCTTCCAGCGGATCAGCGCTTCCATACCGCGCAGTTTCCGATTCCCCGCATAGTACTGGGGCTGATAATACAGAATAAAGTTATGATCAAATACCGCTTCTTTTAATTTGCTGTCCAGTTCCACATTTTTCAGGAAATCATTCAGGATCGGGGTGTCGAAATACTGGATCCGGTTCTTGCCCATGGACTTACCCTTGAACATGACGATCTCGGCACAGTTGATCAGTTCCAGTGCGGATGTCGCTGCTTCCGGATATTCCGCAACGCCTACACTTACGGTAATGTTCAATACCTGTCCGCCCACCAGATAAAAAGGTTCTCTGGTACGCTTCACGATCTCCTTATGAATGTGTTCCACGCTTCTTTCACCGCAGGAATCATAGATTGCCATGCAATAGACATCGCTGGTCAGATGACAGACGATCACATTGTCACTGTTGAATTCCTTTAAAAAAGATCCGAACTGCTGTACCAGTTCGTCTCCTGCCACGATTCCCAGTCCGTCGTTGACCTTACGGAAATCGTCAATATCGATGACCAGCACACTGACCAGCCGGTTATCTTCCTTCGCGCGCCGCAGGTACTCCGTCAGGAGACGTACAAAATAGTTACGGTTGTACAGTCCTGTAAGTCCGTCATAATACGCCATATAGAGAAGTTCTTCATTCTGCGCCTTCTGTTTTGTGATATTCTGTACCACAATGATCTGATCCGCAGGTCTGCCGTCCTCATAGAATATCCTGCATGAAAACTGCAGCCAGGTCTTCTTTCCCTTCTGCATGCATTCCACAGAAGAAGTCTCCTGACCTCCCTTTTCCAAAAACAGCATATCCCTAAGAGGCAGCACATATGGCTCATCTACCATCTCTAAAAGTTTGGTAAAGTCCCGTCTGTCCCGTATCTGGAAATCGAAAAAGTCATCCCATTTTCCAAGCATCGTGACGGTATTCTTCTCAAAAGAATAGTAGATATAAGCATAATCCATGGTATCGCACAAAAGGCGGTACATTTTCTCCCTGGCGCTCAATTTCTGATTCATTGCGCGCATTAGATCCAGCTGATAGCGTAACTCGTTCATAACCCCACTCACCCTTTATTTTTTGGTGATATATCCCTGTGCTTTCAAAAGTTCTGCGCAAAGCAATGCTCCCCCGGCCGCTCCACGTAAGGTGTTATGTGACAGACCTACGAACTTATAATCATATACGGTATCTTCTCTCAGACGGCCTACGCTGATACCCATACCATTCTCGAAATCCACATCCAGCGTTACCTGAGGTCGGTTATCTTCCTCCAGATACTGGATGAACTGCTTCGGTGCGCTGGGAAGTCCCAGTCTCTGAGGCTCTCCGCTGAAAGAAGTTAACTTCTCGATCAGCTGTTCCTTGGTGGGCTTCTTACGGAATTTTACGAATACGGCTGCAGTATGTCCGTTCAGTACCGGAACACGGATACACTGGCAGGTGATCACGGGAGAAGCTGCGGGCACGATCTTGTCGCCTTCGATCTTACCCCAGATACGTAAAGGCTCCTTCTCACTCTTCTCTTCCTCACCGCCGATATAAGGGATGATATTGCCTACCATCTCGGGCCAGTCCTTAAATGTTTTGCCGGCACCGGAGATTGCCTGATAAGTAGTAGCCACTACCTCGTAGGGTTCGAATTCCTTCCATGCGGTCAGGACCGGTGCATAGCTCTGAATGGAGCAATTAGGCTTTACAGCGATAAATCCTCTGGTGGTTCCCAGTCTCTTCTTCTGCGCTTCGATGATCTGGAAATGCTCGGGATTGATCTCGGGTACTACCATGGGAACATCGGGAGTCCATCTGTGGGCACTGTTATTGGATACCACCGGGGTCTCTGTTTTGGCATAAGCTTCTTCGATTGCTTTGATCTCGTCCTTGGACATATCTACAGCACTGAATACGAAGTCTACCTGTGCGGCTACTTTTTCCACTTCGTTGACATTCATTACGATCAACTTTTTCACTGCTTCGGGCATGGGAGTCGTCATCTTCCAACGATCACCCACTGCGTCCTCATACGTCTTGCCTGCGGAGCGGGGACTGGCTGCGATAGTCGTCACCTCGAACCAGGGATGGTTCTCCAACAGAGAGATGAATCTCTGACCTACCATACCGGTTCCACCCAGGATACCTACACGTAATTTTTCACTCATTTTTCATTTCCTCCTCAGCTCTATGCATTTCCTTTTTATCTGAAAAGACATGCCTTCCTGATCTTACGAAAGTCTGTCTTCCAAAGACTGTTGATACTCTTCTATGGCATCATTTTTCAGGTATTCTTTATTTTTCTCAATGACCTGTTTCATCATTTTCTCACCCGGTGCGCCGATGGTCAGACGCTTCTCCACGCAGGTCTTCAGTGAGATGGCATCATAGATATCTTCGTCGAACTTATCGCTGATGGAACGCAGTTCCTCTAAGCTTAAAGCATCAATAGAAGTGTCCTTCTCAATGCAGTACAATACCAGCCTGCCGATAATACCGTGGGCATCCCTAAAAGGCACCCCCTTACCTACCAGATAATCTGCTGCATCGGTAGCGTTGGTAAATCCGTTCATGGCACTCTTTGCCATGCGGTCCCTGCGGAATTTCATGGTCTTAATCATGCCTGTAAATAAAGTGATGCAGTCTGCCGCAGTATCCATGGCATCAAATGCCATCTCCTTGTCTTCCTGCATGTCTTTATTATATGCCAGAGGCAGTCCCTTCATGGTGGTAAGTAGCGCCATCAGGGCACCGTAGACTCTTCCGGTCTTGCCTCTTACCAGCTCTGCGATATCAGGATTCTTCTTCTGGGGCATGATACTGCTTCCGGTGGAATAAGCATCATCCAGCTCTACGAACTGATATTCATTGGAATTCCAGATGATGATCTCTTCACTGAAACGGCTTAAATGCATCATGATCGTGGAAAGTGCGGAAAGGAATTCAATCAGATAATCTCTGTCCGCCACAGAATCAATGCTGTTTAACGTCGGTCCTTCAAAGCGGAGAAGTCTCGCGGTATATTCACGATCCAATGGATATGTGGTACCTGCCAGTGCTCCGGCTCCCAGAGGGCAATAATTCATGCGCCTATAGATATCTGCCAGACGCTGTCTGTCTCTCTTGAACATTTCAAAATAGGCACCGTAATGATGCGCCAGGGTAATGGGCTGCGCCTTCTGTAAATGAGTGAAGCCCGGCATGTAGGTATCTAAATTATTCTCCATGGTATCCAGAATGGCTTCCAGAAGCTTTTTCAGCAGTCCGTCACACTCTGCCACTCTTGCCCTGGTATAGAGACGCATGTCCAGTGCTACCTGGTCATTACGGCTTCTGCCGGTGTGAAGCTTTTTCCCTGCATCTCCGATCCGGTCGATCAGGGTAGCCTCCACGAAGCTGTGAATATCCTCCTGAGTTTCATCGATTGCCAGGGTTCCGTCATCCACATCCTCTAAGATCCCGGTCAGTCCTTCGACAATACTCTTCCTCTCCTCTTCGGTGAGTATCCCCTGCTTTGCCAGCATGGTGGCATGTACGATACTGCCGGTGACATCTTCGTGAAACAGTCTTTTATCAAATGTTATGGACGCGTTAAAATCAAATACCAGTTGATCGGTCTGTTTCGTAAAACGTCCTCCCCATAACTGTGCCATGGTCATTCTCCCATCTTTTTACGTTGGTAGTCTATCAGATAATTTTTCTCACAGACATTGATTGCAATTAATCATATCACAAACGACACTTTAATGCAATACAGTGAATTTCATCACTTTCCGCTACGGAAAACACTTTTTCTGCCGGAATTCATACAATAACTATAAATATTCATGTTAAGGAAGTATGCCTTTTTATGGGAGCTCTTATCGAACTTAAAAATATAGGTTACTCCTATCACACACTGTCCGGGGAGACCGGTGCCATAAAAGATATCTCCTTCTCCGTGGAGGAAGGGGAATTCGTGGCACTTGTAGGTCCCAGCGGCTGCGGTAAATCTACTCTGCTGTCCATTATCGCAGGGCTCCTCTCCCCCGAAAGTGGAACCATCGTCGTGAATAATCCCGACGGTTCCCTTCACTATCCCCGTATCGGCTATATGCTGCAGCATGACCATCTCTTCGAATGGCGCACCATCTATCAGAATGTTACGTTGGGTTTGGAGATACACCACGCCCTCACTCCGGACCGCATCGCCCATGTGGAACAACTTTTGTCCGATTACGGGCTGGAAAAATTTAAGAACAAGCGCCCCTGCGAATTATCCGGTGGCATGAAGCAGCGCGCTGCTCTGATCCGCACCCTTGCCCTGGATCCCCAACTGCTGTTATTGGATGAACCCTTCAGTGCCCTGGACTACCAGACACGCCTCATGGTATCTTCGGATATCTGTCAGCTGATCCGTAAGGCAGGCAAGACCATGATCATCGTCACTCACGATCTGTCAGAGGCCATCAGCCTGGCGGATAAGGTTTACGTGCTGTCCGCACGTCCCGCAACGATCAAAGCGGTACTTCCCATTCAGCTCACCCTGCAGGACAGTTCCCCACTCGCCGCCAGAAATGCTCCGGAATTTCCATATTATTTCAAACAACTTTGGGAGGAATTAACCGATGAGACCACAGAATATGCAAAATGACCAACTGTTGACGGTCCAGGAACAATATCTTCGCAAGCACAAAAATCATCACCGACAGGTTGCCTTTCTGCGTATCTTTCTTCTGGGAGTATTTCTGCTTCTCTGGGAAATCAGCGCAGACTATCGATGGATCGACAGTTTCTTTTTCTCCAGCCCACACAGAGTCGTCCTGTGTCTGATACAGTTATGGACCGAACGCTCTCTTCTGATGCATATTGGCATTACTTTATTAGAAACCATTTTAAGTTTCCTGTTAGTATTTGTGATCAGTCTCCTGTTTGCCACCTTGTTGTGGTTCTCTGACAAGTTGTCGGAGATTGTAGAGCCCTACCTGGTACTACTCAACAGTCTTCCGAAATCAGCCCTTGCTCCCCTGTTCATCGTCTGGCTTGGCACCGGCATCAATACCATTATCATCGCCGGGATCTCTGTGGCAGTCTTCGGATCCATTATCAGCTTTTACACTGCCTTTCACCAGGTAGACCCGGAGAAGGAGATTCTGATCCGCACTCTGGGCGGAGACCGCAGAGATATCTTTTTCAAAGTCGTCCTTCCGGGATCTGTTCCAACCCTGCTTTGCACCACCAAGGTCAATATCGGTCTGTCTTTAGTAGGTGTCATTATCGGAGAATTTCTGGCGGCGAGACAGGGACTGGGCTATCTGATCATCTATGGTTCCCAGGTGTTCCAGTTAGATATGGTAATCAGTTCTATCTTACTGTTATGTATCATTGCCATGCTGCTCTATCTGCTGACCCAGTCTCTGGAACATTACAGCAAAAAGCATCGCAACTGATTCTGACTGTTTTTCGGAGATCTGCAGGATGACATCTTCATCTTACAGTCTCCTACATAATCTACAGCTCTGCAAAACGAACTTTGAAAATAATAAATTTTACAGTTGCAAAATTTCCCAAGAACATATATAATAACCTAGTCCGCTGAAATAGCTCAGTTGGTAGAGCACTTCACTCGTAATGAAGGGGTCGTGGGTTCGAGTCCCATTTTCAGCTTATATATTTTACCTAAAAAAGAGAAAGCCTTCCGCTTTCTCTTTTTTTGTAGTAATTATTTAAAATCACGCAAAACCGCGTTCTGCAAATGTCTGCATTCCGGCAGATTTATCTTGCACCCTTGTCGTAGATCACACCCAAAGCTCTCGGCGCACCGTTCTGTTTGGAGAAAAATACCAGTAACAGCAGGGTCAGTACGTAAGGCAGGATCATCACCAGATCCTGATAACTGCTGGGCATCTGTAATACCTGTACCA
>ERZ1034998.2136-NODE-2136-length-11068-cov-2.838373_pt1 | contig 11068 bp, 10 predicted proteins | sample MGYA00520621_ERZ1034998 | MGnify/ENA primary metagenome ERZ1034998 (study PRJEB33766, sample SAMN09781748) | gut metagenome | biome: gut microbiome | host: Homo sapiens | place: Madagascar | study: EMG produced TPA metagenomics assembly of the PRJNA485056 data...
ATGACTGGGAAGAGCCGGAAGGATATACCGAAAAAGAACTTGCAGAGGCAATCAATGACAAAGAATCAGAAGTAAAAAAACTGGATATACAGCTTCGCAAGTTAAAACTGGAGCTGGAAACGTTACAGGACAGCATCAATGATGGTGTGGTTTATGCAAAACTTGATGGTGTTGTGAAATCTGTGGGAGATCCAGATCAGAAACAGGATGATGGGAATGCATTTCTTGTGGTAACCGGGGATGACGGACTGTACGTGAGCGGTACGATCAGCGAACTTTTGTTAGATGAAGTCAAACCGGGAACGGTTGTTACCGCAAATTCATGGGAATCAGGAATGACATTTGAGGCAACCGTAACGAGCGTATCGGATTATCCTGTGAGTGGCAATTCCTGGGGAGAAGGAAATCCGAATGTTTCTTATTATCAGTATACTGCATATATGGAAGACAGTTCTGCACTGAAAAATGGAGAATATGTGGATCTTGCAATTCAGACAAATCAGTCAGAAACAGGCGGAATTTACCTTGATAAGGCATATGTGAGACAGGAAGATGGAAAATCATATGTTATGATCGCAGATGAGAGTGATCATCTGAAAAAACAATATGTTGTAACCGGAAAAACAGTATATGGTACTGCAGTTGAGATCAAATCAGGACTGACAGAGGATGACAGGATCGCCTTCCCTTATGGAAAGACAGCAGTCGAGGGAGCAGCAGTAACAGAGGATGAAAGTGTTGAATATTAATCAGGAGGAACAGGATGTTTGAGAATATAAGATTATCTTTTCAGGGAATCTGGTCCCACAAGATGCGTTCCTTTCTGACCATGCTTGGAATTATCATAGGTATCGCAGCGATCATTGCGATCGTATCAACGATCAAAGGAACGAATGAACAGATCAAAGAAAACCTGATCGGCTCCGGAGAGAATACAGTGGAAGTGTCTCTTTATCAGGGCGAGTGGGAATACGAGATGGATTACAACGGAGTGCCGCAGGGAGTGCCGCTTGTAACGGATGAGGTCATGAGTGACATCAAAGATCTCGATCATGTAGAGAATGCATCTGCATACTTAAGCAGACAGGATTATAGCGGAGTGTATCATTTAAATACGGCTTTTTCCGGTGGATATGTGCGCGGAATCGACAACAGCTATTTTGATACCTGCAATTATGTTATGAAAGAGGGACGTGCTTTTACGGATGAGGACTTTAAAAAGTATAAAAAAGTCGCTATTTTGGATACGGATTCCGCAAATGCGCTGTTTCAGGGAGAAGATCCGGTCGGAAATACGATCGAGATCCAGAAGGAGCCTTATACGGTAATTGGAATCGTAACCAAGGCAAAGGTGTTTGAGCCGGTCATCAATTCCATTGATGATTATTATACATATGCGCAGGATACGGCAGGTTCTATTTATATCCCGAATACGACCTGGCCGATCATATATCAGTATGACGAGCCACAGAATGTTGTGATCCGTGTGGACAGTACGGATAATATGACATCTGCCGGAAAAGCATGTGCAGATCTGCTAAACAATTATCTGTCACCGAAAGATGATACGATCCAGTATAAGGCAAAGGATCTTTTAGAGCAGGCACAGCAGATACAGGAACTCAGCAGTTCAACAAATACGATGCTGATCTGGATCGCTGGAATTTCCCTGATCGTTGGTGGTATCGGTGTTATGAATATCATGCTGGTATCAGTGACAGAGCGTACGCAGGAGATCGGTTTAAAGAAGGCAATCGGTGCAAGAAAGTCAAAGATTTTGAATCAGTTTCTGACCGAAGCAGCGGTGCTTACAAGTTTAGGCGGTGTGCTTGGTGTAATTGTCGGTATCATATTAGCAGAGATCATTTCCTATGTGACGACGATGCCGGTTGCAATCAGTATTCCGGCGGCGATCGGTTCCGTACTGTTTTCTATGGTGATCGGAATTGTATTCGGGGTTTTCCCGTCTTATAAGGCGGCGAATCTAAACCCGATTGACGCGCTGCGCCATGAATAAACGTCTGGATAATGGAAATGGAGATTCGTGTGAAAAAAATCGTGATGTTTGAAGGAGGCGTGGAAACGCTTGCGTATTTCTCGAAACAGATGGCGGGGCAGTTTGAAAAGATGGGATATGCAGTATTTTTCTACGATCTGAAAGATGAAAAGGGAAGTGCCAAAAGGCTGAGAAAATTCATAAAACCCGGCGAGACAGTGATGATCACTTTCAATTTTCAGGGACTGGAAAAAGAAGCGGGTGTATACAGTGAAAGAAACGGTTATATTTGGGATGAATATAAGATTCCCTGTTATAATATTGCGGCAGATCATCCGTACTATTATGATAACCGTCTGCATGATCTGCCATCCGGATATCACCACATCAGTATTGACAGAAAACAGGAAGCATATTTTTTAAAATATTATCCCGGATATAAAAGTGCCGGATTTCTTCCGTTAGCGGGAACCGGGCTGGATGGAGCACTTGATGTGTCGTATGAACAGCGGAATATTGATGTGATCATGACCGGAAATTACACGCCTCCGTCTTTTTTTGAACAGCATATCAACTGGATCAATGATGAGTATGCGGCATTTTACCGCGGAATCATTGACGAGCTGCTGGAAAAAACGGATCAGACCATCGAGGAGGTGACACTGCGTCACTGTGAACGTGAGATGGGGAAGGTGGTACCGGATGATTTCAGACTTGTGATGCACAAGATGATATTCATTGATCTGTATGTGCGCAATTACTGGCGTGGACTGGTCATAAAGACGCTGGCAGAAGCAGGGATCACCGTGGATGTTGTTGGAAAGGGCTGGGAAGAACTTGACTGTACTGCGATGCAGAATATAAGAATACATCCGCAGACGGATTCCCTGACCTGTTTAGAGCAGCTTGCACATGCGAAGATTTCAATTAATGTGATGCCATGGTTTAAAGATGGTGCACATGACCGGGTGTTTAATTCGATTTTAAACGGTGCAGTCTGTGTTTCGGATACCAGTCACTACCTCTGCGAAGAACTAAAAGAGGGAGATGGTGTCTCGTATTATGACCTGAAACATTTAGAGCAGCTACCGGTAAAAGTAAGTGATCTGCTGAAAAATGAACAGCAGATGAGAGATATTGTTATGCGTGGAGTGGAGAAAACGGCAGGGAAGCATATCTGGGCGATGCGGGCAATCGAACTGGAAGAAAAAATCAGGCAGGAAGCATATTAGACTTGCATTACGGAAATAATGAGTGTATAATAACGAAAGAATTTGGCAGTGATGGAAGCTGCGGCAGCAAGACTGTTTCAGAGAGCCGGTGGGTGCTGGAAACCGGTACAGAAAAGATGCCTTTCCACTTCCGGAGTCAGTGATGAAAGTCACGGGGTCGTATCCCATAGCATACGAATTGAGAGGTCACAGCAGGAGAAACAGATACTGGAAATGAGCATCTGTGTTAAAAAGAAAGAGCAGTGACAAGATGGGTGGCAACGCGGAAGAGTTTTAGAGCCTTTCGTCCCATGTGCAGGATGGCACATAGGGCGGAAGGCTTTTTGTGTTATCGTTAAGAAAATGTCAGACAGATATTAGGTCAGGCAAAATGAAAATCTACAAAAACGGGCGGCATGTTCCGCAGAAAGAGGAGAAAGATGATCGATTTAAAATTTTTAAGAGAGAATCCGGAAGTTGTAAAACAGAATATTAAAAATAAGTTCCAGGATCACAAACTGCCATTAGTAGATGAGGTGATTGAGCTTGATGCAAAAGCGAGAGCTGTACAGCAGGAAGCAGATGATCTGCGTGCAAGCAGAAATAAACTGTCAAAACAGATCGGACAGTTAATGGGACAGGGTAAAAAAGATGAGGCAGAAGCAGTAAAGGCACAGGTAAATGCCAATGCAGCACGTCTTGCAGAGTTAGAGGAGCAGGAAAAAGAACTGCAGGAAAAAGATGACAGCTGCAATGTAGAGATCGAAAAATTCGGCGAGCCGGTCGTACCGGATTTCGAGATCCCATATCATACAGAGATCATGGAGCGTTTTAATGGTATCGATCTTGATGCTGCAGGAAAAGTTGCAGGAAATGGTTTTTATTATCTGATGGGCGATATCGCACGCCTTCATTCAGCAGTGATCTCTTATGCGCGTGATTTTATGATCGACCGTGGCTTTACCTATGTGATCCCGCCATTTATGATCCGAAGCAACGTTGTTACAGGTGTTATGAGTTTTGACGAGATGGATGCAATGATGTACAAGATCGAGGGTGAGGATCTCTATCTGATCGGTACTTCTGAGCATTCCATGATCGGTAAATTCATCGACACGATCAACGATGAGGAGAAATTACCGTATACACTGACTTCCTACTCTCCATGTTTCCGTAAAGAGAAAGGTGCACATGGTATTGAGGAGCGTGGAGTATACCGTATCCACCAGTTCGAGAAACAGGAGATGATCGTTGTCTGCAAACCGGAAGAGTCTAAAACATGGTATGATAAATTATGGCAGAACACGGTAGACTTATTCCGCAGCCTTGATATTCCGGTTCGTACCTTAGAGTGCTGCTCCGGCGACCTTGCAGACTTAAAAGTAAAATCCTGCGATGTTGAGGCATGGTCTCCAAGACAGAAGAAATACTTTGAAGTTGGAAGCTGTTCTAATTTAGGAGATGCACAGGCGAGACGTTTAAAGATCCGTGTGAAAGGTTCCGACGGAAATAAATATTTTGCACACACTTTAAACAATACTGTTGTTGCACCACCTAGAATGTTGATCGCATTCTTAGAGAACAACTTAAATGAAGACGGCAGTGTTAATGTACCGAAGGCATTACAGCCGTATATGGGTGGAAAAGAGAAACTTATTCCGGTAAAATAATTGACGGTTCAAACAATTTATAATAAAAATCCACAGTGCACACGATATGGTGTGCGCTGTGGATTTTTTGTCTTGTCAGGATAACAGGTTTGCAGTCTGGATCAGCATTTCTCCGGTTCCGGATAATCCACACCGAAAGTCTCAACAGTAACAGTTTTCATGCGCTGTGTCTCTAATGGCCTGTCACTGTAATCGGTTGCGGTTTCTGCGATTTTATTTACGATATCCATTCCTTCAGTGATTTTACCGAAAGCAGCATAAGCTCCGTCTAAGTGCGGAGATGTTTTGTGCATGATAAAGAACTGGCTGCCGGCAGAATCCGGGTGCATAGCTCTTGCCATGGATAAAACACCTTCGGTGTGTTTTAAATCATTTTTGAAACCATTCTGGGAAAATTCACCTTTGATATCATAGCCAGGACCGCCCATACCGGTTCCGTCAGGACATCCGCCCTGGATCATAAAGCCTTCGATCACGCGGTGAAAGATCAGTCCGTTGTAATAACCTTTCTGGATCAGGCTGATAAAGTTATTGACAGTATTCGGAGCGATTTCAGGATAAAGTTCCGCTTTCATGATATCGCCATTTTCCATTTCAATCGTAACGACTGGATTTGCCATAATTGTGTACCTCTTTTCAAAATAATAGTGTCTGTAATGATACTGCTCTATTGTAGCGGAAAAAAAAGGAGTAGTAAAGTAAATAATTTAAGAAAATCTTTGCTTGAATAAAGATTCTTTACAAGGTAACATAAATATAGACGGGTTTGAGATGAAAATGGGAGATACTATTTAAAAATATCAGAAATCAGATCAGAATTGGGAGGAAGGGTATTTGAATCGTCAGAAAAGAAAGGAGTACAGATTTTATGCGATGTTAGCAGGAATGTTTCTGCTGATTGCTGGGGCATACTGTCTGGATGGAGATTTTACATCAGAAAATGATCAAAATGCTGCAGACGTTTCTGCCACGCAGCCGGAATATGTGCCGGCAGTGAAACTGTATGCTGGTATTTTTACAAAACTGGACGGCGAAGAGTATGCTGTGATCGAAAAAAATAAAGACATTCTGGTAGCTGCGGCAAACAGGGGATATTATAATGAGACGGATGTCTACTCTTTTTTGCAGGGACCAAAATCCTGGGGAGAGGGACGGGCCTGGTCCGGCGAATGGAGTAATCAGTATGTAAGAGGCAATTATTTTGGTAATTTCGGGTGTGGACTGTGCTGTATGGCAAATATATACAGTACATTTTCGGATCATACCTGTTCGCCATGGGATATGTTTCTATATGCACGGGAGACTTCCGGATATACGCCGACGAAAAAGATTGGGGCGATCGGCTGGGGTGATATGAAAACGGTTATGCGTAAATGCGGATTTGATGCGGAGCTTTATACAAAACCACAGACTTATGAGGCATTCCGGGAGCAGATCAAAACAGCAAAAAGTGCCATTGTTTTAGTCAGCAGTCATGATGATAATACTTACTGGAAAAAGACAGGTGGTCATTATGTGAATATCTGTCTGTACAAAGAAGAGACAGATGAAGTATTTCTTGCAGATCCGGCAGACCCGAATGGAAACCGGAATTATATTCCGCTGCGCTATGTTTATGATGCTTTAAAAACAGTCAGTAAATATCAGTATCTGGTTGTAGAAGGTTATTCTGAGGAACAGAACCAGTGGAAACAGGATGGAATAGATGAGGCATGGGTGGCACCATAAAAAATGTGCGTACAATATAAACAGAAATATATGGAAATGGAGAATGTATGAATCAGGAAGAAAGAAGACAGAAAAGACAGGACGATTTTAAACATGCAGTAGTTGTAGTAGCTGTGTTTGTGTTGATTTTGGCGGCATTGCTTGCAGGGGCAGCAGCTGCCATACATAAGTTTTTACCAAAGAATGATAAAGCAGAAAAAATACCGGAAACACAAAGTACGGAGATAATGGAGGATTCACAGACCGTACAGGATCAGAGTGAAGCAGCAGAACCTGTAGTTGATCCGTTAGTTGAGCAGGCTGCACAGCTTGTGTCAGGCATGTCACTGGAAGACAAAGTCGCACAGATGTTTGTTATTACACCGGAGGCGCTGACAGGGTATGCGAGTGTGACGGCAGCCGGCGATACAACAAAAGCGGCATATGAAAACAGACCGGTCGGAGGTCTGATCTATATGGCAGATAATCTTGTCAGTACGGAACAGACGACAGAGATGCTTACCAATATGCAGAATATAGCCATGGAGCGGACCGGGCTGCCCGTCTTTTTAAGTGTGGATGAAGAAGGCGGAACAGTTGCAAGAGTTGCAAAGAATGAAGCGTTTGGTGTTACAGATGTTGGGAACATGAGTGATATCGGTGCGACCGGTGATCTGCAGAAAGCATATGATGCGGGAGCATCGATCGGAACATATTTAAAACAACTTGGTTTTAATGTGGACTATGCACCAGTAGCAGACGTACTTACCAATCCGGACAATACAGTTATTGGGACAAGATCTTTTGGCTCGGATGCATCTGTGGTGGCAGATATGGTTACAAAAGAACTTGAAGGATTAAGCAGTCAGGGAGTTTTTGGCGTAGTAAAACATTTTCCGGGACATGGCGGCACTTCGGGCGACTCCCATGACGGAGCAGTGACACTTGATAAATCATTAGAAGAACTGATGCAGACCGAACTTGTGCCATTCCAGAGAGCGGTTGAAAACGGTGTGTCATTTGTTATGGTCGGACATATCTCAGTTCCGCAGGTAGTTGGAGATAATACGCCGGCATCACTGTCCCAGATGATGGTAAGCAATGTGTTGAGGGAACAGCTTGGATATCAGGGGATCGTGATCACAGATGCCATGAATATGGGGGCAGTCACAGGCAGTTATACGGCAGACCAGGCAGCAGTCATGGCAGTCAATGCAGGTGTTGATATGATCTTAGCACCTTCTGATTATGAAACAGCATATAACGGACTTCTTCAGGCGGTAAAGGATGGAACGATCACGGAGGAACGTATCAACGAATCGGTTGTGCGTATTGTAAAAGTAAAACTGCAGATGCAGTAAAGAGTTGTTATTCTCCAGTGATTCAGACTTTACAAATAACCGGAAAAATAGGATAATAGTAATAGATTTATGATATACGAATGGGGAATACGACATGGAAATAAAGCGCGTAGGAGAAAATAAAATCAGATGTGCCCTGACCGAGGAAGAAATCCGGGATATGGGTTTTGATATTGATGAGATCATTGGAAATGGAGAAGCAACACAGAAATTTATGCGTGTTGTCTTAAAGATCGTGGAAGAACACGAGAACATCAGTCTGGAGAACATTTCACCGATGGTAAAAGCAGAACTTCTTTCAGATCACAGTATGGCGATCACATTTGGCGGCGATTCAGATACGAGTTTTCAGCAGCTGATGGAGGCAATCTCTGATCTGGTCGGTCAGATGACGCCGGAGAAGATGCAGGAGTTCCGAAACTTAAGCAAAGAGGAGCGCCAGGGAGTACTGGATGCGTTCTTAGACCGGAAGAAAGATACAAAAGAACAGGAATATACGCAGGAAAAAGAAAATCAAAAGAAGTCATCAAAAGAAGAAAAAAAATCAAAAAAACAGCAGATGATCAACAGACAGATGGTCTGTGCACTCCGGTTCTTTGATTTAGATGAAGCATCACGCATGGGAAGGGCATGTTTTGAGGAGATTTTTCCAAAGAGCAGTCTTTACCGGTTAGAGGGTGCATATTATCTGATTATGGATTTTTCGAAGTTCCCAAGAGACGAAATGAGGGCGTTTGCATTCGGTGCTGTCGAGTATGATGCGGGCAGAATTTCGGAGATAGGACAAATTTCCTATATCCGTGAACACGGAGATTGTATTGTTAAAAAAGAGGCTCTGCAAACGCTGATAGCGTTGTAACAAATGAATAAAAGATAGTTTGTAAATAGGCAAAATGGGAAAATCCATCTCCAAAATTTGGTGAAATTGCCGAACAAGTTGATGCTCTAAAATTTACCAGATATGCTATTATGTCATAGGTGCGTGCACAGCATATAGTTATACTTATGACGAAGGATTTGCCGTATGTCGGCAGATCAGAGAAGGCAGTATAGAATAAGAGCAGGAGATGGAGAAGCGTTATGAGCAGAGAGCAGCTTTTGGAACTCGAAGACATGAAGAGGGGACTTTTAGTACAGGCATATCGAATGAAACAGGAGTGCCCGCATATGTCACCAGTGGGATTAGAGCATGAAATGTATGCGGCTATTATGGCTGAGGTAAGGGATATTACAGCCAGAATACAAAGGTCTGCAGAAGCATAGCGGAGGAAAAGTAAATATTGTATACAAGAAGATCAGCCGGTGTAGCGATACATTGACTGGTCTTTTTTGTATTATAAAAAAGCATCTGACATTTATCTTGACTGAAAAAACAACCGAAATAATGAATTGCTATCAGATTAAGAAACGAATATAATTAATATATCAGTAATTTTTGGGAAACGTAATAGACAACAGAAAGGTTACAGGGGTTTTTCATGAATGAGATCATTACGAAGCTTGATGAGATCGAAAAGAAGGCAGAGTCTATTCTGACGGATGCAGCTGCGGAAAAAGAAATGATGTTAAAACAGTTAGAATTTGATAAACGAGAGATGGACAGGCAATATGCTTCCATGAGACAAAAACAGGAAGAAGAGATAAAACAGCAGCTTTTATCGGAGTCTAAGACAAAACTTTTGGGGCAGAAAGAACATTACGAAGCCAAAATGAGACAGTTGGAAGAGGAATTTCTGCAGAAAAAGGAGACTCTTGCAGAGAAAATTTTTGAAAGTATTATAAGCTCCTGATGTTATGCGCGGTGATAGCTTGAGAAAATGCAGATAGCAATGCTGATAGCAATGCTGATAGCATGGCGAAATGGGGGAAGATAATGGCAGGAGGATTGTTAGAGTACAGCGGTCTGGTGACAAAGACTAAAGCAATGCGTGCAAGACTGCTTGAGGCGGATGATTATGCGGTAGTTTCGGAATATGAATCTGTGACAGATTTTATTGCTTTTTTGCGGGAACAGCCTGCATATGCACCGGTATTTGAGCGGCACGGGGAAGTGGCACACCGTGGTCAGGCAGAAGCGGTGATAAGGGATTCACTGTATATGGATTACTGCAAGTTATACCGGTTTTCCGGTGTGCAGCCAAGAAGTGCATTGCAGTTTGTATTTTCACGCTATCAGGTCAATGTGATCAAAAACTGTCTGCAGTCTGCGATGGAAGGAAACGGACGTGAGCTTACCTTAAGCGGAGGTTTTTTTGAACGGCATGCAGATTTTGATTTAAGAGCAGTGATGGCGGCATGCAGTGTGCAGGAGCTGATACGGGCGGTGGCTGGAACGGAATATGAAGCTCTGTTAAGGGAATTAGAGACGGAAACAGGACAAAACTACGCGGATTATGCATTTGCACTTGATATTTATTACTATAAGAAAATATGGAAAGAGATCGCAAAGGTTTCCGACAAAGAAACAAGGCAGATCTTAGAACAGATTTTCGGAACAGAGATCGACTGGCAGAATCTGATGTGGATGTACCGGGCAAAGCGGTTTTATTCGATGGGAGAGGCGGATATGAAAAAACACCGGATACCGGTAAGCTACCGTTTAAAGCCTGCGGAGACAAACAGACTTTTAGAAACAGAATCGGCAGAGCAATTTGTGGAATTTGTCCGGCAGACTGCATATTTTCGTGGAAAACAGGCAGTGCTTGAGCCGGAGGATGAACTGACGTGGGAGCGGGTCATGATAAGGACATATGAGAAAATATGTAAAAAGCATCCAATGTCTGTGGCACCGGTTCTGCGTTATCTGTATGAGAAAGAGCATGAGATCGATCGCCTGACGACGGCACTTGAGGGAATCCGTTACCACATACCGCCGTATGAGATACGGAATCTTATTTTTGCAATGTAAAGGATGGAGGGGTGCAAGTGGTAGAGAAAATGAAACTGCTTCATATTACCGGACCGAAAAATGATATCGACCGTGTAATGGAGCAGTATCTGAGCAGATATGAGATACATTTTGAAAATGCCACATCCGGATTTGGCATATCCGGTCATGTAAGACCGTTTGCCGAGACGAATATCTACAAGGATGCCTGTACAAAAGCACAGGCATTGTGGGAG
>ERZ1034998.2137-NODE-2137-length-11064-cov-8.367427_pt1 | contig 11064 bp, 9 predicted proteins | sample MGYA00520621_ERZ1034998 | MGnify/ENA primary metagenome ERZ1034998 (study PRJEB33766, sample SAMN09781748) | gut metagenome | biome: gut microbiome | host: Homo sapiens | place: Madagascar | study: EMG produced TPA metagenomics assembly of the PRJNA485056 data...
ACAAGGTGATGGAACAGCTGACCTACGGCGAGGAGGTCTACCGCTTTGAGCTGGAGCCCAGCCGCGACCCGCAGCTGGCGGCCTTCTATCAGGTCATCGTGGACAAGGGCAACCAGCAGATGACCGAGGGCGACTCGCTGGACAACCTTGCCGCCACCGCCGACCCGGCCTACGAGCGTCAGGTGGACGAGCTGATGGAAAAGATCATGGCGGACGTGGACGAGAACACCCGCGCCCGGCAGGAGAGCCGCACTGGCGGCGTGACCCTCTCGGACTATGTGGACTACCGCACCTATCTGGACTACGACATCAAGGTGACCAACCGGGTCACCGGCCAGCAGGCCTATCTGTCCCGGGTCAGCCGGGATTCCTCCGGCGGCGAGAACCAGGCCCCCTTCTATGTGGCCATCTGCGCCAGCCTTCTGCAGATCTACCAGAAGAGCGAGAACAGCATCCGGCTGGTCCTGCTGGACGAGGCCTTCAGCAAGATGACCAGCGACCGCATCCGCCCCATGATGGAGCTGTTCCGCCGCCTGCAGCTGCAGGTGCTGCTCATCTCCACCGTGGAAAAGAGCACCGCCATCCAGCCCTACTGCGACATCACCTATTCCATCGTGCGCCACGGCAACGCCAACGCCATTGCACCGTTTGTGCGGGTTGCAGAGTAAAGAAAAAAAGAGGGCTGTTGCCAACCCTCTCAGTCAAACCCTGACGGGTTTGCCAGCTCCCCCGAAAGGGGGAGCTTTTATTATGCGTAACGGTTAGATGCATAAGACCTCGCCCTTCGGGAGAGGTGGATTTGCAAAGCAAAGACGGAGAGGGTTCGTTACCGCAGCGGCAGGACATCCTCGTCTTCGTTGATCTCCTCCATGGTGCCGTCCGCAAAGTACCAGGCTTTGCCGTACAGGGCTTCGTGGCCGTCGGCGCACAGGATGTAGGAGCCGTCCGGCAGGGCGAGGAAATGCCGTTTTCTGCTGTCGGCCAGGGCAATGTCCTCCATCCGCTGTCCGTCCAGGATGTGATCCCGGATGAACTGGTAGTGGGGCAGGATGCGGGTCTCGGTCAGGCCAAGGCCGTTCAGCCAGCGGCAGTAGCCGGGGTCGGCGGCTTCGCCCGGCTCCTCCGGGGCCGCATACACGATGCGGGCAGCGTTCATGGAACCGGCGCTCACTCCCATCACGATGCCGTGGTAGTTGTGGAACAGCCCCGGCAGGCCCAGCTGGGCGAAGAAATGATTCTGGGTGGGCACATGGCCGCCGCACAGCATCACAAAGCCGCTCTGCGGCAGCAGGGAGCCGATCTCCTCCGCATTGCGGCTGTCGCAGGGAACAAGGTCGGTCAGCGGCAGGTGTGCATCCGCAAAGCTCTGCAAAAACACCCGGCACATCTCGTCATTCTGTTCGTGGGCGTCCGGGTCAGCGGCGATGGCCAGACCCAATACCGGGTGGTCCGGCCACACGGCCCGGAGGTTCATCACAAAGTGGTTGCGCGTGTCCAGCACGGGCACCGCAGGGCCCGGCTCAAAGGGACAGCCGCTGGGGCTGCTGGTCAGAAACAATGTCATAAACGATTCCTCATAAGGTTTGCAGGCAGGATACACCTTCATTCTAGCACAAATCCCCGCATCGCGGCAGAGCCAGAATGACCAAAAAACGCCCCCGCTTTTTGCTGTTTCGCAGAAAGCGGGGGCGTTGACTCAGGCCTTGCGGTAGTGGAACACGGAATCCTTGCGGATAAACATGGTCACGCTGACCGCCAGCGCGGCCAGTTCCGCAAAGGTGACCGCCAGCCAGATGCCGTCGACGTCCAGGACGGCGGGCAGGATCAGCACGGCGGCGATCTGGAACACCAGAGTGCGCAGGAAGGAGATCAGCGCACTGGTCACGCCATCGCCCAGCGCCGTGAAGAAGGAGGACGCATACACGTTGAAGCCCATGATGAGGAAGCTCAGCGCGTACAGCCGGAAGGCGCGGGTGGTCAGCTCCAGCAGCTCAGGGTCATAGCCCACGAAGACCCGGGCGACGAACGGAATGATGAGCATGGAAGCCAGGGTCATGGTCACGGACACCACCGCGATGAGCCGCAGGCTCTTCTGGTAAAGGTTGTGCACCTCGGCATGGTTGCGTGCGCCGTAGTGGAAGCTGACAATGGGGGCGCTGCCCACGGCGTAGCCCACATACACGGCCACGAACAGGAAGGCGGCATACATGATGACGCCGTAAGCGGCCACGCCGTTTTCGCCGGCCAGCCGCAGCAGCTGGTAATTGTACAGGATGTTCACCAGAGACATGGACAGGTTGGTCATCAGCTCGGAGGAACCGTTGATGCAGGCATCCCGCAGGACTCCGCCGTGGAACTCCGTTTTACACAGGTGTAGGCGGCTGGAATTGTTGTGGTTGAGAAAGTAGAACACCGGCAGAACACCGCCCACCAGCTGGCTGATGAAGGTGGCAATGGCCGCGCCCTCGACGCCCCAGCCCCACAGGCCCACCATCACCACGTCCAGCACCATATTGGTGCAGCCTGCACCCACAGTGAACCAGAAGCCCAGGTTTGGCTTTTCGGCGGTGACGAAGAAGCTCTGGAACATATTCTGCAGCGCGAAGGTGGGCAGCGACACCATCAGGATGCGGCCATAGCGCACGGCGTAGTCCAGCAGTTCGCCCTTGGCACCCAGCAGCACCGCAATGGGCCGCAGGAACACGATGCCCAGCACGGCCAGCACGCTGACCGATACCAGCGCCGCCAGCAGGAACATGGTGAAATAACGGTCGGCCTTTTTCTGGTCGCCCTCGCCCAGCGTGATGCCCACGATGGCGCTGCCGCCGGTGCCCAGCATAAAGCCGATGGTGCCCAGCAGCATGGGCAGCGGCATGATGAGGTTGACCGCCGCAAAGGCCGTCTTGCCCACAAAGTTGGAGACGCACAGGCCGTCCACGATGCCGTAGATGGAGGTGAACAGCATGGTGCCGATGCAGGGCAGCACGAACCGCAAAAGGCGGGGATAGGTAAAGTGGTCGGAAAGTTGGATCTTATTTTTTGCCATGAGAGTTCCTTTCAGTTTGGGGTGCAGCGGATTCGGTCAGAGCCGTGATCTCCCGTTCAAAAAAAGTGCACTGCTGTTCGCACAGGGCCACAAGCAAAGCGCGGTCCTGTGCGGTCAGCTGAGACAGGCCGCGCTCCTCGGCTTCCAGCAGCGGGGTGATGACCCGATGACACAGGGCAGCCCCGGCGTCGGTCAGCTTCACGGTCTTGCCGCTGCGGGCTCCGGGCCGCTGCTCCAGCCGGACGATGCCCTTTTTGACAAGGCCCGTGATGGTAAAGTTGATGGTCTGCTTGGGGTACATCCACAAAGCGCAGATGTCGTTCTGGGTCAGATACGTGTCGGTCTCCCACAGGGAGTACAGCACCCACAGGGTGGGGTCCGACAGGCCGCAGGCCACGGCGTAGTTGTGATATTGTTCGTTCAGGCGTTTGCAGTACTGGTTCATGGCCAGATTCTGCGCCTTGAGCTCAGCATCCATTCGGCGGCTCCTTTCAAAATCCAAAATGAGACTTTGAGCATTATAAATCCCAAATTGGACTTTGTCAAGACTAAGCAGCGGTAAAAATCCAAGGTTATGGGCCAAAATTTAAAATCTGTCTATTGTGGGCCAAAATTTAAAATCTGTCTATTTTCTGGGTGCATCAAATCTGATAGAATGATAAGGTATTCCGATACCCTGAGGAAAGGAGCCTTTTCGCTTGCTGAAAAATTTCTATACCGCCATCGTGCGCCGGCGCAGGCTGGTGCTGGTGGTGTTCGTGCTGGCCGTCATACTGAGCGCGTTCGCCTCCCGGGCCGTGCAGGTGGACTACGACATGAACGATTACCTGCCGCCGGACTCGCCTTCCACCATCGCACTGGAGACGATGAACGGTGCGTTCACCGGCGGCATCCCCAACGTGCGTGTCATGGTGCGGGACGTCACGGTGCCCGAAGCGCTGGACTACAAGAAACAGCTGGCCGCCATTGACGGTGTGGAGTCCGTCACCTGGCTGGACGACAGCCTGGACGTGACCGTGCCGCTGCAGATGCAGGACACCGCCACGGTGGAGACCTATTATAAAGACAACTGCGCCCTGTTCAGCGTGACGGTGGAGGACGATAAGCGTCTGGAGGCTGTGGCCGCCATCCAGGACCTGATCGGGGAGGACAATGCCCTGGCCGGCACGGCGGTGTCTACGGCCGTGGCCACCAACTCCACCGTGTCCGAGGTGGCCAAGATCGCGGGCATCGCTGTGGTCTATGTGCTGTTCATCCTGATCCTGACCACCGATTCCTGGGTGGAGCCGGTGCTGGTGCTGGCGGGCCTGGGCGTGGCCATCCTCCTCAACAACGGCACCAACCTGATCTTCGGCACCATTTCCTTTGTGACCAACGCGGCAGGCAGCATTCTGCAGCTGGCGGTGTCGCTGGACTACTCGGTCTTCCTGATCCACCGCTTTGCCGAGTGCCGGGCGGAAAACCCGGACGCCAGCCCCGAGGACTGCATGGTGGATGCGCTGTGCAAGTCCACCGGTTCCATTTTGTCCAGCGGCCTGACCACGGTCATCGGCTTCCTGGCGCTGGTGCTCATGCAGTTCCAGATCGGCCCGGACCTGGGCCTGGCGCTGGCCAAGGGTGTGGCCCTGAGCCTGGTGACCGTGTTCACCTTCATGCCGGCTTTGACCCTGGCCTGCTATCCGTGGATGGATAAGACCCACCACAAGCCGCTGCTGCCCCGCTTTGACAAGTTCGGCCGCTTTGTGTCCCGCATCATGCTGCCCATGGCGCTGGCGCTGGCCATCCTCATGGTGCCCAGCTATCTGGCTTCCAACCACAACGAATATTACTACGGTGCCGCCCATATGTTCGGGGCAGATACCCGTCTGGGCGAGGACACCGCCGCCATTGAGGAGACCTTCGGCAAGAGCGACACCTATGTGGTGCTGGTGCCGGAAGGGGACACTGCCCAGCAGGAAAAGCTCTCGCAGGCGCTGCATGACATCCCGGCGGTGACCAGCATCCTGTCCTTTGTGGACAACGCGGGCGCATCCATCCCGCCGGAGTTCGTGCCGGGGGACACCCTCAGCCTGCTGGTGTCCGGCGGCTACACCCGCCTGGTGCTGACCGTGGACGCTGAGACCGAGGGCGATGCCGCCTTTGCGCTGGTGGAGAACATCCGCGCCACCGTGCAGGAGTATTACCCGGACGAATACTATCTGGCCGGACAGGGCGTGAGCACCTACGACCTGATGGACACCATCACCGCCGATATGGTCAAGGTGAATCTGCTGGCCATCGGTGCCGTATTCCTGATCCTGCTGCTGATGAAGCACCAGCTGCTGCTGCCGGTCATCCTGGTGCTGAGCATCGAGACCGCCATCTGGATCAATCTGGCCATCCCGTATTTCCGGGGTCAGCACGTCTTCTACATTGCGTACCTTATCATCAGCTCCATCCAGCTGGGCGCGACCGTGGACTACGCCATCCTGTTCTCCGACCGCTATCAGGAGTTCCGCGAGACCCTGGGCCGGAAAGATGCCATTGCGGCCACCGTGGCCACCGTGACCACCTCGGTCATCACCACCGGCAGTGCGCTGGCCGTGGTGGGCTTCCTGATGGGGGCCATCTCCACCAACCAGCTGCTGGGCCAGCTGGGCAACTTCCTGGGCGTGGGCGGTTTGGTATCCCTGGCCATCGTGCTGCTGGCCCTGCCCGGCTACCTGTACCTTGCCGATCTGCTCATCATCAAAAAGAAAAAACAGCCGAAGGAGGCTTGACAATATGAAACAGAACTTTGTACGCTGGGCTTCGGCGCTGGTACTGGCCGGCTGTCTGCTGGCCGGAGCATCCATGCCCGCCGTGGCAGCAGCGGCTGCCACCCCGAAAGAAGAAGTCATCTACGCCAATCTGGACGCTTCCGGCGCCGTGACCGGCGTGTACGCCGTGAACAGCTTCGTGGTCAGCGCAGGCGAGACCGTCACCGACTACGGCAGCTATTCTGCCGTGCGCAACATGACCACCGCCGACCCGCTGGATCAGAGCGGCGACACCATTTCGGTGACCGCCTCCGAGGACGGCAAGCTCTACTATGAGGGCACCATGGATGCCGCCACCGCCCTGCCGTGGATCGTCAAACTGACCTACACGCTGGACGGGCAGGAGATCCGCCCCGAAGAGCTGGGCGGCAAGAGCGGTGCACTGGCCATCCGCCTGCAGGTAAGCCGCAACCCAGACTGCACCGGCGATTTCTTCGACAACTATGCTTTGCAGGTGACCATGAGCCTGGACACCAAGCTGGCCCAGAACATCGTAGCCGACGGGGCTACCGTAGCCAATGTGGGCAGCAGCAAGCAGCTTTCTTACATCCTGCTGCCGGGCGCAGACAGTGATGTGACCATCACCGCCGATGTGACCGACTTTGCCATGGACGCCATCTCGCTGAACGGCGTGCGGCTGAACCTGAATCTGGATCTGGACGGCGAAGATCTGACCGGCATGATGGACCAGCTGCAGGACGGTTCCGTGCAGCTGGACGACGGTGCCAACGCGCTGGCGGACGGCATCGATCGGGTGCAGGCGGGTCTGGACACCCTGACCGGAAGGTCCGGGGACCTGACCGGCGGTTCTGCCCAGGTGCGGGCGGCGCTGACCCAGATGCAGACCGCCCTGAACGGCATTTCGGCCTCCACCGACCAGATCACCACCCTGCTGAACGCTTCCAGCCAGATCCAGGACGGCATTGCCCAGCTGGATGACGGTGCGGCCCAGCTGGAAGAGCAGGTGAGCTTTGAAGCTTACAAGGCCATTCTGAAGGAAAACGGCCTGGACCTGGATCAGCTGCAGGACGGCAACGCACAGGCCATTGCCCAGCTGGAACAGCTGGTGAAGATCCTGCCGTGCAGTCTGAAGACCCAGATGGAGAACGTCATCCTGCTGCTGAAGGGGTCCAGCGCCAACATCGACGCCATGGAGACCTATCTGAACACCGTGCACAGCGGCATCGCCCAGCTGCACGAGGGCAGCAGCACCCTGAACAGCAGCTACGGCGAGTTTGATGCCGGTGTCCGCCAGCTGGCCAGTGCCCTGACCGGTATGCTGGGCAACCTGGCTGTGCTGACCGACGGCGTGAACCAGCTGGCCAGCCAGTACACCGACCTGGACAACGGTCTGAACGCCTACACTGACGGCACCGCCCAGCTGAAAAGCGGTGTGAAGCAACTGGCAGCGGGTGCCGCCCAGCTGACCGCCGGCACCGGCGAGCTGCGCACCAGCGTGGGAGATCTGGACCTGGGCGACCAGCTGAACGGTCTGCTGGACAGCCTGAGCGGAGACAGCGAGGTGCAGAGCTTCACCTCGACCGAGAACACCGAGGTGTCTGCGGTGCAGTTCGCGCTGCAGACCGTCGCCATTGAAGCTCCGGAAGCGGAAGCAGAACCGGAAGCTGAGCCGGCGGTGCTGAACTTCTGGCAGAAGCTGCTCAAGCTGTTTGGGCTGTATAAAGGATAAGACATAAAAAGAAAGAATCTGCAATTGTGATACCTGAAGTTTAGGCTGACAGTTGCAGATTCTTTTTTATTGCATATGCGGTAAAGGGTAAGCGCTTTTATTCAAAATGATACTCCACCAGTTCGCAGTTGCGGATGCCGGCGGCGGCGTATTCTTCGTTGGTCATGTCGTGGAAGTAGGACTCCACCACCCGGGCGATGCCGTTGTGTGCCACCAGCAGATAGGTCTTGTCCGGCTGGGCACGCAGCTCGTCCAGCAGGTTGTAGATGCGCTGAGCCAGCTGCAGCATACTTTCGCCGCCGCCGTAGCGATCGGCAAAATAGGTCTTGGAAACGCGGAATTTCTCGCCGTTGCGGGGTGTGCCTTCGTACTTGCCGAAGCACTGCTCCCGCAGGCGCGGCTCGCACCGGGCCGGAATGCCGGTGGCCTCTGCAATGGCCTTGGCGGTGTCGGCGGCGCGGGACAGGGGAGAGTAAAGGATCTCGTCGATGGCATACCCGTCGTTCTTTACTTTTTCGCCCAGCGCCTGGGCCTGGGCGCGGCCTCGCTCGGTGAGCGGGCTGTCGGTCATGCCGCAGATCTTGTTCTCCACGTTCCACACGGTCTCCCCGTGGCGGGTAAAATACAGTTTGTGCATGGTGTCTCCTTACTGGTCATAGCCCGCTTCGATCTCCTGGATGCGGGCATAGAAAAAGTCGTTGGCAGGGGTGGGCATCCCGTATTTTTTCGCTCGCGCGCGCACGACACCGGCAAACTCCTCCACCTCGGTGGGACGCTTGGCCAGCACGTCCTGCCGCATGCTGGGCATTCCTTCCGGGTTGAAGGTGGGCATCATGGCGTCCAGGAACTTCACGTCGTTGTCCGGCGGCAGGGGAACGCCCTCCAGATTGGCCAGATGAATGACTTCCTGCATGGCGGCACGCATGGTGTCCTGCGCGTTGCCGGGCTGGCACAAGCCGCCGTAGGGCAGGTCAAAGGCGGCAGCGGCCTGGTTCAGGCCGTCGTTGACCATCAGCTTGTTCCACTGCTTGTACAGGATATCGCTGCACGGCTCGTTGGCGATGCCGCAGGCGTCCAGATAGTCCGCCACAGCCTGTACCCGGTCGGTCATAGAGCCGTCCCGCTCGCCGAACTGAATTTTGCCCGCCTGCTGGAACACCAGATGCCGCCCGGTGCGGGTGGCGTCCATGCCGATGGCGACGCTCCACAGGGTGTGGCCGGGATAGGCGGCGTCGATGTGCTCTTCGCTGGTGATGCCGTTCAGCACGCTGACGATGATGGTGTCCGGGCCGATGAAGTTCTTCATGTCGGCAATGGCCTGGTCCAGCACGGTCGCCTTGACCGCCACCAGCAGAAAGTCCACCGGCCAGCCCTCGGCGGGGGTGATGTAAGAGAAGTGGCATTCTTCCCCGTTGCACACCACCGGGTCGGCGGTGTAGCGGGCAATACGGTCCGGGTCGGCGATGACCTGCACGCCGGGCATTCTGCGGCCGAACAGGATGCCCAAAGCACCCAGGCCGATGAGCGCGGAAGTCTGAATGGGTCTCATAAGGTTTCTCCTTTTTCTTTGGTCAGGGTGCCGTCCGGATGCAGACAGACCACATCCCCTTCGTCGATGTCCAGCCGGGTCAGTTCCTGGTCCGGATAGGGCAGGGTGCGGGTGTTCCCGGCGGCATCCTGCAGGGTGACGTCACACAGCACAGGCTGTCCGGCGGGCAGCTCTTCACAGCCGTACATCTGTTCTTCTATGCGCAGTACGCGGTAAAATTTTTCCATCTAGCAAAACCTCCGGGGGTTAGGAATGATGTATTTGCTGTGCAAATAAGATGTTGTCCTTCGGACAAATGATGATTGCCGCTTCACGGCAAAATGATGTGTGCCTGCGGGCACAAGAAGAATTGCGGAGGGCTTGGCCCGGAGCACATCATGGCCGCCGCAGGCGGCTACATCATTTCCGCGCAAGCGGAACATCATGCCCGAAGGGTGCATCATCTTTGCCCAACGGGCAAATACATCATTCCTATTATAAAGTCCTGCGGCGGATGCGTCAACTGCGGCGGCTTGACAGCCCGGCGGCAGACTTGATACAATGGGGGTACTTTTTGGATGGGGAGACGGCTATGAATATCACGGAACTGCGTTATCTGGTGGCCATTATGAAGTGGGGCTCGGTGTCGGCGGCGGCAAAACAGATGTACGCCGCCCAGCCCAACGTGAGCAAGGCCCTGAAAAATCTGGAAGAGGAGTATGGCATCCGCATTTTTGAGCGCTGCTCCACCGGCATGATCCCCACCGAGCAGGGAAGGCAGTTCATTGCCCAGGCCCAGCGGGTGCTGCAGGAGGTGGATCGGCTGGATGCAGACGCCCGTCAGCAGGGTGTCTGCGCCGAACTGCGGGTGGCCCTGCCCCACGCCACCTATGCGTCCTATGCGGCAGTGGACTTTCTGCAGCAGGCGGCCCAGAGCCAGCAGCTGCGGGTGCACGTGCGGGAGGGCAGCTCCATGGATGCGCTGGACTTCGTGCTGCGGCGGGGGTACCATCTGGCCCTGCTGCGCTATGCGGAGGAGGACGAGGACTACTATGCCCACTACTGCAGCCGCCGGGGCCTGCACCGGGAGCCGGTGATGGAGTTCGAGTACCGGCTGCTGGTGAACCGGGACAGCCCGCTGGCCCGCAGGGAAGTGACCGACATGGCCCAGCTGAACGATTACACGGAAATTCTGCACGACGATTTTCAGCTTCCGGGCGAGGAGGGAAGCGGCCTGCGCTGGCAGGTGAACCAGAACCGCCGCATCCATGTATACGAGCGGTGCAGCCAGTTTTCCATTCTGCAAAGCCTGCCCATGGCCTATATGTGGGCATCGCCCATGCCCAAACGGGCGCTGGAACAGTACCATCTGGTGCTGAAAAAGTGTCCGGCCCAGCGCCAGCGGATGCGGGACGTGCTGGTCTGGCCGGACAAGGGTACCCTGCGTCCGGAGGAGCAGACCTTCATCCGGCTGCTCCATCAGCAGGCGGAATGGACCGTCAAATGACCGGGAAACGGTTAAGAATTGGCAAAAGAGAAAGCAAAGAATTTTGAGGGCCGGCAAAGGCCTTTATCCGGCAGTCCGGGTGCAAAACGCACCGGAACTGCTTTTTTGTTGCTGGAACGACAGAAAAATACACGAGTCATCAGTAAAAATTCTTTGCGGCTATATGCCTTTTGATATGCCTTCATGCCGAAACGATATTATCACTTTTATGAAAAATATGTTAACATGAAGACAGAAAACGGGCCGCAACGATGGAAAAACTGGAAACTGTTTCCATCATTGCGGACGCAGATCATCAAAAGGAGGTTTCTCGTATGATTAGTTTCCTACTCTGTCTTGCGCTGTTGATCGCAGGCTATTTTGTCTACGGTAAGATCGTGGACAACACCTTTGGTCCGGACGACCGCGAGACCCCCGCTGTGCGCATCAACGATGGTGTGGACTACGTTGTGATGCCCCAGTGGAAGCTGTTCCTGGTCCAGCTGCTGAACATTG
>ERZ1034998.2143-NODE-2143-length-11049-cov-10.373113_pt1 | contig 11049 bp, 13 predicted proteins | sample MGYA00520621_ERZ1034998 | MGnify/ENA primary metagenome ERZ1034998 (study PRJEB33766, sample SAMN09781748) | gut metagenome | biome: gut microbiome | host: Homo sapiens | place: Madagascar | study: EMG produced TPA metagenomics assembly of the PRJNA485056 data...
GTGAAAAGGCCAATCGGGAAAATCCGCAGATTTTCCCGATTGGCAAATATAAATAATATTCCGCTAAAAATGCCCAGAGCGCAGCGGAGGGCGTTTTCAAATCGTCCCGCACGGAAATTTTTCCGCAAAAATCGTCAAAAGGATAGCTTCTTTTGTCTGCTTCCTGTATAATAAAGGTAAAATCAACTGAATTCAGAAAGGTTTATCGTTTATGGGCATCGTAGTCATCGGAGCTGTTTTTGTGGATATCAAGGGGTATCCCCTGTCTGCCTACATTCCCGGCGGCCGCAACGCCGGGCGCATCGAGCAGGTGCACGGCGGCGTGAGCCGCAATGTGGCCGAGGACATCGCCAATGTGGAACTGCGCCCCACCTTTGTCAGTCTGGTGGATGACACCGGCATGGGGCAGGACGTCATCGACAAGCTGGAAAACCACAAGGTGAACACTAAGTACATCCGGCGCGTCCCGGACGGCATGGGCACCTGGCTGGCCATCTTTGACAACGACGGCGATGTGCACGCTGCCATCTCCAAACGGCCGGACACCAGCCCCCTTACCGCCCTGCTGAAGGAACAGGGCGACGAGATCTTTGCCGACTGCGATTCCATTGCACTGGAACTGGATCTGGAAAAGGACACCGTCAAGCAGGTGCTGGCCTACGCAAAGAAGTACAACAAAAAGGTCCTTGCCGCCGTTTCCAACATGAGCATCGCTATGGAGCGCCGTGATTTTCTGCAGCAGATCGATTGTTTTGTATGCAATCAGCAGGAGGCCGGTCTGCTCTTCTCGGATGACTACGGCCACCTCAGCCCGGAGGAGATGTGCAAAGTCCTGTCCGCCAACGTCCACAGCGCCAACATCCCCAGCATGGTGGTCACCATGGGCGGGCAGGGTGCTGTCTACGCCTGCGCCGGGGGCGAATGCGGCGTAGTGCCTGCCAAGAAGGTGGACGTCATCGATACCACCGGCGCGGGCGACGCTTTCTTTGCCGGTACGGTCATCGGCCTGACCTACGGCAAGGGGCTGGCCGACTCCTGCGAGATCGGCAGCCGTCTGGCCGCATCGGTCATCTGCATCACCGAGAACGTCTGCCCCCGCTTCCGCCCGCTGGAATTCGGTCTGAATGTCCCTGTGGTGGACTGATTTTCCCGGATGCAGCCGCCCGGAAAGTTTTTTGGAAGAAAGCTCTTGGCTTAAAGTTCAGTTTAAGTTGTAGAATGGTGCCAGAAAAATCCGGGAGGTTTTGCAAATGTATCCCAATACTCTGACCTTAAACAATGGTGTCCGCATCCCGCAGCTGGGTGCTATCTCGCTGCCCAAGACGGCCAACCCCTCCCACATGGAGACCAACGCACAGGTGGAGTTTGCCATCAGCGCCGAGGACATGGAGACGCTGAAGCATTTCAAGCACATTGAAAGCTACGGCCAGAGCAGTGGTTTCCCCGTGTACGGCGGTAAGATTTGATCCTTTATCTTATAAGATAAGAAGAAGCTTTCTGCATGAGAGTGCAGAAGGCTTCTTTTTTATTTCCGCACCGCAAAATGCACAGAAATCATACTTTCGGGCAGGCTGTATGAAAAGAACTGCACGGCCTACAACATCGTGGCCGGTCTCGCTGGGCGGCGACATCGCCCTGAACGACGGCGATGTGGACGTGAATCGTTCGGCTCGCCGATGGGGAAGACCATGGAAGCCTGGTGCTTTGCCTTGGCGCTGTCATCCTACGGCTCCACTGCCCAGATCTCCTTTGCCATGTTGAACACGGCCCAGCCCTTGGGCCAGCCTGCATAGAAAGCCACATGGGTGATGATACCTGCGATCTCCTTCTGGGTCACGCCGTGGTTCTTTGCGTTCTGCAGGTGAAACTTCAGGGACGAATCGGTCACGCCGGAAGCCATCAGCGCCACCACCGTGATGATGCTGCGGGTCTTGACGTCGATGGCGTCATCGTTCCAGTTCTCGCCAAAGAGAACATCGTCGTTATAATGGGCGAAAGCAGGGGCAAAGGTGCCCAGAGCATTCCGTCCGGCAGTCTGTACGATCTTTTCCATAAGGATATACCCTCCCGTCTGATTTACTCTCTTATTCTACAGCTTAAACCAAACTTCAAGTCAAGACCCTTTTTACTTTTCCTGCACCTGTTTTCCGGTCAGGTGTTCGATGGTGATCTCATACAGCTGCACCGCCCGGATGTATTTTTTCACTTCCACGTCGATTTCTTCCGCACTGGGGTAATACTTCGCCGCCAGCTCCCGCACCTTTGCTTCGGTAACGGCGGCATCCTCGATGAGACGGCAGCGGCCAAAGACTACGGTGCTCTGCATATACGGTGCCCAGTCACCCGGTTCAAAGTGCTCGTTGCCATAGACAGTAAAGCAGACTTTGTCACTCTTCTTCAGGGCGTCCACCTTCTGGCCGGTCTTTGCACCGTGAAAATAGATCTTTGCGTTTTCGCGGTCGTAGAAGTAGTTCACCGGGAAGGCAAAGGGATAGCCGTCGTCGCCGTTGACAGCCAGCACGCCCCGCCGGGACTGCTCCAGCAGCTGTTTGGCGGCTTCCTCGGGGATCGCGCGGTTCGTTCTGCGCATGGGTCTGAACATGGTATCTTTCCTCCCTCATTTTTTCTGCCGGATCTCAGAACAAGTCCAGCATATTGTCGAGATAAATTTCTTCCCGCACCTGCAGCTGATATTCCGGCTTCGTCATGTAGTAAAGCAGAAATTCCAGCAGCAGGGCGCTGCCAAGCCCGCGGCCTTCGATTTTAAAATTGGAAAAGCCCATGGGCAGATAGGTCTCCTGAATGTCATGGATGCCGATGAACTCCGGGTTCTGCATGGCTTTGGAAAAGCGGTAGCCCTCCTGTGCGCCCGGGGCGGTGCAGATGTGGTCGGGGCAGGTCTCGCCGAGGTTTTTCCGGCTTACATTTTCGTAGCAGTGTTTCCGCTCTTTGCAGCCGGGCCAGCAGCACTCGTTGCAGAGAAACTCTGCCTTATCTTTCTGCGCTTTGGGCAGCTGTGCCAGCCGGGCAAAGGCTTTGTTCAGGCGGAAATCCGGCACCACATAGCGGAACTCTGTCCGGCGCAGCTCCTGTGTAAGCTGCTCGAATCCGGTCAGGACTTTTGTGGTGGACGAGACCAGATACAGTCCCGGATAGTTTGCCTGCAGGTATTCGGTCAGCAGGTCGGAGCCGACGATGACCCCGTTCTGCGGGACGCCCGCCGCTTCGAACTGTGCGCAGAGGGCGTTGCACTTCCGGTCGGCAAGGTGCTCCGGCCGGAGCAGCGAATTGCTGAAGGTCAGCCGGGCCGAGATGCCGTATTCCCGCATCAACGCCAGCACTTCGCCCGGAGCGGCCTCCCCGCAGCCCGTGCGTCCCCCGCCCCACAGGCAGCCGTCCGGTGCACCGTAGAGGGAACCAATGGTGCACCAGTCGTAAAAATACTCCCGGTGCTGCCGGTACAGCGGCAGGAACACCCGGTAAAACTCGTAGAACTCGAACAGGCCGGGGAGATGGTAGACTGCTGTTTTCACGTTCTTGCTCCTGTTCCCGCGGTCAGGCGTCCTGCCCGGCGGCGATCATCTCTTCCAGCTTCTGTTCCATCGTGGCGCAGTTGGCCACGCGGTAGGGCCAGAAGTAGGCCACGCCCCGGCAGTCCTCTTCGGAAAGGTCGCTGTTGACCAACAGCAGCTGATCCGGCGTCACCTGCAGTTTTGTGCACAGTTCTGCATACTTGCCGTAGTTGATGTTCCGGCTGGAAGATTTGGCTTCCACCCAGAAGAACCGCCCGTTCACCGAGAAGGCCACGTCCAGCTCATGGGCAAAGGCATTTTCCGGCGAATCCGAAAGGATGACGTTGGAGCACAGCGACACTTCCGCGCCCTGCTCCTGCCAGCGGTTCAGCACCTTCTGCACGCAGTGCACGACATACAGTTCCAGCCAGTGCCCACTGACAAAGTTGCGCACCACATCGTTTTCGGATGCAAGGGTGCAGACGATGCGGGAGGGGTTGGCACTGAGTTCCGAGAACAGCCCCAGGTGGTCCCAGCTTTGTGCAAGGGCCACGGTCAGCTCCCGGGACTCCGCCGGGGCATCCTTCGGCATCCGGAAGGTAAAGGAATCGTAGAACTGCAGATGGGTCCGGATGAACTGCAGGAACGCCGCAGCCGTGGTATCCCGCATGGCTTCGCCGGTTTCCCATGCCAGCTTCTGCACCGCTGCCGGGGGCAGTTCGTTTTCCCGCACCTGCTGTGTGATGGTGTAGCCATGGCTGAGCAGATATTCCTCGGCCGTCGGGGGCTTGGGCGGTTCTTTTTCCGCTGCAGGTTCCAGTGACTGGTAGTTGAGCTTCCATCCGTGCACGAACACCGGGCAGCGGGTCAGCTGACCCACGGTATGGAAATCCGTTTCCGGGTTTTCCAGCGGGAAAGTCACCTTGTTCTTTTCCGGGTTGACTGTGATAGTCCCTTCTTCCAGTGCTTTGCGGTAGCTTTCCAGCAGCAGTTCCCTGCCGATCTGGGCAACGCCTGCCGCCGTTTTTGCTGAGCAGCCTGCGTTTTTCGCCAGCGAGATGAGCAGGTTTTTCACCTTGGGTGCATAGCCGATCTCCTGCATCTGCCCGACGGTCGGGAGCTCCACGCCGTCCACCACGGGCTGCGGTTCCGGCTCTGCCTCCGGCTGGCTTTCTGCCGGTTCCGGTGCGCCCTCCGGCTCCTGTTGCGGCTCCTGAAGAACCGTCTGTACTTCCTGCGGGGCAGATTCGGCAGTGTTGTTTTCCGGCGTTTTTTCAGGCACTTTCTCCGCTGCCTGCGGCGTTTCAGCTTCCGGTTCCGGTACGCTTACCGGCTCTGCAGGTTCCGGGGTCTCCTGTGGTTCCGGCAGCGGCTCCACGCAGGTCTGACGCACAAAGGCCTCGAAACTTTCGTAGCAGTCCAGCTTTCCGGCTGCCGCCAGACCGGCATACACCGCCGCCGCCCGGGCCGGACTGTTGCGGTCCTTTTTGGAACTGCCAAGGTCCAGATCCGAAAATGCGCCAAATTTCAGCACCCCACCCGCCTGCTCCGGATTCCGGCGCAGAGTGCAGCCGTAGAGCCAGTTAAAAAATGCATACGGGTACGGCTGGACCGGGTAATCGGTCTCTTCCAGCCGGTAGCCGATGCATTTGCCGTCTTTGGGCTGCGGGCGGTTTTTGCCCCGCTTCCGGCTGGGCAGCTGCAGCAGTTCCGGGTAGGGGCCGCCGTCCGCGAATACCTTGGACGCTTCGTAGACCATGCCCACCGGCACATCCTGCTGCGTTTTCAGGCAGAAGGGCAGTTTCATTGCCGCCGCGCCGATGCCCTCCGGCTGCGAGGATGCCAGACTGACTTCCAGCGCCGGGACGTCCGGGTACACATCATGAAAGGCATCCAGAACCGCCTGCACGTTCTGCTGCTTTGCCCCGTTCAGCCACGGGAAGGTGACAGAGATCTCCTTCACATAAGGATACTCTGTCAGCGAGAGAAACACTTTTCGTACTGCCATAAGACACTCCGATCTGTCAAAAATAAATTGTTTTTATTTTATCACGCTTTGCGGCTTCACACAACACCGGCTGTTTTCTGCCGCGGCGCTGATTTTTTGCCCGTTCTGCGCCGGGCGAGATAAAAGGTCGCATCGGCCTCCGGGTCGGTCAAGGGGATGAACACCCGCCCGGAGTAGCGCTGCGGCGCATTCTTGAAGTAGTCGGTGGTAAAGCAGGGCAGCGAGGAGGAGTTGACCAGCTCGGTGAAGGTCGTCTCGTCCGTCTGCACGAGAAACCGCGACGACGGCATTTTGCGGCGGCACAGAGCATCCCAGAAGCCCAGCTCACTGCGGAGCAAAAAATTGAATCCGTTGATCTCCGCCATGCTCAGCACTTTGTGTTTTGCCAGTTCATGGTCCGGCGGCACCCCGAAGCTTTCCTCCAGATGTTTCATGCTGCGGGTCAGGGACGGCGTGGAGATGTGTTCCTGCTCTGCCACTTTGGAAAGGGTGCCGAGATCTGCAAATTCCACCAGCTGGTTCAGTTCATTCAGGTCTAGCATACTGTTCCTCACGTTTCATTTTCTGAAAAGCAGATTCCGATATTGATATTTTATATTTTCGTCTTCACGTTGTAAAGTAATGATGCAGGCAAACTTCACCCAAACACAGAACGGAGGTTCGATCATTGAATACGTTACGCTGAACAACGGCATCAAGATGCCGAAACTGGGCTATGGTGTCTACCAGACCCCGCCTGAGGATACCAAGCGCTGTGTGCTGGACGCCATCGATGTGGGCTACCGCAGCATCGATACTGCACAGGCTTACGGCAACGAAGAAGGCGTGGGCACTGCTCTGGCAGAGTGCGGCCTGCCCCGTGAAGAGTTCTTCCTGACCACAAAGGTCTGGATTTCCAACGCCGGTTATGAGAAGGCCAAGGCTTCCATCGAAGAATCTCTGCGCAAGCTGCGCACCGACTATCTGGATCTGCTGCTCATCCATCAGCCTTTCGGCGACTACTACGGCACCTACCGCGCCAAGGAACGCATGCAGCAGAACTTCGACCTGTTCGACTTTACCCTCTCTGCCGAGGATATGGCCGCTATTGAGGCGCTGGACAGCGGCGAGAGTCTGTTCTTCTCCCACTACGACCCCAAGACCGTCGAGTGGTTCATGACCATCGTCTGATTTTCCGCCTATAAATAAAGCGAACCTGCCGCCCGGTAAAACAGGCGGCAGGTTCGCTCTTTATTCGCCCCGGATGATGCGGAGCAGGGTCTTGTCCAGCTGAAGGGTGCGGTTCCACGGGTTCAGGATGATGCCCCGGATCTCCGGCACCGTCAGCGCCTGACGGAACAGCGGTTCCATCTCCACCAGAAAGGTGGACTGGACTGCCTCGGCACCCTTCATTTCCTCGTCGAAACTGGTAAAGGCGTACCACCAGAGCCCTCCATCCGCAGTCTGTACCGTGCGCAGCTGCATCTGGCCGGTGCTGTTGTCCGGCTGCACCGCCGCAACGAGCTGGCCGTTTTCCGTCATTCTCCGGCGGAGCACGGTCAGGGTATGCGCCAGCTGTTCCTCGTTCGGCTGCTGCTGCAAAGCATAGATTGCCTGCTCGATCTTTTCGTTCCCGCGCAGGCCTTCGTCTTTTGTCTGTTCCATAGCTGCTTTTCCTTTGCGTTTTCTTTTATTTTACCACGCTTCGCGCGTTTGGAAAAGAGCCGGAGAGCCGTTCAGGCCGCTTTCTTTTCCTTGCGTTCCAGATACAGGTAGAAGCAGACATTCAGGATAATCCCCACAACGGTGGAGGTCGGAGCCGCCAGACCGATCATGGTCAGGCTGGCATTGGGCTGGATGCTCATGATATAGGCCATCGGCAGACGCACCAGAAGCGTCTGCACAAGGCCCTGCACCATGACCCAGACGGTCTTGTCGTTGCCGTTGAAGTAGCCCACCATGCTGAACAGCACCGCCGAGATCAGGGCGAACACCACCGTGCCGCCGCCGATGACCTGCCCGATGCTCTGTTCCTTCTTCTCGCCCAGATACCGCGCGATGAGCACCGTGATGCCCATGGCAAACTGGGTGATGACAAAGGTGGCTTGGCATGAACGTCACCATCTGCCCCGGCGTGACCATCGGCCGGTATGCCGTGGTCGGTGCGGGTGCCGTGGTTACGAAGGATGTGCCGGACTACGCCGTTGTGGGCGGCGTCCCGGCAAAGATCATCCGGATGCAGGACCCCGCTGAACAGCAGGAATAATCCGCCACATAAGTATGCCCCCGATGCCAGACTTTGGCATCGGGGGCATTTCCATTTTACAGCAGCTTGACCGCCAGCGCTTCGCTGGTGCGGTCCTGCGCTTTGTTTGCATCGTCCGGATCATCCAGCATGTACCGCAGCACCAGCACTTCCGCCACATACAGCACCGCCACCTTGATGGGGATGTTGCCTGCATCCAGCGGGCTTTCCTGCGCGCCGCACAGCAGCACGATGTCCGCCATTTTTGCGCCCGGCGAGTCCTCGTAATGGGTCAGCAGGATCACCTTTGCTCCGGCGGTCTTGGCCACCTTCAGCGTTTCCAGCATATCCCGCGTCGCGCCGGAGTAGGACACGAACAGCACCACATCTTCCTCCGTCATCAGGCTGGCCGTGACCAGCTGCAGGTGGCTGTCGCCTGCCGTGCGGAATTTGGTAGAGATGCTTGCAAAGCGGGCACAGATATCGTTTGCGATCAGCATACTTCCGCCCTGCCCCAGACAGTACACCTGCCGTGCCTTGTGCAGCAGGGCCACAGCCTCGTCCACCGCATCCGGCGAGAGGGTGTTCTGCGTGCCGTTGATGGCCGTCATGAACAGCGCCGCCGCATGCTCGCAGAGGGTGGCGGTGTCGGCGTCCGGGTCCGGCGCACGCTGGTTGACCAGAGCGCCGGTGGCGTTGGCCTGCGCCAGCGCAATGCGCATTTCGTGGTAGCCCTCAAACCCCAGTGCCCGGCAGAACCGGAACACAGTAGCCTCGGCCACACGGCATTCCCTCGCCAGCGACGAGATGGACAGGTACTGTGCTTCCGCTGGATGCTGCAGAAGATACTCCGCCACCGTCCGGCCCGATTTTGTCAGGTCGCTCTGATGCTGCTGCAGCAGCTCCCAAAAATTTGTTGCCATTTCCTTTTCTCCCATCCGGCAGCCCGAATCTGCCGCCGATTTCATTCACCTTATAAAAAGTATAAAAGAATCGTTTCTGCTGTTCAAGAGACGCATTGAACACATTTTCGGGCCAAGTTCTGTGCAGAGCACACAGTTTTGACGGAAATCACGGCCCGTTTATGAAAATTCATTTCATTTTACGTTTTCCTTACGGAAATCTTTTTCACTACGTTTTTGGTTGGTTTGTACCATTTTGTAATAATTTCAGGCCAATAAAGTGTGAAATTCCTTGCATTTCATCCTGTATCCAACACTTTTGTGCACAATGTACAGCCCGTTTCTGAAAATTTATGAAAACCGTGAATGGACAAAATGAAAATATTTTTCTATAATGGAGCCATCAAGAGCGGCCGCCGGGATGAGAGGCCGCCGCATGTGAAGCATTGAATGCGAAGGAGAAACGATTATGAAAAACTGTATTTCCCGCCGTTCGTTCCTGAAGGCCGCTGGCGTTCTGGGTGCAGCCGGCGCTCTGGCCGCCTGCGGCGGTTCTTCCGCTTCCACCTCGACCGCTGCTTCTTCCACCGCAAGTTCCGCTGCAGCATCCACTGCAGCCGGCGGCGCAACCAGCATCAAGCTGTGGACATACCCCATCGGCGGCTGGGGCAATGACGAGACCGTTCAGAACCTCGTTTCCAGCTTCAACGCCAAGTATCCTGACATCAAGGTCACTGTGGAGTATCTGGACTACACCAACGGCGACGATCAGGTGAACACCGCCATCGAGGGCGGCAGCGCACCCGACCTGATCATGGAAGGTCCCGAGCGTCTGGTTGCAAACTGGGGCGCAAAGGGCGTCATGGCTCCGCTGAACGACCTGTGGACCGATGATGCCAAGAAGGACATCTACGAGTCCGTGGAGTCCGCCTGCAAGGACGACGCCGGCAACTACTACGAGTATCCCCTGTGCATGACCGCACACTGCATGGCCGTGAACATGACCAAGGTCAAGGAAGTGGGCGCTGACCAGTACATCGATACCGACAAGCACACCTGGAGCACCGACGGCTTCCTGAAGACCGTTGATGCCCTGTACAACGGCGGTTACGAGAACGTTGCAGCCATCTACTGCGCAGGTCAGGGCGGCGACCAGGGCACCCGCGCCATCATCAACAACATGTACGGCGGCACCTTTACCGATGCAGCCCACACCAAGTACACTGCCGACTCTGCCGAGAACATCAAGGCCATTCAGGCTCTGTACGATGCAAAGGGCGTCAACTTCGATCCCTCCATCAACGGCGGCGAGGAGATCACCCTGTTCCGCAACGGCACCCTGCAGATGGCTTTCTGCTGGAACATTGCACAGCAGGCCAACAGCGACAACAACGCCGCCGGTCTGACCAACGATGGCGACGAGATCTTCCCCATGGCCTTCCCCACCGAAAGCGGCGACCCGAAGCTGTGCGGCGGCATCTGGGGCTTCGGCATCTTTGATAACGGCGACGAGACCAAGATCGAAGCAGCCAAGACCTTCATCGACTTCATCGCGGCCGACCCCGATCAGGTCAAGGACAGCGTGCTGGCTTCCACCTACTTCCCGGTCCGCACCAGCGTGGGCGACATCTACGCCGGCAACGACGTCATGAGCGAGTACAGCAAGTTCATGAACTATCTGGGCGACTACTACCAGATCACTCCGGGCTGGGCAACCGCTCGTACCGAGTGGTGGAACATGCTGCAGCGCGTCGGTTCCGGTGAGGACGTTGAATCTGCCGTCAAGACCTTTGTTGAGAACGCAAACGCAGCTGCTCAGGCATAAGCCCATCCACTCTGCCGGGGGCAGATAATTACTGATTCTTCGCCCCTTCCTCGAAGATCCCGACGAGGGAGGGGCTTTATTTGTAAAAAATGCAAAATAACATCTCGACCGGAAAGGAACGGTGATTCTTTTGGCTGCAAAAACGGCGATCAAAGAGCCCAAGCGCAGCAGTGCGCTGGTACGGCGCGAAACCTTTGCCTCCTACTGTTTCCTGCTGCCCAGCCTGATCTTCTTCCTGGGCTTCGTCATCTATCCCATGGTGCTGTGCGTGGTGACCAGCTTCTTCGATTCCACCATGAACCGTGCCGACATCTTTGTGGGGCTTGCAAACTATAAGGAACTGTTCACAGACCCCATCTTCCTGGGTGCCTTAAAGAACACCTTCATCATCGTGGTGGTGTCGGTGCCCGTCACCTGCGCCTTCTCGCTGTGGGTTTCCTCTGCCATCGTAGACCTCCCCGAGTGGGCTACCAGCCTCTTCCGCTGCGTGTTCTACCTGCCCGTCGTCACCGGCTCCGTGGCTGTTACCGTGGTGTGGAAGTGGATGTACAACAACTACTACGGCATCTTCAACTATC
>ERZ1034998.2145-NODE-2145-length-11036-cov-3.115199_pt1 | contig 11036 bp, 9 predicted proteins | sample MGYA00520621_ERZ1034998 | MGnify/ENA primary metagenome ERZ1034998 (study PRJEB33766, sample SAMN09781748) | gut metagenome | biome: gut microbiome | host: Homo sapiens | place: Madagascar | study: EMG produced TPA metagenomics assembly of the PRJNA485056 data...
CGCGAGCACCGCAGCCACTTTCTTCATCATCATTTCGTTTTGTCCTTACTGACATCAATGGCGCCGGACACGTCAGATTTTGCTGTTTGTCCGTCCGGCACCTGTTAACCGAAATCCCGGAAACCCCATTTCTCCGGGCACATCGTTTTTTCTTTTTTCGATTGCGCATCTTGAGCGCAGTTTGTGACGGATCAACCCTTTTTTCGTGACGGGTTGATGACGTTTTCTTTGTCATCGGTTTGTCACCGAAACGGCACAGTTTCGACAAAAACGCGGCATACGATCGCAGATCACACGTAAAAGACGCTTTACAAAAAAAATTGCCGGCCAAACCCCCGGCCGACCGGACAAAACACTCATGAACAACTATCAGACAAACGAAAAAAACGACATCAAGATCCACGCCGAACACGTGGACTTCTTTTACGGCAAAAAGCAGACCCTTTTTGACATCAACCTTGACTTCCGTGACCGCGAGGTGACGGCTCTGATCGGCCCTTCGGGCTGCGGCAAAAGTACGTTTTTAAGAACGCTTTCGCGCATGAACGAACTCATCCCCGACACCCACATCACGGGGAAAATCACGTTGGACGGCGATGACATCTACGCGCCTGACTTTGACGTGGTGGCGCTCAGACAGCGTGTCGGCATGGTCTTTCAGAGGCCCACGCCCTTTCCCAAATCCATTTTTGAAAACGTCGCTTATGGTCTGAGAGTTGCCGGCATCACCAACAAAACCCTCATCCGCGACAAGGTGGAGGAAAGTCTGAAGCGCGCAGCGCTTTTTGAAGAAGTCAAAGACCGTCTTAACGACAGTGCCCTGGGGCTTTCCGGCGGCCAGCAGCAGCGCCTCTGCATTGCACGTGCGTTGGCGGTTGAACCCGAAGTGCTTCTGATGGATGAGCCCTGCAGTGCTCTGGATCCGATTGCAACGCAGCGCCTTGAGGAAAGCATCCTTGAACTCAAGGAGTCGCTCTCTATCATCATCGTGACGCACAACATGCAGCAGGCGGCGCGTGTGTCGGATAAGACCGCGTTCTTCTTTATGGGGCAGTTGATTGAATTTGACGCCACCGACACGATCTTTAACCACCCGAAACTTGAAAAGACCCGCGACTACGTGAACGGCCACTTCGGTTAAGTACTTCTGCGGCCGGCAAACAACCGTGCAGGCCGCGAAAACTTTGCTAGAGTGTTTCCTTTCCGTTTTATCTTTACAAAGAAAGGTTCGGGATATATGACCATCCGCGTCTTAACCGGCATCAACACGACCGGTACGCTTCATCTCGGCAACTACTGCGGCGCCATCCGCCCCTGTATCCGCGCTTCTCACACCGAGGGCGTTGAGAGCTTTTTCTTTATGGCGGACCTCCACGCACTCATCAAGTGCCAGGATCCCTCCCGTATCGAAACAAGCCGCATGCAGATTGCGGCAAGCTGGCTTGCCGCGGGTCTTGATCCCGAAAAGGTCACCTTCTACCGCCAGAGCGATATCCCGGAAATTCCGCTTTTAAACTGGATGTTTAACTGCGTCTGCCCCAAGGGTCTCATGAACCGCGCGCACGCCTATAAGGCCATGGTGGAGGCTAACGGCGCCCAGCAGGAAGACCCGGACGTCGGTGTCTCGATGGGCCTTTTCTGCTATCCTGTTTTAATGGCCGCAGACATCCTGATGTTTAACGCCAACCGCGTCCCCGTCGGCAAAGACCAGATTCAGCACCTGGAGATGGCGCGCGATATCGCCACGCGCTTTAACAACCTCTATGGGCTCGGGCACGACTTCTTTGTGATGCCGTTTGAGCAGGTTGAAAAAGACATTCCGGTTCTGCCCGGTCTTGACGGCCGCAAGATGAGTAAGAGCTACAACAACGTGATCCCGCTTTTTGAAGGCGGCGAAAAAGCGTTGCGTGAAGCGTTAAGCCGTGTTGTCACCGACAGCAAGATGCCCGGAGAACCCAAGGACCCGGCAGGCACGGCGCTTACCCAAATCTATGACGCTTTTGCCGACGCCGGTGAGCGCGAAGTCTTCCGCAACCTTCTTACCTCCGGCATGGGCTGGGGCGACGCGAAAAATTACGTTGCCGACCGCATTGAGTCTGAAATCGGCCCGATGCGCGAGAAGTACGCCTACTACACAAGTCACCCCGATATCCTCGAGGAGATCCTGCAGGCCGGGGCTGCGAAGGCCCGCAGGATTTCAACGCCCTTTATGGAAAACTTACGGGAAGCCGTGGGTCTCAGACGCTTTCATGCCGTTAATCCGGTGGAAAAGAAGGCGGCTGCCAAAAAGGCGCAGCTCCCGGTCTTTAAGCAGTACCGTGAAAAGGACGGGAAGTTCTACTTTAAGCTCACTGCAGCTGACGGGACGCTTCTTGTCACCTCCGCCGCGTTTGACGACGGCAAGAGCGCCGGGATGGCAATCGGGGCCCTCAAAAAGGGCGACCTCTCGGTGCTTGAAACGGCGTCTTACGCAGAAGGCGCAACGGTTGACGCGGTGAAGACGGCGCTTGCGCAGCTCAAAGCCGCGGCCGAAGAAAAGTAAGCCTCACAGACGCTCACAAAAATCCCGGCTGCGTGCCGGGATTTTGTTGTCCGCAGGTTTAGCCCCAGCTTGCCTTTACGCGCCGGATCAGACGCGCATCGCGCTTGGTGGGACGGCCCTTGGCAATGGTGGACGCCGGTTCCATCGCAATCTTTCGCATTTCGCTAGCCCGCAGGCGTTTTTCTTTGGACTCATCCGTCTCGCGGTACAGGGTCTGTGCCACCGGCGCAGGCCCCCGCACAGCCGAAATCTTTTCCACAAAGATGTCGAACCGCTCGTCCCCTCTTTCCACCGTCAGACGGTCACCGGGTTTGACTTCCCGGGAGGGTTTCAAGCGCTGGTCATTGAGCCTGACGCGCCCGAGCTCCACGGCTTCCTGCGCAATCGACCGTGTTTTAAAAAAGCGCGCCGCCCAAAGCCATTTGTCGATACGAATACTTTCCAACTCTGCTGCCATGCCGCACGTTCCGTTCAAAAACCGTTTCAGAACGCGATACTAAGGCAAAACGCGGGCAGCGTCCTTCCGGCACTGATCTGCAAAAAAAAACTCAGCCCGTCTTTCCGGGATTACCGCGGACCGTTACCGGCAACCCGCTACAATGCCTCACATCCTTTTTTCAAAAACACTTTCACTCATGAGCGACTCTACATTTACTCCGTATCCGGTCAAACCCGCCGTCATTGGCGACGTTACCGTGGGAAACGGGCCGGTGCGAACCCTTGCGAGTCTGACCTCATCGACTGAAAGCGGGTTACTTGAAGAGCAGCACACCCTCGGGGAACTGCCCGTCGACATTCTCGAGTGGCGGCTCGATCATTTCGAGCAGATCACCAAGCAGTCGCTTATTTCGGCGGCGATGTCCCTGAGAGCGCACGCCAATAAGCCGATTCTGGGGACCCTGCGCACGATAAACGAAGGCGGTGCCTGCGAGATTTCGGACGAAAACTACCGGGATCTTGCGGTCTTTTTTGCGGGCACCAAGTTTTTGGACGCCATGGACTACGAAATCCGCCGCGGGGAAGCCCAGGCTGCCGCTAAGGCTGCGCACGACGCGGGCATGCCCGTCATCATGAGTTTTCACAACTTTGAAAAAACGCCCCCTGCGAAAGAAATCCGTGAGCTTTTTGCCGAGATGGCGGCCGCGGGCGCGGATATCCTCAAAATCGCCGTGATACCCAAAAAGCCCGAAGACGTGCTTCTTTTAATGCTGGAGACACTTGCCGCGCGCAAAAAGCACGGGCTCCCCATCATTTCGATCGCCATGGGCCCGATGGGGGCGGTTACCCGCGCCGCAGGGCGCCTTTTCGGCGCCGACGCAACGTTTGTCGCGGGGACCGCGGCCTCCGCGCCCGGTCAGCTAAGCGCCGAAGAGTCCGCCAAGCTCCTCCCGCTTTTTGATCCTTTTACTGCCGCCTGACGTTTCTGCCTTTTGCAAAGCACCCTCAACGCCTCTGCCCTGCATCAGGCAGCAGGCGTTTTTTCTGAGCGCCGCCAGCGCGTCTCCCTATAATTTCCGCCGCAGCCGGTATGCGTGATTTTGCGTAACGCGCCGGACAAAAAACACAAAGGAGCCCGTCCGAAACAAACCGGGCCCTTAAACCAATCGAGAGGGAGTTTTCATGACCGTCAAGACCTTTGACTTCGCCTACGGCCACGGCCGCAAGCAGTTTTCTATTGATGACGCGCACATTCTCAAAGAAGTGCGCACCGAAGAATTCCCGCCGATGACCGACGTCAAGCAGGGCATCCTTGACGCGATCTACCACCCGATCGGCTGTAAGCCCATCAACGAGATCATCAAGCCCGGGGATACCGTCGCCTTTATCTGCAACGACCCCACCCGCGTTGCCAACAGCTTTGACTTCATGCCGGTTTTGGTCAACGAATTGAATAAGCTGGGTGTCAAAGACGAAGACATGCACATCGTCTTTTCGCTCGGCACCCACCGCGACATGACGCACGAAGAAATGGTCGAAGCCGTGGGCAAGGACGTTTCCTCGCGCCTCAAGATGTACAACAGCACCTGCACCAAGCAGGAAGACTTCGAGTACTTCGGCACCACCTCGCGCGGCACCCCGGTGTGGCTTAACAAACACATCTGCCACGTCGATCACGTGATCCTCACCGGCACCATCGTGCACCACTACTTCTCCGGTTACGGCGGCGGCAGAAAGGCCATTCTCCCCGGGTGCGCCGCGATGGAAACGGTACGCGTCAATCACAGCTTTATGCTCGACAAGCACGCAGGCCTCGGGCTTACCACCGGCAACCCCTGCTACGAAGACCAGATGGAAGGCGTGGCGCTTTTCGCCAAGGGCCGCTCGCTCTTTCTCTTTAACGCGATTCTCAACGCCAAGCACCAGTTCCTCAGAATGTTCGCGGGCGACTACATCGCCGCGCACAAGGAAGCCTGCAAGTTTGTGGACGAGGTCTACGGCTGCGTCATCCCGAAGGAAGCCGACCTCGTTATCGCAAGCTGCGGCGGCTACCCCAAGGACATCAACGTCTACCAGATGCAAAAGACGATGGATAACGCGGCCTGCGCCGTGCGCGAAGGCGGCGTTGTGATTCTTCTTGCCGAATGCGAGGAAGGCTCCGGGTCCAAGGTTCTTGAAGAAACCTTTAAGAGGCTCAAGACTCCCTGCGCCATCAAGGCCGAGCTCGAAAAGGACTTCAGAATCGGCGCCAACAAGGCCTTTGCCGTGACGCGTCCGATTTCCAAAGCACGCTTCATCCTTGTGACGGCTCTGGATAAGACCCTTGCCAAAGACATGCTCTTTACGGCGGCCGTGGATACCGTGGAAGAGGCGCTCGCGCTTGCCAAGCAGTACGTGGGCGAGACGCCGAGCATCATTTTGATGCCTGAAGGGAGCCTCACCGTCCCGCGCGTTGCGAAATAATCAGACACATTCCGGGACGCGCCTGTCCGTTTGTCCCGGTATTGTCTCCAATACGGGCAAAAAGCCCATGGCGCACTGACCTCGAGGCCGGTGCGCCTTAAAGTATCAGGCAATCCTGTTTTTTCGCATTTTTCATCCATGACTTCCGGCGCTCCCTGCATCCGTTTTGACATTGACCGCGACACGCGCATCGGCATTGCCGAAGCGGTTTTCTGCGAAGGCAAACCCGAAAGGGCGCTCGTGACGCTGCTGACGCGTTTCAGTGACCCCGCGGAAAAGCCGATTCTTTTTACGCGGCTCTCAGAATCCGTCTTTGAGCGCCTCCCCGTTGCGGACACGGTGCGCGAAGCCTGCAATTACGACCCCTTATCGTGCACCGCCTGGTTTAAAACGATGCCCGCGAAAAACCCCGGGCTCAAAGCCGCGGTGGTGTCCGCGGGGACCGCTGACGGGTTTGTCGCGCGAGAAGTCACGCGAAGCCTCACCTACATGGGCTGGAAGTCAGAGCGCTTTGAAGACTGCGGTGTCGCGGGGCTCTGGCGCATTACGCAAGCGCTTCCTGCAATCAACGCATGCGACGCAGTGGTCGTCATTGCCGGGCTTGATGCGGCCCTTGCGAGTGTTCTCGGGGGACTCACCGATAAGCCGATTTTTGCGGTGCCCACATCCGTCGGTTACGGCGTGGCGCAAGGCGGAATGACTGCGATGTCGAGCATGCTCGCCTCCTGCGCGCCGGGCGTTGCGGTCATGAACATTGATAACGGCTACGGGGCTGCCTGTGCGGTAAGCCGCGTCTTCAGGGCGCTGACGAAGTCTTAATGCAACCTTTCCGGTAGCTTTCAAAATGTCGCTTCTTTTAAACCATCCGGTTCTCACCGTCCGCATTCACGCGGGGCTTAACGCGGCTTCCGTACTCGCGGGGCTTGCCGGTCTCATGCGCAGTCCCTTTTTTTCACTCACTGAACTTGCCCGGGAGAAGTTTCCTGCGCTCACGGCCGACGTTGAACTTGTCGATTCGCACGTGAACGGCATCGCGGGCGTCACCTGCCGCATCGCCTGCCCCGCGCCCGCCGGGCACGTGCACCGGTCGGTTGCCGACATCGCGCGCATGATGGATGAAAGTACGCTCTCAGCTGCCGCCCGCGAAAAGGCCGATGCCGTCTGGCAGGTGCTCGCCAAAGCCGAAGCGTCGGTACACGGCGCCAGCCCCGACAAAGTGCACTTTCACGAAGTCGGCCGCACCGCAAACGTCGTGGCCATCGGTCTTATCGCCGAACTTTTTACAACGCTTAATCCCGAAGGCTTTTTCGCAAGCGCCGTGCCGCTCGGCGACGGGTCCGTTAACTGCGCTCACGGCGCTGTCCCCAACCCCGCTCCCGCGCTTTTTGCGATGCTCGACAATGTCGCCGTCAGGGGCTTTACCGGTATCGGCGAAGCCGTGACGCCCACGGGCCTGGCGGTACTTCTGGGCCTCGGAGCCACGTTCGGAGCGTGGCCCGAGATGACCGTCAAGCGCCACGTCACGGCCTATGCCCCAGACAAGGTTTTTGCTTATTGTGCCAACGGCCTTTTGTTTGCTCTAGGTGAAAAAGCGTGACGGATACTCTGATTCCGCTGGCCCTTCAGGACGCCGTAGCCGATGCCGCGGGCGCGGACCATACGGTCTCGATTGCCTACTCCGGCGGGCTTGACAGCCGGTTTCTTGCGTTTGTGAGCAAGTTCCTCGGCTACCGCGTGCGGCTTTTGCACGTCGCAGGGCCGCACATGGCACCCTCAGAGACCGCACAGGCGGTTGCTGACGCCCGCGCCATGGGGATTGAACCGGAACTGATCACGGCCAATCCCCTGGGGATCACAGACCTTGCCAGCGCCGGCAAAAACCGTTGCTACGTCTGTAAGCACCATGTCTTTACGGAGCTTCTCGCCCGCACCACCGACAAAAAGCTCTGCGACGGCACCAACAAGGACGACCTCAGCGTCTACCGCCCCGGGCGAAAGGCCTTGGCGGAGCTCGGGATTTATTCGCCTTTGGCCAAAGCCGGGTTCGGGAAAAAGGAAATCCGTGCAACGGCAGCAAAACTCGAGATGCCCCGGCCCGATCAGGCAGCGCGCCCCTGTCTTCTGACGCGCTTTCCCTACGGCGTGATGCCCGATGAGGCGACGCTCAAACTCACGGCTGCCGCCGAAGACTGGCTCGAGGCGCAGCCCGAATGCGCACATCTGAGATTTCGCCTCAGGTTTCCCGATCCCGCACGGCCTTACCACGCAGAACTCCATGTGGAGGAAAAAAGCCTTGAAGGGCTTTCAAAAGCAACGGTGGCCGCGGTGGCTGAGCGCCTCAAAGCCCGTTTTGCTCCGGACCTTAACGATCTCACGGTGCGGGTGATGGTGAAGCTCTCGGGGTTTTACGACCGGGCCAACTGACCATCGACCATAGTCGACAATAAGCACGAACTGCGTCATATCATCGAATACAATCGATGATATGACGCAACCTGCCTGAACTCTGCCACCGTGCTTATTGATCGACTGTCGCTGCTTGAACAAATCCGCCCGTTTTACACGGACGGCCTCATCAAGATCCTCAAAGGACTGCCGCGTACCGGAAAATCATCGCTTCTGCGGCTCACTTCACGAGCCTTGTGATGTACGCCGGAACCCGGTTGCTGAGCTTCGGAAACGGCTGTTATGCCGTGCCTTTCTCCGCGCTTTGGGCGCAAAACTAAGCGCCGGCTGCTTTATAACAACCGGCGCATGGATAATTCTTAAAGGCGCTTCCGTCAGAACGGGAGTTTGAGCTCCGGATCAACGCTTAAAAGGAAATCACCGAAACGCTTTTTGATGCGCTCAAGGGCCTCAGGTGTTTCGCCTTCCACTCTGAGCACCACAACAGGCGTGGTGTTGGAAGAGCGCGCAAGCGCAAAGCCGTCCTTAAATTCCACGCGCACACCGTCAATCAGAATCACGTCTTCGGCGTCATCAAACTTGGCGGCCTTCTGCAGTTTTTCGATAAAGGCTTTGTTCGCGCCTTCTGCCATCGGAATCTGCAGTTCGGGGGTGTTGACCGCAGTCGGCAGAGCTTCCAGAACAGCAGACGCGTTTTCCGCGCGGCTCACGATCTCAAGCAAGCGCGCCCCCGCGTAGATGCCGTCATCAAATCCGGGCCAGCGGCCGTCGTTAAAGAAAAGGTGCCCGCTCATTTCACCGGCAAAGGGAGCGCCGGTTTCGCGCAGTTTTGCCTTCACAAGGGAATGCCCCGTGCAACTGATGACGGGTTTGCCGCCTCTATCCTTAATCCAGGGCACAAGGCAGCGCGTGCACTTCACGTCATAAATAATCGAAGCACCCGGATGCGACTTCAGAATATCTTCGGCAAAAAGCATCATCTGGCGGTCCGGGAAAATGATTTCACCGGACTTTGTCACAACGCCCAGGCGGTCGGCGTCGCCGTCAAACGCAAGCCCCAGTTCCGCGTCGCCCTCTTTGACGGTACGGATCAGGTCCTGGAGGTTTGCGGGTTTACTCGGATCGGGATGGTGATGCGGGAAGTTGCCGTCCACATCGAAAAAGAGCTCCGTCATGCGGCAGCCGAGTTCGGAAAAGACGCGCCGCACCACGGGGCCGGCGACGCCGTTACCGCAGTCAAAGGCAACCTTCATGGGGCGCGCGAGCTTTACGTCCGAGGTGATTTTCTTCGCGTAGGCGTCAATGACGCTCACGCGTTCAATCGCGGCGGGCGTCTCAGCGGGCTTATAACGGTTTTCGCAGATCGCGCGGTAAATGTCCTGGATGCCTTCGCCAAAGAGGGTTTTGCCCCCGAGCATCATCTTGAGGCCGTTATATTCCGGGGGATTGTGGGAGCCCGTGACCGCCACACCCGAGCCGTTTTTAAAGTAGTGCGCGGCAAAGTACAAAACCGGCGTCGGAACGCGGCCGATATCAATCACTTTCGTGCCCGCGGCGGCAATGCCCTTCATGAGGCTCTCAGAGAGTTCGGGCCCCGAAACGCGGCCGTCCCGGCCCACGCAAAGGGAGTCAATACCCGCATCGCGTGCCATCGACCCCAACACCAGCCCCACGGCATAGGTGACTTCAGGAGTGAGTGTCTTACCGACAATGCCGCGGATATCGTAGGCTTTGAAAATGCTCTTTTCGGGCGTCATAGTATTTACTACCATCATTAAAAATACGGCAAGAGCCGCTTCGTTACACGCAAAGCGGCTCAAGTCTTTCGGAGTTTGAGGAAATTACGCGGCCCCACTGACGGGCGGGCTCTCCTTTGACAGACGCTATCGTAAACGAAGGCGGTGCCGAAAACCGCACCTCTCGGTAAAAACACGTTGCCGGGAAGCGCTTTTCTTACAAATTGCCGACATTTTCTGAACCGGCGTTCAGGCGACGCCGACCCCTGCCGATTCTGAGCAGTTCTGCTCACTTCGGTTGCCGACTTGTTACAAGCCTTGAAAAAAAGGCGGATTTACAAGGCAAAACCTTTTTAAGTCGAAATCCGCGCGTTAAACTCTCAGCTTTATTGGAAAAGAAGGGAAAAACCGGCCCGCTGGCCTTTTTCCCCGACTGTGATAAACGGCCGCGCTGTGTCAGCACACAGTGCAGCCCAAAAGAAGAAAGACCGGAGTACCTTTTATGCGTACCGTTTACAGTGGCTTGGTTGATGAAAAGTTCATCGGCCAGACCGTTACCCTCTACGGGTGGGCTCACCGCCGCCGTGACCACGGCGGTGTGATCTTTATCGACCTGCGTGACCGCGAAGGTCTCGTGCAGGTTGTCTGCGATCCGGATCGTCCGGAAGTCTTTGCCACCGCCGACAAGGTCCGCAATGAATACTGCCTGAAGGTGGTCGGTCTTGTGCGTGCCCGTCCGGAAGGCACGAAGAACGATGCCCTGATTTCGGGCGGCGTGGAAGTGCTCTGCCACGACCTTGAAATTCTCAATCCCTCGCTGCCGCCTCCGTTCCAGCTCGACGACGACACTGTGAGCGAATCCGCGCGTCTTACCTACCGCGTGCTCGATCTGCGCCGTCCGCAGATGCAGAAAAACCTGAAGCTGCGCTTTAAGGTGACGCAGGCCGTGCGCCACTTCTTGGATGACCACGGCTTTATCGACGTTGAAACGCCGGTTCTCACGAAGTCCACCCCCGAAGGCGCCCGCGACTACCTTGTTCCTTCCCGCGTTCAGGACGGTATGTTCTACGCGCTGCCGCAGTCTCCGCAGCTCTTTAAGCAGATGCTGATGATCGCGGGCTTTGACCGCTACTATCAGATCGTCAAGTGCTTCCGCGACGAAGACCTGCGTGCCGACCGCCAGCCCGAATTCACCCAGATCGATATTGAAACGTCGTTCTTGGAAGAAATCGAAATCCGCGAGATGATGGAAAACCTCATCCGCTCGGTCTTTAAGAAGTGCCTCGATGTGGATCTCGTCGCTCCCGAAGCGCGCTTCCCCATCATGCCCTACGACGAAGCCATGGCGCGCTTCGGGTCCGATAAGCCCGATCTGCGCGTGAAGCTCGAACTCGTTGAAGTGACCGACATCGTCGCCAACAGCGAATTCAAGGTCTTCTCCTCGGTGAAGA
>ERZ1034998.2146-NODE-2146-length-11031-cov-4.937956_pt1 | contig 11031 bp, 10 predicted proteins | sample MGYA00520621_ERZ1034998 | MGnify/ENA primary metagenome ERZ1034998 (study PRJEB33766, sample SAMN09781748) | gut metagenome | biome: gut microbiome | host: Homo sapiens | place: Madagascar | study: EMG produced TPA metagenomics assembly of the PRJNA485056 data...
TAATATCCCTTTCCGCGCACCTTGTAACTGTTGCTGATCGTAAAATAAATGATGCAGCCGGCTCCGATGGCGACCGCCAGCACGCCGAAGATCTCCCCAAGCGTCAGAACATGGTATCTGGAAATCTTCCCCGTCTCGGAGTCATAATTGTACTGTCCCTCTGAAATGCCCTTTTCGTAGTAATTCTCCACACCGGTCAGCATGGAATGCATACAGCCATTGTAATCGCCATTGCTGATCTTCGCGTACGCGGCATCCAGGATATTGTCAATTCTGGAATCCGTCAGATACCGGATCGCAATGCCGCAGGTGGAAATCGTGATCTCACGGTTATCCATATCGATCAGTAACGCCACACCGTCTTCCTGTTCCGGCGAATGTTCATCAAAGAAATCATCCGCATAGGCGGTCGCACTTTTCCCCTGTGCATCATCTGTCGTGACCGCATAGACATTCCAGCCGGATTCTTCCATAAAGGAGGCAATCTCATCGTTCAGGTCTGAAATCTCATCTGCCGTCAGAAGTCCTGCCGCATCGTACACATAACCATCCGCTGCATCCTGCGCCGCGTCCGCCTCCGCCGCCAGTGCCGCACCGCTGCACGGAACAAGACACACCAGGCATACCAGACACCACAGGAGCGATTTTTTCATCTTCTCTACCATAAGAAATACCCTCCTAACAGTCCGAATACCAGAATGCCAAGCGCTATCAACAGACTGGTGAGCGCAAGTCTCGGGCGGTCAACCGGCAGATCACCGCAGATATTTCCATTCTGTCCGTTCATGGAATAGTAGTATACTTTTCCGTCTCTGCCCTTATATGTAATCGTCCATACCGGGAGCAGCACATACGACCAGATTTCCTTCTTCGGTGCAAAAAACGTATTCTTGACCGATACGCTGTTGTAACCGCTGATGGTATCGCGCATCAGCTTTTCCGCGCTCTCACGCATGGTGTGCTGCATCTTGCCCTGCACAGCATTCTGCTCAATATCTCTGCGCTCCGCAAGGAATCCGGAAAGGTATCCCATGTGAAAATCTTTCATCTTGTCATAGGCGTACGGCATCACACCGCTGGTAAGCTTTACATTTGCCTTCTTTAACGCATTCTCCGTCAGATTGCGAAGCGACACATCGCCCTCACGCTCCACCGCATAATACTTGGTCTCCGTGTACTGGGTATTGCCCGTCGTCCACATGCGCACACTTCTCGCATCTCCCTGCATCTTTCCCTCCAGCTCCACATCGTAGACCCAGTACGGGAAATAAACGCCTGTCATGCTCTCAATCTGCTTTTTGTCAAAAAATGCTTTCGGCACATATTTCTTCTTGCCGACAAAATCCAGGAACTTCTTCTCGGCTTCCTCTCTGCTGATCTCGAACGGAATGATCTTGTTCGGCAGATAGGTACCTTCCAGCCGCTTTCCGAGCACAACCGGATTATGGCAGTAATAGCAGAAGGTTGCCGCAGTCGTCGCGTCCGTGACAATCTCCGCACCGCAGGACGGACAGCTGTAATACACCGCCTCGCCCTCCGGCTCTCTTTCCTGCTCTCCTGCCGCCTGTCCGGTCTCTGCCTTCTCACCTGCCGCTGCCCCGGCTGCCGAGTTCGCTGCCTGCTCCTGTGCGGCAGCTTCCGGCTCCTCGCCCTGCATCGGCTTCATCGCATCCAGTTCTTCCTGCGTGAACAGCGAATTGCAGTATTCACACTTATACTTCTGTGTCGCCGGGTCAAAAATCAGTTCTCCGCCACAGTTTGGACACTTAAAACTGATAATTGCCATCGCTAGTTCCTCGCTTTCCCACAGTTGCTGCAGAATTTTCCGGTGTTCGTCTGTCCGCACTCGCACGTCCACTCACCGGATACCGGCTTTGGTTTTCCACACTCGCTGCAGAACTTTCCGGTGTTCACATGGCCGCACTCACACGTCCATTCGTCAGATACCGGCATCGGTTTTCCGCACTCGCTGCAGAACTTTCCGGTATTCACATGACCGCACTCACATGTCCAGCCTGCCTGGGTACCTGCCCCCGGTGTCTGTCCTGCCGGCACTGCGCCTGCCGCTGGCATCTGTCCTGCCGGTGCCGCGCTGCCCTGCTGCATTCCTGCATTCGCCTGCATGTCTGCCGGTGTCTGCATCGCGCCGAGTCCGGACAGCGTCTGGTTCATGGCATTCATTCCCATGCCAACTCCCATAAAGCCTGCCATGGCACCGTTCGCATTGCTTCCGGCGTCACGCACACCCTCCGTAATATTCTTGACCGCCATACCGCGCATGACGTTGAAATCGCTTCCGAGCATTGCGCCCTCATTGCGCATGTTGATCAGCTTCTGGGACTCTTCGTCATAGGAAATGCCCGCGATACCGACCTTCTGGATCTCCATACCGCGCATCTGGTTCCAATCGGCATCCAGAATGTCCTGCATGTACTTTCCCAGCTCTATCGCCTTGGAAGTCACGTAGGAAATACGTGTTCCGTCCGCCGACATCTGGTTGATTGCCGACTGCAGCGCCTCTAAAAACTCTGACAGGTACTGCTCGCCGATCTCATCGTAATTGACACGATCTTTGTTCCGCGGGATCACCTCCGCATAGAACTGCAGCGGATTCGTGATCTTGATGGAATAATTACCGTGTGCGCGCAGGAAAAGCTCTGCGTTATAAAAATTATCAAAGTAATTGATCGGGTTTCTCGTTCCAAACTTGATCCCTTTGATCTCCTGCAGATTCAGGAAATATACTTTCTGTGCCGTCGGCGTCTGTCCGCCGTACTTGATACGGTTGAACGTCTCTTTTACAGATTCTCCCAGTTCACCGTTTAGCATGGACGGCAGGGAAGAATTATCTACCTTATAATATCCCGGTTCTGCCGTGTAATCGACTACTTTTCCTCCATCCACAAGCATCATAAACTGGTTGTCATACACGTGAATCACGGAGCCATTGCTCACCGTATTGTTCGTCCCCTTGGTATTCTGTCCTCTCCGGATCAGCACACCACTCGTAAAGACGGTCTGTTCCCCCATGTCATCCGCCTCGAACACCTCGAGCCACTGATCCGCCAGTCCTCCGCTGATCGCACTACCGATTGCCTTGATAATTCCCATAACAATTCCTCCTGTTCTATTCTTTCGTTGTACTCTGACGAGTTCTTATTGGAAGTTCCTGCAAAACTTCATATGCGCAGAATCATGCGCAAAAAAATGTATTCACACATGGTGATAATCCACCTCAAAAAAACGTACCATCCGCCAGACTCTGGTGTCTACCGGTACAACCGGGCTGCCGCAGTATTCACAGATCTGCTGTCCAAGTCCCTTCATCGGCGCCCCGCAGTTCGGGCAGTTCAGCCCGAAGGCATTTCCCTCCGTCTGCTGCGCCGCATCCTGTACATAGAGCAGCTCCATATTGTACTTTGTCTGCATCTTCCGGTCTTTGTATCCCCAGATAATTTTGCCCGCTTTTTCCTTGTAGTGGTAATGCTCTACCGCACTCTGAAACGTAATCACACAGGTGCCGTTCTTTTTTTCGTAATTGGAAATCTCTGTCTGATGAATGCGGATCTGCTCATAGGTCTCACGCACTCCTGCCGCACGGTTCCCCTCGATCTGACGGCTGACCTGCTCCTTCAGTTCATCGGAAGCGCGCGCGACGCTTTCCAGATTCCCCGCCGACACTGCCTGAAGCGCCGCCACAAGCTGCTGCTGTGCGAGCGCCTCAAACTGCTCCAGATTCATTCCCGGGAAATCACGGGAAATCTGGGGTGCAAAAATCCGCGTCATGGAAGCGACCGACTTCGGTGTCTCCTCCAACATCTGTTCCTGGCGCTTATATTCCTCAATCAGACCGCCTTTTCCAAACACCCACTTTAAGGTGCGGATCACATCACTGCTCATCGTCTCCTCCAAGTCCCTTCGGGCAGCCGAGGGAGAGCCACTTCAGATATCCATTCATAAAGATATCCAGCTTGCCGTCCAGCACGCTGTCCACATTTCCGGTCTCCACACCGGTGCGGTGATCCTTCACCATCGTATACGGCTGCATGACATAGGAGCGGATCTGGTTGCCCCACCCGATCTCCGTCACTTCGCCGCGGATTCCCGCCGCCTTCTCGGCATTCTCCTGCTGCTTTAATAGGTACAGCTTTGCCTTTAACATCTGCATCGCTTTGTCCTTGTTCTGGAACTGGGAACGCTCATTCTGGCACTGTACCACAATACCGGTCGGAAGATGCGTGATACGGATCGCGGAAGACGTCTTATTGATATGCTGTCCGCCCGCACCGCTGGAGCGGTACGTATCGATCCGAAGATCATCGTCATTAATCTCCACATCCAGATCTTCCTCAATATCCGGCATGACATCGCAGGACACAAAAGAGGTCTGTCTCTTTCCCGCCGCATTGAACGGCGAGATACGCACCAGACGGTGCACACCTTTTTCTGATTTCAGATAGCCGTAGGCATTTTCTCCATTTACCTGGAATGTCACGGACTTGATGCCTGCTTCCTCTCCGTCCAGGGAGTCCAGCACTTCCACGCTGTATCCCTTGTCATCTGCCCAACGTGTATACATGCGGTAAAGCATTGCCGCCCAGTCACAGGACTCCGTACCGCCCGCGCCCGCATGAAGCGACACAATGGCATTGTCCCCATCGTACTCGCCGGACAGAAGCGTCTTTGCGCGGATGGCATCGTACGTCGCCGTAAACTCCGTCAGCATTTCCTCGATCTCCGGGATCAGCGTGGCGTCATTCTCCTCATATCCCATCTCGATCAGTGTCTCAATATCTTCAAACTGTGTCGTCAAAGAAGCATATGTGGCAACATCGTCCTTCATGCTCTTTAACTCTTTCATTTTTTTCTGGGAGGCCTCCGGATCATTCCAGAAATCCGCTGCTTCCATCTCCCTCTCTAACTCCTGGATCCGCTGTTCTTTGTTTACCAGGTCAAAGTGAATCCCTCACTTCCTGCAGCGGTTCCCTGTATGCGTTCAGGGTCACTTTAAATTGATCAAGTTCTACCACAGTTATCACCTCTTTCATTTTTTTCTATTCTTATTGTACTGGAAGCCCCGTCTTTTCGCAATCTTTTCCCACAATTTTCGCAGCGCTGTAAAAAGCAGCAGCCAGATCACCGCTCCCAGCGTATCAATACACACATCCGGGAACCGTCCGGCGCGCCCCGGGACAAACAGCTGGTGGATCTCATCGGTCGCCGCGTAAAGCGCCGCAACCGCAACCGCCGAAATCCCGCACACTTTCCAGTTACCGGAATATCCGCGCACAAAAGCGCACGCCAGCAGACAGAGTATTCCATATTCTGTCATATGCGCCAGCTTGCGCACCGGATAATCAATCCGGTCGGCATATGCCTCCATCTCGCTCTGTGTATATTCTGTTCCTGTCAGATGACTCCATGTTTCCACAATGCGGTAGGCAACCCCACCGCTGACCTGCTCCGATTCCGATGCCGGCTGTGCCGAAAACCGGAAAATCATCACCATACAAAGAAGCAGAAGTCCTCCTGTTATCACACGGTATATCCGAAGCTTCATCCCGTCTCCTCACTCCGATCAGTCGTTCTGTGTCTTCTCACTCAGCACTTCGATTGCCTTCTGCACCTGATTATCGTACTGGATCTCATACTGCTCTCCGTCCGGATCGAGATACTCATATTCCAGTTCAATGTCCGGATCGATTCCGACACCGTGGATATAGTTGCCGTTCGGCGTAAAATATTTCGCGGTTGTCAGCTTGATGGCGTCCCCGTCTTCCAGCGGGAACAGGCTCTGCACAATGCCCTTGCCGAACGTCGTCGTTCCGATCAGTGTTCCGTAGTTGTAATCCTTGATGGCTCCGGCAAAAATCTCGGAAGCGCTGGCACTGTCCTGATTGATTAACACCGCCATCGGATAGTCAAAATGCGTGTCTCCGCTGGAACGGTACTCCTCGCGGTGTCCGTTCTTATCCTCCGTGTAGACGATCAGGCCTTCCGGCAGAATATCGTCAAGAATCTGTACCACGGAATCGACAAGTCCGCCGCCGTTATAGCGAAGGTCGACCACCAGCGATGTAAGCCCTTCCCCTTCCAGTTCCGCAAGCGCCTTCTCAAACTGGTTTGCCGTATCCTTCTCAAAAGATTCAATCCGGATATAACCAATCGTATCGTTTAACATCTGTGAAGATACGCTCGGCAGCGTCACATCGGCACGCTCCACGTCAAACGAGAGATTCTCTCCGGTAGACGGGCGGTAGATCTCAAGATGTACCGTCGTCCCGGCTTCCCCGCGGATCAGCTTCACGAGATCCGTGACATCCATCGTATCCGCCTCGGTTCCGTCCACCGACAGAATTACGTCTTCGTTGCGAAGTCCCGCACTCTCAGACGGTGTTCCCTCGTAAACCTTTGTGATTGTGACCTGCATGGTATCTTTATCCTGCGCAAGCCCTGCCCCGATTCCGTAATACTGACCCGTCATGCTGACCTGCGTCTGCGCGTACTCATCCGCCGTGTAGTAAACCGAATATCTGTCATCCAGTCCCTCCAGCAGTCCCGCATACAGACCGTCCTTCAAATCCTGAACATCGGTATCTTCATAATAATACAGATCAATGTAAGCTGACAGTTCGTTGATCTTTGCCGTTGTCTTTGCATCCAGCAGGGTCGTTCCGTCCGTATCTGCCGCTGCATTGGTGATGAGTATCTGACTTCCGGTAAAGCGGCAGGTCAGATAAATGCCAAGCGCTCCGACGACCAGTGTTCCGCAGATTCCAAGAAGGATGCCGGCTCCCATTCCACGGCGTCTGCGCTCTTTTCCGCCGTCCGGCTTCTGCTCTCCGGTTGTCTCATTCTCTATCATGCCGTTTTGCATATTTTCTCTTTGTTCGTCCATAGTTTCCCTCATTTCTGTATGCTATCCGTAATAAGATATGTAAAAATTCCCTGTCCAAGGACAGGGAATTTCGGTCAATGCCTACGTGTACTTTCTCCATCAGCCGCCCAGGTAACTCCACGGGCTGACGTAACTTCCATTTAAAGAGACGCCGAAATGCAGATGGCTTCCGGTTGAAATGCCGGTACTTCCGACTTTTGCGATCACATCTCCCGCCGACACGGTCTGTCCGGGCGATACCAGCAGGGATGATGCGTGCATGTAGACGGTGTAGAGTCCTCCGCCGTGGTCGATCATCACATAATTGCCCGCCGCACTGCTGTAGGATGCCGCTGTTACCGTTCCATCCGCCGCCGCGATAATGTCCGCTCCCGCCGATGCTCCGATATCAATTCCCTTATGGTTCGACGACGCTCCCGACATCGGGGATACTCTCGTTCCATAATCGCTGGTCACCCGTGTGCTGCTCGGGCACGGCCACCGGAACGCTCCTCCGGTATACGGATGTTCCTCCACCCCGGCTGCCGCTTTCTCCGCTTCCGCTCTCTTGATCGCCGCAATCAGTTCTTCCTGCGCCTGAATCTCCGCCGCATAATAGTCGGCGTCGCTCTGCGCATCTTCAATATCTCCCGAGATGTCCGCAAGCTCCGACTCCTTCTGCCGCATCATAGCGGCAACAGTCGCTTTATTGCTCTCGACCGTCGACTTGAGTGCCTCCAGATCGGTATACTCCTGCTCCAGCTGGGCTTCCAGATTCACAATCGACTCCACGGTGTCCTGGTACTCGGTAAGCTTTTGTCTGTCATAGCTCTGTATCTGTGCGATATAATCTGCGGAATTTAAAAATTCAGAAATGTTTCTGGAAGATAAAAGCGCCTCCAGATAAGAGGTGTGCCCGTTCTCATACATGAACTGGATCCGCACTTTCATATCCGCGTACTGCTGTGCTTCCCTCTCTTTGGCTCCGGCAAGCTCGTCCTTCGTCTCCTGGATATCCTCGCTCTTTGCCGTCAGCTGATTCTCAAGATCCGTGATCCGCGCGGATATATCTATCAGCTGCTGGTTCAATTCTGTTACCTTGCTCTCGATATCACCCTTGGAATCCCTAAGATCCTCAATCGTGCTCTGCGCCTCTTTGAGCGCTTTTTCCAGCTGGGCTTTCTCGTCCTGCGCCTCCTGCAGGGATTTTGTGGAAGCGGCGTCCTCCGTCACTTTCTCTGTGGAAGCCGACGATGCCTGGATCGGTATGCCCGCCGCCAGCACCAGAATCAGTCCGAGCGCTGTTATTCTTCGTATCATTGTAAACTTCATGTGTTTCCTGTATGGCATCTTATCATTATACCCTCAAATGCTTGCGAATTGTGATGCGGCTTCCGATAAAACCGATTCCCACACCCAGAATCAATGCCACCGGGATCAGATTATGGAAAATCTCGTTCACGCTAAGGAACTTCATCATATTGCTGATAAAGCTGAACTTATCGCTGATGTACATTACAATCTTCCCGTACAATGCGTACAAAATGCCAAGCGGAATTGCCGCTCCGATCAGTCCGATTACAATACCTTCGACCACAAACGGTGCGCGCACAAAATAATCCGTCGCTCCGATCAGCTTCATGATCGCAATCTCTTCCTTGCGGACGGAGATACCGACCGTGATCGTATTGCTGATCAAAAAGACGGCAACACCGAGCAGGATCAGGATGACGCCCGCCGAGATGTACCCGATCAGACTGTTAAAGTCGGTCAGCGTGTTGGCCACCTGCTGGGACTGCTTTACTTCACGCACTCCATCGACGGACTTCAGATAGGTAACCAGCGAGTCCTGCATCGATATATCGTTCATGTAAATGGCATAGCTCGCGGAATTCGCCAGCGGGTTATCGCCGGCAAAACTTGCAGCCGCCGCTTCATTTCCCTCAAAGTACACTTCCTTGAAGCTTTCCCATGCTTCATCCGCTGAGATAAAGTCATAATGTGATACTTCCGGTCTCTCCGAAATCAGCTCCCCGATCTCCTCGATCCGCTGATCCGAGATTCCCTCATCAAACAGCACCGTCACTGCCACGCCGGACTCCGCATCCTTCACCATGGACTGGAAGTTCACGACAATCATATAGAACAGACCGAACAGGAAAATGCATGCCGTCATCGTGGCAATCGACGCCAGTGAGAACAGCTTGTTCTTCCAGATATTCACGATTCCCTGCTTAATTGTATAAAAAAACGTACTAATTCGCATAGTCGTCGTCACCTCCATCATCCAAGAAATCATCAAACAGATCATCGTCCTGTTCGACAGAGGTATCCTTACCGTAATGATCCGAAGCGGTATCGTCTACCACAACGCCTTTTTGCATCGTGATGACACGCTTATTCATCGCTTTCACAATCTCCAGATTGTGTGTTACTACAACCACCGTTGTCCCCTGCTCGTTGATCTCCTCCATCAGCTTCATAATCTCCCATGCATTATTCGCATCGAGATTACCGGTAGGCTCGTCCGCCAGCAGAATCTTCGGCTTGTTAATCAGCGCGCGCGCAATCGCCACACGCTGCTGCTCCCCTCCGGAAAGCTGTCTCGGGTATGAGCGGTATTTTGCCGCCAGTCCCACCATCGACAACAGTTTTGGAACATTTTTCTTGATGGAGCGGTTGGATTCGCCAATGACCTTTTGTGCAAAGGCTACATTGTCATAAATATTTCTATCCTTTAACAATCGGAAATCCTGAAAAACCACCCCAATGTTGCGGCGGAATTTCGGGATTTGTCTTCGTCTGATTTTATTTAATTTTCTGCCATTGATTGTAATGGTTCCCTCCGTCGGTTCCAGTTCCTTCAACAGGAGCTTGATCAGCGTCGACTTGCCCGAACCGCTGTCACCGACAACAAATACAAACTCTCCCTCCTCAATGTTAAGACTCACGTCATTAAGTGCAGGAATTCCCGCAGAGTACGACTTGCTGACATGCTCTAACTTTATCATGAAATTACCTCATTTCTGTATGCATCTCCGATGGTTCCGGAGAATCAAATGCTCTGTCCCATCCCATATAGTCTACTCAATGTATGCAGTTGTTGCAATACCCGTATGCAAATTTTAAGAATTAGTAGTCCAGAGACTCCATATACTTCATATATTTTACGACCATCAGTGCGATCTTGAACGTGATGGCATCCTCGAACACACGCAGATCCAGTCCGGTGCTCTTCTGCAGCTTATCCAGACGGTACACTAACGTGTTGCGGTGGATGTAAAGCTGTCTGGAAGTCTCTGATACGTTCAGGCTGTTCTCAAAGAACTTGTTGATCGTCGTCAGCGTCTCCTCATCGAAATCATCCGGGGACTTATTGTCAAAAATCTCCTTGATGAACATCTTGCACAGCGGAATCGGCAGCTGGTAGATCAGACGACCGATACCGAGTGTGGAGTAAGCGATTACATCCTTCTCCTCGAAGAAGATCTTGCCGACATCAAGTGCCATCCGCGCCTCCTTGTAGGATCTGGATACCTCTTTGATCTCGCCGACAATCGTTCCGTATGCCACATGAACGTCGCTGTCCGCATCCGCACGGAACAGGTTGACCATGCTCTCCGCGATCTTGTTCAGCTCCTCGTAACCTTCGTTCTCGCCGACTTCCTTCACAACGATAATATTCTTCTCGTCGACTGCTGTGACAAAATCCTTCGTCTTCGTGCCGAAGATTCCGCGGATCTTCTCCAGTTCATTGCCGTCCTTGTCGCGGTTCGTCTCCACAATGAATACCACGCGGCGCACCTCGGTGTCGATGTGAAGCTTCTTGGCACGGTTATAAATATCAACCAGCAACAGGTTGTCGAGCAGCAGGTTCTTGATAAAATTATCCTTATCGAACCGCTCCTTATATGCTACCAGAAGATTCTGGATCTGGAAACTGGCAATCTTTCCCACCATGTATACATCATCGCTGTCTCCGCTTGCCAGAAGAATATACTCAAGCTGGTGCTCATCAAATACCTTGAAAAACTGATATCCGTTCACCACCTGGCTGTCTGCCGGTGACTCCACGAACGCCTGCGCCGGCTCAATGTACTGATCCGCCTCCGGAAAAGTGGCTGCTAACACCTTCCCCTCCACATCAATAATGC
>ERZ1034998.2148-NODE-2148-length-11013-cov-4.057949_pt1 | contig 11013 bp, 10 predicted proteins | sample MGYA00520621_ERZ1034998 | MGnify/ENA primary metagenome ERZ1034998 (study PRJEB33766, sample SAMN09781748) | gut metagenome | biome: gut microbiome | host: Homo sapiens | place: Madagascar | study: EMG produced TPA metagenomics assembly of the PRJNA485056 data...
TAACGTAGAGATCCCGCAGGAGGCATTTATGAGCGTCCTCAAGCTCGATGAGGATTGATGCTATAAATTGACGGGCTTGACACACACGCATGGAGCGCGTGTATGCCGAACCAATATGATGTAAGAGAGGAGTGTGTGGCAATATGAAGAATCTGGAGTTGTATGTACACACTCCTTTTTGTGTGCGCAAATGTGAGTATTGCGATTTTCTGTCGTTTTCTGCGGACGAAAAGACGCAGGAAGCGTATGTGCAGGCGCTGCTTCAGGAAATCCGCTACTACGGCACACAGCTAAGAGACTGTGAGATCTCTACCGTCTATATCGGCGGCGGAACGCCGAGCTGGCTGTCGCAGGAGCTGATGCTTGCCATACTGGACACGATCGGCAGTTCCTTCCATATAAATAAGAAGGTGGAGGCGACGATCGAATGTAATCCGGGAACGCTTACCAAGAGCAAGCTGCTGGCGTACCGGGAGGCGGGGGTCAACCGGCTTTCCATCGGATTGCAGTCTGCCAATAACGAGGAGCTGAAACGCCTCGGAAGGATCCACACGTTTGAACAGTTCATGAAAACGTATGAGATGGCGAGGAATGCAGGGTATGGAAATATCAATATCGACCTGATGAGCGGTCTGCCATATCAGAAGGTCGAGGACTATCTGCGCTCGCTGCAGAGTGTCATCCGGATACGACCGGAGCATGTATCCGCATACTCGCTGATCATCGAAAAGGGCACACCTTTTTATGAAAAGTACAAATTCGATGCGGTAAAGCAGGAAGCCGGGATGAAGCCGGATATACTTCCGGATGAAAACGATACCTACCGGATGATCAAGCTGACGCAGCAGCTGCTTGCAGAGGCGGGCTATGCACAGTACGAGATCTCCAATTTCGCCAAGCCGGGCTACGAATGCAGGCACAATATCGGCTATTGGACGCGAGAAAACTATCTCGGAGTGGGGCTTGGGGCAGCGTCGCTTATCGATAATGTAAGATACAGCAACACAAGGGATCTGTATAAATATATAGAAGAATGTTCCAATATCTACAAAATGTCCTATGAGCCATCGGAACCGGCGCAGCTGTCGGCACCGATGCCGGAGTATATCACAAATCTCCATGCATCCGTGGAACCGATCGCGAAGCAGGCGCAGATGGAGGAGTTTATGTTCCTCGGACTTCGCATGACAGAGGGCGTGACGCGCGCACGTTTTGAGGAATGCTTTTCCATGCCGATCGAGGCAGTCTACCGGGAGGAAATCGAACAGCTTAAGGCGGAAGGACTTCTTATTGCACGGGAAGGGCGCATCGTGCTTACGGACAAGGGTCTTGACCTGTCCAATTATGCGATGGCAAAATTCCTGCGGTAGGGAAGGGATAAAAGGAGATCTATGCGGATACTTATTTGTGATGATGATAAATTGTTTTCAGAACAACTGGAGCTTTTGGTGGTTGAATATTTTCAAAAGCATAAGCTTGAACTTCCGGATATTTGTATTTTTGATAATGGAGAAGCTTTAATTGCAGATTCGGGGGCGAAGGATATTGTATTTCTTGATGTAGAAATGCCGGGGCGTAGTGGAATCTATGTAGGCAACTATCTGGCGGAGTACAATCCGAATACTATTATTTTTATAATAACATCATTTACAGAGTATTTGGATGACGCTATGCGGTTTCATGTGTTTAGATATTTAAATAAGCCTTTGGATAAAAACCGATTGTATCGAAATTTAAAGGATGCATTGTGTGAATATACAACTTGTTCTGCCAAATTTCTTGTTGAAACGAAGGAACAGGTTGTGACTCTTTTTGCAAATGAAATTATTAGTGTTGAAACACAAAATCGTGTACTTACTGTGCATTCAACGCAAGGAGATTATATTTCTATTCACTCAATGTTGTATTGGCAGAAGATATTAGTGGATGCGTGTTTTTTTCAATGTCATCGCAGCTATATCATCAATCTTTCTCATGTGCTTCAATTTGACAAGGAACTGATACAATTAACAAATAATCAGCACGCCTATTTGACAAGAAGAAAGTATTCTTCTTTTAAAAAGGCTTATATGCTTTATCTGGAGAATACGAGGTAGGGTTATGGAAGCAGTTGTGTATTTATGCATTTATTTAGTTGAGGCTTATATTTTCTATCAATACGCAGCAAATTTGTTTGAATTAAGATATTCTCAGCGAAAAACTGTTCTGGGAATATTGTCAGCGCATGCTATTATGTATGCAGTCTCCTTTTTCCACAATGCGTTTGGTAATATTTTCGTCTTTGCATTACTTTCTTGGCTGTTACTCATATGGCTATTCGGAATAAATGTTTTTAATGCACTATTTCATACAATAATTCTTTCGGTTTCAATGGTATTGTGTGAAGCCTTGGCGGCAGCTATTTTATCCGGGTATATGCCCGAAATATGGCAGAACTGGTCTCGGTATTCGGAAATGATATTTCTGGGTACGTTTAGCAAATTTTTCTATTTCATTTTTACGCAAGTATTAGCTGGCGTTCAAAGGAAAAGAGTAGTAAAACGTTTTACAGCGGACTTCGGTACATATCTGCTTATTTTGATCAGTCTATGTATAATTTCAGTTCCGTTTATTTTGTGTTTTCTTGGATGGAATCTTCCGTATTCGAGAACTTTAGAGTATGCGATCGCGATTGGATCAAGTATTATGTTTATCACACTTCTTCTTGTGTACAGTCTGTACGGCTATAACCAGAAAAAGAGCGAGGCATTTACAGACTTACAGATGCAGCTGCAGAAGGAAAAGGACGCAGCAGAGTATTATCAGGTCTTGGTTGCACAGGATGAAAAACAAAAAATAATGATTCATGATATTAAGAACCATTTGCAATCGATAGCATTATTAAATCAACAGAACGACCAGAAAAAAATTGAACAATATCTTGATGAATTATTTAAGTCTGACAGCTTGCGTCCATCTGCGCAGATTTGCAGCCATGCATTGTTGAATGCAATTCTTTGCAGATATCGTGCACAGTGCATGGAAAGAAGCATACATTTTCAGGCTGATATCCGCAGCGGATGTGTAGATTTTTTGAATGATGAGGAAATTACGGCTTTATTTTGTAATCTTCTGGACAATGCAATGGAAGCGATTGGAGATACCTCAGATAGTTTTGTTGAAGTGAGTGTGTCAAAACGAAAAAATCAACCGATAACCACTCTCGTGGTAAAAAATAGTTGCAAAGATATTCCGAGGCAAGGGAAGATGGGACAGTTCCTTACCCAAAAATCTAACCCGCAGTATCATGGCTATGGATTTCGTAGTGTGAAGCAGATTGCGTCACAACATCATGGTCATTTACAGGCATATTATGATGAGGTGGAAGCGGCATTTCATGTTATTGTAAGTTTTTATGAGTAGTACCGTGTGGGGAGTATTTTAAAGCATTCAGTTTTTTTACATAAAATCACTTGGATACTTATTATGACGCGATATCAGGAACTCAACCAAATTCTGTATGATCGCGAGATCATCATCATTACAAAGCTGAAGCATATTTTGAAGATTGAGAGGAACATCATTAGGGTGTAATTGCCCCAACAAAAGGTAATCAGGGCTTACATCTAAAGTATCGCAAATTTTGCAAAATAACTCTATGCTTGCATGCCCTTTCCCATTTTCTATCGTTGCAAGATGATTATTAGAAATTTGGAGCATTTCTGCAAATTGATTCTGTGTAATGTTTAATTCTTTTCTGCGTCTTTTTATTCTTTTTCCCATCATAGAAAAATCCAACATTGAGTTTCCTCCTTTGTATAATTGAATCTTATCAAATGGTAAGTTTTACAAGAAGAATGCGACACAGAATAATTCGCTTATAGATTATATAAAGCAGATTAAATGTTCTGCGAAAGATTATTTTTTTGGACTAATATGTGCAAATATGCCAAGTCGTTGAAATATAAGTTTATCCAAGCGGAGAGTGTCGAATAATTACTACAAATTCATTAAAATAGATACATAGCAATCAATGACAAAAACTGACAGGGGGTGAGCGTATCGAAAGAAAAATTAGTTCTGTAATGGCTATGGCAACAGAAAAGGTACTGAAAATGGTCATTAAAGCAGATGCAAATGCTGCATCTTGTTTTATGGTTTGGCAAGTAAAGGCGCCAAAAAAATTGGTGCAGTATAGGAGAAAGTAGAGATGATAGTGAGAGCAGTAACCGACTGGCTAGTTCGGCAAAATGCCATAGTGGAAGATGATAGTGAGTTATATGAATATGCGATTCAAAGCTTTGCCTATTCGGTTGCTCCGATTATATTATTGTTTGCTATCGGTATGGTTGTTGGGCAGACCCAAAGTGCGATTATGCTTAGCATTCCGTTATGCTTAATTCGCAGATATAGTGGAGGATATCATGCTCCATATGGGTGGTTATGTATAATAATATCGGTCGGAGTATTGAGTTTTTGCGTTCTCATTCAGGCGTATATGCAATGCAATATATGGCTTTTGCTATTTATGTTATTAGCTATTTTCGGTTTGTGCATTTTGAGTCCGATTGATTCTTTAAATCGACCACTTGATCAATCGGAAAAGAAGCGGTACAAGAAATGCACTATGATGATAACATTGCAATGTGCATGTGCTTATTTGGGGGCATGGTTATTGGGAAAGGAGCAAGTCGCTTGTTGCGTTGCGACAGGAATTATACTTGCTTCATTTCTTCAACTTCCATGCATTCCAAAACTACTGAAAGACCACTTGGTAGGTAAATAAGTTGTTTCGTGCATGGATGATTGACAAAAAAATGCATGGAAGATAAGTTGAAAGTAGTCATTGAATTGCTATGGATGTTATTGGTTTATTATTAACAGAGTTATTAACAAAGGAGAAAAACTATGAAAACACGAATTAAGCGAGTAATGGCAATTATGTTGGGGTGTATGGTATTGGTTGCAGGAAATAGTGTGACAGTGAAGGCTGCTTCACAAGAAAGTGGAGTTTTGGGAACAGCAGCGGTTCAGGCTTCTGTGTCAATTAGCAGTTCATCGGCAACAGCGACAACAACATGTGGCAGAAGTGCTACTATCAATGTTTCTGCAACGGTGTATTACCATTTCGGAACTGGCTATTACAAAACAACTGCAAGTAATTCCTCTTCCGGTGGTGGAACAAGTGCAACGGCGACAAAACAACTTGGGGGTGCCGATGTGATTGGAGGAAAGGGCGTGCATTATGTCGCGTTCGAGTCTTATTCATGGAATCCGACAACAACCGTTGGAGTTGTACTTGATTAGTTTAATAGTGAATTGAAATGCGGGGCACCTGATATATCAGCGTGCCCTGTAAGTAAAATGGAGGGGATATGAGAAAAGAAATACAAGCCATTGGGGTGATAGCACTTATTCTTATAATGACAGGATGTGGGCAAGCAAATTTAGGAAATAGTTATAACGAAGGAACAGATCATCAGTATATGTATGATGAACGAATCGGTTTTTTACACAAGCAGGCAAAAGGAGAAAATGGATATTTCTTTTATCATGATAATTTTTTATATTATCGAGATTCAATGACAGAGGAGCTTATTCCTTTGTGTAATCGTGTGGACTGCCTGCATGATGAAGAGACGGATATGGATAGGCGGGTTACTTGTAATGCTTATGTAGGATACGAGACCGGCTCTGATTATCCTGCGGATGTTGGAATAAGCTACTATGATGGATATTTGTATTTTATTGCAGAAGACACACCATCGCATAGCTGTCTGCAAAGAATAAAGGAAGATGGAACAAATCGGGAGAAAGTGTATGATTTCGGGGATGCCGTTTTATATGGGTGGTGCATTCACAGAGGAGCGCTGTATTATTCAGAGCAAACATACACAACAGAAGAGATTTTTAAAATTAACAAGCTTACGCTTAGCGGAAAGAAAAAGCTGGAAACGATTTATGAACCGGATAGGGATAATGTAACGGTATACTCGTTAGGTGCGAGAATTACAGCTTATGGAGATTATGTTTACTTTTCTTCTGTTGGAACAAAAGGAAATTCACAGGATGAGATAACACAAGAAAATTACGCGGACTATGCATTTGATCTTACCTACGCATACAATATGGGAAATGGCGAACTAAGCGAAATTAAGGCACCAGATACGCAGAAAAATACATATTTGGGACAGGTTTCTTTTTGGAAAGATCATCTGGTATTTGTGGAAAATACATGGGGAGAGGATTGGACAGGTAAATCAAACCTATATATTGCAGATTTAGATGGACAAAATGCAGAGAAACTTTTGGAAACAGAAGGTGGAATGTATGTAGATAGTGATGGTACATATCTGTACCTGAATAACGAAGGTAGATATTCATCTGGAGTTGATGAGGCACAAAAATATTGGGTATATGGAGATAATATGGAATTGGTAGACTCTTTTCAAGTGAGCAGACCTAGATTTAACAGCATGCCAGTAGGAGATGAGAATGGATTGTGTTATTGTGCGGATGATGAAAATGTATGGCGTTTGATACAGTTTGACAAGTCTGACATTGGTACGATAAACGGGGAAGAATTGTCAGGTAAGGTATTGGCGGAGCGTAAAAAAATTGTGGTTGAATGAGCTGTGAATACCATAACATGTATGCGAGGAGTAATGTATGAAATTTGAATGCATGAAGCTAATGCGAAGAAAGGTTTTTTTGGTATTGACTCTTGGTCTGTTGGTGGGAAATGCCCTACTTATTTATATTCGGGAATATACACAGGAACGATATCACGTTGTCTATGAAAGACGTAGCCAGTATGAACAATTTCTCGCCGGAGATGATTCGGTGGAGGGGGCAGATGTATATGCTGCGGAGGAAGCAAAACAGGAGACTTATATTGAAAGTTATCCTCAATTCTTAAGCGGAATGAAGCAGCGCGTCGAAACGCAGAAAAAATTGGAAATATATGAGGCGGATAGCTACGCCTCCCGTAATTTGGAAAAAAGTTATGAAGATTATCAAAGGCTAAGTGGAATTAGCTTGGAAAAGGGAAACAATTATGGAATTGAGGCATACAGCGGATATCATATGGGAATTGTTTTCGTTTTCTGCTTCCTGCTTATCAGTGTGTATTATATGGTGTACGAGGAACGTGGGAAAGGCTTGTTTTTACTGACGAAGGGAACTAAGAACGGACATGTAGTTTTCATTGCAAGAAAAGGTCTGGTATTATGCATGTTATGTGGAATATACACCTTGGCACAGGGGCTGATAACGATAGCTCTATTTGCCTATTGGTATGGATTCGGCACCTTACAGCGCAGCATACAATCAGTCCCGCAGTTTCGCAACTGCCCATATCGGATAAACATCTGGATGGCGGTGGTAGGACAGACCGGTATCAGAATATTGGTTGCAGTTGTTCTAACCGCAGTTGTTTATTTGATCGGCATTTGTATAAGAAATGAAGTGTTGGCGCTTGTACTGTCAGCAGGAATTTTAGGCTTGCTTTATATCAGTAGTACAGTTTTTTCTTTGTATGGTTCAGTAAATGGTGTGCGTTGCATCAACCCATTTTTTGTATGGAGTATAGATAATACATTTGGAACGTATTTAAATCTGAATTTGTTCGGATTCCCGGTAGGAAAGAATGTGGCTGCAGCAGCTATGGGATTGGCGGTTGTAGTGATTGCTTGTATTGTAGGCGCATATGTATTTCACAGAAGCTGCCAGATCCGCTCGAAAAGCCGTTTAGAGAAATTTTTATATTATATAAGGAAAAAGACGGCATGGCGGTGGCAGCATACGAGTTTGTTCCGTTTTGAACTATCAAAGCTTATGATTGGTCAGAAGCGGATTATAGTGCTTTTGCTTTTGGGAATGTGGTGTGTATATTCCGTTTGGTCAGTGCATACTGTTCATTTTTATCCGACTGCAGAATTGATGTCATATCATAATTTCATGAAGAATATTCATGGTCGGATTACGGATGAAAGTCTTGCTTATGTAGAGACACAGATTACGAATATTGATGAACTGTATAATCAGATCGAAGTGGCTATGCAAGGGGATACAGAGAAAAATGCACCTTATATCATGAATTTGCAGCATGAACTGCAAATTAAAGAGGATGCAGTGCGGCGGCTGCAGAATCAACGGGACAATTTATTCGCCCAAAAAGGAAGTATATATGATAAATATTTTGTGGACGAGGTTGCATATAATGACATCTGGCAGGATGTAACCGGAGAACTTGTGAGATGGTTTGTGTGTGCTGGTTCGATTATGTTTCTGCTCTGTGGCATTTTCGCGTTTGATGAAAAGAAAGGAATTTCGCCTCTTTTGTCTGCAACGGTTAATGGAAGAAGGACGCTTGAAAGACAACAAAAGCGAGCAGGGTGGTTTGGTGCATGCATGTTGATTGCCCTGACGGAAATACCGATACTTTATGAGTATTGGCATATTGATGGTTTTTCCTGCTTGCAGCACAGACTATCTGATTTTTGGATGCTTTCTATGTCGGGAAGTTTTACGATTGGCGCATTTATTGCAGTGACAATGTTCTTTCAGATAATTTCACTTTTATTTGTCACATATGCAGGGATGAAGTTAGCATTGTTTGTAAAAAACGAGATTGTTTCCTGCGTGATAGGAATTGGGATACTTGGTTGTGCATTCTTTATATTATATATAACACAGAAAGATTTTACAGGGCTGATATTGAGCATACAGATGTAAGGAAAGGAGCCATATGGAACTGGAATTGAAATCTGTTAGCAAGAGTTACCAAAAGGGACAGAAGATAGCGGTTGATGATTTTTCAATGAAATTTGAAACGGGAGTGTATGGGCTGCTTGGACCAAATGGAGCTGGAAAAAGTACGCTGATGAATATGATTACCGATAATCTGAAGCCAGATAAGGGAACTATTTGCTATAATGGAACGTCTATTTTAACGCTGGGGGCAGAATACAGGAATTTACTTGGCTATATGCCACAGCAGCAGAATCTGTATGATGATTTTTCCGGGGAGGAATTTTTATGGTATATGGCATCTCTAAAGGGAATGAAAAAATGTGATGCAGCAGAACAGATAGAGATGCTTCTTAAGATCGTAAACCTTTCGGATGAAAGGTATAAAAAACTTAAAGCTTACTCCGGGGGCATGCGACAGAGAATTTTGATTGCGCAGGCACTGTTAAATAATCCGTCCATCCTTATTCTTGATGAACCGACGGCGGGACTTGATCCCAAAGAGCGTATTCGCATTAGAAATTTTATAAGTGAGATGGCAAAAGATAAAATTGTACTTTTAGCAACGCATGTAGTATCGGATATAGAATATATTGCCCGTGAAATTTTAATTATGCAAAATGGACACATTGTGAAAAGCGGAACACCGGAAAAACTACTTCAATCAATGGAACATAAGGTGTTTGAAGTTTTGGTTAACGAAGAAGAGAAAAGGTGGTATGAAAACCAAAATTACCGTATTGCAAATGTTATGTATGCAGGAGAGGGTACATGCCTTCGTATTGTGTCAGATGAGAAACCAACCAAGGGAACCGTGCAGGAGTCGCGTCCAAGCTTGGAAGATGTATATTTGTATTTGGTATAGAGATATAGTAGTAAATAAAAATTATAAAATAAGTATAAAATAGCACCGGGGTGTTGACAAAGAATACCCTTGGTGCTATTTTAATTACAGATGTTAGCACTCCTATTAAATGAGTGCTAACACATTGAAGCGAATTGACGAGAACAAAGAGCAGGTGAGAGATAAGTGGGAGCACTTGATGAAGAATTAAGCGAACGCAAAATAAAAATCTTAGATGCTATTATCCGTAACTACTTAGAGACGGGAGAGCCGGTTGGTTCACGAACGATCTCCAAGTACACAGATCTGAACTTAAGTTCTGCAACGATTCGCAATGAGATGTCGGATCTCGAAGAACTGGGTTACATCGTTCAGCCGCATACATCGGCAGGACGTATTCCTTCCGACAAGGGCTATCGCCTGTATGTGGATCATCTGATGGCGGAGAAGGATCGTGAGGTCACGGAGATGAAGGAGTTTGTCATCGAAAAGACCGAGAAGATGGAGCGGGTATTAAAGCAGGTTGCCAAGATGCTTGCGAACAATACCAACTACGCAACACTCGTTACCGCATCCTCCACCAACCGGATCAAGTTCATCCAGTTATCACAGGTGGTAGACGATCAGATCCTTGCAGTGGTTGTGATGAACAACAACATTGTTAAGAATCAGATCATCCATGTGACGGATACGATTGACAATGAGACGCTTTTGAAGCTGAATATCCTATTGAACACAAGCCTTAACGGGCAGGCAATACAGGATATCAACCTTGCTACCATCACCAAGCTGAAGGAGCAGGCGGGCAGCCATAGCGTGATCGTTGGAGAGGTGATCGACGCACTGGCAGAGATCTTGAGTGAGGATGAGAATCTTGAGATCTACACAAGCGGCGCAACCAACATTTTAAAGTATCCGGAGCTTTCCGATTCCGGGCAGGCGACGAATTTGCTATCTGCATTTGAGGAAAAGGAAGAATTGGCCAGTCTGGTCTCTGAATCCCTGAACAATGAAGAAACAGGAATTCAGGTTTATATAGGAAATGAAGCTCCCGTTCAGACCATGAAGGATTGCAGCGTAGTAACCGCAACCTATGAATTGGGAGAGGGCGTTAAGGGAACGATTGGTATTATCGGACCGAAACGAATGGATTACGAGAAAGTCATGGACAATCTGAGGCATCTAAAGAACCAGTTGGATGGAATCTTTGATAAATCAGAGAATGGTTCGTAGAAAGGTGGGAATAAAGTGGCAGAAGACAAACAGCAGGACATCGCAGAGGAGCTCGAGGAAACTGTCTCAGAAGAAAATGAGGATTTAGCGGATACCTCCGAGGCAGAGGAGGAAAGCACAGAGAGTGCAGACACCTCTGAGGAGGTTGCAGAAGCCGAAGATACAGAGGCGGAGGAAGCCGAAGGAGCATCTGATAAGAAGGAAGG
>ERZ1034998.2149-NODE-2149-length-11008-cov-4.859582_pt1 | contig 11008 bp, 8 predicted proteins | sample MGYA00520621_ERZ1034998 | MGnify/ENA primary metagenome ERZ1034998 (study PRJEB33766, sample SAMN09781748) | gut metagenome | biome: gut microbiome | host: Homo sapiens | place: Madagascar | study: EMG produced TPA metagenomics assembly of the PRJNA485056 data...
TTACACACGAAAAACGCAAGAATGTTCTGATTCTTCGTATGCGCGATGTCCCGGCGATGGATATCACCGGGCTGGAATCGCTGGAAGAGGCATACAAGACATGCCAGAAGAAGGGCATCCACTTACTGCTCTCCCACGTGAACGAACAGCCACGTCATGTAATGGAAAAAGCCGGCTTCGTAGAGAAACTCGGCGAAGAGAACTTCTGCGAGAACATCGATGTTGCATTAGCAAAAGCGGCAACGTTTGAAAATTAGATTTAGCACCCGAAAAAAAGCTTCGATTGCATCTGCGTGTGCGGGATAATCCCTATCACAGCAGACTTCAATCGAAGCTTTTTTGTTAGATAATTACGTGGGTCTTTTTCATCACATCCTGCAGGATTTTCAGGTTCTGCATTGTATCCTCAGTCTCCAGTGAATGGTTGGCATTCTCGTAGACGTGCATTTGGACGCCCTGCGCTTCACTCATCCGGATCACCGCAGGCACATCACTCCACGGATCAGCCGTCCCGATAAATGCAACCGCATGCTTCGGTGCAAAGGTATAGGTTGCTTCAAGCGGCGTGTATAAGATATGACGGATTTCTACTGCCGTTCCCGCTTCTTCCAGCTTCTGTGCATAGGCAGATGCGATAATCGTGCCAACGCTCTTCGATACAAACAACACTTCTGCATACGCCGTAAAATCAACCCCGGCAAGCTGTTCTTCCGCCTGTGCATACAATGCATGGAAAGCCGCCTCCATCTTCGCTTTGTTCCCGCGGATATTTCCCGCCTGATAATCATACTTCAACGCAATCAATTCATAGCCTGCCTCACCCGCCAGCTTCCGGCTGTAATATAGAAGCGGCTTGTCCGCATGGTATCCGATTCCCGGGAAAAATATTGCTAATTTCTTCATAATTTTTTCGCTTATCATCTATGCATTTCTTCCAAGCTCAAATGCTTTGTGGTTTAAAGCACGGAACTTCTCTGCAACGATTGCATCGATTGCTTCCTCCCATGCAGCTTCCGGAATCTCTGGAAAATACTTGGAAAGTCTTCCCATGAGTGCAATATTGACTGCCTTTGCAGAACCTGCCTCCTCTGCGATGGAAAGAAAGTCTTTCGCGTCCACATTCGCACCAGCTGCTTCCATCTTAGAGACAAGCTCCTGTGGATACTCCGCAGCACCTGTGATAACCGGCATCGGTTCCACTTCCTGTGTATTCACGATAATCTGTCCGCCCTTCTTCAGGTAAGAGATCCATCTTGCTGCTTCCAGTTTCTCAAATGCAACAATCGCATCTGCCTCGCCCTTGTCAATCACTGGCGAATACACCTTCTCACCGTATCTTACATATGTGACAACGCTTCCGCCACGCTGGCTCATACCATGTACCTCGGAAACCTTCACATCAAAATTCTGCTCTAACAGCACATGTCCCAAAATCTTGCTGGCAAGCAACGTACCCTGTCCGCCGACACCGACGATCATAATATTCTTTGTTTCCATCTTACTTGCCCTCCTTTGCTGCCGGACACAATGCGCCGAATTTACACATCTGTGTACATACTTCACAACCAATACACAATGTCGTATCAATCACTGCCTTCTTATCCCGCACAGAAATCGCAGGACAGCCAATCTTCATACACATCTTACAGCCGACACATTTGTCAGTGTTTACCTTGATTGGCGGCTTATGTACCGTACCCTTGATCATAACACATGGACGGCGGCTGATGATGATACTTGGCTCTTCTGCGGCAAGCTCTTCCTTCACGACACGCTCCACCTCGGCGAGATCGTATGGATCAACAACCGTGACACGGTTAAATCCAAGTGCCGCACAGAGTGCTTCGAGATTTACCTTTCCGGCCGGCTCGCCACGCAGATTCTTACCGGTTGTCGGGTTCTGCTGATGTCCGGTCATACCTGTGATCGAATTATCCAGAATAATCACAGTTGAATTACTCATATTGTAAGCGATATCTGTAATACCGGTAATACCGGAATGGATAAATGTCGAATCGCCGATTACGCCGACGCTCATCTTCTCGCCCTGTTCACCCATCGCTTTATTAAAGCCATGCAGACCGGAGCAGGACGCACCCATGCAGACATTTAAGTCCATCGCATTTAACGGTGCCACGGCACCCAATGTATAACATCCGATATCTCCATAGACCATACACTTTAACTTCGAAAGAATATAGAAGATTCCACGGTGTGGACAGCCCGCACACATAACCGGTGGACGTCCCGGAATCTCATCGGCAATCGTCAGCTCTTCCGGCGCATCTCCGCCAAGTGCTGTACGCACCAGATTCTGTGAGAACTCACCACAGATCGGGAATGTCTCTTTGCCGACAACCTCTAATCCAAGCTTTCTGCAGTGGTTCTCGATAAATGGATCTAACTCCTCTAAGACAACAACCTTGTCCACATGCTCAGCGAAATCTAAAATCAACTTCTCCGGAAGCGGCCAGATCATACCAAGTTTCAGATAACTTGCATTGTCCCCATACACTTCCTTTGCATACTGATACGATGTGGAGCTTGTGATAAATCCGATTGATGTATCGCCCATCTCCACACGGTTTAAGTCGCAATCCTCTGCAAATGCGATCAGATCCTTTGTACGTTGTTCCACGCGCACATGTGCATCGCGGGAATTCTTTGTCATCATAACCTTTGTCGGATCCTTCTTGTAAGGAACCTGCTCCGGAACAATCCGTTCCTCTGTATTTACAACGCTCTGCGAATGCGCTACACGTGTGCACATCTTAAGGAATACAGGTGTATTGAACTTCTCCGATAATTCATACGCACGCTTTGCAAATATGCGTGCCTCCTCCGAATCTGCCGGCTCTAACATCGGCACCTTTGCAGCCTCTGCATAGTGTCTCGAGTCCTGCTCATTCTGGGAAGAATGCATACCCGGATCATCTGCCACGCAGACAACCAGACCAGCATTTAATCCCTGATAAGAGATTGTGAACAGTGGATCGGCTGCCACATTCAATCCAACATGCTTCATCGCCGTTGCACTTCTGACTCCACCCAGACTCGCACCGTGTGCCACTTCCATAGCCACCTTCTCATTCGGTGCCCATTCACAATAAATCTCATCATATAAAGCGGCTTCCTCTGTGATCTCTGTACTCGGTGTACCCGGATAACTGGAAATCACTTTGCATCCGGCTTCGTACAGACCGCGTGCAAGCGCCTTGTTTCCCAACATCAATTCTTTCATTTATAATTTACTCCTTTATCCTTATGCCTCATTTTCCTTCTCGACCAGTTTGTCTGCGCCGTACATCTCACGCAGCTTCGGCTTCTCGATCTTGCCGGTCGCATTTCGCGGAATCTCATGGAAGATAATCTGCTTCGGCCGCTTATATCTCGGAAGTTCCAGACAGAAATTCTCGATTTCTTCCTCGGTACATGTCATGCCATCCTTGATCTCAATGATGGCGGCTGTCTTCTCGCCCAGCCGGCGGTCCGGAAGTCCAATGACTGCCACATCCTTGATCTTATCATACTTACGCAGGAAATCTTCGATCTGTACCGGATAGATGTTCTCTCCTCCACTGACGATGACATCTTTCTTTCGGTCAACAAGGAAATAAAATCCATCCTCATCCTGTCTTGCCATATCTCCGGTGAACAACCAGCCGTCCCTGATCGTCTCCGCGGTGGCTTCCTCATTTCTGTAATAGCAAGTCATCACGCCCGGTCCCTTGACACAGAGTTCTCCGACTTCACCCTGTGGCACGGTCACGCCGTTCTCGTCCACAATCTTACATTCCCAGCGATAGCCCGGCACACCAATGGCTCCGACCTTATGGATATTCTCCACACCCAGATGCACACAGCCAGGGCCTGTCGACTCGGAAAGACCATAGTTCGTATCATACTGGTGATGCGGGAAATATTCTTTCCAGCGCTTGATTAGCGATGGCGGTACCGGCTGTGCACCGATATGCATAAGCCGCCACTGCGAAAGCTCATAATCCTCTAACTTCAGGTCCCCGCGGTCTAACGCGTCCAGAATATCCTGCGCCCACGGAACGAGCAGCCAGACGATCGTACAATGCTCGCTCGACACAGCGGAGAGAATTGTCTCCGGCTTCGTACCCTTTAAGAGCACAGCCTTGCTGCCTGCCACCAGACTTCCCATCCAGTGGAACTTCGCACCGGTGTGGTAAAGTGGCGGGATACACAAAAACGTATCGTCCCGGCTCGTGCCGTGATGCTTCTGCTCCATCTGCGCGGCCTGTGTTAGGCTCTGGTGTTTATGTAAAATTGCCTTCGGAAATCCGGTCGTTCCGGACGAAAAATAAATTGCTCCGAAATCATCCTCTGTGATCTCCACATTTGGCGCATGGCTCGAACAGTCTGCCACAAGCTGATGATAACTCTCTGCGAATTCCGGACAGTTATCCCCGACATAGATCAACAATCTTCCCTTGGAAAGCCGCTCTGCATTTGTCTCGATTCGTCCGATGAACGCCGGACCAAACACGATCATATCAACCTCTGCCAGCTCTGCACAATATAGAATCTCTTCTGCATCATACCGGAAATTAAACGGTACAGCGATGGCTCCTGTCTTCAGGACACCGAAATAAATCGGCAACCATTCCAGACAGTTATACATCAGGATTGCGACCTTATCACCCTTCTTGATACCTCTTCCAATCAACATATTCGCAAAACGGTTTGCCTTCTCATCGAAGACACTCCATGTAATCTCTCTTCGATACGGTTCAAATCTCGATGGCTGTATCAGCTCGAACTCCTTCCATGAAGTTCTTCTCGTATCCGGTTCATCCGGATTCAATTCCACCAGTGCAACCTCATCCGGGTACAATCTGGCATTTCTCTCTAGGTACTCTGTAACTGGCATTTTCTCCTGTAACTCCTTATTTAATATATTTTCGCACAGTCTCAACCAGTTTCTGTGCTAACACCGGTTTTTCAAGCTGTGCTTTCATCCCAATTTGTTCTTCCCGGAAATCTTCCGCATAAATGGAGCTTGTCAAAGCAACCACCGGAACATCTTTTCCATCGGTTCTTCCGAGATTCCGGATGCCCATAACTGCTTCATATCCACTGATTCCCGGCAGTCCCATATCCATTAATATGATTTTATAATGATCCTGAGGCGAGCGTCCAAACATCGCAACCGCATCCTCCCCATTAATCGCACGTTCCACGACCAATCCGTGATCAATCAGCACCCGTTCTTCCACAGCTGCTGTCATATCATTATCATCCACCAGCAAAACATGTTCTCCGGAAAAAGCAGGTCCATATGTCCGTATATTTTCCCATGTGAAACTTGGAATCCCCTCTGTTTCGGAACCATCTTCTTTTCCATATAGAAGTTTTAAATATATCGTTATCTTGGTTCCTTTTCCGCATGTCGAATCCACCTCAATTTCTCCATTCATCAGACGGACAAGATTCTGGACAATCATCAATCCAAGTCCTGCCCCATCCACCTCTTCAATCCGATTGGAATGCTCGCGGGCAAATGGTTCAAACATGACTTCGCAGAATTCTTTTGACATGCCAACCCCATTATCCTGTATGTAGATCTCAAATTCCCCATATTGTGCATCTACCGGTTGTTCTTTTATCCCAAGAAATATTTCTCCTCTGTATGGGGTATAATCAATCGCATTCTGTAACAGATTCACCAGAATCTGCTGCAGTTTCTGGATATCTCCGATGATATATTTATGATACAGCTGTGCCATATCCACATGCAACGTATGCCCCCGCATCCGTAGAGACGGACGCACAATCTCAGCGACACTTTCCCATAGTTTCCAGACATCTGTCTGTTGCATCTGCAATGTCAGTTTTCCTTCCTGCATCTCATTCATCCGGTTCATCTGCCGCACCATGCGGAAGATTGCCTTCGCTGACATGGATATTTCCTCCATGCATTGCATCACCCGGTCCGGATTTGAGCTGAATGTCTTGGCAACTGCTGCATTTCCAACAATCATATTAATGGGCATCTGCAGATGTTCACTCAGATTTTTTGAAAATAAATTTTTAATTTTATAAGCCTGCTCACTTTGCAGGTGCGCATCCCAGATTGCTTCCTGTTGCTGCAGTTGTCTCGCCTTTGCGCTATCAACGCCCATGTGAAACCAGTTGACCACCACCGGCAGATTGTCCCGCCATGACACAACCTTGAACTCATCCCGCCTCCATGTATTTTCTCCTGCAACAATGACATATTCCATCTCGACACAGTCACGTTTACTCAATGCCTTTGTCAGATTGTCACGTGAACAGAACATCTGACGGTCTGCCTGATATTCCGGTGCAATCAGTTCCTGCAGCTGCATAAGCTGTTCGTCATATGTGCAATTCCTTGGTATCGGGATACCAAGTTTTCCCACATTATCAAGTAGCACTTCAAACGAATTATCCTCCAGATTAATCTCCTCAATCAGCAGCCATTTATCGCATACAGATGCAATTGCACGATTTAATTTTCTGTTTATTTCCCCTCTTGATTCCATTTTTATCCCCCTGTATATGTGTCTATCTGTAGAAGACAGCCCAAAAATAAGTGCCATCTTTGGCACGCGCCACACTGACACCCATGTATTCACACGAATCCAAATTCACTTTCCCCTGATTTTCCGTATTGATTTGCAAAACATATGTATCCAGCGCCCGCTTGACATTTTCCACGGATTCTTTGAATGTAAATGTATACATCACCCACCCCGTATTTGGGATTTTGTAATTTTCAAGCGCATGATTTCCAATCTCTGAAAGTCCGCTGCTTAACTCGTCGCTGTTTGTATAATATAGTTCTGCACCCTGAGATGCAGCATACTTTGCCGCCTGTGAAAATTCATCCAGTTTTTCAAGCTTTTTCCCTTGTTTTTCATGTTTTTCCTTGCAATAATCATAAAACTCTTCTGCATATGCTTCACAGTTTTCATCATCCAGGCTGGCAGCAGCCTCTTCCACCTGCGTTGATTCTTCGGTTCCTGTAGCCGATACGGCTGCTTTCTTTTTTGCTGATACAACATACATTCCGATTCCTGCAAGCAAAAATGCCAATGTGCAGACAGCTGTTATAATCGTGCTTTTTTTGTACCGCTTTTTCTGTTCTTTCTGCATATCCGACAACATCTGTGTCACAGCAGAATTTGTAAGATCCTGCGCCTTCTGGTCAGACGGATTTCGCAGTGTTACAGGCTGGGTGACCTCTGTCCCATACAAATATTGATACAGACATGCAGCATCCGGAATTCGGTTTTCCGGAAGAACTGCAAGTCCCCACATCAGAACCGACTCTGTCTGAGGTGAGACAGCCACACCAAGCGTAGACGGAGGGACAAGTGTATCCTGATATACCCGCTCAAACGCTGGTACAATTTTTCTGCCTGTCATACAATAATAGATGGTCGCACAAATTGCATAAACATCAGAATAAGGGCCGATTACTCCATCAACTGTCAGCTGTTCTATCGGCGAATAGTACCGTTTTCCTATCAGATTTGGCTTATTTGCTTTGGGTTGACCAGATTCATCTTCCATTTCACCCATATCACGGTTTTTCACTGCTGCACCGAAATCAATCAATTTCACTTTGTTTTCAAACGTGATCATGATATTATCCGGGCTGATATCTCTATGTATAATGCCTTTCCGATGCACACCGGCAAGTGCCAATATGACCGGACGCATGATACCCAATGTCTTCTGAACAGAGAATCGTCCCCCTTGTTCATCAAGTTTTTTCTGCAATGACTCTCCCTGCACAAATTCCATAACCAGATAAGCAGTATTGTTCTCTTCAAAAAAATCATAAACATTTACAACGCCTGCCTGGTTATCGAGCGTCGCTAACGCACGCCCTTCCTCAATAAACCTTTGTTTTTCTCTCTCAAATCTCTGTGCCTGTTGTCCCTCATATGGATAGACATACGGATCATTCGGATAACGATAGCAATCTCCCTGCAGAAAGAACTCCTTAATCGCAATCTTTCGCTCTAATTTTTCATCAAACCCGCGGTAAGTAATACCAAATCCTCCTGCGCCAAGGACATGTGCATCCTGCTGATTCGGATCATTCTCGAGTTTGTACTTTCCATTGTTTAGTCTGGTATCCCCAGGAAGCCGGAAATCTCCCATATCGTCTCCCTTTTTTCACTCACTCCAAAAGCTTATCCTGTCACATTTCGACGATGCATGAAGACATGCAGGTCGTTTTTGTTCATTTTAGCACATATGCTATTAGAATTCTATCCCTTTTCTGGCTGTAATTCCCTGTTCGTATGGATGTTTTTCTTTTTTCATCTCCGTAACATAATCCGCCATGGCATAAAGCTGTTCGGATGGGTTTCTGCCGGTCAGTATAACCTCTGTATTCCCGGATATCTGTCGTAAAAACTCCACCACATTTTCTTCGCCGAGCAACTGGTTGTTCACTGCATGTAAAATCTCATCGAGCACTACGACTGCACCGATTTCATTTTCCTTATTCGTTTCCGACTGATCCTTGATCCATAGTTTTATCTGCTCCATCATCTTCGCAAAATAACTCCGCGTCGCCTCGAGTTCCCGGTCGTTCATCCGGCTTACAAACCCATAGTTTTTTTCTGCATGCAGCGTGTCTACTCCAATTTTTTTCAACATTGCAATCTCGCCGGATGTATCATCTTTCAAAAACTGCGCAAACAGCACCGGCAATCCATTTCCTGCTGCCCGCACAGCTGCTCCAATTGCCGCTGTCGTCTTCCCTTTTCCATCTCCATGATAAATCTGAACCATAGTCGTCTCCTTATTTCCAAGATAATGTTTGTCAACAAAAGACATAGATGCACAGACTTCCGGATCGATCTATGCCATACATTTACCGTTTCACAGCTGCATGATCAAAATCCGAGGATCGTATAGATTTTCTCCATATCGAGGCTTTCGCGCAGAATCTGTGCCAGCTTGTCAAACTGCTGTTCCCGGTATTCATGGATTGACAGATGTTCACTCTCCCCGCGCGTTTTTCCTTTGCGCGCATACAACAGATTGATAAACGCCTCGCGAAATGCAACCTCATCAAAGATACCATGAATATAGCTTCCCGCCACCGTTCCTGCGGCATAGCCAAGCACTTCACCGTCCGGTCCTATAACAAATGGCTGCAGCACCCCATCGTTATCTGCTGCCTCCGTCCGCCCCATATGTATCTCATAACCGGCAACCTTTTCCCCGCCAAGCGATGCAAATATTCCTTCCGGCATGCCAATCCGATATGTACGGTTCTCCAGCTGTTTCTCCTCTTCGAACACCGTTGCAACCGGCAGTAATCCCATACCGCGCACACCTCCAAGTGCACTCTCCGTCTGCATCGGATCCTTCAATGCACCGCCAAGCATCTGATATCCGCCACAAATACCAAACACGATGGTGCCCTTCTTCGCCAGACGTGTAATCTTCGTTTCGAGTCCACTCTCCCGCAGCCACAGCAGATCCTGAATCGTGTTCTTCGTGCCCGGAAGTAAGATCACATCCGGTTCTCCAAGGTCTGACGGCTTTGTCACATAACGCACCGACACATCCCGTTCCATGCTAAGCGCCTGCATATCTGTGAAATTCGAGATGCGTGGAAAGCGGATCACCGACACATCGATTTCCGCCTGTATATGCGTCTCCGTAAGGCTCGATGCAAGAGAATCTTCATCCTCGATATCAACATCTGCATATGGTACGACGCCAAGCACCGGCTTACCGGCGCGTTCTTCCAGCATCGCAATACCCGGATCTAAGATTTTCTTATCTCCCCGGAATTTGTTCACAATCAGCCCCTTGATCCGGTCCTGTTCTTCGGGTTCTAAAAGCATCACCGTACCGATTAACTGTGCAAATACACCCCCTCGGTCGATGTCGCCAACTAAAAGCACCGGCGCATCTGCAATCTTCGCCATTCCCATATTCACGATATCGTCCTGTTTCAGATTGATTTCCGCCGGACTTCCCGCACCCTCGATCACAATGATATCATGTTTTGCCGCTAGCTGTTCGTAGCTTTCCCGGATCACCGGAATATATTCCTTTTTCTTCGCGAAATAATCCATCGCCCGCATATTTCCTACGACCTGTCCCTGCACGATTACCTGCGACCCCATATCGGTCGTCGGCTTCAGCAGAATCGGGTTCATCCGTACAGATGGTTCCACGCCTGCCGCCATCGCTTGTACGACCTGTGCACGTCCCATCTCTAACCCTTCCTTTGTCACATAGGAGTTTAACGCCATGTTCTGGGATTTGAATGGTGCAACCTTGTAGCCATCCTGTTTGAATATGCGGCAAAGTCCTGCCGCGATAAGGGATTTTCCCGCGTTGGACATGGTGCCCTGGATCATGATTGATTTTGCCATTTTGTATCTCCTTTCACACGAACCAGCCTGCGGATGAATTCCTGATTCTCACTGTGGGAACGGATTCCAATACGGAAATATGTATCATCGAGTCCCTCAAAATCACCGCACGCACGAATCAAAACACCCACTTCAAGCATCCGCTCTTTCAAGTCCGGTTCATCGCGGAATAACAGGAAATTCCCATATCCATCATACACTTCCGCAACCAGCTCACGTAGCCTCGGCACAAGATACGCGCGTTCCGCCTGCAGGTTCTCCCGTGTCTTCGCCAGATACTCTGTATCCGATAATGCCGCGATGCCTGCCATCTGTGCGGGAATCGATGTATTCCACGGCTGAAGCTTCGCACGAATCCTCGACTGCAACTCTGTATCCCCGCAAGCCAGATACCCAAGTCGAAGTCCTGCCATACAGTAAATCTTCGTGAATGCACGGAGCACTAACAACCGCGGATGTCTCGCCAGATAAGGCAGCATACTATACGAAGCTTTCTCCTCTAAAAATGGCAGGAAACATTCATCCACACAGACATACGCCTGCATTGTTTCCGCCTTCGCAAGCACGCGCAGGATCTGTTCCCGCGTAAACAATGTTCCGGT
>ERZ1034998.2150-NODE-2150-length-11007-cov-5.018353_pt1 | contig 11007 bp, 8 predicted proteins | sample MGYA00520621_ERZ1034998 | MGnify/ENA primary metagenome ERZ1034998 (study PRJEB33766, sample SAMN09781748) | gut metagenome | biome: gut microbiome | host: Homo sapiens | place: Madagascar | study: EMG produced TPA metagenomics assembly of the PRJNA485056 data...
CAACGTAAGTTAATTTTTCACAAAGGGGCATAGTTCCCGAAGATACATATGTATTTGTGACTAAGTAGAAAAATGTCAGCTCTAATGTATGAGAGATACGATTTCCGATAAATAGTAAAACAGATGCCAAAACAAATGTTGATCCAATAATAGCATGTGGTTTCATAAAGACCTCCTAATATTATGGTGCATAGTTGAAATGGTAGATACAGTTAGCAGACGCTAACCACAATTCCGTTATATCACCAGACGCTACAAAAGACAACATAAAACTTTTAAAAGGACAACTTGTGCGCAACTTTATTGTCTTGTATAATGGAGCAAGGGAGAAGTGTTGAAAGCACATGATATAAGATTATCATTAGACGCTTGCCGTAAAGCGGCAGGATGTGATAAGATAGCACTATTATGGAAAAGGAGAATCCAATGGAATTATACGAATTGATTGATTTGAACGATTGTCCGCTTTGCGGCGGAGGTGCTCTGCTTGAGGAGGAGAATGGCTGTTCCTACTACGTTATGTGCATGGAATGCGGATGCCACTCCGTCAACATCGACTTCCACAACGAGGACGAGAGACGGCAGGCAGCGGAGAGAACAGCGTTACTCTGGAACACAGGCAAAGTTATTTCCAGCAGTCCGGGGGAATGATCGGGAGGCTGTGAGATATAAGTGGCTGCCACATCTGGCAGGCACAGGATAGTTACACAGAGACAGTAGTTGTTAAACAGGGAGGAAAAGTTATGTACGATTACTATGACTATGGGGATGTTTATCAGGAGGTGTTCGGGGGAAGCTCCGTGACATCGAACCTAATATCATTTGCACTGTTTGTGCTGATGATCGTTGCGTTATGGCGCATTTTTGACAAAGCCGGGGAACATGGATGGGCTTCCTTGATCCCATTTTATAAGGACTATGTTCTTTATAAAGTATCCGGTAAGAAGAATTTATTCTGGGGCTTTTTGATCTGCTCGATTTTGAACATAGGAGCGGTCGCAGCATTTGTTGTGCTGTTTTTTGTTATTGCATTCGGGGTTTTGAATACGGTAAATTATAATCCGTCCGATGATGTCCTGATGACATACGGATTTGTCGTGATCATTGCGGGACTTGTGCTTGTTGTCTGCGGAATCCTTTGTATTGTTTTCCGGGCAATGCAGTGCGCAGGGCTTGCAAAGAGCTTTGGCGTAAGCGGTGGATTTGCAGTCGGACTTTTCTTCTTACCGCATATCTTTTACAGCATTCTGGCATTTGGCAGGAACTATATGTATTATGGACCAAATGGAATGAACACCAACAATCCGTATGGAAATCCATACGGTTACAATCAGCAGTACGGACAGAATTACTATGGCCAGCAGCAGGGAATGAACCAGCAGTATTACGGCCAGCAGCAGTACAACCCGAACTACGGACAGCCACAGCAGAGCGCACCGCAGTATGATCCGAACTATGGCCAGCAGCAGTATGGTCAGCCACAGTATGATCCGAACTACGGACAGCCGCAGCAGGCAGCACCACAGTATGATCCGAACTACGGACAGCCACAGCAGGCAGCACCACAGTACGATCCGAACTACGGACAGCCACAGCAGGCAGCACCACAGTATGATCCGAACTACGGACAGCCACAGCAGAGTGCACCGCAGTATGGACAGGATTACAGCCAGCCGGAATATCCGCATTCCGACAATAATGGCGGAGATTATTCCGCACCGGAGGACTAAAGAGAAAAGAAGCAAATCACAGGAGTAAGCAGCTATGGCCAATTTCACATGTAAAGCAATAAAACAAACATTTATTACCTTATTGGAAGAACGCCCGCTAAGTGAGATCACCGTTAAGGATATTGTAGAAAAGTGTGGTATTAACCGCAATTCCTTCTACTATCATTTTCAGGATCTTCCTACACTTCTGGAGGAGATCATCAAGGAGGAGGCGGAAGGGTTTATACAGAGCTATCCATCTGTCAATTCCATGGTGGAATGCTTTGATGCGATGATTGAATTCGCATCGAAGAATAAGAAAGCAATTATGCACATTTACCGGTCAGTAAGCCGAGAGGCATTTGAACGGCATCTGATGAATGTGAGCGAGTATTTTGTCCGGCAATATATGGACACGGCATTAAAGGACGAAGAAATATCCGACAAGAATAAACAGACGATTGTCCGCTACTACAAGTGCGTATGTTTTGGTCTGACCATTGACTGGCTGAACAACGGTATGCAGGAGGAACTCGCGCAGACGGTCCGCCGGATGTTCCTTATACAGAAGGATTTTTCCAAGGAGATATCGGATTTCCTGCAGGGACAGATTTAGTGTGCCCCTGAAGCTGCCAGAGGTAATCTGCCGCAGCATTCATTCAGAAATATGAAGTACATATAACAAATATGGATTTAGATAGACACGGAACCCCTCCGTGTCTATTTTTTATTCAAAAAAGCGGGGTGTGTCTATTTTTTATACATCCGGTACAATGCTGACCGTGTGCAAAGGAATAAAAATTTTATATATTGCTATACAGGAAAACGGTTGTGACCGTAAATGTTGAAAAAAGGAGGCTTACAAAATGAAGATGCGTTCCGTACTTCCGATGAGAATAGCAAAATATGGCTACATCCTGTTATCAATCGTATTCTGTATCGCGGGAATTGCTATGCTGGTTGTTCCGGCACCACCGGAAAAGGTAATTGGCAACTTCTTCGGAATTGCCATGCTGGTATTCGGCGTTATAAAACTGATCGGATACTATTCAAAAGATCTGTTCCGGCTGGCATTTCAGTATGATCTGCAATTTGGGCTTTTGCTTCTTGCCCTTGGTATCATCACACTGATCAAGCCCGGAAATGTCATGGGCTTCATCTGCATCTCCCTTGGCATCTGCATGCTGGCAGAGAGCATGTTCAAGGTAAAGATTGCGCTTGAGGCAAAGGGATTTGGAATCCGGGTATGGTGGCTGACCTTTTCGCTGGCAATCGTAACCGGTGTTATGGGATTGGTTCTGGTATTCAGACCGTCCGATGCGATGCAGGTCATGATGGTATTGCTTGGCATTTCGTTTCTTGCCCAGGGAATCTTAAATCTGAGCGTCGCAATCAGCATGGTCAAGATTGTTAAGAACCAGGCACCAGATATTATTGATACAGATTTTTATGATATGAAGGAGGACTAAACAGATGCGTTTTTCAAAAGCGGTTGTTAAATTCCGCGTACCGATTCTGATCCTTACCGTATTGCTGATGATCCCGTCAGCGATAGGAATGGCAAAAACCCGTGTTAATTACGATATGCTGACCTATCTGCCAAGCGATATGGAAACCGTAATCGGACAGGATGAATTGTTGGAAGATTTCAACAAAGGTGCTTTTACATTTTTGATATTTGAGGATATGCCAAACAAGGATGAGGCAAAACTCAAAGAGAAGGTAGAAGCCGTAGATCATGTAGACACCGTACTCTGGTACGACTCACTTGCAGATTTATCTGTACCGATGGAGCTGTTACCGGATAAGATCTACAAAGAATTTAATACCGATCACTCAACCATGATGGCGGTATTCTTTGACACAGGAACATCCGATGACCTGACAATGGAGGCGGTAAAAGAGATCCGTTCCATCTGCGGTGAGCAGTGCTTCGTATCCGGCATGACCGCACTTGTTGTTGACTTAAAAGACCTGTGTGAGCAGGAGGAGCCGATCTACGTCGGACTCGCCGTATTGCTTGCATGTGCTGCGATGCTGCTCCTGCTGGATGGCTGGCTGATACCTTTCGTATTTCTTGCATCCATCGGCGCAATGATCCTTATCAACCTTGGAACGAACTACTTCCTCGGTGAGATCTCTTATATAACGAAAGCACTGTCGGCGGTATTGCAGCTGGCAGTTACCATGGACTACTCGATCTTCCTGTGGCACAGCTACAACGAGCAGAGAAGTCTGTACGATGACAAAAAAGACGCGATGGCAGCCGCTATCAGCAAGACACTTACCAGTGTGGTAGGAAGCTCCATCACCACCATCGCAGGCTTCGCAGCACTTTGCTTCATGAGCTTTACCTTAGGCCGTGACCTTGGTATCGTTATGGCAAAGGGAGTTGTTTTCGGTGTAATCGGATGCGTAACAGTTCTTCCGTCACTGGTCCTTGTATTTGATAAGCCGTTACAAAAGACAAAGCACAGATCACTGATCCCGAACATGGAGAAGTTCGCCGGAAAAGTAATCAAGGTTTATCCGGTATTTATCATCATCGCACTTGTACTTGTACTTCCGGCACTATACGGATACAAGCAGGCAAACAAAGAAGTATATTACGACATGGGCGAGTGCCTTCCGGAGGATATGAACTACGTAATCTCCAATTCGAAGCTGAAGGACGAGTTTGATATCGCATCTACCCACATGGTACTGCTTGATTCAAAACTTTCATCCAAATCCGTAAGATCCATGATAAATGAGATGGAGGAGGTTGACGGAGTAAAATATGTACTTGGACTCGAATCCGTGATCGGTTCCCGTGTACCGGAGGAGATCATTCCGGACAGCATCAAGGAGATTCTGGAGAGCGACCGCTATGAGCTGCTTCTGATCAACTCCGAATATAAGGTAGCAAGTGATGAGGTCAACGCACAGATCACAAGCTTAAATACCATATTAAAGGAGTATGATCCAAACGGAATGCTGATCGGTGAAGCTCCGTGTATGAAGGATATGATCGAGACGACCGACCATGACTTCAAGGTTGTAAATGCCGTATCAATTATAGCAATTTTTGTTATCATCCTTCTGGTTGAGAAGAGTGCTTCTCTTCCACTGATACTTATCGCAGTTATCGAGCTTGGTATCTTTATCAACCTCGGATTGCCGCATTACCTGGGACAGAGCATGTCCTTCATCACTCCGATCTGTATCAGTACCATCGAGCTTGGTGCGACAGTCGATTACGCGATCCTGATGACGACACGTTATAAGGCAGAGCGAATCGCCGGCGGAGATAAAAAGCACGCAGTATGGACTGCATTGTATACATCAATTCCATCCATCCTAGTATCCGGTATGGGATTGTTCGCAGCAACCTTCGGCGTAGCAGTTTACTCCGATATCGAGATCATCAGCTCTATGTGTATGCTGATGGCAAGAGGCGCGATTATCAGTATGTTGCTTGTATGCTTCATCCTTCCGGCAATGTTCATGCTGTTTGACCGGATCATCTGCAAGACAACAGTTGGAATGACACATATCAAAGATCAGAAAGCAAATTAGGAGGCAAACGATTATGAAAAAGGTTACAACAAAAGTCATAGCTCTTAGCTGCACCGCAGCCCTTTGCTTAGGCGGAGTTGGAGTTGTATATGCAGTCAACGGCAACAATGACAATGCACAGGATGCTGCCGTAACAACAACTTCCACACAGACCGATGACACGCAGGAAGTGTCCAAAGACGAAACCGTATATGTACTCGCAGGAGCAGACGGAACAGTCCAGAAGATCATCGTAAGCGACTGGATCAAGAATGCACTCGGCAGCGACAGCCTAAACGATGCATCTGAGCTGAACAATATCGAGAACGTAAAAGGCGATGAGACCTACACCGTAAACGGCGACAACATGACCGTCTGGGATGCACAGGGCAACGACATTTACTATCAGGGAGACATCGAGAAAGAGCTTCCGGTTGGAATGACCGTATCCTACAAGCTCGATGGCAAGGACATTTCCGCAGAGGATATCGCAGGAAAGAGCGGAAAGGTAACGATCCGTTTTGACTACACCAACAACCAGTACGAGATGGTAGACATCAACGGCACACAGGAAAAGATCTATGTTCCGTTTGCAATGCTTACCGGAATGCTGCTTGACAATGATACCTTTACCAATGTTGAGGTATCCAATGGTAAGCTTATCAACGACGGTGACCACACCGCAGTTGTAGGTATCGCATTCCCTGGACTTCAGGATAACCTCGCGATCAGCGAAGATGACCTTGAGATTCCAAGCTATGTAGAGATTACCGCAGATGCAACCAACTTTGAGTTCGGCATGACCGTAACGATCGCAACCAACGAAGTATTCAACGAGTTTGATACCTCGAACCTTGACTCCGTTGATGATCTGAAAGATTCTATCACAAAGCTGACCGATGGTATGGATCAGTTACTGGATGGTTCTTCACAGCTTTACGATGGTCTTGCAACCTTGCTTGACAAGTCCGGCGAGCTTGTAGACGGAATCAACCAGCTTGCAGACGGCGCAAAGGCACTGAAAGAGGGCGCAGCTTCTCTGGATGACGGCGCTAAGCAGATCAAGAACGGTACCAAGAAGCTTTCCAAGGGACTTGATACACTTGTTGAAAATAACGATACCTTAAACGGTGGAGCAAAGCAGGTATTTGAGACCTTGCTTTCAACCGCAAATACACAGCTTGCAGCAGCAGGACTTGATGTTCCGGAGCTTACTATTGAAAATTACGCAGAGACCTTGAATAACGTTATCTCTTCTTTGGATGAGACCTCTGTATACAATCAGGCACTTGAAACTGTTACCGCAACCGTTGAGGCTAACCGTTCCGTAGTTAAGGAAAAGGTAACCGAGGCAGTCCGTGAGCAGGTAGAAGCTAAGGTAACCGAGGTTGCAAAGACTCAGGTTACGGAGAAGGTAACCGCAGCCGTTAAGGAGCAGGTAACCGCAAAGGTACAGGAAGCCGCAAAGGCTCAGGTAGAGTCAAAGGTAACTGATGTAGTAAAGGCAAATGTCCAGTCACAGGTAACCGACGCCGTAAAGGCACAGGTAACTGCAAAGGTGAATGAGGCAGTTAAAGCACAGGTAACCGCTGGTGTTAATGATGCGGTACGGTCAGCTGTTGAAGGTAAGGTAACCGCAGCCGTAAGAACCGAAGTGGAAGCGCAGGTAACCGCAGCCGCCAGAGAAAATGTAAAGAAAGCAGTATTAGCGCAGGCACTATCAATGTCTCCGGAGGATTATGATGCAGCAGTTGCGGTAGGATATGTTTCCGCAGAGCAGCAGGCAGCGGTTAATGCCGCAATCGAGAACCAGATGGCTTCGGATACGGTAAAGGCACAGATCAGCACCGGCACAGACACTCAGATGACAAGTGATGATGTAAAGGCACTTATTGCAACCAATACGGATGCTCAGATGGCAAGCGCAGAGGTTCAGGCAACTATCACATCTAACATCGATGCAAAGATGGCAAGTGCAGATATCCAGTCTACCATCGCATCAACGATTGACGCACAGATGGCGAGCGCAGATATCCAGTCCACCATCGCAAGCAATACCGATGCACAGATGAAAACCGAAAACGTTAAGGGAATCATCACAACCAACATTGATGAGCAGATGGCAACTGAGGATGTCCAGAAGCTGATCGCAAGTAACATTGATACACAGATGGCATCCGCTGATGTACAGAGCATCATCGCAACCAACATTGACGAGCAGATGGAGAGCAAGGATGTAAAGGCACTCATCACTTCCAATACCGATGCTCAGATGAAGACCAAGGAAATCAAGAAGACCATCAAGGATAATGTTGAGACACAGGTTCAGCAGCTGATCTCCGAGAACATGGCATCCGATGCCGTACAGGAGAAGCTGACAGCCGCTTCCGAGGGAGCACAGTCCATCATCACCTTAAAGGCATCCTTAGATAGCTACAATACCTTCTATCTTGGATTACAGACCTACACCGATGGTGTTGCAACAGCAGCAGACGGTGCAAGCGACTTAAAGAGTGGCGCATCTGATCTGAAGGATGGAACCGCAGAACTTAAGAGCGGCGCAGAAGCATTGTACGATGGTATCTTACAGCTCAAGGATGGCGCACCGGCACTTGTTGATGGCGTAACCCAGCTTAAAGATGGCGCTATGCAGCTCTCCGATGGACTTAAGACCTTCAACGAGGACGGAATCCAGAAGATCGCAGACCTTGCAAACGATGATCTTGACGGAATGGTAGAGCGTATCAAGGCAACCGTAAATGTTTCCAAGAACTACCGCAACTTCGCAGGAATCAGCGATGATATGGATGGCGCAGTTAAGTTCATCTACCGCACCGATGACATCACCGCAGATGCCAAGGAGACAGAGGAAGCTACTACCGAAGCGGAATAAGCAGTAGCATAGATTTAAGCTAATGTAATCGCAGAAAGTAATAATTTTCCACACTAAGTAATAAATATAGCCGGATTATTCAATTAAGTAATCAATAGCGTAAAAATATAAGGGTGCTCAGAAACTGGGCATCCTTATATTATGCCTAAAAAGTAGAATTGCACCAACAAGGGGGCATGGCACCAAGAAAAAGCGCATAATGCCCCGGCAAGCACCAACACGGGGGCATAGCGCCAAGAAAAATCGCGTGTTGCCCCGGCGAGAGGGCACAGCGCCAAGAAAAAGCGTATAATGCCCCGGCGAGAGGGCATAACGCCAAGAAAAAGCGTGTGTTGCCCCGGTGAGAGCCAACAAGGGGGGTATAGGGTCAAGAAAAGTTGTGTGTTGCCCCGGCGAGAGGGCATAACGCCAAGAAAAAACGCATAATGCCCCGCTAAGCTCCGGAAAGAGGGTATAGCGCCAAGAAAAAGCGCATAATGCCCCGCCCAACAAAAAACGGCAAGCGCAATGCTTGCCGTTTTTGGATACATTTATTTCACAACAACCTTCACAAATTTCTTCTTGCCGCGGCGCACTACAACGCCATCACCGGCGAAGAAATCAGCAGTGTACTTGGTGGCAATATCAGATACCTTCTCGTCAGCCACGGAAACACCGCCCTGCTGTACATTTCTGCGGGCATCGCCGCGGGACTCACAGAGTCCGGCTTTTACCAGAAGCCCCATGATATCAAGATCGCCGTCAGCAAAATCCTCTGCGCTAAGCTCAACGGTTGGCATGTTGTCGTGGCTTCCGCCGCCGGCAAACAGTGCGTGGGATGCTTCCTTTGCCTTGGCTGCCTCTTCCTCGCCGTGAACCAGCTTGGTCAGCTCGTAAGCAAGGATCTCCTTTGCCTCATTGAGCTGTGCTCCCTCCCAGCTATCCATTGCATCGATCTCTTCGAGCGGAAGGAAGGTAAGCATACGGATGCACTTTAATACATCGGAATCCGCAACGTTTCTCCAATACTGGAAGAACTCAAATGGTGAAGTCTTGTTCGGATCAAGCCATACAGCGCCGGACTGCGTTTTACCCATCTTCTTGCCCTCAGAGTTGAGAAGCAGATTGATGGTCATCGCATAAGCATCCTTTCCGAGCTTACGGCGGATCAGCTCTGTACCACCAAGCATATTGCTCCACTGGTCATCGCCACCGAACTGCATGTTGCATCCGTACTTCTGGAACAGCGTGTAGAAGTCGTAGGACTGCATGATCATGTAGTTAAACTCTAAGAAGCTGAGACCTTTTTCCATACGCTGCTTGTAGCACTCGGCGGTCAGCATGCGGTTTACGGAAAAATGTGGTCCGACATCGCGCAGAACATCGATGTAGTTAAGATCCATCAGCCAGTCAGCGTTGTTGACAAGCATAGCCTTTCCCTCGGAAAAATCGATGAAACGGCTCATCTGCTTCTTGAAGCAGTCAACGTTGTGCTGGATTGTCTCTGTTGTCATCATCTGGCGCATGTCGGTACGTCCGGACGGATCTCCGATCATGGCGGTTCCGCCGCCGATCAGAGCGATTGGCTTATTGCCAGCCATCTGCAGACGCTTCATCAGGCAAAGCGCCATGAAGTGTCCTACGTGAAGGCTGTCTGCGGTCGGATCAAATCCGATGTAAAATACAGCCTTACCATTGTTGATCAGGTCTTTGATTTCTGCCTCGTCCGTAACCTGGGCGATCAGGCCACGCGCAACGAGTTCGTCATAAATAGTCATGTGTATTACCTCCGTATGATAAAATAAAAAAACCCCCGTCCTTGTATAAGGACGAGGGGGGATCATCTCGTGTTACCACCTTAATTCGCGGACTGCTCACACAGTCTGCCTCCATGAGTCTCCGACAAGACTCCAGCCTCTATAACGTGCGCCACTCCGTTGCAGCCTACTTGGAAAAACCGTTGGGTGCAAAGCTCCGGGATGTATTCCATATCTGCTTCCCACGCACCTCTCATCAACCGGTAGCTTTCTGTCTGTTCCACACACATGTACTTGTTCCCATCACAGCCTGTAACTGCTTCAATTAGGTGTATTATAGCCACGAAGCAGAATGTTTGTCAACTGCAAATTCCGATTTAGTTTATTAAGTGGTAGTTGTTAATTTTCAATGGTAAGTAAATAGCACTTGTTGTTTTTCAATGCTGTAATTACATTTCTATAGGTATAGTTGATACTGTCATATTCACACTTAATAATTTCTGTACCTTTTTTATTGATAAGTCCAACTTTTCCATTTTTACGAATAAGGGCTAAACCATTATTAAAAGAACCATCAACAGAGTAATCACATTTAAGGACTACCTTACCAGATTTATCAATAAAGTACCAATTTCCGTTCTGTTTTACTGCAGCAACGCCTTCACTAAAACGATAGACTTCGTCAAATTTACATTCTATAGTTTCTACGCAGGTTTTATTAATAAATCCCCACTTCCCATTTCGCTGTACGGCTGCCATATCATTATTAAAAATATCGACTTTGTCATATACTTTTTTTACAACTTCTGTACCATACTTATTAATAAATCCCCATTTTCCACCCTTTTGTACAGCCGCATATCCATTATAAAAGGAGTAAACACTTTCATATTTACATTTGGTTATTTCGTGACCGGATTTATCGATAAAACCATATTTCCCATTTTTTTCTATAGCAGCAAAACCATCGGAAAATAGATGAACGTAATCGTAGGTACACTTAATGATTTCTTTGCCTGTCTTATCAACAAATCCCCACTTTTCATTTTTTTCCACCGCAGCTAAACCATCGTTAAAAGAATACATATAATCGACATGGTCATATTTACACTTAACAATCTCTGTACCATAC
>ERZ1034998.2151-NODE-2151-length-11002-cov-2.997534_pt1 | contig 11002 bp, 7 predicted proteins | sample MGYA00520621_ERZ1034998 | MGnify/ENA primary metagenome ERZ1034998 (study PRJEB33766, sample SAMN09781748) | gut metagenome | biome: gut microbiome | host: Homo sapiens | place: Madagascar | study: EMG produced TPA metagenomics assembly of the PRJNA485056 data...
GATACCGACCGGGATCACTTACATGAATACGCGGATCAATTACGATATCCTCTCATATCTCCCGGGAGATATTGAGACGATGAAAGGACAGGATATCCTGTTAGACGAGTTTGGAACAGGTGCTTTTTCCGTGGCGGTCATAGATGGCATGCAGGAAAAAGAGATCACGCAGTTAGAGGATAAGTTAAAAGAGATCGACCATGTAAAAGATGTTTTATGGTACGGTGCACTTGCTGATATTTCCATCCCGATGGATATGCTGCCGGATGACCTGAGAGATTCCCTGCAGAATGCAGATACAGGCAGCCAGCTTATGATCATTACATTTGATACTTCCATGTCAGCAGATGAGACACTCGATGCCATAGAGGAGATCCGTGACCTGACGGATGAGCAGTGCCTGCTTAGCGGTATGTCCGCAGTCGTTACGGATATCAAGAAGATCTGTAATAGTGAGGTTATCATGTATGTTGTGATCGCTGCCGGATTATCTGCACTGGTACTTGCGCTTACCATGGATTCATTCCTGTTACCGTTTATCTTTCTTTTAAGTATCGGTATGGCAATCGTATATAACCTTGGAACGAACTTTATCGCAGGAGAGATTTCTTTCGTTACACAGGCACTTGCAGCAGTATTACAGCTTGCAGTTACAATGGACTATTCCATTTTCCTGTGGCACAGTTACTTAGAGAATCAGGAACGTTACCCGGATGACAGGAAACGTGCAATGTCACATGCAATTTCACAGACATTAACTTCTGTAGTCGGAAGTTCCATCACAACGATCGCCGGATTCCTTGCAATGTGTTTCATGACATTTACACTTGGTATGGATCTTGGTGTTGTTATGGCAAAAGGTGTTGTATTTGGTGTTATCGGATGTGTTACGATCCTTCCTGCAATGATCCTTGCAATGGATAAATGGATCGAAAAGACAAGACATAAAGCCTTCATACCGGATCTTGGACGTATCGGAGGATTTGTGACAAAACATTATTGGATTTTTATTATTTTATTCTTAGCGATCATCGGACCTGCTTTTTACGGACAGAATCACAATCAGGTATATTACGATCTGATGGGAACACTTCCGGATAACTTAGAGAGTGTAAAAGCAGGAAACGCACTGGAGAACGATTTTGATATGGGTGCGACACATGTGATCCTTGCAAGCAGCGATCTAAACTCCAAAGATGCAAGAAACCTGGAAAATGAGATCTCTGATGTGGACGGTGTCAAACTGGCATTGGGACTTGATTCCGTTATGGGACCGACTGTACCGAAGGATATGATCCCGGATGATATCAAAGAAATGTTGGATAACGGAAAATATCAGATGATCTATGTAATGTCCGAGTACAAGACAGGATCGGATGAAGTGAATGCACAGTGTGATGCAATCCGTGATATCATTAAAAAATACGATGAAACTGCAATGTTAATTGGTGAGGCTCCATGTACAGAGGATCTGATCACCATCACGAATACAGACTTTAATACCGTAAATGCGGTTTCCATTATTCTGATCTTCATTATCATCGCATTTGTACTGAAGTCAGTTTCATTACCGGTCATCCTTGTTATGGTCATTGAGTTTGCGATTTTCATCAACATGGGTATCCCGCATTATACCGGAACGGTTCTTCCGTTTATCGCTTCCATCGTAATCGGAACGATCCAGCTCGGTGCAACCGTTGACTATGCAATTCTTATGACAAACAAATATAAGAGAGCAAGAAACCACGGAGCAGAGAAACGTGATGCAGTAAAAACAGCGTTAGACAGTTCCTTACAGTCTGTCATCGTCAGTGCATTAAGTTTCTTCGCCGCAACATTTGGTGTAGGAATGTATTCCAGTATCGATATGATCAGTTCCTTATGTATGCTTCTTGCAAGAGGTGCATTGATCAGTTTGGTTGTCGTAGCATTTATCCTGCCGGCAATGTTTATGGTATTTGATAAATTAATCTGTGTAACAAGTGCAGGTTTCCGTTATAAAAAAGATTCGTCAGTTCAGTAAAATAGAGGAGGAAAAAAAGATGAAATTACCGGAATTAAAGAAAAGATTTACAAGAAAATATGTGATCCGTATTATTGCAGGTGTGTTAGTCGTTGGAATGGTCGGAACAGGAGTTTCCACGGCAAACGTATTTGCAGCAAAGACCGCACAGGAGAGCACTGAGAGTACAGAGAGTACCGAAAAAGACAGCAAAAAATCAGATACAAAAGATTCCGATGCTGAGAGCAAATTAAAAGATGCGTTAGATGACAGCATCAAGTTCAGCGAGAAAGAGATCGGCAAGGAAGAAACCGTATATGTCCTTGCAGACAGTACCGGAAAAGAGCGCAAAGTGATCGTTTCCGATCATCTGATCAATGATGGAAATAAAGATACCATCGAAGATGCTTCAGACTTAAAGGACATCGAAAATGTAAAAGGTGATGAGACATTCAAACAGAGCGGAAACAAATTGACCTGGCAGGCAGACGGCAATGATATCTATTATCAGGGAACCTCTACCAAAGAAGCTCCGGTGTCCCAGACCATTACTTATTCTTTAGATGGCAAGGAAGTAAAGCCGGAAGATCTTGCAGGAAAATCCGGTAAAGTGACGATCCGTTTTGACTATACCAACAATGAGACAGTAAAGACAAAGATCGCAGGAAAAGAGGAAGAAATCTATGTCCCATTTGCTGCGATCAGTGGAATGGTATTAGATGACAGCTTTTCTAATGTAAAAGTTACCAATGGTAAAGTAATCTCCGATGGTAAAAATAATATTGTAGTCGGATATGCACTTCCGGGATTAAAAGAGAGCTTAGATGTGGATGATTCTGATTTTGACGGAGATGTATCGATCCCGGATTACGTAGAAGTAACTGCAGATGTGGAGAATTTCTCATTAAGCACCACAATGACAGTTGTGATGAATGCAACAAACTTTATCAGCAAAGACGGAGATGCAGATCTTTCTGAAGTTGATGATATGTTAGATACTTTAACAGATGCAACAGATCAGTTAAAAGATGGTTCCGGTGAGCTCGCAGACGGTGTAGATACTTTAAAATCCAAGATGGGTGAGTTTAAAGACGGTGTCGGAACATTAAAGAACGGTATCAAAGATTATACGGATGGAGCTTCTACTTTATCCACAGGAATCGGAACATTAAAGAGTGGTGTGGATACCTTAGCAGGAAGTGTACCAACACTGATCAGTGGTGTGGGAACCTTAAAAGATGGTTCAGCAAGTGCAGCAAAAGGAGCATCTTCCTTAAAAGACGGAGCAGGAACCTTAAAGAAAGGTGCCAAGGATGTATCTACCGGAGCCAATACATTGTCCAAAGGTGCAAGTGATCTTTCCACCGGAGCCAATACACTTTCCACCGGAGTGAATGATCTTTCTACCGGAGCAGATACGTTATCCACTGGAGCGTCTGATTTGTCCACTGGAGCAGATACTTTAGCTGCCGGAGCTTCCAGTCTGAATACAGGTGTCCAGACACTTGCGAAAGGAGTAAAAGATTTAAATACTGCTGTCAACGGCGGTGAAACAACGCTTGCAGGCGGAGCATCTGCAGTCAGTGCAGGTGTGGATACATTCGTTGGAAAATTGGGAGATATGGCAACAACTTTACAGACTAAAAAAGATCAGATCAATGCCAATTTACAGGCAAATGGTACATCCATTGAAAATGCACAGGCTACGATCGATTCATTAAAGAGCGCACAGTCAAACCTGATGAACGGAATTGCCATGTACAGTGCAAATCCTGCAAGTGCAACAGCAATTTTTACGCAGGTGGGACAGGCACTTGGCGGTGTTTCAATCAACAGTGTAGATGATGCAATGACTGTAGCGGTAAGCCTGTCAGACAAGATCGCAACAATTGGTCAGGCTCAGGGAGCTGTTTCAGCTATCGATGAAGCAGCCAGTCAGATTTCTGATCCGACAACACAGGCACAGCTTACAGCACTTCAGGCTGGTGCGAAACAGGTGGCAGATGGAGCAACGCAGGCATCTGGTGCAATCAGTACTATGGCTGGAAAAATGGATGATCTGACTAGTGGTTCTGGTCAGGTGGCACAGGGAGCAAGTGATCTTGCAACAGGAGCAGGAACCTTAAAGAAAGGAGCAAGTGATCTTGCAACAGGAGCAACCAAGTTAAAGAAGGGTGCCGGAGACCTTGCAACAGGAGCAGGAACCTTAAAGAAAGGAGCAGGTGATCTTGCAACAGGAGCAGGTCAGGTGGCAGATGGAGCAACGACTCTGCACAAAGGAGCATCTGATCTGTCTGACGGTTTAAATACTTTAGACGGTGGTATCGGACAGTTGAAAGAGAAAGCCGGATCACTTGCAACAGGAGCTGAGCAGTTAAAGAGCGGCACAGACCAGCTTGCAAGCGGGGCATCCACACTTGTTTCTAACAACAATAAATTAAACGATGGCGCAGGTACTTTAAGCGATGGAACCAGTGCGATCATTGATGGTGTGGGAGAGCTTTCTGACGGTGCACATAAACTTGCAGACGGAATCACAGAGTTCAGTGAAGACGGAATCGACAAGATCATCAATTCTTACAATGGAGATATCGAGCCGCTTGTTGACCGTATCCAGGCTGTATTAGATGCCGGTGCTGATTATCAGACTTATACTGACATTGCAGACGGAGTGAACGGAAGCGTTAAATTCATTATTAAAACAGATGCGGTAAAAGCTGAAGATTAAAAAACAGCCTTTAGGAGGAGTAAGATGAATGCGTTGGAGAATCTGCTGATCATAGCAGGCATATCGTTAGATATATTCGCAGCCATGGAGTGTCAGGGATCACTGATAGCAAAGATAGATAAAAAACAGCTTGGCAAACTGTGTATACTGATTGCTGCATGGCAGATGACAGCACTGTTCGTCGGAAGTTATCTGTCAGGAATTTTGTATCGCAATACCATAACGCACAATGAAAAAGTGACTGGATTTGTCATTGCAGCAGCCATCTTTTTCTGCCTGGGAGTGCGGCTGGTTGCAAAAGCCATAAAAAACGAGCGGATCATAGAGCACTGTGAGCAGAAACTCGGCTGGAAACATCTGCTTGCAATTGCAGCAGTTACCAGTAGTTATACCCTGCTGACGGGTATAGCATTTGGTTTCCTTGGAACAAATCTTCTTGTGATGCTTCTGATGGTTGCCGGACTTACCATTGCGGTTGTCGTGGCTGGTATCTATACCGGATATCATCTTGGATTTGAGCATAAGACAAAAGCATATATTGCAGGAGCGATACTTCTGTGGATCGCGGGAATAGACGTTATCGTAAAACATATTTTGCGGTAGGATAAATCCGGTTTCCGGCTGCCAGAAAAATCTGGCGGCTGGGAACCGGATTTTTTTCATACGTTGCAACAAGTTTTTTTCTCCGTTATAATGGTAATGTTGGAGGCAGAACAGATGAAAATTTTACTTACGGCGATTAACGCCAAATACATACATTCCAATCTTGCTGTGTATAATCTGCGTGCATATGCCGCACATTATGCGAAAGGCATGACGGCTTCAGACACGGTGGAGATCGGAGAATACACGATCAATAACCAGATGGAAGATATCTTAGAGGGAATTTATAAGGCAAAACCGGATGTTTTAATGTTTTCCTGCTATATCTGGAATATTGCTTATGTGGAGGAATTTCACAAGCTGCGTCCGGAAGTGCCGATCTGGGTGGGAGGTCCTGAGGTATCCTACGAGACGGAGAGCTTTTTAAGATGCCATCCGCAGATTACCGGTGTGATGATCGGGGAAGGGGAAAAGACTTTCTGTGAACTGGCAGAGTATTATGCCGGAGAAAGCCGGAGAGACAAAGAAACGGAAGAAAAGCAGAGAATACAGGAAACACAGAGGACAGGAGAGAGTAAATGCACAAAGGAAAGATCGAAACTCGGAGAAATCACAGGGATCGCATACCAAAACGGGGATGAGATCATCTTTACCGCACCGAGGGAAATGCTCGATTTAAGTGACATCCCATTCTGCTATGACAAGGCAGGCGATTTTAAAAACCGTATCATTTATTATGAATCAAGCCGCGGATGTCCGTTTTCCTGCAGTTACTGCCTTTCCTCCGTGGAAAAGCAGCTTCGTTTCCGCAACACGGAACTTGTGAAGAAGGAACTGCAGTTTTTTATTGACCGGGAAGTTCCACAGGTAAAATTTGTGGACAGGACATTCAACTGCAATCATGCGCATGCGATGGAGATCTGGTCTTACATCAAAGAACATGATAATGGGATCACCAACTTCCATTTTGAAATTTCGGCAGATCTGTTAAAGGAGGAAGAACTTGCCCTGATCGGTACCATGCGGCCGGGACTGATCCAGTTAGAGATCGGTGTGCAGTCGACAAATGGAGCAACGATCAAAGAAATCCACCGTACCATGCAGCTTGAACGGTTAAAGGAAGTTGTGAGAGAGGTTCAGAAACATGAGAACATCCATGAACATTTAGATCTGATCGCAGGACTTCCATTTGAAGATTATGATACATTTGCAAAATCTTTTGACGAGATTTATGAACTTCGTCCGAACCAGCTGCAGCTTGGCTTCTTAAAGGTGTTAAAGGGCTCCTATATGTATGAGCATGCGAAAGAATATGAGATCACATACCACAGCAGACCGCCTTATGAGGTGCTTAAAACAAAATGGATGCCTTATGATGATGTATTAAAGATACGCCAGGTGGAAGAAATGCTTGAAGTGTATTATAACAGCGGGCAGTTTGAAGTTACGATGAAAGTACTCGGAGTTCTGTTTAAAAGTGCTTTTTTCCTGTTTCAGGATCTTGGGAAATTTTATGAGAAAAAAGGCTACTTTGGCATGAGCCATGCGAGAATCCGGCGTTCGGAAATTTTGCTTGAGTTCGTGGAAGAAACATTTTCTGCTGACACGGAGAAGGAAAATCTACAGGAAGTGCAAAATCTTTGTGAGATTTCTGATATTATAAAAGAAAGCCTGATCTTTGATCTGTATTACCGGGAAAACTGCAAGAGCAGACCGGCATGGGCAAAAGATTTAAGCACATGGAAACAGGTGACGCGGATATACTGTAAAAATGGAAAGCAGTCCCATGTGGAGTGTTTTTCCTACCGGTTTCCGGATAAAGGAGAGCGTGTATTAAAAGAATTGCCAGAGCGTGCAGAAAAGCCATTATATGCACTGTTTGATTATACAGACAGGGATCCTTTAGATCATCAGGCAAAGGTAACATGGATCATGGAGGACGAAAATGCAGGATTATGTAGTAATTGATCTTGAAATGACAGGTCTGAATGTAAAGACCGATCATATTTTAGAAGTGGGGGCAGTCAAAGTCAGAAACCATCATGCCGTCGATCAGTTTGGTGCAATTTTACGTCAGAATATAAAGATACCGGAAAAAGTAACCGAACTTACCGGAATTACAGAGACGATGGTACAGGAAGGTGCAGAAAAAGAAAATGCCATGAAGCAGTTTTTTGAATTTGTCGGAGATGATATCATCGTTGGGCAGAATGTGATTTTTGACTACGGTTTTTTAAAACAGTGGGCAGTCAACCACAATATGCCGTTAGAGCGGAATGCGGTCGATACTTTAAAACTTGCACGGAAATTTTTGCCCAGAGAACAGAAAAAAGATCTGGAAAGTCTGTGTGCATATTTTGGGGTAAAAAGAGAAAATGCACATCGTGCATTTCATGACGCTTACGAAACGTGGCAGGTTTATGAGGCACTCAGGGAACGGTATGAGGAAGAACATGCCGAAGATTTTTTGCCGAAACCGCTTCTTTATAAGGTAAAAAAGCAGACACCGGCAACGGCACGGCAGATGAAATATTTAAGGGAATATGCAGCACATTATCAGATAAAACTGCCGGATGATCTTGCAGAGATGACAAGAAGTGAAGCATCAAGACTTACAGATCAGCTTATTGCCAGACATGGAAAGCTGCAGAGGAAAAAATCAGATTTTAACGGATGATTCCTCTGGGAGCATTGCAGTCAGTTTTTCTACGATCGAACGTTTCATCAGGGAGTCAAGCTGTTCTGCAGATGAAAGGAGTTTACGGATCTGTTCCGTATCACCGGAAGACTGGTAGATCTCAGCTAAAAGCAGATAGTTCTGGCTTAAATCAGAACCAATGCTGATGCCGTATTCTAAAATTGTGCGGGCTTCATTCGTATGACCGAGTTCTATAAGCTGCCCTGCATAGGCAGTGAGAGCCTGGCAAAGTGTGGTAAAATTCTGCTCGTAGTCAGTCAGGGCAGGGAGACTGGCAGTCCCATAGGCGATCTTTAGATCGGTATTGGTCTGCGTGCCCAGATTGACGATCTTTTGTCCGGAAAGAGCCTGCAGAGTTTTTTCATATTTTTTTAATAAATCATTTTCGTACATACCTATTGGTATGGTAATATAGGGAAGTCCGCTTAAATCCTTTAAACGGGTGTTGTTTGCAATGGATTCTTTTTTCCAGAAACGGTCGGTGGCGCTCTCCTGAGAGCGGATGGAACGTTTGCGGAAAAATGTGAGCAGGCAGATAACTGCAATAAATAAACCTAAAAGTGGCATGTTAAATCCTTTCCGTGCCGTGTTTTTGAAATGGAGGTACATCGATATGTATGATTTCAGTAAAAAGAAAAATAAAAAAGTACTTGCAGCAGTTGTGATCATTCTGGTAGGAACAATGTTACTTACTACTGTACTTGCGGCACTGTTGTAATAAATCTGTTCATGTAAAATATACTAAAAACAGGGCAAACAGTCAAATATATTCGTGGTAATGCATCTTGAAAAAGAGGGCAGTTGTGATAAAATGAACAACAAAGATTCAGTAAAAGCAATAGTTTCAGAGGGAAAAGATGAAAAAAACAGGTAAGATATTAACAGCTCTGGGGTTAGCCATGGCATTTGGCTTCGTTATGAATCCGACGCAGGCAAAAGCGGAAGATACAGACCGTATCGCAGAGGGAGTTTATATTGGCAATATTGATGTTGGCGGCATGACAGAGCAGGAAGCTCTGAGTGCAGTGACTGATTATGTAAATAATGCAGGGGAAGCAGTATTTACACTGACTGCGGGAGAGCGCAGCACACAGGTGAAAGCATCGGATCTTGCACTTGAGTTTACCGATATGAACGTTGTTTCAGAGGCGATGGATGTCGGAAAGAGCGGTAATCTGATCAAAAGATATAAGGATAAAAAAGACCTTGAAAATGGCAATGTTGTCATTGATATGGTGTTGAACGTAGATCATGATACGGTTTCTGAGTTACTTGACGAGAAAGCGGATGAGCTTGATCAGAAAGCAGTAGACAACGGACTGGTACGTGAGAACGGTACGTTTAAGATCATTAAAGGATCACAGGGTGTTGAGGTCAATGTGGAAAAGTCGATCGCTGCGATTGAAAATTATGTCAGTGACGGCTGGGACGGACAGGGTGGAAGTATTGAACTGACAGCGGAGATCGTGGAACCTAAGGGAAGTGAAGAAGAGCTTTCTAAGGTAAAAGACCTGCTTGGTGGATTCAATACGAATTACAGTTCTTCCACTCAGAACCGCTGTGATAATATTGCAACAGCAGCTGATAAGATCAACGGAACTGTTCTGTATCCGGGAGAAGAGTTTTCTGTATACGAGACGATCGGACCGTTAGATGCAGCAAATGGTTATGAATTAGCAGGAGCCTATGAGAACGGACAGACGGTGCAGTCATATGGCGGTGGTGTCTGTCAGGTTGCAACGACTTTATATAATGCAGTTATATTAGCGGAGCTTGAAGTTACGGAGCGTTCAAACCATTCTATGATCGTTACCTATGTAAAGCCATCTATGGATGCTGCGATCGCAGGTGATTATAAGGATTTAAAATTCGTAAATAATCAGGATGTACCGATTTATATTGAAGGATATACTTCAGGGAAAAATGTTTATTTCAATATTTACGGGGAAGAGACAAGACCTGCAAACCGCAAGGTAACATATGAGAGTGAAGTTGTGTCGGAGCAGGATCCGGGTACACAGTTTGTGGCAACCGGAGATCCGGTAGGAACGATGAGTGTATCACAGGGAAAACATGTCGGATATGTCGCACAGCTTTGGAAAGTTGTTACGGTAGACGGTGTGGAAGAAAGCCGCGAAGTATTTAATAAGAGTACTTACAAAGCATCACCGAAGATCGTCAATGTTGGAACCGCGTCAGAAGATCCGAATGCATCAGCGACGATCGGCGCTGCATTAGCAACCGGTGACGAGGGGACTATCTATGCCGCAGTGGCTCAGTTTACGGCAGCGGCATCGACTACACAGGAACAGCCGGCTGAAAACCAGTCTGCAGAGGAGCAGGCAATCGTCGGAGACGGACAGGTGGATGTCAGCGGAGATAACGGCGGAAATGGTCAGTAATTTATTATAAGAAACAAAAAGAGGCTGCCTCGTAAGAGACAGCCTATAACTATAAACAGGAATGGAGTTTGCGATGAAGATTGGAAAAGTACCGGAGAATGTGCTCAAACGCTCCGTATTTAAACAGATACATACCAAAAGACCGGAGGTTGTCTTAGGCGCCGGTGTGGGAGAGGACTGCGCGGCGGTCAAGCTGGCAGAGGATGAGACACTTGTGATGTCAACAGATCCGATCACAGGAACGGCACAGGATATCGGTACGCTTGCGATCCAGATCACAGCAAATGATCTTGCCAGTGCGGGAGCAGAGCCTGTCGGTGTGCTGCTTACGGTCTTACTTCCGCCAGAGGTTGAGGAACCGGAGTTAAGAGAGATGATGCAGCAGGTAGAGGCAGCATGTGCGAAAGCAGGTGTGCAGGTCATGGGCGGTCATACGGAAATCACTGCAGTTGTAAATCAGCCGGTCATTTCCGTATGTGGTGTTGGAAAAGTAAAAGACGGATGTGTGATCTCTACCGGCGGGGCAAAACCGGGAATGGATATCCTTGTGACAAAATGGATCGGGATCG
>ERZ1034998.2158-NODE-2158-length-10994-cov-4.226712_pt1 | contig 10994 bp, 10 predicted proteins | sample MGYA00520621_ERZ1034998 | MGnify/ENA primary metagenome ERZ1034998 (study PRJEB33766, sample SAMN09781748) | gut metagenome | biome: gut microbiome | host: Homo sapiens | place: Madagascar | study: EMG produced TPA metagenomics assembly of the PRJNA485056 data...
TGTAGATATCGTGCACTGTTCCATATCTTTATATTTGTCAGTTTCATTTTCAGACATCTGTATACCAAGATAAGACTCAAACTGGTTTCTGGTACCGGAACCATCCTCACGAACCTGGACAGAAATCATACCAAGGGAAGAAGCGTCTCCATTTGTTCCGGCAAATGCATAGTCCTGCGTTTCTTTTTTTCCACAGCTGCACAAGGATGCAGCCAATGTACCCACGCACAAAAAACTTACGATGGATATGTGAAATCTATGTTTTGCTCTAAGCTTCATGCTATGCTTCCTCCAATCCCAAGAAACGGACATTGTCCATCACTTCTTCCACCATGCCGCTGCAACTGTCGCCGATACGTTCTAAGCTGTGAAGCATATTGGAAAACGGATAAGTAAATTCCGGTTTGCAATTTTTCTTACGCAAACGTTTCAGGTGATTCTTATTAAAGCGTTTCTCCATACTGCGGAGTTCTTTTCTATAATCAAGCACTTTTTTCGCAAGTTTTGAATCGCCATTGTCAAGAGCAGAAATCGCTGTCTGATACATCACTTCCACTGCATCAATTCCTCTGGCAAGTTCTTCCACGGCGTCCTTCGAAAACTTATATTTTCCTTCAAGTTTTGCACGGAGTACAGGTGTAATATCCTCGCATCGTTTGCTGACACGGGCGATATCATTTAATACATACATAAGTCCGGCTGTTGTGGAGGACTGTTCTTCCGTAAGCGAACCTGTCGAAAACATGCTGGAAATATAGCTGACGGTATCCTCATCAATCTGGTCTACCAGCTTTCCATCTTCTTCGAGATTTGTAAGTGCTTTGCTATCATTGTTTAAAACGATTGTCTTCATATTCCCGATCATTTCAGCCACAAGACGTCCGGCACGACGGATCTCCTGTGAGACAAGGTACATTGCAGCAACCGGCTGTCCAATGACGTTGCGGTCAAGAAAACTCTTTGTTTTGTCGTCACTTACAACCGCCTTCTTGTCATCTCTGACAATAAACATAACAATCTTCACCATAACCGGAAGAAGCGGCAACCAGATCAGAGTATTGATGATATTAAAGCTCATATGTGCATTTGCAATCTGTCTTGAGATTACATCCAGTTCATTTCCCTTTGGTGAGATCATCTCAACAAACTTTGCAAATGGCTTGATGATCCAGATAAAGATAAAGGAACCGGTAATATTAAACACACTATGTGCAATCGCACAGCGCTTTGCATCCTTGGACTGACCGATACTTGCCAATAATGCGGTAATGGTTGTACCGATATTATCACCGAGCAGAATCGGAATGGCGCCAACTAATCCGATCACACTCGCACCATCCGGGCCTGCCTGGGATGCAAAGCTCTGCAATACCGCAATCGTTGCGGAACTGCTCTGTACAACGAGTGTCATAAGCATACCGACGCCAACACCGAGTACCGGAATATGGCTGACTTTTTCCATCATATTGATAAATACCGGGCTTGTTGCAAGCGGCTTCATGACATCACCCATCATCTCGATACCAACAAACAACAAACCGAATGCGAAGATTGTCTGTCCGACAAACTTTATCTTCTCTTTTTTCGCAATAAATGCAACCAGAAATCCGATAAATACAATCGGCATAATGTAATCACTGATTTTAAATGCCATCAACTGAGCAGTCATTGTCGTTCCGATATTTGCACCGAATATAACGGAGATACCCTGCTTTAAGGACATCAATCCGGCACTGACAAAACCAATTACCAATACAGTTGTCGCACTGGAGCTTTGCAGGACTGCCGTTACAAGTGCGCCCGCCAACATTCCGCACACGGCATTTCGTGTAAGTACTCCCAATACCTTCTTCATTTTGTCTCCGGCTACCTTCTGGAGCGATTCACTCATCATATTCATTCCGAATATAAAAAGTGCCAGACCTCCCAGCAAACCGAACACAGTCGCCATACTTTCGTTCATTTTGATTCTTCCTTCCTCTTTTGGACATTTTTTCCGATTTAAAAGCCAATTTGCTAGCGCTTCCTGTAAGCAGAATGGCTTTCATAACCTGATAATATCGAAATATAGAGTCTGCTTCTATCAACAGAAAGTAAAGAATTGTTAAATCTATGTAAAGCAGTTTTTCCGGACATAAGAAAAAGCGCCAGACCGGCGCTTAAATCTCTTTGATCTTATCCCGTAACCGCATCATATTTGTATCCATATCGGCAATCACATCGGAATATCGTTTTAATTCCTGTACGATTTCTCCGGTATCAGCCAAATCCTTCTTATAGAGCAGCTGATAATCAAGTACCGACCACGAATCCATTGCAACGGTTCGAAGCTGTAATTCTACCTTCATCCAGTCTGCCTTCTTCGACAGATAGATCGGCACAGACAGAATCATATGAACTCCCTGATAGCCGGAAGATTTCGGTGTTTTAATATAATCCTTGATCTTTAATATCTTGATATCATGCTGGATTTTCAGACAATCCACCAACGCATAGATATCATCGCGGAACATACAGGTTACCCTGACACCGATAATATCATTTAATTTTTTCTTCGCATTGTCGAGATTGATTGTATACCCTTTTCTCCGGAGCTTTAAAAAGATACTTTCCGCGCTTTTGATCCGGTGTGTTAAGCGCACTACAACTTCACGCTGTAAGTTCTCCTGCAGTTCCAGATTGATCATTGTGAGTTTTGATTCCAGTATCTGGATTGCCCACATACAGCGGAGCTGGTACTCCTTATCAGATAATGACTGTGCAAAATCTGTGATGATCTTGCGGTCATTTTTTGATATTTGCAATTGTAATTGTTTTGTCTGTTCTGTCATTGTATCCATACTATGTATATATGCCTCGTTTCTATCATTTATTCTATCATTTTTTCGTTAAAGTTTGTTAAATCTGTGCAAAATGCACTTGCATAAAGTGTTTTAAGCCCCTATACTATTCTTGTATAGGTATTCATCATACGCTATGTATTTCCAATACAGTCATATAAGATGATTACCAAAAGAAAGGATTCGCAAATATGAAAGGTTATAAATATACTGTCAACAAGCGCAAGGCTAACCGGCTTGCTTATCGGTTCCTTGGTTTGATCTTTCTCCTTGTAGCCGCCCTGCAGACATTTACAATGATACATGGCTATGCCAAGCATCTGGTATTGACTGCATTGTTTGTTACGTTTGTCGGTGCTTATGGCATCTACCTTGTTGTGATGTCTTTCCGGAAACAGGCGTTTTCAGCTACGTATATCTTCGATGATACCGGATTTACAATCGAGCATAGATATGGGACAACCCATTATGACTTCGATCAGATCAAACATGTAACGATGGTCATTCCGGACGAAAATATGATTTTTTATATTCTGAATGTCTTCACAGAGAAGGAACGCTATACAATTTCATTTATGATGCAGAAGGAATTATGTGAGAATATTTATGAGTTTATGCATGCACGTTTACCAAAGAAAGACACGGAAGATTAGTTCCGTGTCTTTTCCTTTTTCTCTCCTAAAGTAGTGGAGCTGAGGGGAATCGAACCCCTGTCCGAAAGCTCTTCCATTACAGCTTCTCCCATTACAGTTTGTATATTGGATTTCCCATACAAAAACGCCTACAAACAGGCTTTCCTATATGGTAGCTTCATGAATTTTCCGAAACCGCAAAGCTTAAGCACCGGAGTTTCCCACTAAGTCGATGCCAGGATTCTAAGTCGTGGGGAACCTAGAGCTGACAGCTGCCATAATTAGGCAGCGTACGCGTAATTTTCGTCTGCGTTTATATTTATTTTCCAAGTTTTAGCGTGGTCCTGGTCCACGAATGGCTACCGTAATTTCTAAACCCCCGTCGAAACCAGTACAACCCCTGGTTTTTTTGACGAAAATCTATCTATATATCACACCGGATGGTGCATATACCATCTGTTACTCTGCATCTGTTGCAGAAGCATCCTCAGCTGTCGCATCACTATTGCTGGCTGTTGGGAACACAGAACCGGCATAATTTGCTGCCCAATACTGTTGTACCCAGTAATCATATGCTTCGGCATTCACAGTTTTATTTGCCTGTCGTTCTTCATAGCTTTTCTGATACATATGTCTTCCAAGAGGAAAACCAATCAATGCCCCCAAAATTGCTGCACAGATCAATACTTCAAAAACCTGTTTTGCTTTTTGTTTTTTCTGAATCTTCTTTCTGTTCTTCTTTTCTTCCTTATAACGATCAACTTTTGACTGACTCATATGTTCTCCTACCTTGACTTCACTTTTTATCCGAGATTGCGAAGCTTGAAATCCCGTTCGACTTCCCGCTTTACATCTTTTTTGGCGATATCCTCGCGCTTATCGTACAGCTTCTTACCACGTGCCAGTCCAATCTCAACTTTCACAAGACTGTCTTTGAAATATACTTTCAAAGGCACGAGCGTATATCCCTTCATCTTCTGCTGTCCAATCAATTTGTTGATTTCATAGCGGTGCAGCAAAAGCTTACGGATCCGGAGTGGATCTTTGTTGAAGATATTGCCCTTCTCGTATGGGGAAATATTCATCCCATAGACAAACACTTCATCCCCGTCCACACGGATAAATGCTTCCTTGATGCTGCATTTTCCAAGCCGGAGTGACTTGACTTCTGTACCAACCAAAGCAATCCCAGCCTCGTAGGTATCCTCAATGAAGTAATCATGATATGCTTTCTTGTTGTTGGCGATCAGCTTCGTCCCTCTCTGCTTTGCCACTATTTTCAACTCCTTCTATATTACCATCAATTAACGAAAAATCAATGGTTTTCTTAATTTTATCACATTTTAACACTTTTATACGTACTTTGTCACCTAATTGATACTTCTTTTTTGTCTTTTCCCCGACCATAGCATAATCCTGTTCATTAAAATAATAGAAATCATCATACATATAAGCGACCGAAACAGCACCTTCTACGGTATTGTCAAGTTCCACAAAGATGTAGTTTGATGTTACGCCGGATATGACTCCATCATATTCTTCACCAATATGTTCAGACATATACTCAATTTCTTTTAATTTAATGACATCACGTTCTGCCTCTTCTGCCCGACGTTCCTTGGCAGAATTGTCATTTGCAACCGTAATGTTCCATCCGCTTTTCCGAAAGTTCACCATGCAGATTCTCTTTGATAATCCGGTGGATCTGCAGATCCGGATACCGTCGGATCGGAGATGTAAAGTGACAATAATATTTGCAGGACAAACCGAAATGTCCGGTGCATTCTGTCGAGTACCGTGCCTGCTTCATGGAACGAAGCATCATCTTGCTGATCAGTGCCTCATATGGTTTTCCTTCGATCTGTTCTAACACTTTCTGCAGTTCCTTTGGATGTGTCTCATCTCTGGATGCTTTGATAAAGAGCCCAAAATTATTGATAAACGCAGCTAAGATATCGATTTTCTCCTCATCCGGATGCTCGTGTACACGATATTCAAACGGAATCTCCTGCCAGAAATAATCTTCTGCGATTGTCTCATTGGCAGCCAGCATAAAATCTTCGATAATCTTCGTTGCAGGATTCCGGTCATATGGTTTGATCTCAACCGGTTTGTGGTTTTCATCTACGATAATCTTTGTCTCTGCCACATCAAAATCGATAGAACCTCTTTTTTTTCGGTTTTTTCTGAGAATCTGTGACAACTCCAGCATCAAGTCAAACATCGGGACGAGCGGTTCATACCGCTTCAATACTTCTTCATCGTTTCTTTCGAGAATCTTCTCAACATTCGTATAAGTCATCCGTTCATTGACATGCAGGATGCCTTCACAGATCGTATGGTCTAAAAGTTTGCCTTTCTTATCAAATTTCATTACACAGCTCAACGTCAGCCGATCCGTACCGGCATTTAAAGAACAGATGCCATTTGACAATTTGTGTGGCAGCATCGGAATCACACTATCCACGAGATAACAGCTTGTACCACGCTTTAGCGCTTCCTTGTCGAGTGGGGATTTCTCCTTTACATAATGCGATACATCCGCAATATGTACTCCTAAAGTATAGACTCCATCTTCAAAAGTTAATGTGATTGCATCATCTAAGTCTTTTGCATCTTCGCCATCAATCGTCACAGTTGGAAGATTACGGAAATCCGTACGTCCGACAAAATCTGCCTCATCCACTTCATCCGGGATATCCTTCAGGGAATCCATAACCTTGTCCGGATACTCTACAGGAATATCATATGCGCGTACAACGGAAAGTATGTCTGTACCCGGGTCATTCACATGGCCTAAAATCTCAGTAATCTCACCTTCCGGAGATTTATGGTTCTCTCCGTAATTTGTGATCCGGCATACAACCTTATGTCCGGTCATTGCCCCCATAGAATCTTTTTTTGCAACAAAAATATCATCCGCAATCTTCTGATTATCCGGAACCACAAATCCAAATCCATCCTGTTTATCATAGGTTCCGACAATCGTTGTAAATCCACGTTTTAAAATCTGTGTCACTTTCGCTTCTGTGCTTTTTCCCTGTTTTGTATAAGAATCCGGTTCGATCACAACGCGGTCACCATGGAAAGCTCCCATCGAAAATTTTGCAGGGATAAAGAAGTCATCCTTGATTCCTTCTACACGGACAAATCCATATCCTTTCTTGTTTCCGATATAATCACCAACTAAAAACTTCTTGTCAAGTTTCTTATATTTTCCTTTCGGTGTAACCGTGATTTTTCCCTCTTCTACAAGCTCATTTAACGCTTCTTCCACACGTTTTTTATCTGCATCACTCACCTGTAATAAAAAACGGATATCTTTTAAACGCATCGGTTTGTACTGCTCGTCACTCATAAAATCAAACAATTTCTGTTTGATGATTTCTCTTTTTTCTCCCATAGTAAAACCTCCCAAAAAAATAAGCTGCTTTTCATCAAAGCAGCTTGTCTCATTTAGATAAACTTGGATGACAGGAATAATGCAAGTGCAAAATAAATCACTCCAAGAATGACTGTAATCTTCTTCAATACAGATTCTTTGGACTTTCCTTTGTTCTTGCTCCAGTACGTGTCAGCACCACCGCCACTGATGGCTCCGGACAAACCGCCTTTTCCTTCCTGCATCATAACAATGACTGCCAAGATAACAGATATTACCAAAAATACTATAATCAACGCTGTTTTCACGATAGTTCCTCCTTAATATAATAACTCATACCCGCATATATTACCATAAGAAGTTTGTAAATTCAATATTAATTTTACAAAAAATTCAAATTATATGCAAATAATCTATTTTCGGAACTATGTGTGCGGTTATCCGGTCTCAAATCCTGAATGCGGTATATCAGGTGGAGCTTGTATTATAGATTGCAAGTTTTCCTAGCTCCTCCTCAATCCGGAGCAGCTGGTTATACTTTGACGTACGGTCCGAACGACACGGTGCACCGGTCTTGATCTGCCCGGCATTCACAGCAACCGCCAGATCCGCGATAAAGGAATCCTCCGTCTCACCGGAACGATGCGAGATCACTGTGTTATAGCCCGATTTCTTCGCCAGTTCAATTGCATCCATCGCCTCCGTCAGCGTACCGATCTGATTGTATTTGATCAAAATTGCATTTGCAATCCCGTCCGCAATCCCCTTCTTCAGTCGTCCGACATTTGTGACGAAGAGATCGTCCCCAACAAGCTGTACTTTATCTCCAAGCCGGAATGTAAGTACCTTCCAGCCCTTCATATCGTTTTCATCAAGCCCGTCCTCTATCGAATAGATTGGATATTTCCCGATCAGATCTTCGTAATACTGCACCATTTCCTCAGAGTTCCGGTAGATTTCCCTGCCTGCCATACGGCTTTCTCCCGGGAAATAATAAAGCCCACTTGTCTCGTCATACAACTCACTTGCTGCCGCATCAATGGCAATCTTTACATCTTCATAAGGCTTATATCCTGCCTCTTTGATTGCAAGCACCAAATAATCTAGTACCTCCGCAGAGGTTGCAAGATTCGGTGCGAAACCGCCTTCGTCACCTACGCCGTTTGAAAGCCCATTCTCATGCAGTACGCGTTTTAAGGTGTGATAAATTTCCGCACTCATCTCCAGACAATGCTTAAACGAATCCGCACCAACCGGAGCAATCATGAATTCCTGCAAATCCACGGTATTATCCGCATGACAGCCACCATTTAATATATTCATCATCGGAAGCGGCATTTTCTTCGCATTGATTCCTCCGATATACCGGTATAATGGCATGTGCAGGGAATTTGCTGCCGCACGGGCAACTGCCAGTGATACTCCTAAAATGGCGTTGGCACCAAACCGGGATTTATTCTCCGTACCATCCGATTCTGTCAGACATTTATCAATCAATGCCTGATTAAACACATCCACGCCGACGAGCCGGTCACTGATGCGTGTATTGACGTTCGTTACTGCTTTCTCCACACCTTTTCCCATGTATCTGCGCTCATCATCACGCAGCTCATGTGCCTCGTATTCTCCGGTCGAAGCGCCGGAAGGCACCGATGCGATCGCTGCCGCACCACTCTCTGTGACGACTTCTACTTCCACGGTTGGATTGCCACGGGAATCTAAAATTTCTCTTGCATGTATATATTTGATCCGATCCATCAAAATCAGCCTCCCATAATTATTACATCTAAGCTAATTATTTCCGGAACAGAATATTTTATACATTCAATTGTATATAGAAATCTGTGCAGACATAATAAAAAAGTTCTGTAACGATTTTCGCTACAGAACTTTTCGAATTTTTTTAATTCCGGAATTTGATCTCACCGGTTGTATAATCCATGCTGTCCACAATCGCAAGTGATTCCAGATGATATCCGAGATTCCGGATTACCTGTCCACCCGGCTGGAAGCCCTTCTCAACGGCAATACCGATGCCTGCAACTTCCGCACCAGCGGATTTCACGATTGAGATAAGTCCCTGCAGAGCACAGCCGTTCGCAAGGAAATCATCGATGATCAGTACTTTATCCTCAGAATTTAGAAATTTCTTCGATACGATAACCTGATTCTTGCACTTGTGCGTGAAAGACTCCACCTCTGCCACATACACATCACCTTCAATGTTGATACTCTTCGACTTCTTCGCAAAGATAACCGGTACATCAAAATGTCTTGCGACGATACAGGCGATACCAATGCCGGATGCTTCGATCGTCAGGATCTTATTGATCTTCTCATCTGCAAACCGGTGCTTGAACTCCTCACCGATCTGATCGAACAGGCGGACATCCATCTGATGATTCAGAAAGCTGTCAACCTTCAGTACATTTCCTTCTTTTACTATGCCATCTTTTAAGATGCGTTCCTCTAGAAAATTCAATCTTCTTTCCTCCTGCTATTGTGCACTATCAGAGACATCGGATGTACAATGCATACACTTTTTATCTCACAATCAAAGACTTTCCTGTCATCTCTGCCGGCTGTGGAAGTCCCATGATCTCAAGTAATGTTGGAGCGATATCAGCTAAGCATCCTCCCTCACGAAGCTTTACGCTGTCGTCGTAATTTACAAGGATAAATGGAACCGGGTTGGTTGTATGTGCCGTATGAGGTGCCTTTGTCTTGTAATCAATCATCTGCTCTGCATTTCCGTGGTCTGCACAGATAAAGAGAACGCCGTCTACTTCCTTGATTGCTTCTACCGCAGTTCCTACACACTGGTCCACTGTCTCAACAGCTTTTACAGCAGCAGGGATCACACCGGTATGTCCTACCATGTCCGGGTTCGCAAAGTTGATGATAATAACATCATACTTGCCGGAACGGATCGCTGCGTTCAGCTTCTCGGATACTTCCGGTGCACTCATCTCAGGCTGCAGATCGTAAGTTGCAACGGCCGGAGACTTTACAAGTACTCTGTCCTCATCCTTGTTCGGCTCTTCCACACCACCGTTGAAGAAGAATGTAACGTGTGCGTATTTCTCTGTCTCAGCGGTACGAAGCTGCTTCAAACCGTTTGCAGCAAGATACTCGCCAAGTGTATTCTTGATTTCCTGCTTCTTGAAAGCGATGATTTTGTTCGGGATAGACTCATCGTAATCCTTGAAGCATACATATGTCAGTGGAAGCTTTCCACCCTTACGCTCAAATCCTGTAAACTCATCTGCACAGAACGCTCTTGTGATCTCACGTGCACGGTCCGGACGGAAATTAAAGAAGATAACGGAATCGTTTGCCTTTACTGTTGCAACCGGCTTTCCATCTGCCTCGATAACAGTTGGAAGAACAAACTCATCTGTCTTATCATTTGCATAAGAATCTGCAACAGCCTGTACAGGATCAGCAGCCTTTACGCCCTCGCCATATACCATAGCTGCATAAGCCTTCTCTACACGATCCCAGTTGTTATCACGATCCATTGCATAGTAACGGCCGGAAATACTTGCAACCTTACCGACACCGATTTCCTGCATCTTGTCAACGAGTGCTGCAACATAATCCTTACCAGATGCCGGAGGTGTATCTCTACCATCTAAGAATGGATGTACATATACACGGTCAAAGCCCTGCTTCTTGCAAAGCTCTAAGATACCATACAGATGTGTATTGTGGCTGTGTACACCACCATCGGAAAGAAGTCCCCACAGATGAAGATCGGAATTGTTCTTCTTGCAGTTTTCAATCGCCTCAAGCATTGCTTCGTTCTCGAAGAAATCGCCATCCTCGATTGCCTTTGTGATCGATGTCAGATCCTGGTAGATAATTCTTCCGGCACCAATATTCATATGTCCAACCTCAGAGTTACCCATCTGTCCGTCCGGAAGTCCGACTGCAAGTCCGGAAGCATTTCCTCTTACATATGGACACTCTGCCATCAGCTTATCCATCACAGGTGTGTTTGCCATGTAAATTGCATTACCTTCTGTCTTGTCTGTAATGCCATAGCCATCAAGTACCATCAATACAACTGGTTTCTTACTCATTGTTTATCTCCTTTATATTATAATAATTTATTCTTTGTAATTTCCTGTATGATTA
>ERZ1034998.2160-NODE-2160-length-10981-cov-3.475654_pt1 | contig 10981 bp, 9 predicted proteins | sample MGYA00520621_ERZ1034998 | MGnify/ENA primary metagenome ERZ1034998 (study PRJEB33766, sample SAMN09781748) | gut metagenome | biome: gut microbiome | host: Homo sapiens | place: Madagascar | study: EMG produced TPA metagenomics assembly of the PRJNA485056 data...
GAATAGAAAACATAAAGGTGGATGAAAGGAAAAGAACATGGAACAGAAATTTGGAAAAATCACAGTTGAAACATGTGAAGCAGATGGGGTAGAAATCGAGGGATTAAAGGTAATCTCGCCTTCGGTGTTCGGAGATGAGAGAGGTTACTTCATGGAGACTTATAATTATAATGATTTTGCGGCGGCAGGCATTGACTGCACGTTTGTACAGGATAACCAGTCCAGCTCTAAGAAGGGTGTGCTTCGCGGGTTGCATTTTCAGATTAATTATCCACAGGATAAACTTGTACGTGTTGTAAGCGGAGAGGTGTTCGATGTGGCAGTGGATTTGCGAGAAGGGTCAAAGACATTTGGCAAATGGTTTGGTGTGCGTTTGTCCGCAGAGAATAAGAAACAGTTCTTTATTCCAAAGAATTTTGCTCACGGATTTATTGTGCTTTCAGAACATGCAGAGTTTTGTTATAAATGTACAGATTTCTATCATCCAAATGATGAGGGAGGCTTACTTTGGTCCGATCCGGAAATTGGCGTTGAATGGCCGATGCCAGAAGGGATGACGCTTGCAGATTTGACATTTTCAGATAAGGATACCAAATGGGGCGGAATCAAAGAATATAATAAAAAGTAGTTGTATATAGGAGTAACAACATGAATGTTATTAACTCGACAAAGGATATATTTGGAAAAAGAAAGATGATTATGGAACTGGCGGAAACGGATTTCAAAAAACGTTTTGTTGGTTCGTATTTTGGTATGGTTTGGATGTTTGTTCAACCGATTGTTACTGTATTGATTTATTACTGTGTGTTCCAGTTGGGATTTAAAGCCAGCCCGCCATCGGAAATCAATGCACCGTATGTGTTATGGCTGATTCCCGGTATTGTTCCGTGGTTTTATTTTAACGAAGCGGTTCAGGCAGGAACGAATTGTTTGTTCGACTACAATTACCTTGTAAAGAAGGTAGTGTTTAAGGTCAGCATTATACCAACCATAAAGAATATTTCGTGCGTTTTTGTACATTTGATTTTCATATATATTATGCTTGCGGTGTTCCTGCTTTATGGATACACGCCATCCATATATTGGATACAGATTGTGTATTTTAGTTTTTGTGCGTTTGTACTTGTGACCGGACTAACATTGATTACATCTGCAATTACGGTATTCTTCAGGGATATGGGACAGATAGTAGGTATTATATTGCAGTTTGGCATGTGGCTTACGCCGATTATGTGGGATTATAATATGTTTGGCTCAAAGGTTGTGCCATTCCTTAAGCTTAATCCGTTTTTCTATATATCAGAAGGATATAGAAACAGTATGTTAAACCATGTTTGGTTTTGGCAGACCCCTATGTTAACATTATATTTTTGGGTGGCTGCATTTATAATATTGGCGATAGGAACAAAATTGTTCAAAAAATTAAGACCTCATTTTGCTGACGTATTATAAGGAGAATATGAATGGATGTCATAACTGTTGAAAATGTGACAAAGGTTTATCCTTTGTATGACAATACAATAGATCGATTAAAAGAAACGTTGTCCATAACAAAAAAGTGTTATCATAAGGATTTTTATGCATTGAACGATATTAATTTCACCATTCGTTCGGGTGAGACGGTTGGAATTATTGGTACAAATGGTTCTGGAAAATCCACAATCCTAAAGATTATAACAGGCGTATTAACCCCGACAACCGGAAGAGTAAGTGTTGTAGGAAAAATATCTGCGCTTCTGGAATTGGGAGCAGGGTTTAATCAGGATTACACGGGCATGGAAAACCTTTATATGAATGGTACAATGATGGGATATTCAAGAAAAGAAATGGATGCAAAGATTCCGGGTATTCTTGAATTTGCGGATATTGGAGATTTTGTAAATCAGCCGGTAAAGACATATTCGAGTGGTATGTTCGTGCGACTCGCATTTGCCCTGGCAATTAATGTGGAACCGGAAGTCCTTATCGTGGATGAAGCATTATCGGTTGGTGATGCATTTTTCCAGGCAAAATGTTTTTCAAAATTAGAGGAAATTCGAAATTCCGGAACAACAATCTTGTTTGTATCGCATGATATATCATCGGTAAAGCAGTTGTGTAATCGGGCGATATGGATTGAAAAGGGAAATTTAAGGATGGATGGCGATGCGGGTGAAGTGTGCGAAAAATATCTGAGCATGCAGATAGAGGAAAATAACCGCCAGAAATCAGAATTGGTCAAGTCACTTCATTTGGAAAACAGCGTGGATATCACAAAGGATAAATCGAAGCTGGTTGTTCAAAAACTGGATTATTCTTCGATGAAGAATGTAACAACTACCCATGCCGCTGATATGCTGGCATTTTATATCCGGGACGACAAAAATAACGACGTAAATATCCTGAAGCCGCGAGGTAGATACTATTTTGGTATCGTGGCCAAATTCAACCAGGATATAGAGAATGCGTTGTTTGGATTTGAAATGGAAAATACAAAAGGTGTTAAACTTTTTAGTATTAACAATTTTTTGAATAACAGTGTGCTGGCTTTAGCAAAAAAGGATACTATTTACGAGGTGAAATTTGAACTTGTTCTGCCAAGAATCTGTAATGGCGAATACTTGATCAGTCCGTGTATTGCTGCCGGAGAGCAGAACAATCACGTGGTACATCTGCGACTGCATAATGCAATTATGATAAATGTTGACAACACAGAGGGATATAATCTTTCTATATTGGATCTGGATACAAAGACCACATTGGTTGAACGTAAAGAGAATACAATCAAGTTTTATGATTAGAGGTATGGTATGGAAAAGGATGTAAATGAGATTTTCACAGGCGAACGATTCGTTCCGGGAGTGGAAGATGATGAAATCGAAATTGAACATTATCAAAGGTATGAATCAATCTTGCCATTAGTGCGCGACAAAGTTGTAGTGGATGCCGCCTGCGGAGAAGGGTATGGATCTTCGATTCTTGGAGCAACAGCGAAACATGTCACTGGAATTGATATATGTAAAGAAGCGGTTGAAAGAGCAACAAAAACATATGGTTGTGAAAAAGTTGATTACAAGGTGGGTGACATTTCCTGTCTGCAGTTGGAAGATTCATCGGTCGATGTATTTGTGTCATTTGAGACAATCGAACATGTGGATGCGGAATTACAGCAGAAGTTTGTCCATGAGGTTGCTAGAGTATTGAAAGAAGATGGAGTATTCGTTATTTCATCGCCAAACAAAGCAATTTATTCGGATTTATTTCATTACAAAAATAAATTTCATATCCATGAATTGTACAAAAATGAGTTCGAGGATCTTTTGAAAACAGAGTTCCCGTGCATTATGATGTACAATCAGTATTTGGAAGTGGCAAGTATTATTGACAACAATGATACGATTGCTGATCAGGCTAAATACAAGAAGGATACAAACACTTATACATCAGATGGAAAATATCTGATTGCGATTGCATCAAGGCAGCCGATGCAATATCCGAATATTCAATCTGTATACTTGAAAAGAGAAGTTACGTACCGGAAGAACATCCAAAGAATCTATACGTTGCAGGATGAGGAAGAAAAAAGAAACAAGCATCTGGCAGAATTAGATAAAGAGATTGAAAGAAAAGATGCGCGGATTGTGGAACTGCAGGATGAACATGAGCAGGATGTAGCGCAGCTGTTGAATCTGCGGAGCAATCATGAAGATCTGCGTTCAAATCACGATGAACTTCGAAAGATACATGATGAGCTGCGGCTGACCCATGATGAGCTGAAAAAGAGCAACGAAGAGCTGAAAAAGAGTAACGAAGAACTGAAAAAGAGCAACGAAGAGCTGAAGGAACAGGTGGATGCACGGGATTATAAGCTTGGTAGAGACGAACAGTTAATTCATGACAAAGACGTGCATATCGGAAATCTGGAGTCGTTTATCAAGATTAAGGATGACTATATTAATTCCGTGCAGCCATTGGTTGCAAAAGCGCAGCAGATGGAGAATAATCGCTTTATTCGGTTGGCAAAATTACCGGTAAGAGCAGCCAGAAAAGTAAAACGAATGGTTGCGGAGAATAAATCAATCCATAAATTGAATGTTCCGGTGTGTGACAAACCGTTGGTTTCGATAGTCATACCGGTATATAATCAGTTTGATTATACTTATAATTGTATTAAATCCATTATTGAAAATACAAAAGATGTGGATTATGAAATTATTATTGGTGATGACGTCTCAACAGATCAGACAGCACATATTCAGAGATATGTCAAGGGAATCAAAGTGGTTAGAAACCGCGAGAACTTAAAGTTCCTGTTGAACTGTAATCATGCGGCAAAAAGTGCAAAGGGACAATATATATTGTTCTTAAACAACGATACAACTGTGAAAGAAAACTGGCTTTCCAGCTTGGTTCAACTGATTGAATCCGATAACCGGATTGGAATGGTTGGCTCGAAATTAATCTATCCGGATGGCAGATTGCAGGAAGCAGGAGGAATTATCTGGAAAGATGCGTCGGCGTGGAATTACGGAAATGGACAGGACCCGGAAAAAGCAGATTTCAATTATGTACGGGACGTGGATTATATTTCCGGTGCAGCAATTATGATCCGGAAGTCTTTGTGGAAGGAAATAGGCGGATTTGATGAACTGTTTGTTCCGGCTTATTGTGAAGATTCCGATTTAGCGTTTGAAGTAAGAAAACATGGATACAGAGTTGTATACCAGCCAGCATCAGTTGTTGTACATTATGAAGGTGTATCGAACGGAACAGATACAAGTACAGGATTGAAGCATTATCAGGTGGTCAATAATGAAAAACTTCAGAAGAAATGGGCGAAGGAACTTGCGGAGCATTACGAAAATGGAAGCCATGTCTTAAAAGCAAAGGATCGCTGTTTTGGAGATAGAAAGCTTATTTTATTTATTGATCATTATGTACCCCAGTTTGACAAGGACGCTGGTTCAAGAACGGTATTCCAGTACGTTAAGATGTTTGTGCAGAAGGGATACGATGTAAAGTTTATTGGAGATAATTACTTTAAACATGAACCATATACGACAGTATTGAACAACATGGGTGTTGAGGTATTGCATGGACCTTGGTATGCAGAGCATATTTTTGAATGGCTTGAGGCAAATAAGGAAAGCATTGATTATGTCTTTATGAATCGACCACATATCTCGGTGAAGTATATTGATTTCTTCAAAGAGAAGATGAATGCCAAGATTATCTATTATGGACATGATCTGCACTTCCTGCGAATCACCAGAGAGTATGAGCTGACCGGTGATGAGAATAAACGGAAAGAAGCTTTAGATTGGAAAGAAAAAGAGTTATCGCTTATGCATAAGGCGGATGTTGTATATTATCCGTCAGAGGTTGAAGCAACTTTGATTAAGGAAATTGACGAGAATATAAATGTCAAGGCTCTAGTACCTTATGTATATGACGAATTCAAAAAAGTGAAGAGAGAACCGTCGAAGAACAAGGGTATTTTATTTGTTGGAGGATTTTCCCATACGCCCAATATTGATGCGGTTAAATGGTTTGTAGAAGAAGTATACCCAAAGATTAAAGAGAAGGAAAATATTCCGTTTTATGTTGCGGGTTCCAATCCTACAGAAGAGATTCTTTCGTATAACGGAAATGGCATTGATGTGAAAGGTTTTGTGTCCGATGAGGAACTGGAAGCCTTGTATAATAACTGTAAGCTGGTTGTGGTGCCACTTCGCTATGGTGCAGGTGTAAAGGGAAAAGTCATTGAAGCAATCTACAATGGAGTTCCGATTGTAACGACAAGTGTTGGTGCAGAGGGTATCCCGGAGGCAGAAAGTATTCTGGAGATATACGATACGCCTTCTGAATTTGCGGAAGCGGTTGTAAAGCTATATCATGACGATAAAGAGCTCGAAGCGGTTTCTGAGAGAATGCAGGAATATGTTAAGAAACATAATAGCGTGGAAGCAGCTTGGAAAGTTGTTGGACCTGATTTCAGTTAAATGTTTTAAGATGGAGATTCGCAGATGAAGAAGAAAGTAGTATATTCAATTGTGGCAATTGCTTTTTTAGTGATTTGTTATATGATTGGACAATTTGTAGTTCGGCCGAACAGGAAAGATTCAGAACCGCTGGATTCCGAAGAGGAGAAGTCATATTTCTATGATTATAGTCAAAAAAGCGAGGAATTGGAGCTTGGTGGCTATGAGGAAAAGGATGATATGCCTGGAAGAAAAACAGTTGGTTTGATCGAAGATGACACATATGGAAAATGGTATTTGATGACACCGGGCACTTCGATTACTGCTGGAATTATACTGGATGACAAAGATCGAAAGCTGAGCTTTAAATATTGTATCCATAAAGATGTAGCTGCGTTATCTGATGGTATGGAGCTTACGGTGCAGGTGTTGCAGGAAGAAACCAAAGATATATTGCATGAAGAATCTGTTCTTGTGGATAAAGAGCAGAAAGATTTTGTGCTTGATTTGTCAGAATGGAAAAACAGCAACGTATATATTAAGTTGGAAGCGACGAACAAGACAGACGATGAAACAGGCGACTGGCTTGTGATAGATGATGCAAATATTGATTAGAGTATGATACAGAGGATAGGGGGAACCATATGATAATTACAAAAACTCCATTTCGAATGTCCTTTTTTGGGGGCGGAACAGATATGCCGGCTTTCTTCAATGAGCATGGAGGTGCCGTGATATCTACAACATTTGACAAGTATTGTTATGTGAATGTGCGGCATCTGCCACGGTTTTTTGATTACAGTACAGAGCTGTCTTATTCAAAGACGGAGCGTGTAACGGATGTGAACGATATTCAGCATCCGGCGATACGTGAGGCGATGAAGTTTTTGGATATGCATGAGATACGATTAACCTATGAGGCGGATTTGCCGGCACGATCAGGACTGGGAACGAGCAGCTCTTTTGCAGTAGGTATGTTAAGCGCATTTTATGCATTGAAGGGGAAATATGCAGACAAAAATAAGCTTGCGAAAGAAGCGATATATCTGGAACGGGAGCTGTGCAATGAGGCTGGTGGCTGGCAGGATCAGATTGCAGCCGCTTATGGGGGACTAAATCGTATCAACTTTAGTGCGGATGGATTTACCGTGGACCCAATTATTATATCAACCGAGAGAAAAAGGGAGTTCAATCGAAATCTGATGTTATTTTTTACCGGATTTACGCATTTTTCTTCTGAAGTACAGGCAACAATCAATGTAAAAGATAAAACAAAGCAGCGTTTGGAGATGCTTGCGCTGGTAGATGAAGCACAGAATATATTGACCGATAAAAATACAGATTTAAATGAATTTGGTCGAATGCTGGATACAACATGGAAATTGAAACGTCAGACCGGAGCAAAGATATCAACAGATTCTATCGATATGTTGTACGACAAAGGAATGAAGGCAGGAGCCCTTGGAGGGAAACTGCTTGGCGCAGGTGGCGGTGGATTCCTTTTGTTTTATGTAGAACCGGATAAACAAAAGTATGTGCGGGATGCGCTATCGGATTTGATGTATGTACCGTTTGAATTTGAGAACGGTGGTACGCGTGTGATTCATTTCACACCGGAAAGTTATGAACCAAACATGTAGAATGTAGGAGCAATTGACATGAAAGTTGTTATTATGGCAGGTGGCAAAGGTACGAGGATTTCGTCGGTTGCCAGTGATATACCGAAGCCGATGATAAAAATAGATGGAATACCTGTATTAGAGCGGGAGATAGAGTGCTTGCGGGAGCAGGGTTTTACAGATATTATTATTACGGTAAGTCATCTTGGAAATATAATTATGGATTATTTCGGGGATGGAAGTGAAATTTCTCCTGTGACCGGAAAGCTGTTTGATGTGCATATCACATATTATTTTGAGAAAGAACCGCTAGGAAATGCCGGAGCGTTGTTTCAAATAAAGGATCAGTTAACGGAAGATTTCCTGCTTCTAAATGCAGATGCCATGTTTGACGTAGATTTCAATCGGTTTGTAGCGTATCATAAGCAAAAAGGTGGGTTGGTGACATTGTTTACGCATCCAAACAATCATCCATATGACAGCGGGTTATTGATTGCAGATGCGGATGGAGTGGCAATGAAGTGGCTTACCAAGGAAGATGAGCGAGATGGATATTATCGGAATCGCGTCAATGCCGGATTACATGTGATTTCTCCAAAGATATTGGACATGGAGATAACAACTGCAAAAGTGGATTTGGACAGACAGTTGCTTAAACCATTATGTGGAACCGGAAAAATGTACGTCTATGACAGTCCGGAATATGTGAAGGATATGGGAACTCCGGACCGGTATTATGCTGTCTGTGAGGATGTAAAAACCGGGAAAGTGAAAGCCAGAAACCTTCAGAATAAGCAGAAGGCGATTTTCTTAGATCGGGATGGCACAATCAATAAATATGTGGGATTCCTGCGGGATATTGACGAGTTTGAATTGATGGATGGAGTTGCGGATGCGATCAAGATGATTAATCAGAGTGGATATCTGGCGATTGTGGTCACAAACCAACCGGTGATTGCAAGAGGGGAAGTAAGCCTGGAAGAGCTGGATAATATCCACAATAAGATGGAGACTTTGCTGGGTGAGTCGGGTGCTTATGTAGATGCGATTTATTACTGTCCGCATCATCCGGATAAGGGGTTTGAAGGGGAACGACCGGAATACAAAAAAGTATGTGATTGCAGAAAACCGAAACCGGGTATGTTAATAAAAGCAGCAAAAGAATATAATATAGACTTAAAGGAGTCTTGGATGATCGGGGATGGACTTAACGATATTGAAGCAGGGAAGGCAGCAGGTTGCAGGTGTGCATTGTTAAAAGGAAATGCAGATCATTATGATTATGAGAATCTATATGAGGCAGTGAAGGATATTTGTAAATCATTGTAGAAATGAGGAAGGACGTAAAGCATGCGTTTAATTGATTTAAAATTAAGTGATTTCCGGGCAGTAGAAAAAGCAAATATTGAATTTAACGGAAAAAGTGCAGTGCTTTTTGGCATAAACGGTACTGGAAAATCAACGATTTTACGTTCGATAAATTTGCTATATGCGAATATTATAAATCAGATAGTAAATCGTAAAGAATTAAAGCAAAATTATGCTATGCGGTTAGAGGATATTCGATATAGTGCGAGGGAGGCCTATATTGACGCAGAGATTGAGATAGATCAACAAATCATAGAGTATGGGAGAGGCATCATACGGAATAGCGGAAAAAGATTTCATATTTTGAATCCGCTAAGAGAAATATCAAAATTATATCATGAGAAGTATATCTCGGATGAGGAACAGGGAGATATTCCGATATTCGTAAATTATGGCACGAATAGATTGGTGTTGGATATTCCATTGCGAATCAGAACACATCACACGTTTGATATATATTCGGCGTTTGAACGAGCGATTGAAAATAGGATTGATTTTCGGACATTTTTTGAGTGGTATCGGAATCAGGAGGATTATGAAAATGAAATGAAGATTCAGACCGGAGATCTTCAATATAAAGATATACAGTTAGAAGCTGTTCGGACGGCAATTGCCTCAATGTTGGATGAATGCACAAATTTAAGAGTCGTTCGGAAACCACGGTTAGAAATGAAGATAGATAAGGATGGCATGAGTCTGAATGTGTCGCAAATGTCAGATGGTGAGAAATGTACGATGGCGCTTTTAGGTGATCTTGCCCGACGATTGGCACTGGCAAATCCGAAAAGACAAAATCCTTTGCTGGGAGAAGGTATTGTGCTGATAGATGAGGTGGAATTACACATGCATCCATCATGGCAGCGCAAAGTATTGCGAAAGTTACGGGAAACTTTCCCGAATATACAATTTATTATTACAACGCATTCGCCAATTGTACTGAGTGAAGTGGATGAAAATTATAATTTGTTTTATCTTGAGAAAAATGAAGGTATAACAGATATTCGGCCGGTAAAGCAGATGGATGGATATGATGCGAATACGTTACTGGAAGATTTTATGGGGACACCGTCTGTAAATCCGAGGACGAGTACACTAATCCATTCGATAAATATTGACATTGCATCCGGCAATTATGAAGAAGCAACACGTAAGATAGACGAGCTTGCGAGAAAAACAAGTGATGCGAATCCGGAAGTGATTATGGCACGGATGGAGATTAAGAGGAGAAAAAAATAAAATGATATATATTCACAAAGGAGAAGAACCGAAATTCTTAGGGGAATTTAAACAAAAAAATCCAGATAAAGATTATGATAGCAAAGAATTTCACACATGGGTTCATCCTTTAAGAGAGAAATTGTGTGAAGAACAAAAGGGATTATGTGCGTATTGCTGTTCACGCATAAGTGTAGAAAAATCGCATAACGAACATATTGAACCCAGAAATCCGGGAACGTTTGTCAGTAAGCGTTCTCTGGATTATAATAACATTGTAGCTTCCTGCCAAAATCAGAATACTTGTGGCATAAAAAAGAAAAATGAATATGATGAGAAGCAGTTTATATCTCCCTTAGATAGTCGATGTGAGGATGTTTTTTCTTATTTTGCAAATGGAGAAATTGTGGGAGATGAATATACGATTAATTTGTTGGGATTGAATCATTATGATCTAAAGCAGGCAAGACAGGCAGTCTATAAGACGTTACAATGTATGGATAAAAATGCAATAGCTATGGCATTTATGAACAATGAGGAAGAGTATTGGCCATATTATGATGTAATTAAATGGTATTATAATCATTGCTGTTAAAACAGAAGGGAGATGCATACGAGATGAAGGAAATGCAGTATTTGGATAGTTTGATCGAACGATACCCTAAGCTGCAGGCTTGCAGAGAAGATATTATAAAGGCATATGAGATTTTGCTTGAGAGTTTTCGGTCGGGCAAGAAGCTTTTGGTAGCCGGAAATGGTGGAAGTGCTTCTGATTCGGAACATATTGTAGGAGAATTGATGAAATCCTTTGTTTTACCA
>ERZ1034998.2162-NODE-2162-length-10976-cov-4.114367_pt1 | contig 10976 bp, 6 predicted proteins | sample MGYA00520621_ERZ1034998 | MGnify/ENA primary metagenome ERZ1034998 (study PRJEB33766, sample SAMN09781748) | gut metagenome | biome: gut microbiome | host: Homo sapiens | place: Madagascar | study: EMG produced TPA metagenomics assembly of the PRJNA485056 data...
CCAGCACCACGGCTTGTGGTTTCTCCTCATCGAAGAACCGCTTCACGGCCTGAGGGTCCAGCAAGTCCAGTTCCTTGTGGCTGCGTCCTATCAGGTTGTCATAACCCCTCTGCTTCAGGTTGTTCCAGATGGCAGAGCCCACCAGACCGTGGTGGCCTGCCACAAAGATTCTTGTACTCTTGTCCAACATTGCTTCTTCCTCCGCTTACTTCACCAGTCCCTTTTCCAGATACTCTGCCAAGTTGACGCGCATCACCTGTGCTACGTGCTCGGCTGCAACCTGCTCCATGTCATGCTTCACCATGATGGCTACCAGCTGCTCGAATGTTGTCTTCTGCATGGGATCCCATCCCAGCTTGCTCTTTGCCTTTGTGGGATCGCCCCACAGGTTCACCACGTCGGTCGGGCGATAGAAGTCCTCGCTCACCTCCACCAGCACTCGTCCGGTGGCCTTGTCTATTCCCTTCTCGTCCAGACCCTCGCCCTGGAACTCCAGTTCGATGCCTGCATGCTTGAAGGCATAGTAGCAGAACTCCCTCACGCTGTGCTGCACGCCTGTGGCAATCACAAAGTCCTCGGGCTTCTCCTGCTGCAGGATGAGCCACATGCACTCTACATAGTCCTTGGCATATCCCCAGTCACGCAGTGAGGAGAGGTTTCCCAGATAGAGTTTGTCCTGCTTGCCCTGTGCGATACGTGCGGCTGCCAGGGTGATTTTGCGTGTCACGAAAGTCTCGCCACGGCGCTCGCTCTCGTGGTTGAACAGGATGCCCGAGCAGCAGAACATGCCATAGGCATCGCGGTATTCCTTCACTATCCAGTAGCCATACAGCTTGGCCACAGCATAGGGGCTATAGGGGTGGAACGGTGTATTCTCGTTCTGTGGCACCTCTTCCACCTTGCCGTACAGCTCGCTGGTGGATGCCTGATAGATGCGACAAGTGTTCTCCAGATGATTGGTGCGCACAGCCTCCAGGATGCGCAGTACTCCCACTGCATCCACATCGGCTGTAAACTCGGGAGCATCGAAGCTCACCTGTACGTGGCTCTGTGCTGCCAGGTTGTAGATTTCGGTTGGCATCACCTTGCCCACCAGCTTCACCAGCGACATAGAGTCGCTCATGTCGGCATAGTGAAGGTGAAAGTGGGGTTTTCCTTCCAGGTGCGCGATGCGTTGACGGAAGTCAACCGACGAGCGGCGGATGATTCCGTGAACCTCATAACCCTTCTCCAAAAGCAGTTCGCTCAGGTACGAACCGTCCTGCCCAGTCACTCCTGTGATGAGGGCAACGTTCTTCTTTTCCATGTTTATTTAAGTTATGTATCTAATATCCTGTATTCTTCCCTCGCGGGAAGTGCAATCTTTCTTCTTGTTCTTATTCTTCGCAGAACTCGCGTATGCGCTGTTCCTCGGTCAGCTTGCATACCAGCAGGTTGCCTCCACGCTCTGCCACGATGTAGCCTTCCAGTCCTTGCACCACCACCTTCTTGGCTTCGGGAGCGTGTACTATGCAGCCCGATGTCTCATGCAGGTGCACCGACTGTCCCACGGTGGCATTTCCGTAGATGTCGCGGGTGCTGTTGAGCAGCAGCGAACCCCATGTGCCCAGGTCGCTCCAGCCGAATTGTGCGGGGCAGACAAATATCTCCTCGGCCTTCTCCAGTATGGCATAATCCACCGAGATACTCTCGCAACGCGGGAAAGCCTCGTCGATGGCAGCCTGCTCCTGGTCTGTTCCATACACGGGCAGAAGGTCCTCGAATATCTGTGAGATGCCGGGCTGATACACCCTGAAGGCATTTACGATGGTGCTCACATTCCAGATGAATATGCCGGAGTTCCAGTAGAAGTTGCCCTGGCTGATGTACTTCTTGGCGGTATCCAGGTCGGGTTTCTCGCGGAAGGAATCCACTCGGAACATCTCCTTATTGCGTGCCGATGGTACGCTGAGGTCGGCTTGTATGTATCCGTAACCCGTATCCGGGCGGTTGGGCTTCATGCCCAGTGTCACTATGGCATCTGTCTCTGCCACGAAGTGCAGTCCGTTGCTGATGACGCGACGGAACTCTACGGGGTCGGTCACCAGATGGTCGCTGGGCGATACCACTATGTTGGCTTTGGGATTTCGCGCCTTGATGTGCCAGCATACATATGCTATACAGGGGGCGGTATTCCTTCGGCATGGCTCACACAGAATGTTTCTCTCGGGTATTTCGGGCAGTTGGCTGTGCACCAGCTGTGCGTAATCCTTGCTGGTGGCTACCCATACGTTGCTCGGGTCAACCACTCCCTCAAACCGGTCGAAGGTCAACTGGAGCAGCGTGCGGCCGCATCCTAAAACATCTACAAACTGCTTTGGGGTATCGCTTGTGCTGAGTGGCCAGAAACGGCTGCCTACTCCGCCGGCCATAATGACCAGATGATTATTCATGTCCATGCTGATAACTAAAGGCTAGTAGTTTACTAATTTTTGCAAAAGTATGGAAAATAATTATAATTACACCCCTCTGACCCTACTTTTCTCACCTAATTGCTTGAAATGTGCTATTGTGAACCTAAAACATGCCCAAAAAGCTCCTCTGGGCCAATCATTCTGCTTGCCGCATCCTTGGGGCTTTCTGCAGGGGGCGATGCACGCAGCCTGGGCTTCTGGGGTGCTTGCTCGGGGAAAAGGATGATACTCCTTCCTCCGTCGGCCAAGGTCTGTGGGCATTCCAGGCCGATGGGCTTCTGTGAGGTCGGCGATGCAATGCCTTGCCCTCTTGAGCCTCTTCCGCCTTTTGGGGATTCTGCTTCTTGGCCGCTCAAAGGTGAATGGACGGATACAGCGGGCAGGGTGGATGGTCTTGGTGTAACGGATGCAATGAGTGCGGCAGAAGGGAGATGCAACAAACGCAGTGCGCTGCGTAGCCCGTTGCAGCACGCTGCGATGACTGATGCAGCACGCTGCGTCGGCCAATGCACCGCATTGCTTCATTTTGCCCAAAATCATGTCGTGCGGCTGGGAGTACAGCCAACCGCCCTGCACAGCCGCTTTCCCGTCATTGGAAACCGCTTCTCGTCTCTCTGGCCAATGCTGCCGGCGTGCCTGCTCTCAGGACTGCATGATGCCTGTAGGCTTCCTCTTCTCAGCCTCTTATTACGGAAAAGCCCCCAGGGCAACATGCTGTCGCCTGGGGGCTGATGGGGTTATGTGTGGCCGTCAAGCCTCTGAGGAGCCGACGGGTCAGAACTTCAGACTGAGCATGAGGCCGTTGAGGCCGCGAACCTTGACGCGCAGGGGAGCCGTGAAGGTGAAATCCACCTGTGTTTCCTCGCCGCTGAGCAAGTCGGTGGCACACATGTCGGTCTGTCCTTCCAACTTGATGTATTGGAAGAACTCCTGTGGCAGGTTGACGCACACATCGGCATCTGACTCGTCGAAATTGGCTACTACGAGCACCACTTCACGCTCCAGCGAGCGGGTGAAGACGTACTGGCGGTGCAGATGTGGGTTGACATACATGAGGTCGTAGAAGCGCCCCGAGCGCAATACGGGCAGGCTCTCGCGCAAGCCCAGCAGGCGTGCGTAGAACTCTCTGAGCCGCTGTTCGTCGCCGGTGAGCTTCTTGCCGCTGAACTTGCCGCCGTCTCTCCAGCGCCGCACAGTATCCACCGACCAGTAGTCGTAGATGGTGGTGCGGCCGTCGCATCCGCTGTAGCCCTCGGCATCCATGCCTCTCTCACCCAGTTCCTGACCGCAGTAGATCATCACCGGACTGGCATCCATGAGCGCACTCACCAGCATGGGAGCCCGTCCACGGCGTGCATCTCCGGCAAAGAAGTCGCTTGCCAGGCGCTGCTCGTCGTGGTTCTCCAGGAAGTGCAGCATGTGCTCCCTGATGTCATCTACCTGCTGCCAGCATCCGGTCAGGCACTGTGCCGATGCCTCGTTGCGCGTCACAGCACGCAGGGTATCATAGAGGCCCACCTTGTCATACAGATAGTCGAAACCGCCACGGCGCACATATTCGCGATAGAGAGCCGGGTTATACACTTCGGCAATGAAGATGATGTCGGGGTATTGCTTCTTTACCTCCCTGATGGCCCAGTGCCAGAATTCCACGGGCACCATTTCGGCCATGTCGCAGCGGAATGCATCCACCCCCTTGGCAGCCCAGAAGAGCAGGATGCCCAGCATCTTTCCCCAGGTGTCGGGATGCGGTGTGAAGCAGCGGCGGTAGCCGTTCTGATAGTCGATGCCATAGTTCAGCTTCACCGTCTCATACCAGTCGATGCCTCCCGGCCAAGCCGTGAAGCAGTCGTTGCCGGTCACTTTGGCGGGCACCTCACTGTAGTTGGAGTGCCTGCCCACTATGTAGTCCAGGTGAAGCGGACGGCCTGGCAGATAGTAGAAATTGTTCCGGGTGGAGAAGGCCACTGTCCTGTCATCGTTGGCTCCCAGGTCTTCGACACCCTCGGGACAGGCATCCGAATGATACTGGCGCGCCACATGATTGGGCACGAAATCCATGATGAAGCCCAGCCCGGCCTTGTGCGTGCGGCTGATGAGGTTCTCCAGTTCCCTCATGCGCCGGGTCACATCGGTGGCCAGATCGGGATCCACATCGTAGTAGTCCTTTATTGCATAGGGACTGCCGGCCTTTCCCTTGACCACATCCTTGCAGTCGGGCTTGATGCCGTAGGCAGAATAGTCGGTCTGGGTGGCGTGCTCGATGAGTCCGGTGAACCACACATGTGTGGCTCCCAGACTTCGTATCTCATCGAGCGCCTTGCCGCTGAAAGCAGCCAGGGTGCCGCATCCGTTCTCCTCCTTAGTGCCTGCGGGGACACATTTTGTGCAGTCGTTGCCGAAGAGCCGGGTCAGTACCTGATAGATGGTCATGCTCCGATACCCTTGACGGTAACGGCATCATTTCCCTTGGCTATCTTGGCAATCATGCCTTGCAGAGCCTTTCCGGGGCCGCACTCGGTGAATTCAATGGCTCCAGCCTCTATCATGTTGTTCACCTCCTGAGTCCATTTCACGCTGGCCGTAAGCTGTGCCATGAGGTTCTTCTTTATCTCGGCAGCATCGGTGTGGGCCTGTGCGTCCACGTTCTGATAGATGGGGCAGCGGGGAGTCAGGAAGTCAACTTCCTCGATGGCCTTCTGCAACTCCTCGGCAGCAGGCTGCATCAGGGGGCTGTGGAAGGCTCCGCCCACGGGCAGAACCAGCGCACGCTTGGCACCGGCAGCCTTCAGCTTCTCGCATGCAGCGTTCACTGCATCCACGTTGCCGCTGATTACCAGCTGGCCGGGACAGTTATAGTTGGCAGGAACCACCACGCCGTTACCCTCGGCAGAAACCTCTGCGCAGGTAGCCTCGATGGTCTCGTCGGGCAGGGCGATAATGGCTGCCATGGTGCCGGGAGTCACTTCGCAAGCCTTCTGCATGGCCTGTGCACGGGCAAACACCAGGCGAAGACCGTCCTCGAAGTTGAGTGCGCCTGCAGCCACCAGTGCGCTGAACTCACCCAGCGAGTGGCCACCCACCATGTCGGGCTGGAACTCGTCGCCCATGCAGATGGCGGTAATCACGCTGTGCAGGAACACTGCGGGCTGTGTCACACGGGTCTGCTTCAGCTCCTCAGCGGTTCCCTCGAACATGATATCCGTGATGCGGAAACCCAGTATGTCGTTTGCCTTCTCAAAGAGCTGCCTTGCAGTCTCGTTGTTCTCATACAGTTCTTTGCCCATTCCAGTGAACTGGGCACCCTGACCAGGGAATACAAATGCTTTCATTCTACCTTATTTATTTATAGGTTCAAAATTTTCCGGCTGCAAAGGTACGCACTTTCCCGCTAATGAGAAAGCAACTGGATGGAAATGGCACAGTTCGCTGTCTTGGTAAGGCCAATTGTCACCTCGGGGTGGCAGAACAGCCCCGTCTTGTAGCCAGAGTGGGACGGCAGTGATGCCCAAGCGAGATTTGCTGTGCTGGTCGGGAATCTGCTGACGCAGGGATAAAATAGTGTCTTATGCTGATATGGGTAGTGAAATCAGGAAAAGACAAGGCTACAGATACGGGAAAAATCCCTAGTAAGGGAATTTAAATTGTCTTATAGGACAATTCAAATTGTCTTATAAGACATTTCAAATTGTCCTATAAGACAATTTTTACGGGGTTATAGGCGTGTTCCGAGCGGCGAGGTCGGGCGAGAAAGAAGAGCGGCGGGTGCAACATCAATTGCATCCGCCGCTCCATCATGTGCTCTCGCCTTTTACTCGGTAGGAGTAGCAGGCGTGTGTGATACGTACACGGCCACACCCTGTACCAGGCCCTTGTAGGTGTTCTTGGTGGCAAGAACCTTCAGAAGATCGCCCTCGTTGACACCCAGAGTGCCGAACTTCTTGGTCTCGCCATTCCATCCTGTGGAGCATCCATAGATGTAGAGTTCGGTAGTACCGTCGGTCAGACCGAAGTTGCCATAGGTTTCCAGGTCAAACTTAGTGAAGGGTTCGGTGGGCTGTATCACAGTTCCCTCGATGTAGTAGTACTTGCTCTTGGCAGGGTCATCAGGCAGATTCTTGAAGTCTGCCAGGCTGATTGGATCCACATGTATCTGTGAGATGTACTTGCTGTCCTTCATCTGCACTGCGCCATTGTATATGTTCACGTTGCCCTGCACGGTGACTACGCAACCCTCGTTCAGTCCGAGGCTGGCGAACTGCTGTTTCTCGCCTTCGGGAGTCAGCACACCATGCACATACACTTCGCCGGTAGCGTCCTTGATGTAGATATTTCCCCACTGGTCATTCTTTATCTTGCTGATGACACCTGTGATGCGCACGGCAGGGCTATTGGCGTCCAGGGTCAGGAACTCTGCGCAAGTCACATCGCGCACCGAGCCTTCCTGGCTCACCTTCACCTTCACTGTGGTAGATACAACGCCCTTCTTGCTGGCATCATACTTCTCCGAGGTGAAGTTCAGCGTGGCAGAACGGCCTTCGCCTGTGTTCTCTGTGCAGATGAGATGCACTATGGCTGTGTCGGCAGGGTTCTGCTCCAGCTTGGAAGGAATGCCTGGAATGAAATCCTGGCCGTTGTATGAAATCCAGTTCTTGCAGTCTTCGGGGATGTCCAGTATGCATCCGCTGCCCTTGTAGGCAATCTTCACGTCGAAGTTACCGCCTTGCTTGTCCATGGTGATATCCTCTCCGATGAGCTTTGCCATCCACTTCTCGATGTTGATGACCGTCACATCCGTCAGCTCGACAGTGCCGTTGTGGGTCTTCTTGGGACCGACAACTTCCACCACGTCGCCTACTTCCATGTTCCAGTAAGAGAAGTTCTTGGTCTTTCCCTCGTTGTCCAGAGTACCCCAGATGGTAATCTGTCCGGTGTTGTCCTGCAATATCCAGTTGCCATAGACAGTCTGTGTGATGGCTGCCACAGTGCCCTTCACGCGGAATGACTTGCCGTCGGCACCTGCTATCACATCGGCACATGTGGCCATTGAAGCCTCCATGCTGCCCTGACGCACCTTGAGGTATTGCACCTTCCCGTTGCATGTGATGGGCAGTTCTGCCTCTCTGCCATAGGCACAGGCAGCGGCTGACACCTTCATGGTGGTCACTCCCGCAGCACCCTCTGAGGGCGTTACGGTAATCCAGTCAGGCTTCTTGAGCCATGTGGTATCCTTGCCTCCTGTCTTGTTCTTGCTAATCTTGGTGATGATGCTGTCCAGCTTCCACTCGCCTTTAGCCTCCACGGTGATTTCTGTCTCACCGCCTTCTGAGGGTATGGCAGCAAACGTGCTGCTCAGTTTGACCACATCCATCGAGCCTATCACCTCATTCTCTGAGCATGATGCAGCGAGGAAGGCCCCCAGGCACAGTCCTAATATATGTCTCAGTTTCATGTCTTCTATATCTATGTTAATTGACTGGTTGTGTGTGTCTGAAATCTCAAAACGGGTGACGCACATCAGTTGAACATATACTTCACACCGATGGACATGTACCAGCACTGGCCTACAGCGTGGTTGGGAACGAATGTCTTGATGTCCTTGCTGACTGCTGTGGGTGTGGAGAACACTGCATAGCCGTCGGCGTCAGTGTGCTCATACTTCAGGATACGTCCCTCGTTGAGCTTGCTGTTCATGTATTTGCTCACGCCCCAACTTGAGTTGAAGAGGTTCATCAGGTTCTTGATGTCGAAACCAAGCTGCAGTGTGTTCATGCTCTTGCCGGCCTTGATCTTGAAGTCATGCTTGTAGCTCACATCCACGCGATGCACCCAGGGGCTATATACACTGTATGCCTCGGCGTATTCACCCTGATGGTTCTTCAGGTAGCTGTCGCCGTGCACATAGTCCATGAAGCGTGTCTTGTCATCCTCTGATGCAAAGCGGAACTCGCCGTTCTGCACTTGCTTGTCTGTGGGAATGTAGAGAGCGTCATAGGCATAGCCGTCTCCGTTCATGTCGTTCTGCAGCATATAAGAGTAGTTGTAGCCGCCGCGCCAGGTCTCATAGATAAGGCTGTAGTGGTTGTGACTCTTGTCATGTCCGGTGAGCGATGCGATGAATCGGTCGGGGGTGATGTTGTATGCGTTGTGCAGATTGATGTTGTTGGGACCGCTGATGGTGGGCACGTAGGTGAATGCAGACTCAGCGTTGGAGCCAGGCATGCTGGTGAGTTCCTTCTTCACGCTGTGTGTGTAGGATGCCATGAAGCTCAGGAAGTCCCATGGACGCATGTTCACACTCACGTTTGCACTCCATCCGTAGCCCTTGTGAGTGTTCTCCAGCACGAATGCCTGCTTGTTGCCGGGGATGCGGAACACCTCTGGATAGATGGGACGGTTGTCTGCTCCGTTCCAGCGGGCATAGCCTCTGGTGTCGGTCATGCTCCAGTCAGAGATGGTGACATCGTTTACAGCCTTGTTGAAGATACCCTCTGCTGTGATGGTGAAGGGGAAGCTCACGGGCAGCTGGTAGTCTATGGCCAGTGAGGTCTTCCACACCTGAGGCATCTTGAACTTGTTGTCCACGGCAGAGATGCTTGATGGCACGGTACCCTGCTCGGGAGTGATGTTTGCGGGATAGCCCAGTGAGATGAGCTTGTCTTTCAGTGCAGCGATGGTAGCATGCCCGTTGGCATCGGTCACGAGACCGCCTGCAAACTCACCCATAGTGAACCCGCGCTCGGAAGCATTCTTGCTGTTGACCTGTGCCTGGTACTGTATCATACCCGAGTTGGTGGGCATGTTGGTGAAGAACACCAGAGGCAGACGGCCGGAGAAGAGGCCTGTACCGCCGCGCAGCTTCAGTGTCTTGTTGCCCAGGATATCCCAGTTGAAGCCCACGCGGGGAGATACACTCACCTGTGCATTGGGCCACTTGCCGGTGTCGATATGGCGTCCGCCGTAGTTGAGATCGTAGATGGCTTTGTTGGTCATGAGGTCTCCATTGTCGAAGAAGAGTCCGTCAAGACGCAGTCCATAGGTAAGCTTGAAGTTCTTGGTGGCGTTCCACTCGTCCTGTGCATAGATGCCGGCCTTGTTGAAGGCTACTCTTGCCTTGGGGTCGTTGTCGCCTCCATAGCCGTAGGTCAGGCATACCACCTCGGGTGCAGCTCCGTTGATGAAGTCATCCACGCTGCTGTAGCGGTAGTAGCCGGTGCCGTTACGCATGTACTGGTTGTCGGCCATCTGGTACTCGTAAGATACTCCGCCGGTGATCTTATGACGGCCGGTGGTGTAGATGAGCTCGTCCTTGAGGTTGAAGATATTGTTGTGCACGGCATTGTTGTAGCTGAACAACTCGTAGCCCAAAGACATATACTGGGTGTTGGTATTCGTGCCGTCCTGGATGTCGATGAAGGGGAACTCGGCCGAGTTACTGCCTCGCACATCGTCTATCTTGGAGAATGTGGCGAGGAACTGATTGGACAGACTGTTGCTCAGACGTGTGTTCAAGTCCAGTGACACAGAGTGTACGTTCTTCTCCAGACTGTACATCGAGTTGGCAAAAGGCATGGAGTAAAGGCTCGTGCGCGAGAATGCCGAACGTGTTCCACCGTCCATTGAGCTGGCGTTAGGCATCACCCAAGAGGAGTTGGTGGTGTAGTTGTAGCGCACGTCCAGGCGGTTCTTGTCGTTGATGTTCCATGTTATCTTGGCCAGCAGCTTCTTGTTGTCGGCATCGGCAGGGAAGCTGGTAAACGAACCGGTGTTGTATCCGTACTTCCGTGCCACATGCTCCTGCACGCGCTCCATATCAGCGATGGTGGTGTAGGACTGGTATGCATCGGCATTGCCCACGCCGTTCTCTGTTGCACGCCAGGAGGTGCCTGTGCCTGGGCTCTTTATCAACTCGCCGTTGACAAAGAAGAAGAGCTTGTTCTTGATGATGGGACCAGCCAGTGAGAAGCCGTATGTGGTGGTGCGGTCTCTGTCTCTTGAGCCCGAGATGAACTCTCTATCCACAGCGTCACCACGCATGTTCTCGTTCTGGTGATACACATAGGCCTGCCCCTTGAAGGTGTTGGTACCGCTCTTGGTGATGGCGTTCAGGGCTCCGCCGATGAAGCCTGTCTGACGCACGTCAAACGGAGATATTACCACCTGCAGCTCCTCAATGGCCTCCATGGAGATGGGGTTGCCGCCGCCGGGGAGAGTGCTGCTCAGGCCGAAGTTGTTGTTGAAGTTGGCACCGTCCACCGTGAAGTTGGCCGTACGGCCGTCGCTTCCCTGGAAGGTCATGCCGTTTCCGCCGTAGGGTGACAGACGGGTGAAGTCGGTCACATTGCGGCTCACTGTGGGCATGGCAATCATCTGCTCGTTGGAGATGTTCGTGCTTGCGCCTGTGCGCTCATAGCTGAACTTCGATCCCTTGGCCGATACCATCACCTCCTGCATTTCCTTGGCTGTCTCGCTCAAAGTGGTTTTCAGGTTGAAGGTTTCGCCCAGCTGCAGGTTGATACCACC
>ERZ1034998.2164-NODE-2164-length-10972-cov-38.764313_pt1 | contig 10972 bp, 9 predicted proteins | sample MGYA00520621_ERZ1034998 | MGnify/ENA primary metagenome ERZ1034998 (study PRJEB33766, sample SAMN09781748) | gut metagenome | biome: gut microbiome | host: Homo sapiens | place: Madagascar | study: EMG produced TPA metagenomics assembly of the PRJNA485056 data...
GTACTTTATTCAAAAAATATCATTTTAAGGCTTGACTTTTAATAGTTAGTCTTCCAGCTTCTCTGCTGCCTCAATAGCATTATCTAATAAATTTCCAAAAATAGTTGTAATGTCGATTGGTGCAAGAAAATTCAGATTCACATTATCCACCTTTATGGTTACTGAAATACCTTTTTCCTTCATAACGGATTCTTTATCGGTAAGAAGAATGTTCAAAATCGGATTTCCTGTGTATGCAACCGGAATGAGCGGCTTTAACAGTTCTCTGATTTCCGCTGCATATTCTCCTGCCGTATTCTCCTGCTCTGCACCATATAATCCTTCGATCGCCTTAATATGCTTATTTACATCATGTAATATCTGGACGGTTTGATCATACTTTTTTGTCTGCGTCAAATAGTATTCGTATTGTACCTTTGCCTGCTGCTCTAAAGCGATCAACTGCTTTTCATAATAGTTCTTTTCATCTGCCATTTTAACAAAATATAAGAGGTATAGATCTGCCAGAACAATACATCCCATGTTGACTGCACATAAGTAATTTTCTTCTCCATTTTTAAAATTCTCTACAATTACACCCATGTTAATCAGACTGTATAGAAGTATAATTCCATACATGACGTACCGTGTCTTTGAATAAGGGACATCACTTTTTTTCACAAACCTGTTTATGAATGTGTAATACAAAAAAATAAGTATCACCTTTGAAAATGTTACCTCAAGGCAATAAAGCATAGTTTCATTCACATTTTTTATATCTGCTGCCTGCAAAATACATTGTAAAAGAATCACTCCTAACGATTCACACACAGACATGCAAAATACCAATGCCTCACATTCAATGATACGTCTTAACGGTTTATCCATATCCTCATAATACAGAGCATATGCTATTATCCCCATCAACACGCCCCAGACCACCAGATTTAATACGGAATGATTGAGCATATTGATACAGGTTGTAAAAATCACTGTGACAGCCTCGATCACAATATATGCATATCTATTTTGACTGCTCCTTTTATACTTTCCATTCATAAACTGGAACAGTATGTTACTTATGATAAAACAGGAAAGAGCATTACATAATATCAGTAAAATCGTATTCATCGTTTCTCCTATGAATTTCTCTGCAAAAATTTATTTATTTCTTCTCTAAAATCGCTGCTTCTCTTTTGCGCAATCTGGAGTTCTTTTCCATTGTCCAGATATATCGTAAAGCCTTTTATTTTTTCGATATGTCTTAAATTAACCAGATTTCCTCTACAATTCACAACAAAATCATATGGCTGCAGTTCTTCAACCAGTTTTTCAAAAATGCAGTCATACTCATATGTGATATCAGACAACGCTATCAGTACTTTTCTTGATCTTTTTATGTATTCAAAATATAAAATGTCCCTGAGTTTCAATTTGATCGACAGATACTCTTTCCCATTGCTGTCCGTCACTTTATAAAAATCCTTTTCTGCTCCGGTATCCGACAGTTGATCCAGCAGTTCCAACATCTGCGTTTCCAATTTATCATATTCCAATGGCTTACATAGAAATGAAAATGCGTGAACTTCGTTAATGACCCGCATACAATATTCTTCATAACTCGTAATATACACTAATTTCACATCGGGAAATTTTTCTTTCAATTTTATCCCCAGTTTAATACCATTCAGTTCTTCCATCGAAATATCTAAAATTCCGATATCAATGTTGCTGATATTTTCAAGCATTTGATTTGCAGACACAAATTTCTCTATATTATAAGCAATCTTTTGATTTGTAAAAATCTTATGCAGCATATCCACCGCACACTCAAGATCTGCCATATTGTCATCACAAACAACAATTTCCAGCATAGCACTCACCTTCTTCCTCATTATATATCGGCTCAATCTTTATTTTGTTTCAAATCTCACCTATAAAAGATATCACATGAAACATAATATTAAGATATTTCTTCACCAAATACGATTTTTTAACACGAAATACGATTAAAAAGAAAAGCAGTAAACCATTTGCCCCTGTTAATACACAAAAGCACTGTATCTCAAACTGTTTGAAATACAATGCTTCCCCGCATTTTCTATATCGTCATATTGATATTATTACTTTACTATCCACATTTACTATCCGCCACACCCTTTGGGAGTGGCAAAAAACAACCTTAGCAAGCACTGCCTGTGTCATGACACAGGCGAAATTCCCCACACTTTCCTATCGTATATGCGTGTGAATTTCCATAGGGAAGTATCCCTAACCCTCTTTTATTTTTTCTTCGATTTTCCTGTGGAATACCTTGACCTTTCCTGCGCAAGCTGATCTTATATGGATATGTGTATGATGTCGATTATAGTTATCTGCGAAATTATAATACGCAACTGGGACGTATCAGCTCCAATTTAAACCAGATTACAAAGAGGGTAAACAGCACCGGAAACATTTATCAAGAGGACATAAACGAAGTAAAGGAGTTGATGAATGAGGTATCTATCTCAAGCAGCATTAGCTGAACAAATAGGTTGTGATGAACGTACAATACTAAACATTGAAAACGACCGAGGGAATCCCAAGTTCGAAGTATTGTGCCAGATCATCGCTTATTTACACATTCCTGCAGACCAGATTTTCCACCCCGACGCAGCCACGGACGGGTTGAAAAAACAAAAACTGTTATTGATGCTACAGGAATGCAATGAACAAGAGGCAGCCGAGATTCTTCCAGCAATTGAATACCTCTTAGCACTCATACATAAAAGAGGTAATTCAAACGAGTAAAGGAACCAGCTAATCCGTTGTGATTCTGGTTCTTTTCTTTTTGTTGCCATTTCTAAATCTTACCCTTGTAATATTTCATATTATTACGCAAGTAAGATTTCAAGTCAATATGTTTTTTCTGAAATTGACAACCACATAAATAACGTCTATAATATATTTATTACAGCCGTAAGATTTAAGGAGGGATTTGAAATGAGTGATTTACCACAGATTTCTGAAGCTGAATTTGAAGTTATGAAAATCGTATGGAAACATGCGCCGATCAGTACCAATGAAATAACAGATAAATTATTACAGACCACAAGCTGGAGTCCTAAGACGATACAGACTTTAATCAAACGGCTCGTAACAAAAGGCGTTCTGACTTATGAAAAACAGAGCCGAGTGTTTGTTTATACCCCAGTCGTGAAAGAAAGCGAATACATCGGTCAGAAAAGCAACTCTTTTCTGGAACGATACTATGACGGGGATATCACTGCCATGCTGTCTGCCTATATAGAAAATGACAGACTGTCTGAAACAGAAATAGACACCCTCCGTTCCCTTCTTTCCAAGAGGTCAAAAAAAGGAGGAAATTAACGTGGCTAATTTTATGATACGCTTTTTAATATGCAATGTATTTATCAGCGGTATCATCGGAATTCTTTTGATAGCCAAGCGGATATTCAAAAACAACCTGTCCAGCCGGATGCAGTATAATCTGTGGTTCCTGCTTCTTGGGTTGCTGGCAGTTCCCTTTATACCGTTCCGTCTCATCGGATTTCCACAAATCTTCTCGTGGCTTGGTAGCTTAAGAAGCTCTCCTGCTTCTAGTACCGCAACTGCTATGGGAGAAGCTGTTGGAATTCATCCAATCGGAAATACAGACTGGATGAATGATTTCGCACTTTCTGTAAATAGCGAGACACCATCCATTGCCGGATACATATTATTGGGGATATGGATTGTAGGCATTTTTGCAATGATCATATTAGTAATCAAATCCTCACTCCGCCTACGCAATTTGGAGAAATCTGCACTTCCCCTTCAGAACCCAGAAGTACGCAGACTATATTATCAATGTTTGGAGGAAATGGGAATTCACAGAAATATCCCTATCTACAGTACTGCATTTTTGAAATCTCCGATTATTGTGGGACTTTTGAAACCGTGTATTTATCTGCCGATTCATCTGATCTCTGATTACAACGAATCCGATATGCGGTACATACTGTTACACGAACTGCAGCACTATAAGCACAAAGATGCTATTGCCAATTATCTTATGAACTTTGCCGGAGTGCTTTATTGGTTTAACCCCTTTGTCTGGTTTGCACTAAGAGAAATGCGTAATGACAGAGAAATTGCCTGTGACACTTCTGTTCTGAAAATGCTGGAAGAAGACGATTATGAGAATTATGGAAATACGCTGATTAACTTTATAGAAAAGGTCTCCATTTCTCCTTTTCCGTTTGCTGCCAGCCTTAGCGGAAACATGAAACAAATAAAGCGTCGCATTATCAACATCGCTTCTTATGAGAAACCAACGTTTTACAAGAAGTTAAAAGGCATGACTGCTTTTATACTGACCACAGTTCTAATAATGGGACTTACACCTTTTATTTCTACATATGCAGCGGACGAAAGTCACTACCAATGGAAATCTTCCTCAGAAAATATTTCATATGTAGATTTTTCTAAATACTTTGGAAAATACGAAGGAAGCTTTGTTTTATACGATCTTAGAAATGATGTCTGGAGCATACATGATATAGAACATGCTACGCTACGAGTTGCACCGGATTCCACTTACAAGATATATGATGCTTTATTTGGATTGGAAGAAGGTGTCATTACACCACAGGATTCTTTTATTGCATGGAATGGAGAAAACTATCCGTTTGAAGCATGGAACGCTGATCAGACCTTACAGTCTGCTATGGCTTCATCTGTGAACTGGTACTTCCAATCAGTGGACGAACAACTTGGTACTGCTTCCGTTTACGATTATATCAAGAAAATCGGATATGGAAATAAGAACATGAGCGGCGATTTCTCCACCTATTGGATGGAATCTTCCTTGGAGATTTCCCCCGTAGAGCAGGTCGAACTGTTAATCAAACTACAGAACAACCGCTTCGACTTTGCCCCTGAAAACATCAATGCAGTAAAAGATGCCATTTGCCTTTTCTCTTCCGATGCCGGAACATTCTACGGAAAGACTGGAACCGGACGTGTGGATGGTCAAGATGTGAACGGATGGTTTATAGGCTATATCGAAACTGCAGATAATACATACTTTTTTGCTACCAACATTGGTGCAGACGGCGATGCTACCGGAGGCAACGCAACTGAAATAACCATGTCTATCTTGTCAGACATGAATATCTGGGTATCACAGAAATAACAAAAACGAGTAAAGGTTAACTGTAGAATTAACTTTTACTCGTTTTTTCTTTTTTTTAATTACTGCTTTTTGCAATATTCATAAATATTAAATGGTTCTTCTCTTTTTTCAAATAAGATATCAGCTTCTTTAATAATCTTAATAAGTTCTTCTGTCTCTACACCTACTGTTTTTAGTACAAGTAACTTCTTTTCATTCGTTATGAGTAAGAAAAAATCTTTGTATAAAAAGACTCTATCTATTTCTTTAAGTTCACAGATCTTTTTATCTTCTAATTTTATTCCCTGAACATCAATTTCCACTTTGTTATATCTTGATTTATTCCATACAAATTCATGGACATTATTTTCAAATTTTTTCCCCTTAGATTGAAACCAAATAATCCAAATCAATGCAATAATAGAAATCCCCATGTCCACATAAAACATCGGATAACGCTTTACAAAATAGCAGCCGATTGATAACAAAAATAATACTGGTGTCATTATATAAATAATTTTCCTTCTATTATTTTTTGTCTTAAGTAATTGATATGGCATAGCATATTCTAACGAAAGCATATACTCTAATGCTTTTCTATCTTCATCGGTCATAATAGACTTTATAATCATTTTTACACCATCCTTCCATATTGGCATAAATGCCATAATTGGCACAATAGAAATATGTAAAATATGAAGCTACTGATTTTACTGATTTTGGAAATATATTTCATAATTCATCTTGCTCCTTTTTAGTGTCCACGAATATCTATCTCTTTCAGCAAAGAATTCCCATCTCCCCACGAATACACAATGTAATATCCTTTACTCTCTATCTGCTCCGCAAATTGCAATGTACTATGATCGACCACTTCAATCTCTTGTCCTTCTTGGATATCTACAAGATATTCCCACTCATTACTTCTGTACCCTGAATAGTAAGCATCCAATTCTTCCAAAGACAAATCACTTCGAATTAAAATTGCTCCGAAATACTGCATTCCATTTCCGTTACCCGTCAGCTTCCCAGCCTGTGACAACGACTCTATCAATTCTGTTTCCTCTGGCAACGGGATTTCACATAATGCCTTTTCCACCTTATAGGCTGTATGGTTATTTATAAGTGGAATTGAAATCACACTGCCTATCAATACAACTGCTGCCAATATTCCAACCAATTTTATTTTTTTCATTTATTCTCACTCTCTTACATCTGTAATATTACCATCATCACCAATATTATCAATCATTCTTTAATTCGGTACTGATAGGCTGGTATCTCCTTAATTCCATTATCAAGGATTTTATTCCCCAAATATTGAAAGCTACCATCATCAGCAAACTTTACCGTAAGTTCATGGGTTATGACCGCATCATCACAAATGACCATATCACACACCGCATCCACCGTTAATGTCACTGTTCCATCCTCATTTTCTTTGATATCAATAACCTCCGGCAGCGAAGTTCCAAAAAAAGTTGGTGCATAGTTAAGGCAGCCTAGTCGTACCCATACGTAAGTCTGATTTTTTTCATCAAATACCGCATATTCCTGAATTTGCTCTGCTGTTACTGGAAGATATTCCATGATCAAACTCTCAAATTCTTCTTTTGGTATTCCATTTGAATAATCCTCGGCATCAAACGCTTTCTGATGTTTCATGGCATACAGATATTCATACATTCCATTATAGTCCAGTTTTTCCATATGGTCAGTATCCCAATTCGAGCATAAAAGATTATTTCCCTGATACCCCAGACCTTGTACGCATCTTTCTGACATTTCCCGTTGTTCCTTAGATAATGGCTTTATTCTTACCAGACAGCTTCCGTCAACAATCTCTGTAACCTCCGGTGGTTCCGGAACACATAATTCATAACAAAACCATCCTTTATCCGTATATTTCCACTCCTTTATCCTTGCATAAGAAATATCGGACAATCCATATGTATCATTGGTGTTCCATGTAGCACACGCACTTATTAAATACATGTCCTTTCCATCAAAAATAAATTTATCTCTGCCTATGCCACCATCTGACTGCAACTCGTAAAGCACTATAAAACCAGCTTTCTCTTCCTGACAGTTTTTAAGAAAATCTTCGACTTTTTTATAATTTTCCATTGCTGCATATGCTTTCATCGTTATAACCGGATACCCTTTTTCTTTTATCCGATCCTGCATTTTATAGATTGTCTTATCATCCAGAACCGTATTAACTGCCTCCCCTTTATCTGCCTGAGTATAAATATCAGAAATAAGCTCCAGAATCATTTTACACTCATCCTCTGCTTCTTTTCTTTCCGGCTCATCTATTGGAAGGTCATAACCTTTTTCCCACTGTTCTGCAACATCTTCTTTTGCATTCTCGTTTTCTTCCGTAGAATCAACATCTCTACTATCCATCAACTGACTATCTGATGTCATATCTTTCCTTATGCATCCACATAACAGGCAACTGATCAGTATAATGAACCAAATACACTTTTTCATAAATATTGTCCTTTCCATTCAGTCACATCAGGGATTCATCACTGTCCTCCGTATATATCATTCCATTCATCTTCAGTTAAACGCGGCGTATGCCATGTAATGTTGTTATTTTCTTCCTCTGAAACAATGTAATTTGATACATACTGGAATCCACCGTCAGATAATGGTCTGACCGTAACATCATGCATATATACATTTGAATCGCCTGCATACGGATATACCACATGAACGTTGAGCGTTATCGTCCCATCCGAATGTTCTTTATACCCAACCACCTCGGAATACGGATATTCTGGATACTCTATCTCATAAAATCCTCTTGGTTTATATTCGTATGTTTGAGTTTGATAATCGTAAATAGTTTTTTTCTGCAATTTATCACTGTCGATATTAAAATATTCCATAATTACATTTTCAAACTCTGTTTTAGGAATATGATAAACTGCACCTATGCCTAAGTTATCATCTGCTACATATGGAAATTTTTCATTATGCAACTTTGGATACAACAAATCAAACATGTCATAGAAATTCAGTTCTCCAAAATCATCCTCATTCCAATCCACTAAAAACATATTATTTAACTCATATCCTATTGGCAAAAGATATTTTTCATTTAATTCCCGACACTTTGCATCCAATGGCAGTATACGAAATGCTACATGCTCTTCTGCAGAACTTAATGTTAATACATACAATTCTTCTGAAAAATAAGTTCCAGAAAACATCAGATATCCATCATCGGTATATCTCCAATAATCGGTTTGATATTCACCCTCATCTTCACTTTTCATAATCCCATCTTTGTATCCGTAATAGCATCTTTTCACATGAACCACTCCTTTTTCTGTCTGTAAATGGTAGACCGAAAATCCTCCCAGACTGCTCACTTGGAGTATTGTTACTTCTGCTTTTTCTTGTTTTTCCACCGAATCACAAAAATCTATCACATTTTGTATTTGTGTCATATCAACTCGATTTTCACAATCAACTGCCGCATATCCACATTCCCCAAATCTTTCTACAACTTTACGTACTGTTTCAATATCCTTCAGCTTATTTTTTGTTGTGGCTTCCGCATAAATATCTATCGGAATATTTATAAAATTGTCATCCATTCCTTTCTCACTGACAATTTCAATAGGTTCAGAAGATACTGGTTCTTCTGTATTCCCTTTACATCCCGAAATCCCCATCGAAAAACCTATGCTAATTACCAGAAAACCACTTTTCAAGAACCTGACTATCTTTTTTGACAACATAACCGCTTCCACCTCTTCCTTTTACGTCTTCTACCATGCTGACGATCATAATAGGACGCTCCATATTCTTGTCCGTTGTAAAAACAGAAAACCATCCCAATTCAGTCCCCCTTGTATCATCTTTTGATGCTTTGATTTCTGCAGTTCCCGTTTTTCCGGCTAATATAATATCCGTTCTATGTGCTGCATAGCCAGTTCCATGAGAATTGTTTATGACTTCTTTCGTATCCTCCAAAACAGTTTGCGCCACATCCTTTGTAAATGCTTCTTTAATCCATACATCAGGCATTGCATCTTCCTTATATGTAAGATATGGTTTTATCATATTTCCTTCATTGCAAAATGCAGAATACATACAAGCCATATGCAAAGGATTCACAAGAATCTGACCTTGTCCATAGCCACTATCAGCCAACTGTACCTCTTTTTCAATTTTTTCTGTATTGGAAAACTGCGATTTTGCCATCTTAATATCAAATGGAAGTACATCATTGAATCCCAGTTTTGTTAATGAACTTTCCATATCGTTTTCCCCAATTTTTAATGCCGCCTTTGCAAAATAAATATTATCCGAATAAATTAAAGCATTTTTTAGAATAACAGGCTCATAAGCATGAAGCGTCGTTACATAATAAGATCCCCATGAGGAATCTTTCTGCCAGCTCAATCCTTCATTCCCATAATCCTCATCTGGATCAATCGCCCCTGTTGTTAATCCAATAGCAGCTATGATAGGCTTAAACATAGAGCCCGGACACCAGACCTGTCGAAAACGGTTATACATAGGTTTTCTTTCATCTTCATTAAGTGCAGTCCATTTTTCATTTGACATTCCCATAATAAAATCATTGTTATCATATGACGGTGTACTGCTTAACGCCAACACTTCTCCTGTATACTGGTTCATAGCAACCGTACAACTCTTATCATCTTTAAATTGTTCATATAATTCTTTCTGCAAATCCGAATCTATCGTTAGTTTTATATCTTTTCCATTTTCCACAATCGTGCTTACTACGATTTTTTTCTTATTGCCGTTTGAATCAACAATAGAAATAGCACACCCATTCTGTCCCTTTAATTCTTTTTCAAATAATCCTTCCATTCCACTTTTTCCAATCACACTGTTCGATGTATATCCCTCCCCGGCGTGTTCTTCTAAATCTTCTGCTGTAACGTTTTGAACATATCCCACTAAATGTGCAGCAGCCTCCCCCAGTGGGTATTCCCTTACAGTGATATCTGAAATTTTCACACCTGGAATCTCTAATAATTTCTCCTGTCGGTCTTTCTCTGCCAATGTTTCCTGATCTGGCTCAATCGACATCAGTTTTAATTCATTCACCTTTGGAACTGTTTTTAATGGTACAAATGAATCATCTTTTACCCATTTTGCTGCTAATTTTTTTTCTATATCTTCTGTTTTCATTTCCAATAATTCTGCCAACTGGCTGATAGCATCATTCTTATTCTCTAATTCTCCGGGAACTACGCCTATAGAAGAAGCCACTCCCTCGCCTGCAAGCAAGTGACCATTTCGGTCTATAATCTGCCCTCTCTTAGCACTTGTTGTAGACACTTTTACTTTATCTGTGGAATCCAGTTCTGGAAATATCAAAGAATCATTCCATATCAGCTTATATTTGCCTTTTTCCAGTATAAATGATGCCTTATTTTCAAAAGTTACGTTTCCTGCAACAGTATCCATAGATGTTTCATAACAGATCTCTTTTTGTTCTTTATCATAAGATGTGATATGAACTTTCATATTATCTACATCAATTCCCTCATAAATAGCAGAATTACGTTTTACAAAATCTTCCTTGCTGATATTCCCAGATATTCCTGCATCAATCATTTCATACATTTGTTCATATTCTCGATTTGAAATATGAGCCATATATGTTTTAAGAACCTTCTCCGGTGATACATCAGGTACACTTTCATACCATACAAAAAAGGCAACCACAGCTGTAATCAAACATAAATTCATGAGCCATATAATGTATATCCTGCTTTTTTTCTTCATCATAGTGTCTCCTTTTTCTTTTTTCTTACGTTTGTAAGATTTCATTTT
>ERZ1034998.2165-NODE-2165-length-10965-cov-3.612741_pt1 | contig 10965 bp, 7 predicted proteins | sample MGYA00520621_ERZ1034998 | MGnify/ENA primary metagenome ERZ1034998 (study PRJEB33766, sample SAMN09781748) | gut metagenome | biome: gut microbiome | host: Homo sapiens | place: Madagascar | study: EMG produced TPA metagenomics assembly of the PRJNA485056 data...
ATGGCAAGATACAGCGGCGACAGCTTAAAGGAGAACCGCTCCTCCCGGTTCATCATGTCCACCAGGCAGAAGCCAATGGCGGCGCAGAGGAAGCCGTTGATGGTATGGAGCATGGTATCCCAGTGGGGAACTCTCATGTAGAAGCTGTTGATTTCGCCCAGAATTTCTGCCGCAAAGATAAACAGCAAAATGATGATTTCCAGCGTGCTGGGCAGCACCACCTTGAGCCTGCGGGAAACAATGCTGGGCAGAATCATCAAAAACAGAGACAGGCCGCACAGCGCCATGCTCTGATATTCCCGCCGCAGCAAGGCACGCACCATGACAAAAATAATCAGCGCACGCAGCACCACATATACCGCCAGAGTGGTCTTGTTTTTGTAGATTGGGGTTTCCTTTTTGTTCTTGGGCTTACGAGCCATAAGCGATTCCTCCTCTTTTTTGTCCCATTGTAGCATAGAATGTCCGAATTGAAAAGAAATATATTTTAGAATTTGAAGAATCAGTTTTATACCAATTCAAAATTCCGGCAACATTCACAGACATTTTCAAAAATGACCACACGGAATCGTCTTTCTGCGTCCTTGACGAAAATCTTACCATTATGTTATAATTGATGAGAAGATATGTTTCTACCCTGCACGCGCATAGGGGTTAAACACATTCGTCCCTATGGGCCTGTTTTTTCTCTTTATGGGAAAAACACGCCCGTTTTGCATTTTTTAGGAGGTACACATGAAAAAAGTCGGTATTGTTATGGGCAGCGACAGTGACCTGCCAATTCTGCGCAAGGCCATGGACACCCTGGACGAGCTGGGCATTTCCTACGAGGCACACGTATATTCCGCCCACCGCACCCCCGAGCAGGCACGGCAGTTTGCACTCCATGCCCGCGAAAACGGCTTCGGCGCACTCATTGCCGCAGCCGGTATGGCTGCGCACCTGGCCGGTGCCATTGCAGCCAACTCTACCCTTCCTGTCATTGGGATTCCCTGTAAATCTACCACTCTCGACGGCATTGACGCCCTTTTGTCAACAGTCCAGATGCCCTCCGGTATTCCTGTCGCCACTGTTGCCATCAACGGAGGCGTGAATGCCGCTTTGCTTGCAGCCCAGATTCTGGCCGTCAGCGATGAAGCACTGGCCGCCAAGCTGGATGCCAAGCGAGCCGCCGATGCCGCAAAGGTACTGGAAAAGGATGCCGCGCTGCAAGCGGAGCTGTGTAAATAAGGAGGATTTCATATGGGTGGTTTCTTTGGCGCTACATCCCGCCGCAACTGCATCCTGGATGTTTTTTTCGGAACCGACTACCATTCCCACCTGGGAACCCGGCGGGGCGGCATGGCTGCCTGGGACAAGGACGTGGGGATGCAGCGGGAAATTCACAACATTCAGAACTCCCCCTTCCGTACCAAATTTGAGGGCATTCTCGATGAAATGACCGGTACAGCCGCCATCGGCTGCATCTCCGACACCGACCCCCAGCCCATCCTCATTCGCTCCCGGCTGGGTATTTACGCCATTTGCACCATCGGCGTGATTAACAATGCCGAGACGCTGATTGCCAACCATTTGCACAGCACCGGCGGGCATTTCGACAGCATGACCGGCGGACGGGTCAACTCCAACGAGCTGATTGCCGCCATGATTGATCAGAAAGAGGATTTTGCCCAGGGCATCCGCTACGCCCAGGACAGGATTGAGGGAACCGCTTCCATTCTGATTATGAAAGAGGGCGGAAACCTGATTGCCGCCCGGGACAAAATGGGACGGCTGCCCATTGTGATTGAAAAGAACGAAGACGGCTATGCCGTCACCTTCGAGGATTACGCCGGCGAGAAGCTGGGCTACGAGGTGGTGCGGGAGCTTGGCCCCGGCGAGATTGTGGAAATCTCCCCGGATGGCATTACCCAGCTGGCACCACCCCACAAGGAAATGAAAGTCTGCGCCTTCCTGTGGTCCTACTACGGCTACCCCACCGCTTGCTACGAGGGCAAGAACGTGGAGGTAACCCGCTATCGCAACGGCTGCATTATGGCAAAGGCAGACCGGGAAAACGGCGTTGCTCAGGACATTGACTATGTGGCAGGTGTGCCCGACTCCGGCACCCCCCACGCCATTGGCTACGCCAACGAAAGCGGCATTCCCTTTGCCCGCCCCTTTATCAAATACACCCCCACCTGGCCCCGGAGCTTTATGCCCGCCAACCAGAGTGAGCGGAACATGGTTGCCAAAATGAAGCAGATTCCCGTTGACGAGCTGATTCGGGACAAGAAGCTGCTGTTTGTGGATGACAGCGTGGTGCGGGGCACCCAGCTGCGGGAAACCGTTGAATTTCTCTATGAGCATGGTGCCAAGGATGTCCACATCCGCAGCGCCTGCCCCCCCATTCTCTATGGCTGCAAATTTTTGAACTTCTCCCGTTCCAATTCGGAAAACGAGCTGATTGCCCGTGCTACCATTCTGGAGCTGGAAGGCGAGGAGGGCTTGCAGCATCTGGACGAATATATGGACGGCAGCACCCAGCGGGGCAAAAATATGCGCCATGCCATCTGCAAAAAGCTGCACTTTGCATCCCTGGAATATCAGTCCCTGGACGGCATCCTGGAAGCCATCGGTCTTCCAAAGGATTGCGTCTGCACCTATTGCTGGAACGGCAAGGGTTAAGCACCATTCCCCTCAAGAGGACACCATTGCAGCGGCAGCTGCCAGCCGCCCACAACATTGGATTTCAGCAAGCACCCAGTTGGATGGTACAGCTATCGGCCACCTCCCCTTGGCTTCCCCCGGGGGGAAGCTGCCTGGCTTGACGGCACTTCGGAACCGGCAAGACTGGCTGATGAGGGGTGGCGATGGCTAAAAGTTTCAGATTTCTCCGTTGAGTGGAGAAAGCCAAAACATATGCCATTCATCTAACTGCATTCATTTACCAACCTGTCGCCGCCCCTCATCAGTCACGACAAAATATCGGTTCCGAGATGCCGATATTTCATCGTGACAGCTTCCCCCCGGGGGAAGCCAGGAGGCGCACCGCCGCAGGATATTCACAGATTATTACTCCGAATAGTCTACTACATTATCTGTTATATAACGAAGGAGCGTCACAATATGGAACACACAAACTCCCAATCTGCCAGCTACGCCGCTGCCGGCGTAGACATCACCGCCGGTTACCGTGCCGTTGAGCTGATGAAAAAGCACATTGCCCGCACCAAAAACGAGGGCTGCCTGGATGACGTGGGCGGCTTCGGCGGCTGTTTCGGTCTGCCTCTTGCCGGCATGGAGGAGCCGGTGCTGGTCTCCGGCACCGATGGCGTGGGCACCAAGCTGAGAATCGCTCAGCTGTTAGATAAGCACGACACCATCGGCATCGACTGTGTTGCCATGTGCGTCAACGACGTTATCTGCTGCGGTGCCCGTCCCCTGTTCTTCCTGGACTACATTGCCTGCGGCAAGAACATCCCCGAAAAAATCGCCCAGATTGTTGCCGGTGTGGCAGAGGGCTGCGTGCAGTCCGGCTCCGCCCTCATCGGCGGCGAGACTGCCGAGCATCCCGGCATGATGGCAGAGGATGACTATGACCTGGCAGGCTTCTCCGTGGGCATTGTGGACAAAAAGAAAATCATCGACAATTCCCGCATGGTCCCCGGCGATGTGGTGATTGCCCTGGCTTCCACCGGCGTCCACTCCAACGGCTTCAGCCTGGTGCGGAAGGTCTTTGACGTAGAAAATAACCCCGCGCTGATGAAGCCCAACGATTTCCTGGGGGGCAAGTCCATTGCCGAAACCCTGCTGACCCCCACCAAGATTTATGTGAGGAGCATTCTGGCGCTGCTGGAGCAGGTGGATGTCAAGGGCATCAGCCACATCACCGGCGGCGGCTTCTATGAGAACATCCCCCGCTCCATTCCCGACGGTCTGTGCGCCGAAATCGACCGCAGCGCCATTCGGATTCTGCCCATCTTCCAGCTGATTGCCGAAACCGGCAACATCCCCCAGCGGGATATGTTCAACACCTTCAACATGGGCGTGGGCATGAGCGTGGTCGTCCCCGCCAGCCAGGCCGAGAAGGCTCTGGAAATTCTCACCGCCCAGGGCGAGGATGCCTATGTGATTGGCACCATTGCCCAGGGTGAGGAAAAGGTGATTTTGAAATGAGCGCCCGGATTGCCGTACTGGTTTCCGGCGGCGGAACCAATTTGCAGGCGCTGATTGATGCCCAAAAGGCAGGAACCCTCCACAGCGGCACCATTGCCCTGGTGGTTTCCAACGCTGCCGGAGCTTACGCCCTGGAACGGGCGAAAAACGCCGGAATCCCCGGCGTTACCCTGCTGAAAAAGCAGCTGGGCGGACAGGCAGGTTTTGAAAAAGCCTTGCAGCAAACATTGGAAGAACATGGGATTGACGTGATTGTGCTGGCGGGATTTATGACCATTCTCTCCGGCGACTTCACTGACAAATGGCCCCGGCGGATTCTCAACATCCACCCCGCCCTGATTCCCAGCTTTTGCGGAGAGGGCTTCTATGGACTGAAGGTACACGAGGCCGCCCTGCAATACGGTGTCAAGGTCACCGGTGCCACCGTTCACTTTGTCAATTCCATTCCCGATGGAGGCGAAATCATCGCCCAGAAAGCGGTGGAGGTGCTGCCCGGGGATACTCCCGAAATCTTGCAGCGCCGGGTCATGGAGCAGGCAGAATGGATTCTCCTGCCCCAAGCCACGGAAATGGTGTGTGCAGGATTGAAGAAAGAGACATTGTGATGCAGCCGACCGTCATTAAAAAGGAGAGAACTCATGAACGTTTATGAATTGAAGTCCATGCCTGCCCGTCTGGAGGGCAACACCTACCCCGGCAGAGGCATTGTGGTGGGCAAAACCGCCGACGGTAAGCACGCCGCTTTCGCCTACTTCATCATGGGGCGCAGCGCCAACAGCCGCAACCGCGTCTTCACCCAGCGGGACGATGCCGTGTTCACCGAGCCTTTCGATGCCAGCAAGGTGGAAGATCCCAGCCTGATTATCTATGCTGCCATCCGGAAATACGAAAACAAGCTCATTGTCACCAACGGCGACCAGACCGACACCATTTGGAACGGACTGAAAACCGGGCTCTCCTTTGCCGATGCCCTGGCGCAGCGCTGCTTTGAGCCGGATCCCCCCAACTTCACCCCCAGAATCAGCGCCATGGCTTCCTTCCAGGAGGGTGACTTCACCTACCAGATGAGCATTCTCAAATCCGGCGACGAAGAAGGCAGCTTCTGCAATCGCTATACCTACAGCTACGGCAGCGCCAAGGCAGGCGTTGGACATTTCATTCACACCTATGTGTGCGACGGCAGCCCCATCCCCACCTTCCAGGGAGAGCCGGAGCGGGTGTCCATCCCCAATGACATTGACGGCTGGACTGCCGACATCTGGAACGCCCTGGACGAAAACAACAAGATTTCTCTTTACGTCCGCTTCGTGAACCTGGAAACCGGGTGCGAAGAAAACCGGATGATTAACCGGAATAAGTGAGGTAAACGTCATGAAAGAATTTGCTCTGAAATACGGCTGCAACCCCAACCAGAAGCCCGCCTCCATCTATATGGCGGACGGCAGCGACCTGCCCATTACCATCCTGAACGGCCGCCCCGGCTACATCAATTTCCTGGACGCTCTGAACTCCTGGCAGCTGGTCAAGGAGCTGAAAGCCGCCACCGGGCTGTGCGCCGTCACCTCCTTCAAGCACGTCTCCCCCACCTCCGCCGCCGTGGGCAAGCCCCTCTCTGCCCAGCTGAAAAAGGCCTGCTTCGTGGACGATGTGCCGGAGCTGGACGATAGCCCCCTGGCCTGTGCCTATGCCCGTGCCCGGGGCACCGACCGGATGTGCTCCTTCGGCGACTGGGTGGCACTGTCCGACGAATGCGACGTGACCACCGCCAAGCTCATTGCCCGGGAGGTTTCCGACGGCGTGATTGCCCCCGGCTACACCCCGGAGGCACTGGAAATCCTGAAAGCCAAGCGCAAGGGCAGCTATAACGTGGTTGCCATCGACCCGGGCTATGTTCCCGCCGAGCAGGAAACCAAGATGGTCTACGGCGTTACCTTCCAGCAGGGGCGCAACAATTTTAAGATTGACGAGAGCCTGCTCCATAACATCGTTACCGAGAAAAAGGAGCTGCCCGAAAGCGCCAAAATCGACCTGATTGTGTCTCTGATTACCCTGAAATACACCCAGTCCAACTCCGTCTGCTTTGCCTATGACGGGCAGGCCATCGGCGTGGGTGCCGGTCAGCAGTCCCGCATTCACTGCACCCGTCTGGCTGGCTCCAAGGCCGACACCTGGTTCCTGCGGCAGCATCCCAAGACCCTGGCGCTGCCCTTCCGGGAAGACCTGGGCCGCCCCAACCGGGACAATGTGATTGACGGCTACATCAACGGCAACGAGGAAGATGTGTGCGCCGAGGGCATCTGGCAAAACTATTTCACCACCCAGCCGCAGCGCCTGACCGAAAGCGAAAAGCGGGAATATCTGGATGGGATTACCGGCGTTTCCCTGGGCTCCGATGCTTTCTTCCCCTTTGCCGATAACATCAAGCGTGCCTGTGCCTCCGGCGTTTCCTACATTGCCCAGCCCGGCGGCTCCATCCGGGATGACCTGGTCATCGAGGAATGCAACAAGCGGGGCGTTGTCATGGCGTTCACCGGTATGCGCCTGTTCCACCACTAATCGCTCTGCGTGCCGGGGCTGATTCTTAACGAAACTGTATTCCCTACATTTGGATGTCTACATTCCGAAACGGAGGATTCTATGAAAATCATGGTTGTCGGTGGCGGCGGGCGAGAGCACGCCATCATCAAGAAGCTGAAAGAAAATAAAACGATTACCGAAATTTACGCTCTGCCCGGCAACGGCGGCATTGCTGCAGATGCCACCTGCGTCAGCATCGGCGCAACGGACATCCCGGCGCTGGTGTCCTTTGCCACGGAAAACCACGTCGACTACGCCGTGGTAGCGCCGGACGACCCCCTGGTGCTGGGTGCGGTGGATGCCCTGAATGAAGCCGGTATCCCCTGCTTCGGCCCCAGAGCCAACGCCGCCATCATCGAGGGCAGCAAGGTCTTCTCCAAAAACCTCATGAAGAAATATGGCATTCCCACCGCCGCATATGAGGTGTTCGACAACATGGAAGCTGCCCTGCACTACCTGGAATCCGCTCCCATCCCCACCGTCATCAAGGCGGACGGTCTGGCACTGGGCAAAGGCGTGATTATCGCCCAGACCCGGCAGGAAGCCATGGATGCCGTCAAGTCCATGATGGAGGACAAGGTGTTCGGCAAAAGCGGCGACCACATTGTGATTGAGGAATTTCTCACCGGCCCCGAGGTGTCCGTTCTGGCATTCACCGACGGCAAGGTGGTAAAGCCCATGGTCTCCAGCATGGATCATAAGCGCGCCGGAGACGGCGATACCGGTCTGAACACCGGCGGCATGGGCACCATTGCCCCCAACCCCTACTATACCCCTGCCATCGCCCAGCGGTGCATGGAGGAAATCTTCCTGCCCACCATCGCCGCCATGAACGCCGAGGGGCGCACCTTCACCGGATGCCTGTATTTCGGCTTGATGCTCACCCCCAACGGCCCCAAGGTGATTGAATACAACTGCCGCTTCGGTGACCCGGAGACCCAGGTGGTGCTGCCCCTGCTGGAAAGCGATTTGCTGACCGTCATGCAAGCCACCACCAACGGAACCCTATCTGAAACCGAAGTGAAATTTGCCGATAAATATGCTTGCTGCGTGATTCTCGCCTCCAAAGGCTACCCGGTTCACTACGAAAAGGGTTTCCCCATCACCATGACCCCGGAGGCCGCCGCCCACACCTATGTAGCAGGTGCAAAGCTGCAAGACGGGAAGCTGGTCACTTCCGGCGGACGGGTCACCGGCACCACCGCCGTGGCAGACAGCCTGGAAGAAGCCATCCGGGAAGCCTACCGGCTCAGCGATGGGGTTCAGTTTGAAAACGCCTATCGCCGCTGCGACATTGGGCAGCGTGCCCTGCAAGCATCCAACTGATTGGGAGGGAAAACAAAAAATGGTATACCGCGTATTTGTGGAAAAGAAGCCCGGCCTCGCCCCCGAGGCAGCAGGACTGCTCAGCGACTGCCGCTCCTTCCTGGGCATTAAGAAGCTGGAAAATGTCCGCATTCTCAACCGCTACGATGTGGAAAACATCGACGAAGCCCTGTTTGACTATGCCCGCACCACCGTATTCTCCGAACCGCAGCTGGATCTTGTTTCCGCTTCGGCTGACCTGAGCGATGCCAGCGTGGTGTTTGCCGTGGAGCCGCTGCCCGGTCAGTTTGACCAGCGTGCCGACTCCGCCGCCCAGTGCATTCAGCTGCAAAGCCAGGGCGAGCGCCCCACCGTCCGCAGCGCCAAAGTGTATGCCCTGTATGGCAAGCTGACCAAAAAGGACGTGGAGGCAATCAAGCACTACGTCATCAATGCCGTGGAAGCACGGGAAGCTTCTCTGGAAAAGCCGGAAACCCTGAAGGTGGAATACGCCGCCCCCGAAACCGTTGAGACGGTGAAGGGCTTCATCAAGATGAAGGATGCCGCCCTGCAAAAGCTGCTGGACAAACTGGGGCTTGCCATGGATTTGGACGACCTGCGGTTCCTGCAAACCTATTTCCGGGATCAGGAGCATCGGGATCCCACCATCACCGAGGTGCGGGTGGTGGACACCTACTGGTCCGACCACTGCCGCCACACCACCTTCTCCACCCACATTGACGAAGCCCACATTCAGGACGAGGCGGTAAGGGCCGCCTACCAGCGCTATCTGGATGCCCGGGTGGAGGTCTACGGTGATGAGAAGGCTGCCGCCCGCCCCCAGACCCTGATGGACATTGCCACCATCGGCACCAAGACCCTGAAAAAGCGGGGGCTGCTGCCGGAGCTGGACGAGAGCGAGGAAATTAACGCCTGCTCCATCCATGTGCCCACCACCATCGATGGCAACCAGGAGGACTGGCTGCTGATGTTCAAGAACGAAACCCACAACCATCCCACCGAGATTGAACCCTTCGGCGGCGCGGCCACCTGCATCGGCGGCTGCATCCGTGACCCCCTGTCCGGGCGTGCCTATGTGCACCAGGCCATGCGCGTCACCGGCGGCGGCGATCCCCGGGTCAGCCTGAAGGACACCGTCAAGGGCAAGCTCCCCCAGCGGAAGCTGGCAACCACCGCTGCTGCCGGATACTCCTCCTATGGCAACCAGATCGGCCTTGCCACCGGTCACGTGGCTGAACTGTACCATGAGGGCTATATTGCCAAGCGGCTGGAATGCGGCGCTGTGGTTGCCGCTGCCCCCGCCTCCAACGTGCGCCGGGAAGTCCCCGCCCCCGGAGATGTGGTGATTCTGCTGGGCGGACGCACCGGTCGTGACGGCATCGGCGGCGCCACCGGCTCCTCCAAGAGCCACAACATGAAGTCCCTGCAAACCATGGCATCCGAGGTACAGAAGGGCAATGCCCCCGAGGAACGGAAGATTCAGCGCCTGTTCCGCAACGGCGAGGTCACCCGGCTGATTAAACGCTGCAACGACTTTGGTGCCGGCGGCGTGTCCGTTGCCATTGGTGAACTGGCTGCCGGTCTGCGGATTGACCTGGATGCCGTGCGGAAGAAATACGAGGGTCTGGACGGCACCGAGCTGGCCATTTCCGAATCCCAGGAGCGCATGGCAGTGGTGGTAGACCCTGCCGATGCCGATGCCTTCATCGCCGCTGCCCAGGCAGAAAACCTGGAAGCCTATCGGGTGGCTGTGGTCACCGAGGAAGAACGGATGGTCATGCAGTGGAAGGGCAACGAGATTGCCAACCTGAGCCGTGCCTTCCTGGATACCAACGGCGCTGTGAAGCACACCAGCGTGGAGGTTGCCGCCAAGCAGCGGCAGCAGCTGGATGCGCCCCTGTTCTCCTCCCTGCGCCAGATGGCTTCCAGCCTGAAAACCGCCAGCCGCCGTGGTCTGACCGAGCGCTTTGACGGCTCCATCGGTGCCGGTTCTGTGCTGATGCCCTTCGGCGGCAGAACCCAGACCACCCCCGCTCAGGCCATGGCAGCCCTGTTCCCGGTGCTGCCCGGTCAGCACACCACCCAGGCCAGCGTCATGACCTGGGGCTGTGATCCCGACCGACTGAGCATCGACCCCTATGTGGGTGCTCATGATGCCGTTTATAATTCCATGGCAAAGCTGGTGGCTGCGGGTGCAGATTACCACGATGCCTATCTGACCCTCCAGGAGTTCTTCGAGAAGCTGAGAAATGAGCCTCAGCGCTGGGGCAAGCCCTTTGCCGCCCTGCTGGGTGCGCTGGATGCCCAGCTGGAGCTGGGTGCCGCTGCCATTGGCGGCAAGGACTCCATGAGCGGCTCCTTCCTGGACCGGGATGTGCCCCCCACGGTGATTTCCTTTGCCATTGCGCCGGTGGACGCTTCCAAGGTGCTCTCCCCCGAATTTAAGGCAGCCAACCACCCCGTCTACCTGATTGCTCCCACCGACGGCACCCAGGATGCCATCAAGGCCAGCTGGGATACCTTCCTGCGCCTCCATGCCGATGGCAAGGTCTGCGCCGCCTGGGCTGTGGAAAACGGTGCCGCGGAAGCTGTGATGAAGATGAGCTTCGGCAATGAGATTGGCTTCACCGGTGAAAACTTCTCCGACTGGTACACCCAGGGAGCCGGCTGTCTGATTGCCGAGCTGAATGGCGATGTGTTCCTCCCCGGCGTTGTGAAGATTGGCTACACCACCGAGGCACCGGTCATCCGGCTGGGACAGGACGAGGCTTCCATCGAGGAGCTGCGGAGCCTGAACGAAAGCACCCTGGCGGACGTTTATCCCACCAAGGTCACCGAAGCAGGGGAAGAAATTTTCCCCTTCCGCTTTGAGGCAAGCGCCTACCCCGCCCCTGCCATCAAGAC
>ERZ1034998.2166-NODE-2166-length-10962-cov-7.305584_pt1 | contig 10962 bp, 10 predicted proteins | sample MGYA00520621_ERZ1034998 | MGnify/ENA primary metagenome ERZ1034998 (study PRJEB33766, sample SAMN09781748) | gut metagenome | biome: gut microbiome | host: Homo sapiens | place: Madagascar | study: EMG produced TPA metagenomics assembly of the PRJNA485056 data...
AAAAGCGGCACCGTCATCCTGTACGGCTGCCCCGGCGAGGAGGGCGTGGCGTCCAAGGCCTATATGGCCCGGGAGGGCCTGTGGTACGGCCTTGACGCGGCGCTGACGTGGCACCCCGGCGACAGCAGCGAGGTGACTACCGGCTCCACCAACTCCTGCATCCAGATGATCTACACGTTCCACGGGCTGGCGTCCCAGGCATCCACCGCGCCGGAGCGGGGACGCAGCGCGCTGGACGCGGTAGAGCTGATGAATGTGGGCGTGCAGTTCCTGCGGGAGCATATGCCCCGCGACGCCCGGGTACACTACTCCATTCTGGACGCAGGCGGCGTAAGCCCCAACGTGGTGCAGCACCAGGCCAGCGTCCTGTACATGATCCGCTCCAACTTCGTTAAGGACTGCATGGCCCTGCACCAGCGGGTGGACAAGATCGCGCAGGGCGCGGCGCTGATGACGGACACCACCATCGAGCGCCGCTTCGTGGACGGCCTGTCCGACACCGTGTGCAACCACGCGCTGGAGAAGGTGCTGTACGACAACTTCTCCCAGCTGGGCGTACCGCCCTGCACGGCGGAGGAGCACGCTTTCATGGAGGCACTGTCCGCCACCTACGAGGGGCGTGACGTCCCCGGCGGCGTGGGCGCGGAGAACGATCCCGCCTTCGCCGAAAAGGTGAAGGCCATGCAGACCGGCCACTTCAACGACTTCCTGATGCCGCTGTATCAGGGCCCCGCCTTCAACGCCGGCTCCACCGACGTGGGTGATGTCAGCTATCAGTGCCCCACGGCACAGATCCATGTGGCGGTGTGGCCCAACCACGTCCCCTGCCACAGCTGGCAGGTGGTGTCCTGCAACAAGACGCCCATGGCCCATAAGGCCACCGTGCACGCCGGCAAGGTGCTGTGCGCCGCCGCCATCGATCTGCTGGAGCAGCCCGCGCTGCTGGAGGCCGCCAAGGCCGAGTTCCGGCAGCGGACGGCGGGCGGGTACAACTGCCCCATCCCGGCGGACGCCGTGCCGGCGCCCCTCGAGCTGTAAAGAAAGAACACCCCTGACCTGCCGGTCAGGGGTGTTCTCTTACAGATGCAGCTCCTTCAGCCGCCGGAAGCTGCGGCTTGCCAGCAGCAGGCCCAGTGCCACCAGCACCAGCGCCGCCGCGCCCAGCACCCAGGTCAGCGTGTCCGTCAGCCCCCGGCTGCACAGCCAGGAGAACAGCCGGTAGGCGCCCATGACCAGCAGGATGCCCGCCAGCAGCAGCGCCACCAGCACGGTGGAATTCTCGCAGTTGTCTATCTTCTTCATGGCGTCCTCCCCTGCGCCGGAACGGCCCCGGCGCTTTTGTCCACCATCATACCATCCGCCGCACAGCCCGTCAAGGGCAGAGAGCCGGGGACTGTCCGTGAGGACAGTCCCCGGCTTCGCGTTTACGCCAGCAGGGCGCGGTCGTTGTCGTATTCCTGGCCGCTGACCTTGCTGAACAGTGCCAGCAGGTCCGGCACCGTCAGCCGGGCCTTCTCCTCGCCGGAGATATCCAGCACGATCCGCCCGTTGTGCAGCATCAGCAGGCGGTTGCCGTAGTGGATGGCGTCGCGCATATTGTGGGTGATCATCAACGTGGTCAGGTGGTTCTCCCGGACCAGGCGGTCCGTGATATCCATGACCCGCTGGGCCGTCTGGGGATCCAGCGCCGCGGTATGCTCGTCCAGCAGCAGCAGTTTGGGCTTCTGCAGGGTGGCCATCAGCAGCGTCAGCCACGGGCTCTGCCCGCCCAGCAGCAGCATGGTGCACACCGCCGCGCCGGTGCAGATGGAGCCGTCCACGGTCAGGTCGGCGATATCGAGCACTTTATAGGTAATGTATACGCCGATGGCCATCACGCCCCAGATCAGTCCCTGGGCCAGAGCGCCGGTGTGGCGTTGGCCATGATCAGATCGACCTTCTTCGACACGAAGGTATTGACGATGGTGGTGCAGACGTTCTGGTCGTTGGCGGCGTCCAGCGCGTCGTGGGTCATCAGCTGGCACACGCCGATGGTATACTTCTTGGCGCCGTCGGCATCGCCGGTGTCGTCCGTCTCGGTGTCGTCGATCTTGCTGCCGCAGGCGGCCATGCTCACGCACATGACGGCGGCCAGCAGGGCGGTCGTCAGCCGCCGTGTGATGTTCTTTTTCATGGTGTGGTTCCTCCTGATGGGTGTTTTTGAAAATTTGGCTGCAAAAAAGCCGCCCTGTGGATCTGTGATCCATAGGGCGGCTTTGATGTCAGTGCGTCTCCGTGGGAGAACGTCCTCATTTCATCAGCAGCATTTCCGGGCATCACAAATCACTCTTACTTTATCCGCATAGGTAAAGTAAAAGCTAAATGCGTATGCCTTGTACAGCTGCTTCATCATGTGTGGCGTTCTCCTTTCCCGAAGTTTTCTGTGAGATATCACAACAGGGAGCCACCGTCAACCGTCATATCCACCAAAAATATTTGCCGGGAATAAACACTCCGCCACGCGCTTTCGCGCTTTAAAGTTCGGATGTATCCGGCATTCCGGCAAATCTCGGTCACTTTCCGCCGTCATTTTCCGCTGGACATATCGCCCAAGGCCCCGCCGTCCTCTGTCAGCAGCGTCAACCCGGCAGGGCGCTCCGCCAGCAGATACTCCAGCACACCGCGGCTGACGTCATCCATCTCCCCAGCGCGGCGGATATGCACCGCCAGCGGCTGCCGCGCCGCCAGACCGGTGAGCCACCGGATAAACGCCTGGGCCACTGCCGCCGGTGCGGCCGTGACCTCGCCCTCCGCGCCGGCACACACCGCCGCCGCAGGCTGTATAGCCCCCAGCACCCGCAGCAGCGCCCGGTCGCCCGATGGCACGTCGTATCCGACGGCGTCCAGCAGCTTCCCCACCGTGTCCGCCATCCAGAAGCAGGGCACCGCCCGGAGGCAGTAGGTCTGCACATGCAGGCCCGGCGCATCGGTCCGCGCCGCCGCAGGCTCCTCCGGCGCGGCGGGCGCGGCCTTCAGCTCCGCGTATTTCTGCGTGATGGCGCTGCCGGGATAGATCTCCAGGTTGGAGGCCAGCCGGTTGCGGAACTCGTTGAAAAACCGGATAGCACGGCTGCGGTCGCCGCCGCGCTCATACAGCGTCATCAGCCGCAGGGCCAGCTGCTCGTTGTAGGGCTCGTATTCCATGACCCGCTCCAGAATGCCCACGGCCTCCGGCAGCATATCCCGCTGCTCATACAGCTCCGCCGCCTTCATCAGCAGCCGGTTCTTCCGCTTTTCATAATAGATGCGCTGGCTGAGGATCAGCTCATTCAGGTCCTCGCAGTGGTTAAAATAGTACCCCTCCAGCAGCTCGCCGCCGAAGGCGTCACACGCCCGCTTCAGCTCGTCCGCCGACTGTGTCTCCGGGTCGATCTCGTCGATGGTCTGCAGATCGCAGATATAGTCGTATGCCCGGTCGATGCAGCAGTACTCCCGGTCCAGCTTGATGAGCGACCGCCCGCCCTCGCCGGTATCGGTGCTCTTTTTGATCTTCCACAGGGTATAGCGCAGATTATACTTGGCAGCGCTGGCGGCGCTGTCCGGCCAGAGGTAGGCCGCCAGCTTCTCCCGCGCGTAGTATTCCCCGCCCCGCAGGAACAGGATACACAGCAGGGCGCATCCCTTGTTGCCCAGCTCCGGGGTGATGTCCGTGCCGTCGCAGATGACCTGCGGCTTTCCAAACAGTCTGATCTGAAGCATAGCCGTCACCTCACTGCCGGCTGTGCAGCACCGACCCGGACTTGATGGTCACGGTCACGTCGGTCTGCTCCAGCTGCTCTGCGGGCGCGGCGCGGATGTCGCGGTCCAGCACCACGATATCCGCCAGGTATCCCGGCGCCAGCTTTCCCTTGCGCTTGTCCTCAAACAGCGCGTAGGCGCCGTTGACGGTGTACATCTCGATGGCCTGCTCCACGGACACGGCGCACTGGGGCACAGCGCGGTTCACCGCCGCGTGGATGCCCAGCATGGGCCGCGGCTCCGTCACGTCGCTGTCCGACCCGCCGCACACCACCGCGCCGGCGGCGAACATGGCGGCAAAGTTGTTGGAGTGCAGATAGCGCTCGCCCACCCGGCGCTCGTACATACCGCCCTTGCCGCCCCACAGGTAGGCGTAGGCCGGCTGCACCGAGAAGATCAGCTTCATATCCGCCGCCCGGGCGATCTGCTCCGGCGTGGCCATGATGGCGTGCTCGATGCGGTGGCGCAGGGCGGTGCTGCCGCCCTGACGGATAGCCCTCTCATGGGCCAGCAGCACGGACTCGATGGCCCGGTCGCCGATGCTGTACAGCGCCAGCTGCATATCCTGCCGGTAGCACTGCTGCACGAACTCGTCCAGTCCATCCTGGGGCAGGAAGATCTGTCCCCGGTAGTCCGGCCGGTCTGCGTAGGGTGCCGACAGGGCGGCGCTGTGGCTGGACAGGGTGCCGTCCACCATAATATTGCCGCCCACCCGGCGCAGCCCCAGCTTCCAGACCTTCGCCAGGTCCATGGTCTGATAAAACAGCGGCATATCCACCGGGAACTCGCCGCTGTGGGCGTAGATGAACTCCGCGTCCCGGTCGTCGAACAGCCAGCCGCCCTCGATGGCCGCCACGGTGGTGATGCCGTTTTCCAGCAGCCGGGACATAGCCAGATGGATGGCCTCCATGCGGAACTCGTCCGGCAGGCTCCGCAGCACATTGGAGCGCAGCACATAGTTGGCGTTCCGCCGGAAAATGCCCGTAGGCAGGCCGCTGCTATCCAGCTCCACGCCCTCCAGGGAGAAGGGAACCTTGTAATACAGCAGGGCGTGGGTGTTCAGCATACTGACGTGGTACTCCTTGGAGAACAGCACCACCGGACTGTCGCTGCAATACCTGTCCAGCACATACCGGTCCGGAAAACGCTTTTCCTCGAACTGCGACTCCTCCACCTGGCAGCCCAGCACCGCGCCCTCCCGCTTTTCGGCGGCGGCCAGCATCTCGCCCAGCTCCCGGTGGGACCGCGCACCGCCCAGATCCACGCTCATCATGTTCACGGCGGTCTGCATCACATGGAAGTGGTTGTCGATAAACCCCGGCAGCACCGTGCCGCCCCTGGCGTCGATGACCTGCGTGCCGGGGCGCACCAGCTTCTGCCAATCATCGCCGCGGCCTGCGGCGCAGATCATTTTCCCCGCCGCGGCCACCCAGTCGGCCCCGCCGTCGCCGCACATGGTCACGCAGCGCCCGTTTTTAATGATGATATCCGCGTACATAGCGTCCCGCCCTCCTGTTGAAAGCCGTGTTGTGTTATGGCCGTATTGTACACCAGGGCGGGCCGTCTGTCCAGTGGCGCTGTGTCCCCGGCGGCAGATGTACCAAATCGTTTGTTGAAAAGCGCGGCATGATTTGCTAAAATGTTTAGTAACAACGGAAATTCAACGCTTTTTCCACGCGCGGTCCAACATCTCCCGGTTACAATGACATCAAACTGAGGCGGAGCACGGCCGGCGCGGCCCCTCTCCGCCCTCCCGAAAAAACGAAAGGACAGGGATGTATATGAGCGTTTTGATTTTGAACCGCGAGCAGGTCAAGCAGGTCATCTCCATGAAGGAAGTCATCCAGGAGGTGCGCGAGGTCTATCGTCTGAAATCTCAGGGCAAGTCCGTGATCTGGCCGCTGGTCAACTATGAATTCGTGGACGAGCACGCCGCCATGGACATCCGTTCCGGCTATATCAAGGGCGTACAGCTCCACGGCCTGAAGATGCTGAACAACTTTCCCGAGAACCGGGAAAAGGGCCTGCCGCCCTTCAACGGCATCATGATGGTCTACGACTCCAACACCGGCATTCCCGTCAGCGTCATGGACGCCTCCTACGTCACCTGTATGCGTACCGGCGCCGCCGGCGCGCTGGGCGTGGACCTGCTGGCCCGCAAGGACGCCAAGCACCTGTTCATCCTGGGTGCCGGCAAGCAGGCCCCCTTCCAGATCGCCGCCACGCTGCTGCTGCGTCCGGCCATCGATAAGGTCTACATCGCCGACCCCATGTTCCCCGACAACGCGGTGCAGTTCGCCGCCCACATCGCCCAGCAGCTCTCCGATGACTTCGGCATCGACGCCTCCGGCGTGGAGTTTCTGCCGGCGCTGGATCTGGCCGCCGCCGTGGGCGACAGTGACGCCATCATCACCGTCACGCCCTCCCGCAAGCCCATCATCCAGAAGGCGTGGCTGAAGCCCGGCACCCATCTGAGCTGCCTGGGCTCCGACATGGAATCCAAGCAGGAGATCGAGAGCACCATCTTCCAGGGCGCCGCCTTCTACGCCGACGACCGTGCCCAGTGCATCCGCGTGGGCGAGATGGAGCTGCCCATCAAGCAGGGCGTCATCAGTGCCGACGACATCACCGGCGAGATCGGTGACCTCATCGACGGCAAGGTCCCCGGCCGCACCAGCGACACGCAGACCACCATCTTCGACGCCACCGGCCTGTACATTCTGGATCTGGCCGCCGCCAAGGTAGCCATCGACCGCGCACTGGCCGAGGGCGTGGGCTTGCAGGCCGACCTGTAACCCTGCGGAATATATCCGCTTACCCTACAAAACAGACGAAATGAGGAGGACAATAAAATGAAACTGGCATGGTTTGGTGTGGAAGAGTGGCTGAATCCCATGGACTCTCTCGCCCGTATCAATCTGGGCAGCAGCTGCGTCAGCGCCCTTCGTATGGACGAGCTGTTTGACCTGACCGGCGAGGATCTGGACGCTTTCCTGAACGAAATGCGTACCATGAGCCTGCATTATCACCACGGCGACGCCACCGGCTCCCCCCGGATCAAGGCGGCGGTGGCCGGCATTTACCCCAAGGGCAACGTGAAGCCCGAGGAAGTCATGATCACCCACGGCGGCACCGGCGCCAATGACCTGGTGCTGATGAGCGTGCTGGAGCCGGGTGACAACTGCGTGGTGATCAAGCCCTCCTATCAGCAGCATTACGACATCCCCAAGGGCAGCGGCATCGAGACCCGCGTGGTCCAGCTGAAGGCCGAGGATAACTATCAGCTGGATTTCGACGCCCTGGACAAGGCCTGCGACGCCAACACCAAGATGATCGTCCTGACCAACCCCAACAACCCCATCGGCGTGACCCTGTACGACGAGGGCCTGCGTAAGGTCGTGGACATCGCCGCCAAGCACGACGCCTGGATCCTCTGCGACGAGGTCTATCGCGGACTGGACGAGAACTATATGCCCTCCATTCTGGACTACGGCTACCACAAGGCCATCTCCATCAGCAGTATGTCCAAGATGTACTCCATGGCCGGCACCCGTATCGGCTGGATCGTCTGCCGCGACCACGAGATGTACGAGGTCATGAAGACCCGCCGTTCCTACAACACCATCTGCTGCGGCATCTGGGACGAGATCATCGCCTCCATCGCGCTGGAGCATTACCAGGCCCTGTGGGCCCGCGCCCGTTCCATTCTGGAACCCAACCGCAAGATCGTGGAGGACTGGGTGGCCTCCCAGCCCCACCTGCACCTGCGTGCCAAGGCCATGGGCACCACCTGCCTGATCGACTATGATTACGACGTGGACTCCGAGACCCTGGCCAAGGACGCCATGGCCACCGAGCAGATCCTGGTGGTCCCCGGCGACTACTTCGATATGCCCAAGACTATCCGCGTGGGCTACGGCGCCTTCCGCGATCCCCAGGTGCTGAAGGCCGGTCTGGAGGAGTTCGGCAAGTACCTGGAGAAGTACAACTAACTGACACATCCCTCTCTCACAAATTTCTTCCCCCCTGCGGCACGTGCCGCAAAACAAGCGCCCGGCAGAAGCCGGGCGCTTGTTTTTTTCGTATTCCGTTGGCGCTCACACCCGCGCCCAGCGCATCCAGCCGTCCTCGAATAGGGCTGTCAGCCGCCCCGTGTCCTTCAGCCACGCCAGATAGGACCGCACCGTGCTGCCCACCAGCACATACTGCTCAAAGCTCATGGTCAGCCCATAGGCGGCAAACAGCTGCTGCAGGATGTCCTCAAAGCCGCGGGGCACAGCGCAGAGGTCCACGATCCTCTCCGCGATCTCATGCACCTTTCGGATATTGTACTGCGCCAGATCGGCGATGTCCTCCGTCACCTCCGTGTGCGCGGGCACAAATACCTTCGCCGTCATGGCCTGCACCTGCTCCAGCGTTTTCAGGTACCCGGCCACGTCGTAAATAAAGCCGATCTGGTACTTGTCCAGTATCTCCCGGCTGGACAGGCAGTCCGCCAGGAACACCACGTCGTCCGGCGTCCGAAAGCCTACCATGTCGAAAAAGTGCCCGGGCAGGGGGATAGACACAAAGCCCTCCGGCAGCTTGTCCGCCGTCAGCTCCGCCGCGTCGCTCTCCTGTGCCAGCAGAAACTTGTGCCGCAGGTCCTTGGGCGGATATCCGCCGTAGAGAAACGACGGCTCCAGCACCGGGTGCCGGGTAAACGCGCAGTCGATTCCCGGCGCGTAGATCCTGCAGCCCGTCTGTCCCTGCAAATACCGGTTCCCGCCGATGTGGTCGGCGTTGGCGTGGGTGTTGTAGATCGCCGTCAGCTGCCAGCCGTTGGCGTCCAGCACCTGCCGTATCCTCCGCCCCGCGTCCTTGTCGTTGCCGCTGTCGATCAGGCAGACGTTTTTCTCATCCAGCCGGAAGAGGCCGATGTTGGTGGGGCTCTTGATGTAATACGTCCTCTCGGTAAGCTGTATCAGTTCGTACATAGCGGTATCCCCTCCGTTACTTTTTTGTATCGCCATCCGATCATGCTTTGTTGCTTCCTTGTCCTGTCATCCTATCAGTTTTTCCGCCTCTTTGTAATGTCATTCTATCATGTTTTGCTGCTTCTTTGTGCTGTCATCCTATCATATTTTCCCGCTTCTTTGTATTGTCATCCTATCATATTTTCCCGCAAAACACAAGCGCCCGGCTGATAGCCGGGCGCCTGCGTACCTCATCTGTATATGGCGCCGCTGGCCGCCACACAGTTCTTTCCGTTGTTTTTGCAGATATACAGCTGCCTGTCCGCCTTTGCGATGAGTGAAAAGTCCTTCAATTCCCGGCCTGTCCCGCACGCAACACCGAAAGAGGCCGTAACAATGTGCCGGTCCGGCAGGTCCTCTCTTGGAACAGCCGCGGCGCGCACCGCGTCAAGAAGCGCACCGGCGATACGGCGGGCCTCCTCCTCACCGATATCCGGCAGGATCACCACGAACTCCTCGCCTCCAAAGCGGAAGAGATACCGGTCAGCCGCCGCCAACACCCCGACCACGCTTCCGGCCACACGCCGCAGCGCTTCGTCGCCCTTCATGTGGGAGTAATTGTCGTTGTACGATTTGAAATCATCCACGTCAAAAATAATGACGCTGACCCGTTCCGGCGCGGTTTTATCGGCAATGAACGTGCCATACGTCTCCATCGCCTTTTTATTCAGTGTTTCCGTCATCACGTCGTTGTAGGCCAGCTTGATGAAAGCGTGACCCATTTCCTTAATGTGCCGTTCGTTGGCAGACTGCCGAAGGAAGATGGACCGCAGCACGATAAAACCTACAATGATGGAAAATCGCAGCAGGAAATGCTTGAACAGATCATAGTTCTCCGCGTAGGGAAGCTGTCCGGGCAGCCACCAGCTGATCAATATCAGAACACATACCGCCACGGTATCCACACGGCGGTATGTGGGCGCGATCATGATCGCAAACAGATAGCACATGGAGATGGACAACCCGACCCGGTGAAAGTTGCAGGAGACCATAAAGACGGTAACGCTGGCGATCACCACCCCATAGTAGGCCAGCAGCGCAAACCGCGCCGGCGGCGCATCGTATTCTCCTCCACGCTTTTTATAGGCGATCGTAAACACCAGCATCGCCAGCGAGCCGCCGATCATCATGTAAAGCGGCACCATGTCAATGGGGATCATCGAGCGCGCCGCGATGTTCTTGACCAGGTAGATCCCGTTGGTCAGTATAAACAGAATGGCTGCATAAAATACGACCGAAAAATTCTGCCGCATAAGGATGCTCTCCACAGTCGGAATCTCATCGATCTGTATTCCCAGCACACGATCACTAAAGCTCTTAAACCTGGCAAACGCCATATCCGATATCCAGCAGGACACCCTCTGCACAATATCGACCTTATTCCCTCGTCTTTCCATACGATCCCTCCAGCAAATAATACGACCCCGTTTGTCTGCTTTTGTTGATCTATTGTTATATTTTACCATGCTTCCGCCCAAAACACAAGCGCCCGGCTGATAGCCGGGCGCTTGGTATTATGCGGGAAATCGAGCCCTTACTTGGCGTCCTTGATCGCAGCCTGTGCGGCGGCCAGACGGGCGATGGGCACGCGGAAGGGGGAGCAGGACACATAGTCCAGACCCACGCGGTGGCAGAACTCCACGCTGGAGGGGTCGCCGCCGTGCTCGCCGCAGATGCCCAGATGGATGTCGGGGCGGGTGGCGCGGCCCAGCTTGCAGGCCATATCCACCAGCTTGCCCACACCGACCTGATCCAGCCGGGCGAACGGATCGCTCTCATAGATCTTGTTGTCGTAGTAAGCAGGCAGGAACTTGCCGGCATCGTCACGGCTGAAGCCAAAGGTCATCTGAGTCAGGTCGTTGGTACCGAAGGAGAAGAACTCCGCCTCGGTGGCGATGGCATCAGCGGTCAGCGCAGCGCGGGGGATCTCGATCATGGTGCCCACCAGGTACTTCATGTTCATACCGGCAGCAGCCAGCTCCTCGTCAGCGGTCTTGACCACCACGTCCTTGACGAACTTCAGCTCCTTGACCTCGCCCACCAGGGGGATCATGATCTCAGGCACCATGTTCCAGTCGGGGTGCTTCTTCTGGACGTTGATGGCGGCGCGGATGACGGCACGGGTCTGCATGACGGCGATCTCCGGGAAGGTGACGGCCAGACGGCAGCC
>ERZ1034998.2167-NODE-2167-length-10957-cov-12.737846_pt1 | contig 10957 bp, 10 predicted proteins | sample MGYA00520621_ERZ1034998 | MGnify/ENA primary metagenome ERZ1034998 (study PRJEB33766, sample SAMN09781748) | gut metagenome | biome: gut microbiome | host: Homo sapiens | place: Madagascar | study: EMG produced TPA metagenomics assembly of the PRJNA485056 data...
TATTTTCTGCATAGAAAATAGTGTCAGCTACTACTGTTGCATTCTCTACGTGCTTGCGACCGAAAGCTGCTACAGTCATCAAAGCCATCAATGAGAATAATATAACTCGTTTCATATTCTTAATTTTTTAGATTGAATTTGTTGTTGTTTATTTCTTTTTTCTGGTGCAAAGATACAATGAATTTCTCAATGTTGTATATTCTCTTAACGCTATTTTATTTTATTTTTTACCCCCGTTTTACTTTTTCCATGAAAACGTGCACAAAATTACAATTTGTTATTTTTGCCCCTTAAAATTACCATTTCAAAACTATGGAAAAACGATAAAATCTAATTCTTCCCCTTTTTACTTTACACATTGTAAACCAAGCCTTCACTTCTAGAAATAGCAGATAAAGAGTTTTTTCAAAAAAAAATAAACTTTTTCGTCCGTTTACTAGCTTATGTTCTTTTTATTTTGTACTTTTGCAGAAAATATATAATAAATAAGGTACGCGTATGAAGTATTTCACTATATTCGTCATCATATTGACAGCCCTTGGACTTGGCTCCTGCAGAGACTCAGATATAACTATCGGTGACTCTCCCATCTCTTCGAATGGACAAGACAGAGATAGCGACATCATCACAGGCGATGACTATGTCTACCATCTGCCAGTGATATTTCATGTATTTTACAAAGACAGCAAGAATCCGAAACAATACATCTCAAGTACCCGACTCAAGGAACTGCTGAGCAATGTGAACGAGCTATATCAGGGCAATGTATACAACATCAGCCTTGACACCATTGAGAGCGAAAACATTCATGTGCTGTTCGAACTCGCCGAAAAAGATGCTAACGGCAAGAAGCTGAGCACACCAGGCGTAGAATACATCAAGATCAATGAAGACTTGATAGACTGTGAAGACTTCATGAACAGCAAGACGTATGCCAAATATTCCTGGAACCAAAACGACTACATCAACGTGATGGTCTATTCATTCAAGAATACCGACCACACATCCGTAACATTGGGCATCAGCAATATCCCTTACAAGGTAGCTGGCTATCCAGACATCGAAGGCTTGACCAACAGCAAGAACTATCCGCTCAACAAGCCAGGCAGCTTTCCTTACTGTGTATCGCTCAACGCCATCTATGTAGACAAAAAGTATGAAGGAACCAGATATACAACCGATAAACATCAACAGAATTATCAGTATAATACAGCCGACCCAAATGCCACACTGGCTCACGAATTAGGACATTATCTGGGGCTTTTCCATACATTCTCTGAGAAAGCTGGCAAAAAGGATAAATCAGAAGCAGCAGATGACGATGATGATTCTGACTATTGCGAAGATACTCCTAGCTACAACAGAATAGCATATGGCAAATGGCTCACCCAATATATGGAGGAAGCCCGTAAGATCAATAAGGACACGGCGTTCACCGTGAAGCAGCTTGCCAAGCGAACCAATACCAAAGGAAAAGAATGGCAGGCAGACAATCTGATGGACTACAGTATCTGTTACAGCATGCGATTCACCCCAGATCAAGCCTACAGAATGAGACAGGTCCTGTACTATTCCCCACTCATCCCGGGTCCAAAGAAAGCCAGAACCAGCACAAGAGCCTGGAACGAGATACCAGAAGAAGAATTCGACCTTCCGAATATCCTGGCCAAGGGAAGAACTATCAAGCTGAAAGATATCCAGACCAGAACCTTCCGAGGCAAATAATCAGATTCAACATAACAAATAAGAATAGCATTAACAATGAAATATACAATTAAGGCTCCAAGCCACCTCAACGCAAGCATCAATCTGCCTGCATCTAAAAGTATCAGCAATAGAGCGCTCGTCATCAGTGCGATGGCAGGAAGTGATATTCAGCCCAACAACCTGAGCGACTGTGACGATACAGAGGTGATTATTGCTGCCCTCAAGAATATGCCTGAGGTTATCAATATCAAAGCAGCAGGTACAGCCATGCGATTTATGACCGCTTATCTGGCTTCAACAGAAGGCGAACACTCTATCACAGGCACAGAACGCATGCAGAACCGCCCTATCGGCATTCTCGTAGATGCCCTGCGCTATCTGGGTGCTGACATCACCTACGAAAAGAAGGAAGGATATCCACCGCTCCATATCAAAGGCAAATCTTTGGACGGTGGGCATCTGGAGATTGTGGGCAATATCAGTTCGCAATACATTTCTGCCCTTCTCATGATTGGCCCTATCCTCAAGAACGGTTTGGAACTGAAACTGACAGGAGAAATTGCATCCCGACCATACATCGACCTGACGCTTTGGACGATGAAGGAATTTGGAGCTGATGCAGAATGGACCGATCTGGACACCATCACCGTCAAGCCACAGCCTTACAAGAGCACTCCTTATCAGATAGAAAACGACTGGAGTGCCTCTTCATACTGGTATGAGATGATGGCTCTCAACTGCAATCCAGACTCTCTCATCAAACTCGAAGGTCTGATGGATAGCTCCAAGCAAGGCGATTCTGTGGTTAAATATATCTTCAGCCTGTTGGGCGTAAAGAGCGAATTCGAAAGCCGCGATACGCTCAGCAATGTAACCCTGAAAGCAAACCGCTGCCTGTTGCCAAAATTCGAATACGATTTTACTGGGTCACCAGATCTGGCTCAAACCATCGTTGTGGCCTGCTGCGCCCTTGATGTCAAGTTCAAGTTTACTGGTCTTGCCAGCTTAAAAATAAAGGAAACTGACCGCATTGAAGCTTTAAAAACAGAGTTGAAGAAGGTAGGCTATGTGATTCGTGATGAGAATGACAATACGCTCATCTGGGATGGTGAGACCTGCAAGCCATCATTCGCTCCTATCGACACCTACGAAGACCATCGCATGGCAATGGCATTCGCACCTCTCGCCTTGAAGTTTTCACAGATTGAAATCAATAATCCTGAAGTAGTGAGCAAGTCATATCCACAATACTGGGAAGACCTCAAAAAGGTGGGATTTGAGATAAGTGAAGAATGAAGAGTGAAGAGTGAAGAATTCAACGGCCTTTGCTAATCATAAAGTTCAATGTTAAAAGTTCAAAGTAAATGCTATACTTGATTTTAGCCCTTGTGGCATTAGGCTTGATAAGTGCCCTTTTCGGTATCGTCTCTCATCGTAAGGGAGAAGACGAGGAACCATTGCAGGAAGGTGTTTCGTGCAACACCTGCAATGGAGAAAACTCCAAATGCGAACAAGACTGCATGATGGAAGCAGCTACCAAGGAAATAGAATACTACGATGACGAAGACCTCGACCGGTTCGCAGGGCGGGAAGCCGATGCCTATACCGATGAAGAAGTAGAGGAATTCTCAGAGGTGCTCTATACGATGCAGCCAGAAGAAGTTGCCGGCTGGAACAGAAGTCTCATCCTTCGGGGCATTAACCTTCCTAACCAGCTCAAGGACGAAGTCATCAGTTTCTTAAGTTAGACTAAGTTGATAGATTATAATGGATATACTGCAATATACATTTTTTCAGAATGCCCTCATAGGAGCTTTTTTGGCTAGCATTCTTTGCGGATTCATAGGAACCTACATCGTAACTCGCCGACTGGTTTTCATCAGCGGTGGCATCACCCATGCCTCTTTCGGAGGCATAGGAATCGGTGTATATGCAGGCTTCAATCCTATTTTCTCAGCCATGGCATTTGCCATACTGAGCGCTTTTGGCGTACAATGGATTTCCAGGAAGAAAGATGTGCGCAAAGATTCAGCCATCGCCATGTTTTGGACTCTCGGCATGAGTGTGGGCATCATCTGCTGCTTTCTGACACCAGGATTTATGCCCGACCTGCCTTCCTTCCTCTTTGGCAGCATCCTCGCCATAGACCGTACAGATTTATGGCTGCTTGGAGGCCTTACCCTCATCGTATCATTACTTTTCATGTGCCTGCTGCGCCCCATCCAGAACATCGCTTTCGACAGCACCTTTGCCAGATCGCAGCACCTGCCCGTTACAGCGATAGAATACGTGATGATGACGCTCATCGCCATGACCATCGTAGCCACGCTGAAAATGGTGGGCATAGTACTCGCCATCAGCCTGCTTACCATTCCGCAGATGACAGCCAATCTCTTCACATATAACTATAAGAACATGATAGCAGTCAGCATCCTGTTGGGATGGATAGACTGTCTGATAGGCTTATACGCCAGCTATCTGCTCAATGTGCCATCGGGTGCCACCATCATCTTCGTCAGCATCATCCTTTTTGCCCTTGCCAAAGGATACAAACTGATCAGAAATTCTTAAAAATACATTTTACTATATAAAAGGTGAAACAACAGAATACTTTTCATAATACATTAGGCTTCATCATCCTGCTGATAGCCATAACCCTTACCGGATGCTCTACGCAGAAGAATACGGCGCAGAACAGATGGTGGCAATCCTTTACGGCAAAGTATAACACCTATTATAATGGTACCCTAGCCTATATTGACGGTTCACTGGAAAAAGAAATGACCAATAAAGACAACTTTACTGAGCAGCTTCCACTCTATACCGTAAGCAACAAGAACAGTCGTGAAATCGGCAAGAGCAACTTCGACCGTGCCATAGAGAAATGCGAGAAAGCCATCCATCAGCACAGCATCAAGCAAAAACCGGAATGGACCAAAAACCGGCGCAAGACAGCCAAAGACATCGAATGGCTGAACCGCAGGGAATACAATCCATTCCTTTGGAAGGCATGGATGCTGATGGGACGTTCGCAGTTTCATAAAGGCGATTTCGAGGCAGCAGCAGCCACCTTCTCATATATGAGTCGCCTCTATGCTACCCAACCAGCCATTTATGGCAAAGCCAGAGCCTGGCTTGCCAAATGCTATATTGAACAGGGTTGGAATTACGATGCAGAAGACGTGATACGCAACATGCAACGCGATTCCATCCACTGGCGTGCCCAGAAAGAATGGGATTATACCTTTGCCGATTACTATATCCATACCGGCAACACCGAGCAGGCTATTCCATACCTCAAAAAGGTAATAAGCCATGAGATGCGCCGCAAGCAGAAGGCACGAGAATGGTATCTGATGGGACAGTTGCAGGCATCCATCGGCAACAAGAAAGAAGCCTATAAGGCCTTCAAGAACGTGATTCGCCTAAATCCTCCTTACGAACTAGCCTTCAATGCCCGTATTTCCATGACAGAAGTCATGGCAAAAGACAATGCCAGCAAGATGGTCAGCAAGCTGAAGAGAATGGCGGCTTCGGATAATAACAAAGAGTATCTCGACCAGGTATATTATGCCATCGGTAACATCTATCTCAACAAGAAAGATACACTGCAGGCCATCGCTGCATACGAAAAAGGTAACCAGAAAGCCACCCGAAACGGTATAGAAAAGGGTGTCTTGCTGCTTCATCTCGGAGACTTGTACTGGACAATGGAAAAATTTGCCGATGCACGAAGATGCTATGGAGAAGCCATTGGATTGCTCGATAAGGAAAGAAAGGATTATCAACTCCTCTCCGACCGCTCCAAGGTACTTGATGAACTGGTACCTTATACCGATGCCATACAGTTGCAGGATTCGTTGCAGCAACTCGCCAAGATGAACGGGAAAGACCGCAATGCTGCCATCGACCGTGTAATCGATGCGCTGAAAAAGAAGGAAAAAGAAACAAGAAAGCTGAGGAAGAGGCAGAAGCTGTCCAGAAGCAAAACAGCGGCAACAACTTCGCCAGCAACACCCCCAAAAAGAATAATACGAACACCTATAATGATGCAAACAACGGACAATGGTATTTCTATTCGCCGCTGACCGTAAGTCAGGGAAAGACCCAATTCCAGAAACTTTGGGGCAAGCGAGAGAACGTGGACAACTGGCAGCGCATCAACAAAACGGTAGTGGCTACAGCAGAAGGAGCCGAAGAGATGACCACCCAGCAAAGAGATTCTCTGGCACAGGTAGCCGTGCTCGAAGATTCACTCAAGCAGACCACAGACAGCGCCGTCAATGACCCACATAAGCGTGAGTATTATCTGGCTCAAATTCCGTTTACTCCAGAACAACTGGCAGAAAGCAACAGACTGTTGGAAGACGGTCTGTATCATGCCGGTGTTATCTTCAAGGATAAGCTCGACAATCTGGCACTGGGTAAGAAATCCCTGCTCAGACTGGTCAACAACTATCCTGATTATGAGCATCTTGACGATGCTTATTATCACCTGTATCTGCTCTATTCCAGAGAGCATCAGACTGATGTGGCAGCAACATACCTGCAAAAGCTGAAGGCAGATTACCCAGGAAGTCAGTGGACCGTCCTTCTCTCCAATCCGTACTATAAGGAAAATGCCATAATGGGCGTCCATATCGAGGATTCTCTCTATACACATACCTATCAGGCTTTCAAGGATGGACAATATAATAAGGTGATAGACAATGCCGAAATATCCAAGACCCGCTTCCCTGATGGAGCAAACCGAGACAAGTTCCTCTTTATTGGAGGTCTCAGCAAGCTGAATGATGGCAATATCGATAGCTGCCTGGTTGACCTTAAAGAAGTGGTAGACAAATACCCAAATGGCCGACTCAGCGAGATGGCAGGTATGATTATCAATGGTGTAGATGCCGGCAAACGCCTCTACGTAGGTAAGTTCGACCTGAGCGAAGTATGGACCCGGAGAAGCGTGGAACTCAACGACCAGGATTCTACCAAGCAGAAAGGCTACTCGGACAACCGTAACGCCAACTTCATATTCCTGCTGGCATACGATCCTGACAAGACCAACGAGAACCAGCTGCTCTTTGAGATGGCGAAGTATAACTTCACCTCTTACATGGCACGTTTCTTCGATATCAACATTGAGGAAATAGAGGGGCTTCATCGCATGCAGATAAGCGGTTTCAACAATTATGATGAAGCACGACAGTATGCCAATGCTGTATACCAGCAGGCATCTATCAAGGGCTTGCTAGATAAGGTACACGCCTATGTAATCAGCGAAGAGAACCTGAAACTCCTTGGCACCAGCCATACCTACGAGGAGTACGAAAAGTTCTACACAAAACATTTCGCCCCTCTGGAAATCAGCAAGTTCCCATTGCTCACCGAACCTATACAGCCTACTTCTGCAGCGGAAGAGACGTCAGAAGAGACATCATCAGAAGAGACATCATCAGAAAAATCAAAGGCAGCGCCTTCAACAGAGATCAATACTCTGGAGATTCCTGCTGTTACTCCTCCTCAGGAAAAAATGGAAACCAATGAAGAAGTCATAACTGGAAACAAAAAAGAGATTCCAACTGAAGACAATAACGGAATAGAAATCATAATGCCTTCTTCACCAAAGGAAAAGGAAGATGATGGAACCTTCGTTATTCCAAACAAGAAGGAAGAGAAGAAGGAAGATGATGGAACCCTCGTTATTCCAAACAAGAAGGAAGAGAAGAAGGAAAACGATACGGGCATCTATTTCGATGACAGCAACTCTTCAGAAAGCATCGAACTGGAAGACGAATACTACGAACTGGAAGGTTTCTAAAGAATGGCCCATAGCGTTTGAAGCATAACCAATGCACAACGCTATGGGCAAAACAGTATTACAGAGAACAGAAGAATGTTACCAAGAAAGGTACGGAGAAATCAACACAGAAGCCATGGAAGATGGAAACGATAATGAAACTCTCTCCCGAATAGCGGGTGATGATAGGCAACGTGGTATCCATCGTGGTGGCGCCACCAACGCTGATAGGCGCCAGCTTGCCGAAATACTTCGCCAACAGAGGCGCACACAGCAGGGTAAGAATCTCACGGCAGATGTTGGCAAGCAGAGCTATGGTTCCCAACTCGGCACCCCGATACTGAGTGATGAAGATACTGGACAGCGAGTAGTATCCGAAGCCCGAACCGATGGCAAGACAGTCGGAGAGCAGGCGATGTCCCAAAAGCAAAGAGGCAGCAGCACATCCAGCCAGGGTTCCGAGAATGGTCATCACCGGCAACATCATCAGTCGGGGATTCACCTTTCTGAAACTTTTCAATACAGAAGTATCGCAACCGATACTGATACCCACGCAGAACATCAGGCAGCAGAGCGCATAATAGCTCACATCACTCGCCATGAAACTGGCAGGAATCACATCACACAATCCAACGATGATGCCCAGCACGAAGAAACCAACGATAATCAGACTACCTTTCATTTTCCAACCTCCTTTCTGCAGACATATCTCCAGAATGCCCACGCAAAGATTGCACTACCCAGACTTCCGGCTATCGTGAGCACGATGGCTTCGAGTCCCAGGGTTTGAAGCCCATTGACAATACGGGGATTGGCTCCCACCTCGATGCCGAGCAGGAAGAGGAGCACCCAGATAAGCGACGTAATGATACGGCCGATAAAACTCATTTTCTTGTTGCGAAGCAGATACCCTGTACCTATTCCGCATAGCATGATCATAACAATCTTGAGCATTGTTTCTTCTATTCTTTCTTTTATTATTATTGATTACTTTTATTTTCGATAATAATAACGGATTCCCGGCCTTTATATTATACAAAACCGAAATTCCTTGCAATATTTACCAGCATGCGACAACCTACTTTTTATATTTTGTTATGAGTAGAAACAAACGATGGAAGAAAAAGTATCATACTTTCCTTTTAATTAACATTCTTTAACACCAAGACTCTTCCGTCATTCAAGAATTCTTTGTACTTTAGCACCTTAAAAAAAAGATACATTTATGAGCAACGGATTATTACTTTGGGTAGATGACGAAATAGAGCTTCTCAGAGCCCATATCATCTTTCTGGAAAAGAAAGGATACGAGGTGGTAACGGTGAGCAACGGAGCCGATGCCATCGACCAATGCAGGCAGCAGACCTTCGACCTCATACTCCTGGACGAGATGATGCCAGGACTGAGCGGACTGGAGACCTTGCAGCAAATCAAGGATATTCAGCCTGCCACACCCATAGTGATGTGTACCAAAAGCGAGGAAGAGAACATCATGGACCAAGCTATCGGTTCCAAGATTGCCGACTACCTCATCAAACCGGTGAACCCGAACCAGATACTTCTGTCGCTCAAGAAGAATATACATAGAAAGGATATCGTGACAGAGGTAACGCAGAGCGGATACCAGCAGGACTACCAGCAGATAGCCATGCAGATGATGGACTGCCGAACCTGCAGCGACTGGATGGAGATATACAGGCGACTGGTGAAATGGGAGTTGGAACTGAGCGATACCGACAGCTCGATGACCGAGATGCTCACCATGCAGAAGGAAGAGGCGAACATAGGCTTTGCCAAATACATCGCCAAGAATTATCTGGACTGGGTAGATCCGAAGAATCTGGGCAAGGTGGTGGAAGGCAAACCCGTAATGAGTCCGGACATCTTCAAGACCAAGCTCTTCCCGATGCTCGACAAGGGGGAAAAGGTGTTCCTCATCGTGATAGACAACTTCCGCTACGACCAGTGGAAGATGCTGGCGAAAGACATCGGAGACATGTACGACATCGAGGAAGACATGTATATGAGCATTCTGCCTACAGCCACCCAGTATGCCAGAAATGCCATCTTCAGCGGGCTGATGCCAAACAAGATAGCCGAAATGTTTCCAGAACTTTGGGTAGACGAGGACGAAGAGGAAGGCAAGAACCTCAACGAGAAGCCGCTCATCCAGACCCAGCTGGACAGATACCGCAAGCACTACAGCTTCAGCTATCACAAGGTGAACGATTCAGCAGGAGCCGACAAATTCCTGGAACATTACAACGAATGCAAGAACAACGACCTGAATGTGCTCGTCATCAACTTCATCGACATGCTCTCGCATGCACGTACCGAATCAAAGATGGTTAGAGAGCTGGCAAATACGGAATCAGCCTACCGAAGCATCACCCAGAGCTGGCTGCGCCACTCGGTACTGGCAGAACTGTTCAAGCGACTGGCTCAGAGCGATTTCAAGGTAATTATCACCACCGACCACGGCAGTATACGCGCATCAAAGCCTATCAAGATTATAGGCGACCGCAACACAAATACCAACCTGCGCTACAAGCTGGGCAAGAATCTGGCATACAACGCCAAGGAAGTATTCACCATCAAGGAACCTCACAAGGCACAGTTGCCAGCGCCCAATCTGAGTACCTCGTATGTTTTCGCCTATGGTGATGCCTTCTTCGCTTACCCGAACAACTATAATTATTATGTGTCTTACTATAAGGACACCTTCCAGCATGGTGGCATCTCGATGGAGGAAATGCTCATCCCGCTCATCACGCTGACACCGAGAAAACGATAAAAACAAAATATATATGAAGATTAAGATTGATTCATTAGACAACATTCATGTAGCAGCGAAGGAATTCCTGGATAACATGGGCGACGGCAAAGTCTTTGCCTTCTATGGCAAGATGGGAGCCGGAAAAACAACATTTGTAAAAGCTATCTGCGAAGAGTTGGGAGTAGAGGATGTCATCACCTCTCCTACCTTTGCCATCGTCAACGAATATACCGCTGGTAATGGCGACCCTATCTACCACTTCGATTTCTATCGCATCAAGAAGCTGGACGAGGTATACGACATGGGGTACGAAGACTATTTCTACAGCGGCAACCTCTGCTTCCTGGAGTGGCCGGAACTCATCGAAGACCTCCTGCCTGAGGACTGCACCAAGGTAACTATCACCACCGAGGAAGACGGCAGCAGAAGCGTAGAATGGTAAGAAAAATACGTCCCGACGCAGACTTTACTACGTCCCGACGCAGTTCTCGGTACGTCCCGACGTGGCATTATCTGCGTCGGGACGTATTTCCATCCCCCTCGTGACGCAAGCTCAGAGGCATCCAAAAAGTGATAAAGTCACTCGTCACTCGTCACTTTTTGTTTTTTGCACATTGCAACCACCTTATCATATTATATCCTTATTATTATGATGGTGTTATGATAAATAGAATATATAATAT
>ERZ1034998.2168-NODE-2168-length-10952-cov-4.713132_pt1 | contig 10952 bp, 10 predicted proteins | sample MGYA00520621_ERZ1034998 | MGnify/ENA primary metagenome ERZ1034998 (study PRJEB33766, sample SAMN09781748) | gut metagenome | biome: gut microbiome | host: Homo sapiens | place: Madagascar | study: EMG produced TPA metagenomics assembly of the PRJNA485056 data...
TATCTGTATTGATACCGATAAACTCTACTCCACCAATATTCTCATCAATCATTCGATTTACTGCATTATTACCAGCACCACCAACTCCGATAACAATAATTTTGGCACTAGCTTCCGCCTCTGTTGTTCTAATTTCCAGCACGGGCTCTTCCTCCTCTTTTTCCTCACAAATATTTATTCCATCTTTTTCGTCCCATTGAAAAGGGCATAAAAAGGCTTATTTTTAATCATATAGATTATAATATAGTTTTTCTTTCAAATAATCAACACAATTTTATCATTTTTTCTAATTTTAAAGCTATTCGTCCTTGTCAAAAATGATATTGGTGTTTTCTTCTGTCCAATTTTCAAGATGAAGCACCCCGCTCTCCCCCGAAAGCTGCGGTAAGATCTTGCCGATCCGCTCTACCTTCTGCGTCAGAAGCCCGGTCGATCCCATCTGTACCCAGATGTCCCCATACACTAAGATCGGGGAGTCATCCCGTCCGTAGAGTATACTGTCCGGGATCAGCGCCTTGCGCTTTAGCGCCTGCGTCAGTGTCAGAAGCTCCTTCGTGATATTCTTGCCGATCGGAAGCTGCTCATACAGCACAACGCCATCGCAGGATAAGCCCTCAATGCGCGGAATGCCCTCGATAATGTCATTTGACATCTCCACCACAAAGCCATCCTTGTCAAAATAGGCGTTCTGCCCCGCCTCCTCCACATAGAGGTAGCCCACGATTCCCTTTTCGTACACCGTCACATGGAGCGTGTGCGGATTTTTCAAGGTGACATCCATCGTATCGATAAACGGTACATTCTCGACTTTTTTGATACGGTATTTCAAAAAGACGTACAGCGAGTTCCACGAATACTTATCATTTAAGATCGTGCCTGAGATCATCGAATCCTCGTACAGCTCATTGCCCTCGATCTGTACATTCTCCACGGTAAACACCTTGATGACCACAAGTGCGGCAGCCGCCAGCACAAGCAGAAACACCAAAAATCCGATCAGTTTTCTCTTTCTGCGTCTTTTACGTTTACGTTCTTCTTTTATCATAGCTATTCTTCCATTGTCTCCAGTCGAATCCCCCTCGACACGCCAAGTACCAGCCCCATCTCCGACATTAAGAACACGACCGACGTACCTCCGTAACTGATGAACGGCAGGGTTACACCGGTATTCGGGATCGTATTTGTAACAACCGCGATATTTAAGATAACCTGGATTGCAATGTGCGACATGACACCGGTTACCAGAAGTGAACCGAACAGGTCACGCGCATTATTTGCAATTACCATCATGCGCCACAGCAAAAGTATGTACAGCAGGATCACACAGATTGCGCCGAAAAGTCCCAGTTCCTCGCAGATGATCGTAAAGATCATATCGTTCATGGACTCCGGTACGTTTCCGAGCTTCTGCAGGCTGGCTCCGAGTCCCTTGCCGAAAAGCTTTCCGGAACCGATCGCGTAAAGTCCCTGCATCGTCTGATAGCCCTTGTCTCCCGCTGTCTCCGGATGCAGCCACGCCTCGATTCGTCCGCCTCGGTAGGTTGCCAGCGAGACAAACAAAACAACGAATGCCACACCGCCCGCGGCGATTCCGAAGAACGGTTTGTATTTCGGGCTTGCCACAAACAACATGCAGACGGCGATTCCCACAACGATGATCGCGGTACTTAAGTTCGAGTAGGCGATCACGCCACATATTGGAATCAGCATGACAAGTACCTTCAGCAGATTCTTTGTCTTGTTCATCTGCTTTGGGATCCGGTCAATTACCATTGCCAGAAAGATAATGATGGCAAGCTTGGCAAACTCCGATGGCTGGAACTGGATCGGTCCGATCTTGATCCAGCGCGTGGAATTATTCCGCTCAACACCAAGTCCTGGAATAAATACCGCAAAGCATAGCAGAAAAGACATCAGATAGATCAATGTCCCAAACTTTTTCCAGACACGGTAATCCACCGCAATAAAGAAAATCATCGGTACAAGTCCAAGTACAAATGCCTTTATCTGCGCCCTCAGATAATACGCACTATCACCAAACTTATTGGTTGCCGTGTACGAGCTGGAGCTGTAAAGCATTACCAGTCCGAATCCGATCAAAACGATCAGGATAAACAGCATATTGTAATCAAAATACGAAGCAGTTCTCTTTCTCTGCGTCTTCTGCTTTGCCATATCTACTCCTCTAAGCTGCGAACAATTTCTTTAAAGATTCTTCCTCTTTCCTCATAGTTGGCAAACATTCCCCAGCTCGCACATGCCGGCGACAAAAGCACCGCATCCCCGCTTTGTGCCTGCTCATAGCAGAACCGGATTGCCTCCTCAAAGGTATCAAACAGAACCACATCCGTAAAGCCGTGCCTGTATGCGCACTGCCTGATCTTCTCCGCAGTCTGTCCGATCAAGACAAGCTTTTTGACCTTGCCGTCAAACGCCTCGATCCACTCGTCATACTCAGACTGCTTATCGTAACCGCCGCCGATCAGATAGGTCGGGCGGTTCATCGCACGGATGCCCTGGATTGCCGCATCCGGATTGGTTCCCTTGGAATCATTGTAAAACTTGACGCCGCGCTTCTCCGTAACATACTCGATCCGGTGCTCCACAGCCGTAAACTGCTTTAATACCGTTACGATCTTTTCCATCGGGACTCCGTAGCTTACCGCCATCGCGCACGCTGCCATGACATTCTCATAGTTGTGCCTGCCTAAAAGCTGTAATTCATCCACCGCAATCACCTGTGTCTGCTGTCCGTCATGTGCGTAGCAGATGTTGTCATTCTCCAGATAAAAGCCCTCCTTAAGCACGCGCCTGCTGCTGAAAAATACCACACTTGCCGGGCATTCGTCCGCGAAGCGGCGCAGCTCCTCATCCTCATAATTGAGAACGCAGGTATCCTCCTTGGTCTGATTCTTCGTGATGCTCTCTTTTGTCTTGATATAGCACTCCATCGTGTGATGGCGGTTCAGATGATCCGGCGTGATATTTAAGATCGCCGAAACCTTCGGTGCAAAAGCGTGTGTTGTTTCAAGCTGGAAGCTTGAGATCTCTGCCACCGTCACCGTCTCATCCGTGGTGTCGGCTGCGACTGAGGTGTACGGGATGCCAATGTTGCCTACAATCTTCACATCGGAATACACACTCTTCATGATTGCACCCGTAAGTGCCGTTGTGGTAGTCTTACCGTTCGTTCCGGTGATGGCGATGACATCGCCCCTGCCAAAATAATATGCCAGCTCGATTTCGCCCCAGATTGCAATGCCCTTGTCGCGCATCGCATTTACCATCGGAAGATCCGTCGGCACACCCGGACTTAACACCGCTGCCCCGAATCCGTCCATCTCTGCCTCGGTCAGCTCACCGAGAATAAGCGGAACCTCCCGCAATACCGGACTCTTTTCGTATAATTTTGCTGTATCAAGATCCTTATTACCGTCAAAGATCGTAACCTCTGCGCCCTTTTTCAATAAAAGCTCTGCCGCTGCGATCCCGCTGATCCCGGTTCCGACAACCAATACCCTTTGTTCTTCGATCTTCATTCTTACGCCTCCTAAGCTCCTGTCCCATTATCAATAGTGTTAGTATACGTTATTTCATTTTTTTATTCAAGGTAAGGCAGGATGTTTTCAAAGATTTCCCGCGCCACCGGCGCCGCGATCGTGCCGCCGTAATAGATCCCGGACGGGTTGCGGATGATCACCATGACAAGGACGTTCGGCTCCTCCGCCGGGGCAAAGCCTACAAACGAAGCGATATACTTGTGATCCGAACGTGGAAGTGTCTGTGAGGTTGCTGTCTTGCCGCCGATCTCGCAGCCCTCGATGTAAGCCTTTTTCCCACCGCCCTCCTCCACAACATACTGAAGCAGCGTGCGCATCGTAAGGGAGGTTTCCCCGCTGCAGATCGTCTCGCCCGCGTCGTAGGAAAACACCTCCTTCGTGCTGCCATCCGTGCCTGCCACCGCCTTGCCAAAATGCGGAGTCACCCTGTGTCCTCCGTTGATCAGGGAGGATACTGTCGTTGCCATCTGGATCGGTGTGATCTGGAACGACTGCCCGAATGACATTGTTGCAAGCTCCACCGGACCGATCGCATCCAGCGAATGCATGATCGTGGCTGCCTCACCCGGCAGGTCGATCCCGGTCCTGGTAAAAAGTCCGAACTGCTTCATATAATTATAGTAGCGCTCCGCGCCCAGCCGAAGCCCTAATGTAATAAAGACGGGATTGCACGAATTTCCCAGTGCCTGCCGGAAATCCTCCGAACCATGTCCTGTCGTCTTATGGCACCGGATCCTTCGATCCTCCACCACGATATATCCCGGACAGTAAAAATGTTCATCCAGTGACACCAGCTTCTCCTCCAGAGACGCCGCCGTAGTCACCGTCTTAAAGATCGATCCCGGCTCATAGGTATCACTTACACACCAGTTGCGCCACATCTGGTTCTGATACTTGTTCTCCTCCGAAGTTCCCGCGTACATCTGATAGTCCTCGATCAGCGTAAACGGTTCGTTCAGATCGTATTCCGGGTAATCCACCATCGCGTAGATCTCGCCATTCTGTGGGTTCATGACGATGATTTCCACACCGTCTGCAGCCTTTTGGATATATGCTTTCTGTGCCGCCTGTGTGCAGTACATCTGGATGTTGTAGTCTAACGTCGTTACCAGATCATTTCCGTTTTCCGGCTCGATCCGCTCCTCCACCGCGTTTTTCACCTCGACACCGCGCGCGTCCGTATAGGTCAGAATGGTTCCGTTTTTCCCTTGTAAATAGCTGTCGTAGGTCACCTCAAGTCCTAAGATTCCCTGATTGTCACCGCCGGTAAATCCGAGCACCTTGGACGCCAGCGTCCCGTATGGATAGGTGCGTTTATAATCCTCGTCCACCTTTACCCCGGAATATCCATAGGCGAGTATCCGGTCGCCGGTCTCCTTATCCACATTGCTTGCGATCCGCTCGATGGAGCTGTATTTTTCCACACGTTTTCGCACGCGTTCCTCGGACAGTCCGAGTTCCTCCACAAGCATTGCAATGACCGCCTCCGGGTCTTTGATCTGGTTGTGGATCACAGAGATTGTACACACGGACCGGTTGGATGCGAGCACCACACCGTTTCTGTCAAGTATCCTGCCTCTCGCCGCCTTGATGCTGCGCTCCCTTTGCTGCAGATCCGTGGCAAGCGTGCTGTAATACTCCGAGCGGAAAACCATCAGATACACCAGCCGCCCACACAGACCGATCGCGCAGAAAAAGATCACCATGAACATAACATACCGCTTTTTCCGATAGCGCGTCAGATTTCTTTCCATACAAAAACCTCATAACCACCAGTTAAAGTGTTGCTATCATTCTATGTTGGCAGTTATGAGGTTATTCTTTTGTGCTGTTCTCTTTAGTTCTGTGGATCGTTCTCTGCCGGATCATTCTCCGGCGGCGTATCCTCCGCTGGCGTATCCTCCGCTGGTGTATCCTCTTCCGGAGTGTCCTCTGATGAATCGCTCTGCGGCACATCCTCCTCGTCACCGGATGCGAAAATATCTCCCTCTCCGACACTCTCATCGATCGGAGTATCAAAGATATCGGTTCCCGTGATGGTTAGATTCTCATTGATTCCCGTCAGTTCCTCGTCCGGGTAGATATTCATATAAGGAAGAACTTCCTTTAAGATCTCTCTGACGATATTCTGTGCATAGCTGCTATGCGCCTCGTCCTCGACATTCGGTTCGTCCAAAACGCAATAAATAACAAGCTGCGGATCCTCTGCCGGCACACATCCGATAAACGAAACAAGATAACTTCCCTGCTTACGCTGATGCGTCTCATTATCGTATTTCTGTGCCGTACCGGTCTTTCCGCCCATGGAGTAGCCATCCACCTTGGCAGTCTTACCGCTTCCGGAGCTTACAACGCTCTGCAGATACTGCTTCAACAGATCCGAGGTCGCCTTGGATACCGTCTGCTTGACGATGCTGTTGTCCGTCTTGGATATGGTGTTGCCCTTGCTGTCTGTCACCTTGGTGACCAGATGCGGCTGGTAGTACGTTCCACCGTTGACGAGAGAGCTGAATGCGCTTGCCATCTCGATCATCGTGCAGTTGTAATTCTGCCCGAAGCTGTTGGTTGCAAGGTCAATCTTTGTAATGTTATCTAATGTATACACAAGTCCGGAGGTATTTGCCTCACCCGGAAGATCGATGCCTGTCTTCTGTCCAAAGCCGAAAATGGACTGATACTCCACGAAATTCTCCGGTCCGATCAGATAAGACATCTGCATGAGAGCATCGTTGCAGGAATCCATGAGTGCGCCCTCCAGTGTCTCCGTTCCATGTCCGTAGCGGTTGACACAGCGGATACGGTAATCCGCGATCAGCTCATAGCCGTCACATTCAAACGTCATTCCTGTATTGAGTGTTCCGGTTTCCAAGCCACACGCTACCGTAAATGGCTTCTGCACCGATCCCGGCTCGTAAGTGGCTGTCACACAATAGTTCTGCCACACGGCATTGAGCGCCGTAAAGATGTCATCATCACTCATCGTCTCCAGCTGTTCATCCGTGTACAGCGCACTTAGATCACGCGGTGAATTTAAATCAAAGGTCGGGTAATCCGCCATTGCAAGGATTTCTCCATTGTTCGGGTTCATGATCAGTACTGCGGTCGCCGCGCTTCCCGCGCCGTCCCTCGCATTGTTGGCATAGGCAGTGTTAAACTGTGCGATCTTTTCCTCGACGATGGACTGGATATTTGCATCGATGGAGGTCACAAGATTGTAGCCGTCCTGTGCATCCACGACCGTCTTTTCAAAATCACTGTCTGCGTTTAAGTAGCCATACTCTCTTCCGTTGACACCGTTTAAAAGATCATCGTAATAATTCTCAAGTCCGGTCGTTCCGACATCGCCGGCAGAGGTAAAGCCGATTACGGAGCTTGCAAGTGTTCCGAGCGGATAATACCGCTGGTACTCCTTTTCAAACCAGACACCCTTGATATTCGGGTTGACCTTCTTGCCCTTTTCATCCACGGCATCCTGCATCTCGACAAATGCCTGGATTTCTTCATACGGCAGCTTTTTTGCCAAAACATAGTAACGGCTGTCCGGATTCTCGCTGGCGTAGAGCTTAAGATCAGCCTTGTCCAGCTCCGGAAAGCACGTTGTGAGTGCATCGATCGTCGGGTCTACATATTTTCCGTCATCCCCGGAGTTAAGCACCGAGCAATCCAGTATCACATTGTAGACCGGCACACTTGTTGCAAACATCGTTCCGTTTCGGTCTGCTATATTTCCACGCTTGTACGGGATTGTTGTGCTGTCGTAGGATAACATTGCCAAAACCTTTTTTTCGTATTTCTCACCCTTGTCATACTCGATGTATGCAAGACGCCCGATCAGGAAAAATAGCGCAACCAGCAGAAGCCCGAAAAGGACAAACAGCTTTTTGCGCATGGATACGGTTAATTTTGCGGTTGGTTTCTTTGTTCTTTTTGCCACACTCTGCTCCTATTTTTCCGGAATGTCGCTGTACTGATCCATAAAGTTATTGTTTTCTACCGAAAAGTATACAATCTGATCCTCGGTCGCGTAGCTCATTCCAAGTTCGTTGATCGCAACATCCTTGATGTAATTGAGATCCACGGATGTTGTAACGCTATTATATCTTGCGTCATTGTCAGCCTTAAGATCCGCGATCTGGCTCTCAAGCGTTGCAATCTTACGCATCTTTGCGGTGACATCCGCCTGTAAACGCACATAGGTAAATGCGGAAAAAGCGCTGATCGTGACACAGATCGTCAGGAATGCGACATATCCCTTGCTCATGTACAATGCGCGCTGTCTGTTTCTCTGTGCAGCAAGCTGTCTGCTTCTTCTGCGGCGCTGTACCTCTCTCTGCTCCCTTGTCGGGCGCTCCTGCGGCATTCTCTGCGGTGCTGCCTCCAGCTTTCTTACTGCATTTCCCTCTACATAACTTACTCTGTTCATAACTTGTCCTCTATCCAATCAAACTATTATATTCTTTCAAATACGCGAAGCTTTGCACTCTTGCTTCTCTTGTTCACTTCCAATTCTTCCTCGGATGGCAGGATCGGTTTTCTTGTCACCACATGTCCCTTGGATTTGTTGCCACACACGCAGACCGGAAAATTGCTCGGACAGGTACATGGGTTCTCGTTCTTTTTAAAGTTGGATTTAACGATCCGGTCCTCCAGTGAGTGGAACGTGATGATGCAGATCCTTCCTCCCGGATTAAGCAGGCCGATCATAGTGTCCAGATTATCCTGCAGCACATCCAGTTCATGATTTAACTCGATACGCAGTGCCTGAAACGTCCGTTTTGACGGATGACCGCCCGTCACCTGTACCTTCATCGGAATTGCTGCTTTTATGATCGCATTTAAATCTCCCGTCGTCTCGATCGGTTTCTTTGTCCGCTCTGCCACGATATGCTTTGCAATGTTCTTGGCGAAGCGATCCTCCCCATAATCCCGGATGATCCGGAAAAGCTCCATCTCGCTGTACTGGTTGACGATATCCTTTGCGGTGAGCTTCTGTCTGTCATCCATGCGCATGTCAAGCGGAGCGTCCTCGCTGCGGTAAGTAAAGCCGCGCTCCGGTGTGTCGAGCTGGAACGACGATACGCCAAGATCAAGCAGGATTCCATCCACATGGTCAATGCCAAGCCTGCCTAGCACGCCAGCCATATCCGAATAGTTGCTTCTGACAATCGTTACGCGATCCGAAAACTCTGCCAGCCGCTCCGAAGCTGCCTGTATCGCGTCTGCGTCCTGGTCGATTCCGATCAGCCGGCCCTTTTTTGAGAGGCGCTTGCAGATCTCGTAGGAATGTCCGCCGCCGCCAAGTGTTCCGTCCACATAGATACCATCCGGTCTGATATGAAGTTCTTCGATTGTCTCATCCCGTAAGACTGAAGTGTGGTTAAATTCCATTTCTACCCGCTCCTTTAAATGCCAAGTCCGAGTTCTGCCATGTGCTCTGCGATCTCATCCATATCCTCATAATCGCCATCTGCAAGCCATCTCTCTTTGCTCCAGATCTCCACGCGGCTCAATACTCCGACGGATACGACATCCTTGTCAATTCCCGCATATTCTCTTAAGTTCGCCGGCAATAAAATTCTTCCCTGCTTGTCCACCTCGCAGCTGGCTGCTCCCGCGAAGAAGAAACGTAAGAATTTTCTTGCATCCTTTGATGTCAGTGGCTTCTCACGGAAAGAAGTCTCGATGCGCTGCCATTCTTCATTGGAATATACAAATAGACAACCATCTAAGCCTTTTGTCACTACAAATTCGTTGCCAAGTTGTTCACGAAACTTGGACGGAACGATCAAACGGCCCTTAGCATCGATTGTATGATTGTATTCACCCATGAACACGGTCAGCTCACCTCCTTCTTTCTTTGTTATGGTCCGGTGCTTTGTGTGAATAAGTTTATCCACGAAGTTATCAACTTATCCACCACTTTACACCACTTTAGTGCCATTAGCACCCACTTTTCACCACTTTTCCTATATATTAAACCAAAACACTAGAAAAATCAAGGTTTTCGGGCAAAAAAATAGTGCGTAACCTAAATTTAGATTACGCACATTTTTATCATTTTTGTTTAATTGTGGGGAGTGGCAGAGGCGCATGGTGGAGTAAAGTGGAGATCCTGCCCCGTCAGCTCGATGTACTTTTCAAGCAGCTTGTCCAGCTTCAGATTCTTCCGATATGTGATTTCATACGAATCCTGTCCAAAAGACTCCTGCACTTCCGCTCTGGCTTCTTCTATTTGCCTCTTTAAGTCTGCGATGTCACACATGTTGTCTTCCTTCTTCTGTTCCTACACAAGGTTCTCTGTTTTCTTCGGTTTTTAGTTCCTTTTACTTCTCTTTCTTCCTATTATAATCCATACAACCGCAACTACCGTCAGTATCGCCGCAACCGCCATTGATACCGGATAGCCGATCACCGGCATAAGAAGCTGATCCGTCCGGAGTGACTCGATCCAGAATCTGCCGATTCCATACCCTGCCAGATACCAAAGAAATACCTCCCCCTCAAACCTGCGCTTATTAAAAAATGCCAAAAGCAGAAGCAGCAGCGCCAGATTCCACAGTGACTCATATAAAAAGGTCGGATGCACCTGGATGTAGGTAACCCCGTTGACCATCACCGTATGCGCTAAAAGCTCCTCCGTCAGATCCGACGAACGCACCGCACTGAGTGGTAACTGCATCGCAAGCAGGTTATCCGTGTAACCGCCAAAGGCTTCCCTGTTGAAAAAGTTCCCCCATCTTCCGATGATCTGTCCGAGGATCAGTCCAAGCCCCGCTGTGTCACACAGCCGTCCGAACGGAATCTTCTTAATCTTGGCAAATGTAAATGTGGTAATGACTGCCGCGATCACGCCGCCGTATATTGCAAGACCACCCTCCCGGATATTGATGATCCGGAGAATGCTTCCCTTGTAATAATCCCACCGGAAAATAACGTAATAAATACGTGCTCCGATCAAGGAGCAGATGATTGCAATGATTGCAAGATCAAAGTATGTATCCGGATCCTGTCCGGTCTGCTTCGCCTTGTGGCAGGCGATTGCAAGCCCTGCCATCATTCCGATCGCGATCACAATCCCGTAGTATGCAATTGTAAATCCGCCGATCGTTATATTCTTGCCTACATGATCCAGATATATATGAAGATTCGGAAAATTTATATTGTAATCCACAATACGCCCTCCCGTTAACATTTCCCACATTTTAACACTTTATTTTAGAAAAAGCAACAAAGAGTGTTCGACAAGACAACAAAGACAGGGGCAAAAAGCCCCTGCCCTGTGTGCCGCTTAACAGCAGAAGGTATCACACTCTGTCTCTCTGCGCTCGGAAGCATGCGCGCCTGAAATCTTGATATGGTCAGCGGTACATACCTCTTCCTCATTGTGTACAC
>ERZ1034998.2172-NODE-2172-length-10944-cov-5.109560_pt1 | contig 10944 bp, 6 predicted proteins | sample MGYA00520621_ERZ1034998 | MGnify/ENA primary metagenome ERZ1034998 (study PRJEB33766, sample SAMN09781748) | gut metagenome | biome: gut microbiome | host: Homo sapiens | place: Madagascar | study: EMG produced TPA metagenomics assembly of the PRJNA485056 data...
ACACGGCAGTCTCCCACCGTGTTTTCCCTTTATTCTTCAATTGTGATGACATCCTGCAATATATAATCAAAGGTCGGTGCGGAGCAGTTCCGGTTCTCGATATACTCTTTGTTCAGGTCGTATGTGTCACTTGCGTCGTCCGGATTCACGCCAAGGTAGTCGCCCCGGAATACATGGACGTCTCCTTTTTTGAAGTCCTTGATCAGTGCGTCGATTCTTTCGCGCGTGCCTTTTGCGGCGACGACTTCATTTAACTCGAGCATCTCGACCCAGCCTTCATCGAAACCGGCGCCGATATCCTGCCCGTTCACATTTCCTTTGATGCGGGACTCGATTGTTTTGTCGTCGAGGACTGCGCCAACCGCGGCGATCATATATGGCTCCCAGTTAATCTTGCAGCCGGTCAGATAGGTGGTCGGAGCCACATCCGCCATGCTTTGGTTGTAGGATGCGAGATAGATTTCTTTGCTGCCGGTTGTTTCTTCACACGCGACAGCCGGTCCGGTCGTATCCGAATGTTGGGATAAAATCACGCAGCCTTCATCAATCAGTTGGCGGGCGCATTTTTTCTCCAGCATATAATCATCCCAGCTGTTCGTATATCGAACAACCATCTGCGCTTCCGGTACAACGGAACGCACGCCGAGGAAAAATGCAGTATAGCCGGAGATGACCTCCGCAAATGGAAACGCGCCGACATATCCGACTTTCGCCTCGTCCACGGTGATCTTGCCCTCATCTATCAGTTCCTTCAGTTTCATGCCTGCTGCCACACCGGACACATACCGTCCTTCGTAGATTGCACCCATGAATGTATGGTAATTGACAAGCGTTGGATCGTCGTTTGCATTGGCACAGGTTGCCTGACAAAATTCAATCATCGGATATTTTCCGGCATAGGATTTCATCGTCTCGCCATAACCATAGCTTGTACCGAATACAATGTCGCAGCCTTCTTCCACCAGATCCCGGATGGCATCGTCTTCGCTTCCTTCCGGAATATTGAATTTGCTGATGATGTGCACACGTTCTCCGTACTCGTTTGCAACTGCATTTTGCGCTTTCACAAAATTGCTTGTGTAGGCGGTACTCTCATCGCCGACATAGATAAATCCGACTGTGACCGTCTTCTCGTTTATCTTATCGAAGAATGTCCGCTGCATGCCAAAGATTGCAAGGATTGCAAGACATGCACTGATGATTGTCAGTATATATTTGTTCCTCATGCCTTCGCCCCCTTGTTCTTGTGATTGTCAGAAGCATCTGTGCCCGACGGTTCATACAGTTTCGAGACATCGATCACGCCCTCTTCTATGAGTGCAAGCATGATGTCGACCAGCTTCGGATCAAACTGTGTGCCGCGGCCTTTCTTCAGTTCCCCAAGCACGAAATCAAAATCGAGCTTCTTCCGGTAGACACGGTTCGCAGTCATCGCATCAAAAGCATCCGCGATTCCGATGATCCGCGCATTTAGCGGAATCTCTTCGCCCTTCAATCCGTGCACATATCCTTTTCCGTCATAACGCTCATGGTGGTACAGCGCGCCTTCCTGCACGTTGTCAATGAGTGTGAATTTCTTCAAAATCTCTGCGCCTTTCACAACGTGGGATTTCATGATCGCGTATTCCTCATCGTCGAGTCTCGAAGGTTTGTTCAGCACACGGTCCGGAATACCGATTTTTCCGATATCATGCAGCAGTGCAGTTTTTCTGAGTGTCTCGCACTGTACATCATCGAAGCCAAGCCGCTTCGCGATCAGCACCGAATATTCCGATACCCGCACCGAATGCTGGCTTGTATTCTCGTCTTTCGCATCCACCGTCCGCGCGATCGTAAGAACTGTCTCATTGCCCATCTCAATCTGGTTTTTCGCAAGCTCGAGTTCACGTTTTTGCATCGCGATCGTCCGCTGAATCTGTGTCCGTATCACAAGCCATGCGATATAGAACATCGCAAGTGCAAACACAACAACTACATATACCCGGAACCACCAGTAATCGTAGATTTCTTTTTCTTTTTCAATCGTGTATGTACTCTCTGCCACCACGGACTGTCCTTTGTCATCTAAGACAGCCAGATGGAACATATAGGTGTTTGTCGACAGGTTCGTATAGACGATGTTCGTAAGTTCGCTCTGCCGCATCACTTTTGGTGCTTTGTCAAAGCCTTCGAGCCATATACTGACATACGGATCATCGACAGAATAATTCACAACTTCCGGTATGATCTCGATTCGGTTCACACCGCGCGCAAGCACGGTCGGTTCGCCACGTTCGACGGTCACAATCGAATCATCGACTTTGATTGCCTTCACATACATACGGTAGGAGCGTACCGCCGCGTTGTATTCATTCAGGTTGAATGTCACGACACCGGTATCCGTCGACAGATACAGATTGTCTTTCGCATCCATATAATTCCATGAGTTCGGCGTAAGTCCCTTTGTGAGTCCCATCTTTGCGTTCAGAAGTTTGTATTCGAGCGTCCCTCCTTCAAGCAAAGAGTTTTTGTCAACGACGTAGATGCCTGCCGAGCTTAAGACAAAAAGCATACCATCCTGCCGCTCCACGACATCGAAATTGTTATAATATGGGAAGTTCGTGAGTTCCCGTATCGTACCCTCTTTGTCCATATAAGACAAGCTGTTGCTCGTCACAATGAAGATTCCTTCGTCCTCCGCGGATGCTGCAAACCGCATCACAACCCCAGAGGAAAGGCCGTCTTCTTTTGTATAATGCTGCGTCACTTTTCCATCCCGGATCCTGTAGATTCCGGATCCATCGCTTCCTGCAAGCACGCTTCCATCCGCACAGGCAAGCAGGCACAAAAGCTTCGGATTGTCCAGCCCGTCATCCGAGCCGATCGTACCGGTCACAACACCATCCTTGATATAGGTGATTCCGGAATCCCCGGACACCATGATCGTGCCATCCGGCAGCTCAATGATCGACCGGAACCGCTGACCATTTACATGTTTTGTTTCATTATAGACGGTCACTTCTGCATCGGGACTGACCTGATAGATTCCCTTTCCGGCTGTTGTAATCCACAGGTTGTTCTGACTGTCCACAAACAGATTCCGGATCCGGGTATCCTGCAACCGCTCTGTCAGAGAATCCGACAGCACACGATTTTTGTCCAGATCGACGATTGCCAGCCCTTCATCCATGCCGACATAAAGGTTTCCATTCCAGGATGCAGTGCTGTTTACAACTCCATTTTTAAGGCCTGTCTCAATATTGATATTCGTAAATACCGACTGGCACATCCGGAGCAGTCCCAGGCGGGAAGATGCAAACCAGTAATTGCCCTGATAGTCAATCAGCATATGTTCAAGCGAACTGTTAAACTGGTTTGTCTTGATCGCGTGATAACGACCGGCTTCATCGAGATAACCGGCACCATTGTGTGCACAGATATATAAGGTTCCTTCCTGTTCTGTGAGGGATGCAATACTTGTGATACCTGTGCAGGATATCGTTTTTTTCTTTGTCAATTTCTTCTGTTTTACTTCGAATCGGAGGATGCTGCCTTCTTGTGTTCCGACATAGAGGCTACCATCCTCTGTAAACCGGCAGCAGGTATACGCATCTGCCTGATTCTGATAGTGGGCTGCAACCGTTCCCTCCTGCAGCAGGAAAAGTTCGCCATCATCTGTGACAACCGCCACATTTCCGTTTTTGTCTGCGCTGATGCTGTATGCATAATCGATATCATCGATATTTTTTTCTACCGAAAGTCCGCCGGACAATGTCACGACAGAAAGTGCGCCTGTTGTTCCGACGTAATATTTTCCATCCGAGCCCTGGGTGATGCACCGCACCGAATCTGCGCCAAGCCCGTCCCGTACATCTAACACATTTGCGATATCGTCGTTGATGCAGATGGAAAGGCCACTGTCGTTCGTTCCGATCCAGAGCCGGCCAGCCTCATCGGTATAGAGGCAGTTTGCATTTTTGACGGATTCAAATTCATCCATCAGCTTAAACTGTGTTCCGTTGTACCGGTAGAGTCCGCCATACGTTCCAACCCAGACAATACCGTCGTTTGTCTGCGCCAGATCGTTTGCTTTTCCGCCCGGCAGCCCGTTCTCGTTGTTGTAGATTGTCTGCACATACCTGTCGAAATCAATCGTTGTTTTCTCTTCGGCTGCCAAACTTGTCATGCCGGCGCCGGCGATGAGTTCCGTGCAAAGAGCGATTATCAGAAGCATCGCGGACACCTGCTTTGCTTTTTTCGTGTCTGCGGATTTATTTTTTTCTTTTACATTCCGGGAAATCCTGATTAGAATATACAGACAAAGGCACATCAATACCTTGTCCAGAAAATCAATATAAAACTGCCCTGCGATATGACTGACCAGGCGGTTGATACCAATACTTTCAAACATGGCAATCACGCCATCGCCCCAGGTATTTCCAACCTGTCCGCCAAAGAAGATATAATTGCAGGGTACAGAAATCAAGACCGAATTAACCGTGAGGATAAATCCGATTGAAAGTGTACCGAACAGATTCTCAAACCAGCCTTTTTTCGCGAGGACGCCCACCACGATTCCGATGGACATACTGACGATGCCATAAATCATATGCGTATACGAATACATGATTCCATATACGATATTGACTGCCATACCGACGATCGCACCGCACACCGGTCCGTACAAATATGCGGTCAGCACCGTACCATATGAATCAAGCCAGAGTGGAAGTTCCATTCTCTGGCCGATCAATTTTCCTGCATAATTCAAAAAGATGCATGCAACCACGCCGAAGCACAGATTGTACCACTTTTCGTTCTCCTTCATCGCTTTCCCTCTCCCGCCTGATGGGCGAAACCTGACTTCTTATGTTTTCCATTCTCTTTTTTATCAGATTTTTTCCATTTCGTCAACTATTGAGACGCAGCGTATCAATCATGTGCCCTGCCAATCCTGCCTACAGTTTCTGCTCCGCATCCTCCACGCTGGCATATCCGTACAGATGCGCCATATGCGTCATGCAGTTGTAGATCAGATTTTCCCCTTTTTGTGCAAGGTCTGTGACAAATTTTCCATATAAGATAAATGTCTCGTCCGGATAGGCGTTCAGTTCGCTGTGCATCACACCGCGTATCGATGTCTCCGGGTTGTTTGTGTATAAAAATCCCGCATAGCATCCCATCTTCGGGTAGCGCTCCATGAACTCCTGCAGCCAGTCCATCTGCAGTTTCACGAGATCGTCTTCTACCGTAAGCCGTTTTTCGCTTCGCACGAAAGTCGTGGCTTCCCCCACTGCGAGATCCCGCTTCACCTGTTCAAGCAGCGCATCGTCAAATGCCAGATACCGGCTTTTCCGCATGATAAAAAATGTATTCCAGTCGTCCGCATACATGTTGCAGCCAAACCGTTTCCATTCAACTTCCACGATTTCAGCGATTGCTTCTTCGCGGTCAAACGCCGGCTCTTTGCGCCATTCGCGTGCGAGTCCCTGTTCTTCTTCGATGTCGTATTTTGTCTTTTCAATCTTCTTTTCGGTGGCAGCCTGTTTTAAATCATTCACATATTCGCGGTAGCTTGCTTCCATCTCGGCATCCTCGACTGCCCCGAAATCGCCGCGATCCACCCGCTGCACAAGATCCTGTGCGTATACATCAAGAAACGTATCGGTCCCTTTGACGACGCCCTGCATCTTAAGTTCCATCAGCAGATACTCGGCGATATCTTCAAAGCTGGCTGCGATTTCATCTTTATAATTCACTTCGCCGGCACTGTAGGTACGTCCCTCCCACGCCGCTGCCTGGATCGGAATCACCGCGATCCGGTCTAGAATCGGAGCAACACTGTCCACCTGGGAGAGTCCCTGCATGCCTTTGCGCATCCATTTATAATACGGTGCATATCTCTGGTTTAGAAGATAGATGATCTCCATCGTATATTGCATGCCTTTTGCCACGCAGAGAGCGGCTGTCACATAATCTTTGCGCGCCATCATACGGGCATAGTTTGTCTGGGCGGTCTGTGCAAATCCGTGCAGTTTCTCCGCAAGCCGCATCATCCAGACTTTTGTCGGATAGTATTCGAGCAGGCTGTCCCGTATCTTTGAAAATGCACCTGCATCATCCCGGAACACCATGCCATTGGTCGCAGCCGCGAGTTTTTCTTCGGAGATCTGCCGCCAGCTGTCCGGCAGGATATATCCACCCGCTTCGGTTTTCTGTACTTTGACACCGAGCAGGTTCTCATAAAATTCCCGCACGGAGGATACCCCGCGCCGGTGGGAAAGCACCTTGTTCACGGAATTGACCGGCGTTTCCATCCCCTGTTCCCGCAGAAACTCATCGCCAAAATCGACCAGCAGCTGCTCGTACGCACGCTGCAGCATAGCACCGATACTCCGGTAATCCTCCTCCGACAGCCACATACAAAAACCAAGCGCAAAATCATGATCTCTGGAGATTTCATCGTCGTAGCCGAAGCATTCCGAGCCTTCCCCCACTAATCCGACTGCGATACGCGCTTCGTAATCAGCGAATTCCTCGTGGATCATCTTTGCACCATGTACCTCATAAAACCGCTTACATACATGCAGCCAGTTGTGTTCCGACTCTTTTTGACAGATGTCTTCCGACAGCGTATCGACATAGTCCGAAAATACCGGTTTTTCTGTCTCTGCTTTTGCCTGGGGAGGTGTATCCGGACGCGCATATCCGGGATTTGTCAGGACTTCTGTCATGCCTTCCCCATCTGCTTCCTGGCTCCGGAGCGTATCATACTCCACGCTGTCATAGGCCCGCACGTTTTTCAGATATTGCACGCCGGTTCCTTTTGTCTCCCGGCTCACCGGTTCCGCGTCAAATGCACTGTCATGTTTTTTCAGTTCTTCCGCCATTCGTTTTGCCTGGTTGTACCGCTCTTCTATCCGCAGGTAGGTGTCATTTTTTCCGACATGTTTCTCGATTTCCTGCATCGCCTGCTCGTAATACCCCGCAGCCTGCACATAATCTTCTTTCATCGAAAGCGCATCTCCCATCGTGGAAAGTGCCAGTCCATAATGATAATCTCTTTTTCCATCCCATTCAAAAATCCGGAGTGCTTTTGCGAGGCAGTCACACGCCTCATCGTAGATCGTCTCAGCCGCCAGGGCATCCATCTTCTGTCCGTCCGCTCCGGTTGCCACACCGCCGGCGATCTGCAGCAGTGTCTCTGCCAGGTTACATCGCGTCACCGCCTGTTCCATCCATGCATTTTCGTTCAGATCCACAACAGCAAGCGCCCGCCGGTACATCACTTCCGCTTTTCTCCATTCCCCGGTTTTTTCAAAAAGCATCGCCCAATTGCTATACAGCTCCGAAAATGCAAAATCGCCTGCCGGAAGTTTCTCCCGGTAGATCACTTCCACACGTTCATACAGACTTTGCGCTTTCATTCCATAGCCAAATGCGCGGTAAGCATTCGCCACATTCACAAGCCGGTTTGCATATGGCACAGTCCCCTCGATTCCAAGCTTCACAAGCATATCCTCGATATCCGTACAATAGCGAAGCCCCTTCATGTTCTGTCCGGAATCGCGGCAGAGTCCCACCATCTCATTCATCAGGGAAAGCGCAGAGTTGTAGTCCTTTTCGTCTTCCGCCATCTCGATATGTGTCGTCAGAAACTCCTCGATATCTTCTAAGGAATGTGTCCCAAACATATTATCATAATCCATCAAAACCTGGTTGATATCCATCTATTTCCCTCCTCTGATTCCCTTATATGCCTTGCGCTGCTATCGTAGACGCGCGGTCTTCTGCTATATGCATAGTCGCCGCCCGGATGTCTCCCGCCGCGTATACGTCCACTGCCCGGATATCTCCTGCTAAGATGCAGCAGCCTCAAGCTTCATCGCATCGATGATCCGGTTACGCACCATACGCGCAATCTGTTCTGTTGTAAGCCCCTCATATTCCTCCGGATAGATTGCCGGCAGAAACTGTACCTGCGTGCGCACGCGCCGCAGGGAATTCACCTCAAATGGTTTGTACGAATCGATCAAAAGTACCGGAACGATCGGACAGCCTGCCCGCACCGCGCATTTGAAAGCCCCCGGCATAAATTCCTTGATCACATTCCGGTTATGGAAATACCCACCCTCCGGAAAAATAATATAACGCCGGCCACGTTTCACTTCGTCGGTCACTTTGTGTACCGCTTCCACCTGACTTTTGATGTCGGTCTTGTCGATCCGGCAGCCGTCAATCAATGTCATGAACTGATCTACGATGACCATATGCGACCGTCTTGCATCCATCATAACCGTGCAGGGCTTTTTATGAGCGTCCATGATTCCAAGCGCATCATACTTTCCCTGATGATTTGAATACAGGATATACCCGCCTTCTTCCGGCAGATTTTCGATGCCTGTCACACTTGTGCGGATCCTTCCGTTTCGCTTCATAATATGAATGACACGGAGCGCCACCCGGTAGCGGTCCCGCTCGGTATACCGTTCCGCATGCTTTTCTATGTAATTTCCCTTCGCAATATAAAAAATGATATAAGGAAGAGAGATGATGATCACATACCAAAATCTGAGCATTTTTCTTCTCCTGCAAAAAAATAAAAGAGTCTTGTCAAAGACCCTTTTATTTTAACACTGAATTGCTCGAAATAGCAAACCTTTTGTGCATTTATTCGTTTTCTTTGGACTTGTAATAGTCCTCGAACAGTTTATTGGCTGCTTCCATCGTCTTGCTGCTGATGTCCGGAAGTTCCTTGCCCCATGCACCGGTCGCCTGTTTGTAGCCTTTTTCCATCGCACGCTGCATCTCCTGCATCTTGTCCACGTCATCGCCGGCGAGCGCACTTGCAAAATCAAACAATCTCTGTGATGTCTGCTTGACACCCCAGTATCCATCCTCGGAAATATCTTCCTGTGCCTGTGCTTTTGCTGCCGCATCCACAGTGAAGTTTCCATCTGCAAATATCTTCCAGATAGAATCATCTCCCTGTGCAATTCCATACGTACCTGCCTGCTTACCAAGCATCTGGGATACGAGATTTGTGAGACTGTTCTGTCTGCTCTCCTGATCCGCTTTGAGCTGCTTTACCAAAGCCGCGCGATCTTCCTTGCTCATCTTATTGATGGAATATGGTGCCTTGGCACTTTCCTGTGTTCCTTTTTCATAGACAGCATCCGTCGAAGCGCCTGTCGCATCTGCCTGTACTTTGGAACCGGCATCCGCTGCGATCTTCTGATCTGTCTCCGTCGCTGCAACATTGTAACCGGAGATCTTCTCCCCGGCAGCCTGCATACCTGCCATTGCATTTACTGTCATTCCCATGTTTATCTGTCTCCTTCCTTAGAATCATATGCACGTCCCTGTGCTTTTGGAGATGGAACCCACCTCTGATTATATTATCGGATATTTGTCATATATAGTTAACTGCCTGCCACGAATCCTGCCGCATCTTTTCCATGTAGATTACGTAGCTGTAGGCCCAGTCGATGTAAATCAAGTCGATCAATGAAATGGCCGAATCCGGTAGGTAACGCCTAATTCATCGCAGATTGCCCGGCATCTTGCCTCTTCTTCCCGCGTGATCGTCGTCTCTACGGTGCTTAAAACAACCTTTGGCACATACCGCTTCGCATCCTTCGCGAACTTCAGCATCGCCTCGAACGAACCGTCACCGAATTTGCTGCGCACGATCTCCTGATACCGCTTGGCATCCGGAGTGTTCAGGCTGATGGAGATCGTATCGATCAGTCCGGCAAATTTCGGTGTGATATCTTCGTTCCAGATCAGATCTCCGAGACCGTTTGTATTGATACGGATCGGCTTATCATAATGTGCTTTCAGGTATTTTGCGACCGCGAGCAGTGCATCTAACCGTTCCGTCGGCTCACCAAATCCGCAGAATACAATCTCATCATACGGAGCAACATCCGTCTTCTCAAATTCCGCAATCACTTCGTCCACACTCGGCTCGTGTTCGAGCCACAGAGGTGCATCATTTACCTCCGAAACGTGGTCGCGTGTCTGCCGCTCGCAAAACGTGCATGCACACGGGCAGCGATTCGTCAGGTTCACATACAAACCGTTATGCACTTTATATAATATCGTCATTGCTTTTTTTACTTCACTACTCATTTTTCTCACCTGTCAATCTCACATTACTTTCAAACATACGGTTAAATCCAAGCCATTCCGTCTTGTCTTCATTCTCCCGGATAATCTCGGTAAATGTCTGCAGCTTCGCATCCATATTGTCGGCATGTGCCAGGGCTAACGCCTCGATCAGCGCCGGTTTCTTCGGGGAACCGTATTCCAGTTCGCCGTGATGTGCCAGGATGCAGTGCTTCAGTTCATTTGCAAGCTTCGGCGGGAATCCAGGAATCTCCCGGATTTTGTCCGATATCATCATCGTGCCCATCACGATATGACCAACCAGCTGCCCCTCGTCGGTATAATCATTCTGTGGGAAATCGGAGATCTCGTCGACCTTTCCGATATCATGGCAGATGGCTGCTGTCACGAGCAGATCGTGATTGATCACCGGGTAGTTCGCTGCGATATACTCGCAAAGTTTTGCGACCGACAGAGAATGCTCCAGCAAGCCACCGATAAACCCGTGATGAATGGATTTCGCTGCAGAATGCTTCTTGAATTTCTCTGCAAATTCCTTGTCCTCGACAAAGAACAGCTCCAATAGTTTATGTAAATATTGATTTTTTACACCCTGCATCAGTCCCAGCAATTCCCGGTACATCTCATCTATATTTTTGGTGGAACATGGCATATAATCTGCAACTGCATATTCCCCCTCGTCTGCCACGCGCACGCGCTTGACATTTAATTGCAATGCACCATTGAAGCTTGTCACCTGCGCATCGATGTGGATATAGTCCATCGGCTCGAAATGTGCGATTGCATTCGAAAGCTCCCAAATCTTCGCATCCACCGTGCCGGTTTTATCCTGAA